>Ga0182737_1004073_pt1 | contig 10170 bp, 6 predicted proteins | sample eDN5th30CBELigOP_FD_128878 | JGI IMG/M metagenome (GOLD analysis project Ga0182737, IMG submission 128878) | Enriched Organic Plus compost microbial communities from Emeryville, California, USA - eDNA 5th pass 30_C BE-Lig OP (version 2) (version 2) ... | reverse complement strand
TTCGGCGCCGGCGTCATCCGCGACGTGTTCGGCGAGTACACCTACGCGTGGTGGGGCGGCGCCGCGCTGTGCGCGATCGCGGCGGTGCTCTCGATCGCGGTGCAGCGGGCGCGGGTGGGCGTCGCGGGGTGAGATGGTGCGGGTTCGATTCCCGTCACACCCACGCGACCGCGCGGACGGGCGCACCGTCAGCCTGGAGTGCAAGCGGGAAGAACCCGACACGCACGCGTGAGGGCAGTCGGTCGAGGTTCGCCACGTTCTCGACGATGAGTCCGTCGTGACCGAGCACGCGGTCATGCACCGGGATGGCTTCGGCGCCGGTCGGGTCCGGGCTGAGCGTGTCGACGGCCAGTAGCCGCATCCCGCGTCGCCAGAGTTCGTCTGCGGCGGCCGGTTCGAGGTACGGATGCTGCGCCGCATCCCCCGTGTCGAACGTCGCTGCCCAGCCGGTGTCGATGAGGACGATCCGCGGCAGCGTATCCGGGACGGGGTCGCCGTCACATGTGAGGTCGGTGAGTCCGTAGCTGTTGGCGGCACGGCTCCGGAGAACGATCGCCTCTCCGACGAGCTCGTCCAGGGAGATGTCGGCCATGGTGCGTCCGCCCGGAACCGTATGTGCGGGCGCGTCGATGTGCGTGCCGGTGTGACTGCCGAGGCAGACGCGGTCGACCGCCGCGCCATCGAGATCGAGCGTGAGCGCCGGCTCGATCCGCACCTCGGGGTCGCCCGGGTAGACCGGCATCCCGTCGCGGATCGGGTGGCTCAGGTCGATCAGCATGGGTCCCAGCATGGCGCAGCACGCGCGTGCTCCGCTTCCTTCGCTGCCGCCTTGACCCTGGATGCTGCGACCTTGTGCTCCGCGTCGAGGTCGTCGAGCGCCTCATCGGCCGCATCTGCATCCGCCATCGCGCGCTGCACCTGCGCGCGGAGCTCTCCGACGCGTTCATGCCGGAGATCGGCGTGTTCGCGGGCCTTCGTTCGTTCGGCTGCGATCCGCGCGAGGTCGCGCTCGGCCTCGGTCGCAGCCCGCTCGGCCTCGCGCACCGCTGCTTCGGCAGCCTTCCGGGCTCGACGTGCGGCGAGGTCGTCCCGTGACGCCGGTGCAGACGGCGCTGCCGCGTCGAGGGACCCCGCGACGTACTCGCGAAGATCGACCTCGTCGAGGTCGCCGGCCTCCAGCGGCTTGACGAGGCGTCCGGTCAGGACGGCGGCTGCCGCACGCTCGTCCATCACCGCCGCGTTGATCGTGCTCGCCACGGCTTCCTGCGCCGACGCGCTGAGGTTCCCGCCGCGCTCTCGCACCAGCTCACCCGCCCGCCGTGCGAGCGACGTGACCAGCTCACGCCGCTGCCGACCGAGCTGCATGAGCGCCTTGGCGTCGACCTCGTCCTGCGCCTCGCGAAGCGCCGAGGACAGCTCGACGGCCTTGCCGAGTTGCCCGTCGCGGACGAGCAGGTTCACGGCCCATGCGGCGACTGCCGGTTTCCGGAGCGCCTTGATCAGTTTCGCGAGATCGCCCGTCGCTTTCGCGGCCGCCGCGGCACGCTCGGCGGTGAACTGCTGCGGCGGTACGACGGCGAGCGCAGCGGCAACAGCATCCGCCGTCGTCGTCTCGTCTGCCATTGCCCCATCATCCAGGGTGTCGAGGCTGGCGGATACCATGGCTGCGAATGTGGATATTGGGGGCATCGGTTGGCGCTGGATGAACACACGCGGCATGGACGCGGCACCACAACATGCTCGAATGCTGAGCACGCATGGCTGCGCTGATCGCCTGGCTCGACGCGTCGAGCGAGGAACAGCGGCGGATGCGGGACATCATCCGACTCTTCTCGGAACGCGAGAGCCGTGATGAGCTCGGCCTCGGCCAGATCCGCGATGCGATCGCCGACGCACTCTTCCCAGGCACCTCGACGCTGCTGACCCGAGCCCGGTACCTGCTGTTTGTCCCGTGGGCGTACCAGAAGGCATCCGGCAGACCTAACCCGCCGGCGGACGCCGACCGCTACGAGCGCGACATCATCCGCGCACTCAAGGCTTCCGGTGACTATGCGGGCCTTCTCGGGATGCAGGCCGGAGAGGCCCTGAAAACGCTGCCCTCGGCGATCTACTGGGCGATGCTCCGCCACTACGGCATCCTCGCCGACGGCTCGCTCACCCGCGACGACGCAGTGCGGCTGCACGGGATGCGACTCACCCTCGACGACGCCGCGGACGGGGCCGCTGGCCGCTTCCATGTCTGGGCTCCCACGCTCCCTCAGGCTCCTGAGGGCTTCCCGGGCGAGATCCCCGACGGCTTCGCGCTCCGAGGGGACGAAGCGGCGTGGCTTCGCGATCGCATCCTCGGCGCGGCACCCGACACGCTCATCGCCCACCTCGCGGTCAATCGGCCCGATCCAGACAGCCCCGCGCCGTGGGCCGACCGAGCCGCGCTGTCCGTCACCGGCGACGCCCGCTCGCTCCTCGACGATGCCCGCTCGTTCTCCACGCTGATGCACGGTGCCCAACTTCTCTACAATCTGCTCCTCGCCGAGCAGTACGAGGATGCTGGCTACGACCGCATCGCCGCCCCGGTCGACGGGTTCCGTGATCGGATGCGGCGCTGGTCCGAAGAGCTGCCGGGCATGGTCGACCTCTCGACCTGGGACCTCGACAGTCTCCTCGCCCAGGTCGAGCTCACCCGCGGCGCCCCGATCAACCCCGGGTCGCGCCGGTTCGTCCGCGGCTGGCGGGACCTCTTACTCGAGGTCGGCCCGGATGCCATCGCCGATGACGCACGCGCGCACGAGTTCATAGCGCGCCGCGAGCGCCAGCACAAGGGCCCGCAGGCCCGCATCGGCAACCGCGGCCGCCTCGCCTCCTGGGGCGGCAGCTCCGGCGCGAGCGCATTGGTGTTCCGCTGGCCGCAGGTGCGCAGCATCCTGCTCGATATCCACGACGGACTCGACCGCACCCAGGAGAAGCCCGATGCTTGAGCCGCAGACCCGCGCCGCGCTCACCGAACAGCTCAAGCCGCCGCACGGGTTCGAGCTCTCCCGCGCCGTCGGCACCACGTTCACGCTCGACCTCGCCACCGCGCTGGCCGTGCCGCTGTCGTTCGCCTCGCACGGGCTCTCTGCGCAGCACGACGCCCTCGGCGTGCTCGACGCCATCCGCCGGGCATCGGACCGAGTCGACGTGTTCGCACAAGCCGGTGTCATCTCGATGGGCACGCGCTCCGACCTGGTCGCCTTCCTCGAACCGATGATCCATCCCGTGACCCGCCCGCGCGGTCTCTTCCACCCGAAGGTTTGGTTCCTCGAATACCGTGCCGGCGAGCGCCTGTCGTACCGGTTCCTCTGCGCGAGCCGCAATCTCACCGCCGACCGCAGCTGGGACGTGCTGGTGCGCCTCGACGGTGCCCCCGCCCCCGAGGGACACGCGCATGCCGCGGCGGAGAAGAACCGGCCGCTCACCGACCTGCTGCGCCGGCTCCCCTCCATTGCGGTGCAGCCGCTCGAGGTGGAACGGCTCGCCGACATCGAGGCACTCGCCGAGCGGTGGCGCACCGTTGAGTGGGAGCTCCCCGATCCGATGCGCCGCGTCGACTTCCATGTCCTTGGCAGTCATGAACCGCCGACGTTCGAGGTTCGTGGCGCACGCGCCTTGATCGTCTCGCCGTTCGTCTCCGACGACGGGCTTCGGACGCTGCGCTCCCGCGTCCGCGACCAGACCCACCTGGTTTCGCGCGCCGAGACGCTGGACCGGCTCCGCCCGGACGCCCTCGACGACCGGCTCACGACCTACGTGCTCGACGATGCCGCGGCGGCACCCTCCGAAGAGGACGACACCGATGCGCACGCGCCGGCTCCTCCCGGCGACCGGCTCGTCGGACTGCATGCGAAGGCCATCGTGGTAGATCGCATCGACGGCGCGCACGTCTTCCTCGGCTCCGCGAACGCGACCGGGGCGGCGCTGGAGCAGAACCTCGAGGTGATGGTCGAGTTCGTGGGCCCCATGCCCAAGGTTGGCGTGGAGGCGACGCTGACGGCCCTCGGCGAGCTGAAAGAGGAGTACCCGACGGCGGGTGGCGCCGAACCGGACGCCACCGAACAGGCCGAACGACGGCTCGAGGCGTACCTCCGCTCCCTCGCCGGTGTGCGGTTCAATGCACGCGTCCTTCCCGGCGAGCCTCACTCCCTCCGGGTGTGGGCGGATGAACCCGTCGCGGCGAGGGACGGCTTCTCCGTGCGCTGGTACCTGCTTACCCGGCCCGACCTCGGCAGCACGACGATCGTGGCGAGCGAAGCTGACAGCGTGCTGCTCTCCGGCATCCCTCTCGCCGAGATCACCCCATTCATCGTGCTCGAGGCCCACGATGCGGCAGGCAACCAGCGGCGCACGATCCTGCTCGCCCGGCTGCTCGACGATGTCGTAAACCGGCGCGACGCCGTCATCGCACGGCAGCTCACCGACCGCGCCGCGTTCGTCCGACTGCTGACGCTGCTGCTCGAACTCTCCGGTGCGTGGAGGCCCGCCGCGCTTGGCGCAGCCAGCGACGGGTTCTTCGGGGCTGCCACAGCGTCCGATGGCGCGACCGGCCTGTTCGAGGCGCTCGTCCGCGCGCTCGGCGAAGGACACGGCGGACTCTCGGATGCGCGCCGCATCATCGACTACCTCCGCGATCACGGCGAGGCGGCCGTGCTGCCCGAGGGCTTCGACGAACTGTGGCGGCAGGTGTGGGCGGCACACCACGAACTGACGGGGGCCGGCGCATGACCCGGTTCGACGCCGACGCGGTACTCGCTGGACTCAAGGGGTTCCAGCGGGATGCGGTCGACCACGTCATCGAGCGGTTCTACGGCGCCGGCTCAGCCCAGGCATCGGGCCGGTTCCTCGTCGCGGACGAGACCGGGCTCGGCAAGAGCATCGTCGCGCGCGGTGTCATCGCGCGCGCGATCGAGCGCCTGCAGCAGGTCGACGACGTGCAACGCATCGACATCGTCTACGTATGCAGCAATGCCGACCTCGCGACGCAGAACCTGCGCCGTCTGAACGTCACCGGCGACACGCACATCGGCATGGCGACCCGGCTCACGCTGCTCGCGAAGGAGAGCCGCCGGCTGGCCGAGCAGGCGACCGACGGCGGCAAGAAGGTAAACCTCGTCTCGTTCACACCCGGCACTTCGTTCAGTGAGGGCGGGTGGCGGCAGGGTTCCGCGCCCGAGCGGGCGATGCTGACCGTGATCCTCGACGCGATCGCCAACCGCAGTGACGCAGACCGGTGGGCCACGAGGCAGCTCATGCATGGCACGGTCAAGTCGGCCGAGCGATTCGACCAATGGTACGTGCAGCCCTTGATGCGGGAATTGGCCGGCGAGCCGGATCCTCGCATCGTCGCCGCGTTCACGCGGATGATTGAGGCGGACGGCAGCCTCGACCGGTTCCTCCAACTCCGCGATGAGATGCGCGGGCGGGATTCCGTGCCGGACGACCTCTGGCACCGCAACCACGACCTGATCGCCGAGTTCCGGCAGTCGCTCGCGAAGTCCGGCGTCGATACCCTCGAACCGGACCTCATCATCCTCGACGAGTTCCAGCGGTTCCGGCACCTGCTCAATCCGGAGTCCGGTGAAGCGGCCGATCTCGCGCACGCGCTGTTCGACCACCCCGATGCGAAGGTGCTGCTCCTCTCGGCGACGCCGTACAAGCCGTTCACCAACAGCGATGACACGGACGACGACCACTACCAAGATTTCCTCGCTACGATCCGGTTCCTCGCGGGTGGCGCGCCCGGTGCCGAACGCGAGGTCGCCGATGCCCTCGCCGCGTACCGGCAGGCGCTCGTGCTCGGAGCGGACGCCGGCGCCGCCGCACGCCGAGTACGTGAGGTGCTGACGCCGCTCATGACGCGGTCGGAGCGACCCCCTCTGGCGGAACGGGAGGATCTCGTCGCGGTGCGTCATCTGCCCACCGCGTCGCCGACCGCATCCGATCTGCGCGAGTGGGCGTCGCTGCGGGCGCTGGGCCGCGCGGTCGGGGCGCCGATCGATCTGGAGTACTGGAAAGCCATCCCCTACTTCGCGAACTTCATGGACGGCTACAAGGTGGCCGACCGAGTGAAGGCAGCGTTGGAGGGTCCGGATGCGGATGACGTTGCCAGGCTGCTCACGTCAACGCGTTCGTTGGACGCTGCGGACGTCGCAGAGTTCAAGCCGGTCGATCTGGGCAACGGGCACCTGCGTGCACTGGCCGACGAGACCCTCGGGCGGGGCTGGTGGAAGCTGCTGTGGGTACCACCGAGCATGCCGTATCTCGAGCCGGGGCCGGTCTATGCACCGCTGTCGGACGGCTCGGTGACCAAGCAGGTGGTGTTCTCCGCGTGGTCCGGGGTGCCCACCGCGGTCGCGTCGCTACTCAGCTATGAGGCCGATCGGCTCGCTGCCGGTGACCTGGAGGTGCTGCGCGAGAACACCCCGGATGCCCGCAAGTCGGTCGGTGCACGCCTGCAATTCCGCCTGGCCGACGGACGTCCGGCCGCAATGTCGACGCTCGCGCTGTTCTGGCCGCATCCCGCGCTCGCGACGCTCGGCGATCCGCTTGCGGCCGCGCGGGCTGCCGGTCGGCGGCTCGAAGCGGATGAGCTTCGAGCCGCCGTCGAGGGCGCCCTCGTGACGGGCCCGGCTGCGGATCAAGTGGCGGACGCCGTCTTCGCGTATCCGGGCATGCTCCCGCCAGAGCTGACGCGGGCGTCGGCGGAAAAACTCATCGGGCTCGATCCGGATGATCCGCAACGCTCGGGTCTGCTGGAGCATGTCCGCGCAGCCCTGCAGACGCCCGATGACGGCGCCCGGTCGAATCCCGATCTCGCGCGCGTGGCGGCGCACTCCCCCGGCAACATCGCGTGGCGTGCGCTGCGCAGCATCGCGGGCGGCGCGGTCACGCCGGCGGGGCTCTGGGCTGCGTCGTTCGAGCTTGTCCGCGGCATCCGGACGCTCTTCAACCGCACCGAGTCGATCGCGCTCCTGGTGACGCTGTACGGTTCCGAGCAGCCGTTCTGGCGCAGCGTGCTGGACTACTGCGCCGACGGCAATCTGCAGGCCGTGCTCGACGAGTACCTCTTCCAGCTGCGCAGCGAGACCGCGAGCAGCGATCTCGACGACGACGCGCTCCTCGCAGTCGCGTGTCGTGCGGTGGAGTCGATGGAGCTGCGTCCCGCCCGGTACGGCGCTCGCGACGCCACGCGTGCGCGCGAGGAGTTCCCAATGATGGCGCGGTTTGCGCTGCGCTACGGCGGCAAGCAGTCGGCCGAGAACGATGAGAAGGCAGGGGTCCGCCAGAGCGAGGTGCGGGCGTCGTTCAATAGCCCGTTCGCGCCCTTCGTGCTCGCGTCGACGAGTGTCGGTCAGGAGGGCATCGACTTCCACTGGTGGAGCCACTCGGTGCTGCATTGGAACCTGCCGAGCAACCCTGTCGATTTCGAACAGCGCGAGGGTCGGGTGAACCGGTTCGCCGGGCACGCGGTGCGTAAGAACGTCGCAGAGGCACATTGGGCAGACGTCGTGCGTTCGGATCACCCGTCCGCGTGGCAGGCGGCATTCGAGGCAGCGACAGATGCGACGAATGAGCTGGGCGAGTTCTCACCGTGGTGGATCTACCCCGGGCCATCCCGCATCCACCGGGTGATCGCGCACTACCCACTGAGCCGCGACATCACGAAGTACGAGCGGCTCCGCAGTGCGCTCACGCTCTACCGATTGACACTCGGCCAGCCTCGCCAGGAGGACATGGTGGAGCTGCTCGCGCAGCGCGGCGTCGACAGCAAGGCAGTGCCCACGATCGACCTGCGGCCGCCTCGGCGCGAATAGCCGTTGACCCGCCGAACGCGAGGGCTTCGCTGCGCAGCGGGCGCAACGCGTCAGCTGGTTCGGTAGACGCCATCTACCCGCTCAACCTGCATTGGCGTCCCCTCGCTATTTCATCGTTTGGCGAAGCATCCGACGTCCGATGTGGATCACTCCAGACCGCTCAACTTCACCGGCACGAGGGTGCCTTTTCGCCACGGACGATGCCCGCTTCAATGTCCTACTCGGTGGTGCTCTGCGTGGGTCCGCCAGCATCACCGATGTCGTCAGCGTCCCGATCTTCCCATTCGCCGTAGGTCAGCCCCCCCGGGACCTTCCACGCTGTGCGGCCGTTTGAGGTTGCCAGTCCCTGCACGACCGCAGCGGCAGCCGAAGGAGACGAAAAGATCACGTCTCGTGTGAGCTGTCCGGTACCGTCTGCGGTAAGGACAATTGCGCCCTCTTCGAGAAGCTTCTGGTGAACCCGCTCGCGCCCGGAGTACTGCCTGGCAGTCTGGTCGTTCTGCTGCCGAGGATCACGCATACGGCCGGCGACGCGGGAGCCTTCAAGCACGGTGAACTCGCCGTCAATGACCTGGGCGCGTGCCTGCACATCGGCTTTGCGGTTCGAGAGTTCGAACACGGGTGATGCGAGCGATGCATCCGGCGACGACTCCATCGGAACCTGTTTCGTGTTCGGGCGGGCGTGCGAACGATCGCGTCCGCGAAGTAGGTCAATCCCGACGACCGGCAGCAGCACTTGGAGCTGTTCGAGAAAGTACTCCATGTCGGATGCGTCCGCCTCGGGGAGCTCCGCGCCACCGCTGGGCTGCACGGTGTTATCCAGCGGAACCCTCCCCACGGACCGCGCCATCTCGACGAGACGGGCCTCGAGATAGCGCACGTGAGCGCTGGTCAGGTTGTTGTCTTTTGATGTGACGAGCGCAACATCGGTCCAGTCATGATCGCTCGTCTTGAGCCGGTGTCCTGAGTTGTTAAGGCGGGACGAGATGACGTCTGCCATCCCGATGTACGCAACAGGGCCGCCACTGATGTGCTCGCCGACGAGAAGGTACACGCCGGGCCGTTGTGCTTCAGGGCGTTTGCAGATGTCTGCGAGTTGAGAGCGCTTCCCTTTCAGGACATGTCCCGTCCAGTTCATGATTTCCGCAGTCATGAGCCCGCCGAACGTCCCATCGACAAGGAAGACGCGAACCTGCTTACCCGAGAGCACCATTGACTCAGTTACCCCCCTTACCACTGAGATATTCGTAGAGCATCACCGGCAGGGCTTTGCCGAGCTCGTTAAACAAAGCACTATCACCAAGCAGATCATCGATGAACGCTGGGGTCTCGTCCCGCACCTCTACGACGGCCTTGGCGAAGGCTTTCGGCAGGACGGGTGACTCGGCGAACTGCTGCGGGGTGTTGATGTCGGCTTGGCGGGCGAGGTCCTTGTCGAGGGCGAGTTTGCCGACGATGTGGTTCATGGTGATGTCGATGACCCCGACGCCGTACTTGTCACCGAGGCGCTCGTTGAGCTTTTCGATGATCTCCTCGAGAGCGCTGCGGTGCTTTTCATGGATCGCGCCCGACCCGATCGCGGTGATGGGATCGAGGCCGGGGCCCTGTTCGAGGTTGAGCTTCACTGTCTCGCCGGCCTTGATGTTGTACCCGATGAGCTGCACCTGCGACACATCGACCGGTGCGTCGTAGGTGGCGGTGGACAGTTGCGGCAGGATGCGGCGGAAGAAGTAGTGCCGGCGGGGGAGGTCAGGGTCTTCGAGGTTGCGGATCTGTGAGATGAAGTCGTAGAGCTTCACGAACTGGTTGACGTCGGACTTGAACAGCTGCAGCTCGTCTTGTTCGGTCTTGTCTCCGTCGAGCACGGCTGTGACCCATCGCTTGTTGAACCGGTCGACGGCAGGCGCAGTCGCGGCCGAGATCTTCGAGTTCGCGTTGGTGCCACCGGTGAGCGCGGCGTCGAACGCCCGGCGGACTTCGACCATGTCGTAGATGCCGGACGAGTCGAGCTTGGCGACGAGGTCGTAGATGAGGTGCGGGTCGGTCGTCGCGGTGAGGAACGCCTTGCGGTAGTACGGCAGGAACGCGTCGAGCACGTCCTGCGGCTCGTTGACGAAGTCGAGGACGAAGGTCTTGTCCTTGCCCGGGTACGTACGGTTCAGGCGCGAGAGCGTCTGCACCGCCTGCACGCCGCCGAGCTTCTTGTCGACGTACATGGCTACCAGGCGCGGCTGGTCGAACCCGGTCTGGAACTTCTCGGCGACGATCATCACGTTGTAGGTGGCGGGCTTGAACGCCTCGGCCAGGTCGCTCTGAGCGCCAG
>Ga0182737_1004071_pt1 | contig 10172 bp, 6 predicted proteins | sample eDN5th30CBELigOP_FD_128878 | JGI IMG/M metagenome (GOLD analysis project Ga0182737, IMG submission 128878) | Enriched Organic Plus compost microbial communities from Emeryville, California, USA - eDNA 5th pass 30_C BE-Lig OP (version 2) (version 2) ... | reverse complement strand
CCCGTCGCCGCCTGGCCGTCCGCGCCGAACAGGTTGTTGTAACCCGTCGCGACATTGCCGCTCACCGTGGTGGACGCCCCGTCCTCCGTCAGCGTGCCGGCATCGAAGTCATGCGCAACAGGCCCATCATCCTGGAACGTCAGCTTGATCTGCATACTGGAAGGCTTGCTGACGGTATCGCCGTCCGCATCGGTGACGGATAGCGACACGCGGATGTCTGCAATCACGGAAATTGCGTCGTCATGGGCGTTGGCGTCGGAGCCATCCACGTTGTGCGCAACCGGCTTGAGCTGGACAAGCCAAAGATGGCCGTCCGGATCGACGTAGGCTGCGAACACCTTGGTTCCCGACGATAGATCGCCACCGGCGACACCCCAGAGAATATTGCCTTCGCTATACAGAAAGATTTTCTGCCCACCCTGGGTCGTCGTCAGGCCGCTGTCGACGCCGTTGAATGCCGCACCGGAGGATTTCGTCAGCGCGTAGTTTACGGTCGCGGTTTCGTCGGCCCCTGCCTTGTACGTGAAGAGACCTGAAACGGTGCTAGTCGTGACTGCGTGGCCCATCTCGATCAGGCCGTTCGTGGCGGTTTGCAACGGCTGAGGCAGAGATGCTGCCGTATCATCGGCAGGATTGGGATCGCCAACGGAATTGACGCCAGAGGTCTCGTCGTGCCGCACCTCGAAGACCTGCGGTGTTTCAACGGACGTACCAAAGCCGCCTACTGAAAAATCAGTGCCTCCTTCATTGGTGATCTCAACACGGCCAAAGGAGCCTGAACCCGTTACGACGACTTTATCGCCTTCCTTCACGCCTGTAAGAACATAACCGCCGTCGTGTGCAGTCAGGTTAGCCAAGCTGACAGGCAAGCCATTCACGGTGATCGAAGAAATGTTGACTGTTCCGTTGTGGGAGAAATCAACCCCATTGCTCGTGAGATCATCGTTCGTGGCGACGCTGAAGAGCCGGATAAAGAGGGTAGCCGTGCTGTTCGCATTCCCCTGGACTTTCGAGGCGCTGAAAGTGAACGTATTAACCGAGAAGCGCCCTTCCGCGGAATAGGTGTCTGAATTGACATTCCCCGTCGCCGTCAGCCCTTTCATGAAATCGACGCGAAGGGTGTCGTTGTTATCGATCCATGCCGGACCTACATTGGCGCTACCGCCATTGCTGCCGTTGGTATTGACCGATTGCACCTGGCTGCCCTGCTTCGCCGTCAGAAGCAGGTCGAAATCATCTTTCCCCTGCAGCGCGCGATACAGCACATTGCCGGGCTCGATCGAATAGGTGATTGGGGTGCTGGTCGTTCCCGCAGGCATGGCTTCAACTTGCGGAATATCGTCGGTGACCGTGACATTGGCCTTTCCGCCGAGCGTGACGCTGTCGCCGTCGCCGTCGGTGGCCTGGATGATCGAGCCGAAGTCGATGCTGGGGATGGAGCCGGACTGGGCCGTCGCGCTCTTCAGCGCGGTGTTCTGGCCCCCGCCCGTGACGTGATCGAGCTGGTCAAACAGATTGAACGTGAAGTCGCCATTGCCCGAAAGCTTGAACTCGAACACCGTCCGGCCGCCGGCGGTCGCCGTAACCGTGTCGCCCGAGAGGGAATAGGATAGATCGGCACCCTTCGAGGTCAGGCCAAGAGCCGCAAGCGTCGCAGCCGCATTGACCGTGAACGAGAAGCCGCCACCGGCAGCCGGGCCATCCGCACCGAAGTTCACCAGCGTCGCCAGTGTGCCGGAGGCATTCGACGGACCGGTGTCGTTCGGCAACGTGCTGCCCGTATAGGAGCCGTCCGCGTTCCCGTCGTTCGGCGACGTGCCGGTCGACAGGGGCGTCAGAATATCGTCTTCGTCGACGGTGATATGTGCGCTTGTTCCCTTAACCAGCACCGGCGCATCGTCGCGGAACCGGATCTGGCCGCCAATGTCGACGGTCTTGACCACCGTGTCGCCGTCCGCATCCGTCACCGACAGCACGACATTGATCTTGCCGGTCAGGCTCTCGATGTCGTTCGGACCATTGTTGGGGGAATGCTCGATGGCGAGGTATTGCGCAACGGCAACCTGTCCGCCCAGAATGTTGGTGGATAACGAAACCGCGAAGGCAACGCGGCCGGAAGAATCCGCATGGCCACTGGCATCCGCCAGGCGACCAACAACCAAGCCGTTCTCGATGAACAGGAAAATCGGGGTGCCACCCGTTGCCGTGAGGCCGGAATCCACGCCGTTCGTATTTGCCAGACCGAAGCTGATCGTCCGGCTCGTCGGCTCGTCGGCACCGTTGAGCGCGCCGAACAGGAATTCCGGACCAAAGCTGGCTGCATAGCCAAGCGCGGTGAGGCCCCCGGCGCTTTCCAGCGCCTGGAACTGGTTGCGCACGGCCTGAGAGTCGGTGTCGTCAGCCTGTTGGCCCGAGCTCTCGTCATGCGTCACGTTGGAGCCCGTCGCCGTCAGGAATGGGGCCGGAATATCGTCGGTGACGGTGACGTTAGCCTTTCCGTTGAGCGTGACGCTGTCGCCGTCGCCGTCGGTGGCCTGGATGATCGAGCCGAAGTCGATGCTGGGGATGGAGCCCGACTGGGCCGTCGCGCTCTTCAGCGCGGTGTTCTGGTCCCCGCCCGTGACGTGGTCGAGCTGGTCAAACAGCTTGAATGTGAAGTCACCGTTGCCCGAAAGCTTGAACTCGAACACCGTCCGGCCGCCGGCGGTCGCCGTAACCGTGTCGCCCGAGAGGGAATAGGATAGATCGGCACCCTTCGAGGTCAGACCAAGAGCCGCAAGCGTCGCAGCCGCATTGGCCGTGAACGAGAAGCCGCCACCGGCAGCCGGGCCATCCGCACCGAAGTTCACCAGCGTCGCCAGCTTGCCGGAAGCATTCGACGGACCGATGTCGAACGGCGACGTGCCGCCCGTATAAGAGCCGTCTCCGTTCCCGTCGTTCGGCGACGTGCCGACCGACAGGGGCGTCAGAATGTCGTCCTCGTCAACGGTGATGTTGGAGTTGCCTTCAACTACCAGCGTCGGGCCATCGTCGCGGAAGGTGAATACGCCGCTGCCCAGGTCGATGCCTTGGCTGGCCGTGTCGCCATCGCCGTCCGTCACCGTGGCGACGATCGTCAGGGAGCCGTTCTCGATCCGCAGGCTCTGCTGATCGTCGGGGTTGCCCGTGCTTTCGTGCCAGATCGCATTCGGCCCGACCTGATCCAGCGTCACCACGCCGTTGGCGAGCGAGATCGTGAAGTAGGTCTTGCCGCCCGCTTCGCCGTAGATCACTTGACCGTCCTGGCGGAGCATGATCTCGGCGCCCTTTCCGCCGTCAACGGTGTTGTCCAGGGCGTAGAGGCCCGAGCGGATGCCGCCTTCGCCCTTACCGGCCGAAAGCTCCAGCTTATAGGTCACCGCGCCGGGGCCGTCCGCGCCGTAGGTGTAGGACAGCCCACCGAAGAAGTCTTCGACAGCGACAGAAGCGTCTAGGTTGAACGTTGTCTCGTCCACGCCGGCCTGCGGCAATTCCGAGGATGCTTGCCCGAAAATCTTCGGCACGTCGTCCACGATGTCGATGCGCAGGTTTGCCGAGGCGCTGAGGCCGCCTCTGTCGGTGACGGTCAGGGAGAAGATATCCCGGTCCTGTTCCGTGGTCGGGCCGTTGTCGCCGCCATCGCTGTGGTAGGCTTTGGTCAATGTGTAGCTGTAGACGGCCTCGCCGGTGGCCGCGTTGAAGCTGACGATGGTCAGCGTGCCGTAGAGGCCGGTGAACGTCTTGCCGGCGAGGTCGCCGGGTGCGAAGGTCTGGCCGTTGATCCTGATGCCGGCGATGTCGGAGAGTCCGTCCGGATCGGAAATGACGAATACGCCCTTGACCGTCGCATTGGGGCCGGTTCCGCCGCCTGCGCTCTGGCCCCCTTCGCTCGAACCCTCGAAATTGAACTGCTTCAGCGGAGAGACGCCGAACCCGCTCTGCGGGCTCCTCGCCGATCCATTGGGCAGATCGTATTCATAGACGAGCCGGTCGCTGACGGCGATACCGCCCGCGCTGCCGCCGACGCCGCCATCGAGGCTGATGGACGGGCCGCGGTTGACGAAGGCCGGCAGCAGGATTTCATCGTCGAGCGTGCCGAATTGCAGCGCCGTCGGTCCGAGCAGATCGATCGCCGGGCCGGCATCGCCGATGCCGGGGATCGCTTCGCCGAAATTGCCGCCGGCGCTGTTGGAGCCGGCGGCCGATGCGGTCAGCGTTCCGTCCGGGCCGGCGGCGACGTTGATGTTGCTGGCCTGGAGTGCCGCGACCAATGCTTCCTGGGGGATTTCGATGTCGTCGATGACGAAGGTCGGCACATGCAACGCGGCGTGCTCGATGACGACGCGGGTGCCATCGGGCTGCACGAGGATCAGGTTGTCGCCGTCCATCTCGATCTTTTCGATGGAGGTGCCGGCGGCGAGCTTGACGATATTGTTCTCGGCGACGACGATCTGCTCGCCCGGCTGGGCCGAAGTCGCGGCGGGAAGGGCATCGGCTCCCTGGTTCGTTTCGGCTTGCGCCATCTGCGGCTGATCGCCGTCAAGCGGTGCCGCCGCTTCGCTACCGAAAGCCGCCGGATGTGCGGCGTCGTCGTACGAAGCGTTGGAAACGGACAGATTCTCGATAAAGCCTTCGGTTGCCATGACTGGACCCCTTCTACAGTTACGTTAGCCAAGCCACGGAATTCAGAGCCGATCAAGAGGGCGGCGCGCCGAGTCATATATCAGGGTATGCGGCCCCCTGGCTTTATTTACGATTGGTTAACTTGCCGACTGATTTTGGGACGCTTGACGCTGGAGAAAGCGCTTTGTGTCGTTGGCGCCGGATGCCTTGTCCCGCTTGATCCGGCGGCCGGAGGCCAACAGAAATATAGAACAAATTCAGATATATGGATATTCGCTTGTGTCCGTTCGGACAAGGGGCGCGCGTTGATCGGCGCGCCCTCTATGGTGAAAAAAAGCCCTGCGGTTTGCGATCAAGTTTAACGACCGCCTTAAGGTCCGGCCCGGCGGTCCGCGAGCGGCGCATTGAACCGAAAACGGAACAACGATAAGAAGGGGTTCGACAAATCGATCGACACGTCAGTTAAGCGTTAGAGTTGCATTAGGATTTGCATCGCGAGACGAACGGAATGGGCTTATATTGCCGGTGGGCGCGTCGCTGGGCCGCGACCGGCATCTCGAAGCGAGATGACAAAGAGCTATGGTGATCGATGTGAACGACAATATCCCAGGCGACGGCGCGGTTATCGAAGCGCCGGCTTTGGTCGGCGGGGCTGCGCTTGCGGAGATTCTTCCGGGCTTCGGCAGCGCTGGCGGGGATGTGGTCGATCTGGCCTTTCTGCTCGATAGCGCGTTGATGACGTCTCCCGTTGCATCCAATGTCTTGGAAGCAGTTCGCCTGGACGCGGCGGGCGGCGTATCGAATGCGGATGGCGACGGCATGGGCAGCGTCACTGACGTTGCTCCTCTCCCTCACTTTACCGCCGATGCCGGGCTCAGGATCCTCTACGACGACGATCTGGTTTCCCGGCCAGCATGATCAGCGAACGCTCGGGGGCCATTTTTTGAGCCTCGAACGGGTTCCAAGTCGCGGCAGGCGTCCGTTCAGGACAGCACGTAGCACAGGATGATGCTCTGGCCCGAGACGGGCGCCAGCAAGGCGTTGAGCTTTCCTCGCAGATTTAGCCCTCCAAGACCCACGACAAAGCCGACTTCGAGTGGTCGATTGCCGTTCGCCCTCAAAGTGGTGGCGAGAGGCGCGAGCTGAACGTCGAGGGCAAGGCTCAGATTGCGATTGACAGGCCCGTTTTCCGAATCGGAGAAACGGGCCTGTATGTAGTTCAGGAACGGCTGATTGTAGGCAACGATCCGCTTGTCCAGTCCGAGCGCGAAGGCCGCGCCGGACGAGGCCGTCACAAGGTTGACGACCACGGCGGGATTGGTGTTCTCGCGCTCTTTGGCAAGGGTGTCGAGCACCCAGCGCAGGCAGTGCACGCGTAGCAATGCTGTCGTGTTGACGGGGTGCGGCACGTCCGCGAGGATGCTCCCGACGAGCGCGCCAATCTTCTTCTGCCGAGCTTCGGCGATATCCCGCAGGATACGCCAGTAGATAGCTTCAAGGCGGATCCCGCGACGAATCCCGCCGTCTTCCACGACGCGAAAGACAAGCTCGATGTCCTGGTCCGCTGTCCTGGCTGACGTGTCAGGTGCCTTGTCGGCGGGATGCTCCATGGCCTGATGTTCCTGCACCGCTTTCACCGCGCCACAACGAAAGCTGCTCGATGGCTTTTGACCGATTACTTCATGGTCGCCAGAAGGTCCAACGGAAGATCATTCACTTGCCGGGAGGGCATACGCTTGTAGGTTTCCGTCGGTGCGGTTTCCGGAACGTTGAATTCCGTGCGCGCATAGGCGTCGGACTGCTTGGCCGGAGTCAGGTTCATGCTGCTGAGCAGCATGCCGCTGGCGGCGAGAATGCGATATTCCGCGAAGCGTGCGGCATAGACGGCCGTGCGCGACAGGACGTTGACGGTGTAGCGCGAGTTCTGTGCGCCGAGCACGTCGAGCAGCGAGCGACGGCCGACTGCAAGCTGTTCGCGGTAGGAATCCACCAGGCTGCCGTTCACGCCGGCCTGCTGCTTCAGGGTCGCAGCCAGCTCGGTCTGGCGAATGCGACGATCCCAGGAGATGCGGACAGCCTCTTCCACTTCACGATAGCTTTGATGCAGAACGAGGCGCTGCTCACTGGCGCGGCGAATCTGCTCCTGCTCGTTGGCGATGTCGATGCCGCCACGATAGAGATTCCACTTCGCCACGACACGCGCCTGCAGGCTGGTGGTGCGGCCGTCGCTGCCGTCGATATCCATGCCGGTGCGGGCGCGGCCTTCGAGCGAGACGGTCGGGAACATGTCGGAGCGGGCGCCCTTCACCATGGCGTCCGCCACATCGATATCCGCATTGGCGACCTTGATGCGCGCATTATTGGCGCGGGCAAGGCCGATCGCCTCATCAAGCGACTTCGGCAAGGCCGCCGCCATGGAAGCCGGCATCGTCGCATCGGCGAACGGCTTGCCGACGAGCCGCTGAAAGCGGATCTTCGCCGATTCAAGCTCTTCCTCGGCTTCCTTCTGGCGGGCCTTCGCGGCGAGCAGGCGTTCCTGTGCCTGCTGGCGGTCGGCGTCCGTCAGCGTGCCGCCGGAGATCAGCGAGCTGATATCGCCGAGCATCTGCTGGTGGGCGCCTGCATTGCGGCGCGATTCCTGGACGATCTCGCCCTGGAGCATGATTTCGACATATTCACGCACGACCTGGAGCGCGATCGTCTCGGAGCGCTCGAGCACGCGGAAGGAGGCGCTGTCCACGCGGGCCGCCTGCCGTTCCAGCTCCGCCCGGCGGCCACCGCCGTCGAGGAGCTTCTGCGTAATGGAGAGACCGACATCGGCGGGATAGAGCGGGTCGTCATCGAGGCCGCCGATGCGACGGGAATTGTTGTCGAGGTCCTGGATGCCTGCGCCGGCTTCCAGATCGATGCTCGGCAGGTAGAGACCACGCGCCTGGCGAAGCTCGAACTCGATCGCTTCCCGGTTCTCCAGCGCCTGGCCGATTTCCGGATTGGACTCCAGCGTGACCGCCATCGCCTCTTTCAATGTAAGGGCAGCAGCACCGACGGGCGCGAAAACGGTACTGGCCAATAAGGCGGCCGACACGACACCAAGATTCAATCTGCGCATGGTCCCCCCACATGACATTCATTCGCCGACACCGCGCCATTGGCGCTATGCGAAAAGCCGGACGTCTATCCTAGTCCATATCGAATCGCGGCAATCAACCGTCCGGCGACGGAATATGAGGAGTAGCAAATATTCAACCCCCATTTGTGGCAATTCCGTCACAATTCGGCGGAGAATCCTGGCGAACTCGGTCAGGATGAGGACCCTACCATAGTTCTTATCAATTCATGACGCTCGTCGATTCAATGCAACAGAATCCCGAAACGTCAACTTTACGCGCCTGGTTTATACCATCCGTCATATCGGAACGGGGACGGCAGGCAATGGACAAGCAGGGTTCTGGACGCGGCATCTGGCTGGATTTGTTCGCCCGGGTTGCGCGGAACAGGAAGACCGTCACATGGCTTGGAGGCGGGAGTGTCGCCGCACTTACGATTGCTGTTGCCGCATCTGCGACCCAGAATGCGATCTCTTCGACATCTTCTTTTGCGGGTAGCACTGTCCTGGCGGGTTCTGTCGCGCTCGCCGTCGCGCTGCCGCTGCTCTACACCTGCCGTCGCATGTCCACGCGGATTGAAGCCCTGCGCAGGGAAGCTCAACGTCTCGCGCAGCGGGACCCGCTTACGGCCTGCCTGAACGAGCATACCTTCTCCGCGCTGGTGGACACCTATGCCGACCGGCGCTCGTCACGCGAAGGAGCGCCCCATGGGACAGCCCTTCTCATCCACCTGGACGACATCCAGGTGGTCAACAAACGTTTCGGCTACAGTTGGGGCAATGAGGCGCTTGCGCGGGTCGCCGCAACCATCCGCGGTGCGATCCGCCAGGGGGATATCGTAGGCCGGACCTCGGGAAACCAGTTCGGGGTTTTTCTGCCTGGAGCGGACGAAGAGAGCGCAAGGTCCGTCGCGGAACGCATCCACAATAGCGTCTCGTCCCTCGGCTTCTATCCGAGCGGGGTGCGCTATCCGTTGTCGATCAGGGCCGGCGCCGTCATCGTCCTGGAAAAGACGGGTTTTGACGATCTTATCAGGAATGCTGAGAATATCCTGGCTGTCAGCAGAAACGACGAGCGGGATTGGATTCACTATACCTCCTCGATCGGATCTCCTTTGGACACCACGGCGAAACTTCAGTAGGAGAGAGCTGGCTCGGGAAAATTGAACAGTTGAGATAAGTGGCTTTCGGCTTTTGAACACGGCAGTATGCCGAAACAGGAGCCATGATGACAAAACGACCCCGCCGCAACCACAGCCCCGCCTTTAAGGCAAAAGTCGCGCTCGCCGCGATCAAGGGTGAAAAGACAATGGTCGAGCTCGCCCAGCAGTTCGACGTGCATCCGAACCAGATTAAGCAATGGAAAGATCAACTGCTCGACGGCGCTGCCGATGTCTTCGATGACGGCCGCAAGGAAACCGCGGAGCCTGTTGTCGATGTCAAAAGCCTGCACGCCAAGATTGGCGAGCTGATGCTGGAGAACGATTTTTTAGCCGGCGCGCTCGGCAAGGCCGGACTGCTGAGCGGAAAACGATGATCGACCGGAACCACGAACTGTCCGTTTCCCGCCAGGCACGATTGCTCGGCATCAGCCGTGGCAGCGCCTATTACCTGCCGCAACCGGCCTCAGTTGTCGATCTGGCGCTCATGCGCCGGATTGACGAACTACATCTGGATTATCCTTTCGCAGGCAGCCGGATGCTGCAAGGGCTTTTGAATGCAGAAGGCCATGACATCGGTCGTCTGCATGTGCGCACGCTGATGAAGAAGATGGGCATCGAAGCGATCTATCGCCGTCCGAACACCTCCAAGCCCGCACCGGGCCACAAGGTCTATCCCTATCTTCTCAAGAACCTCGCCATCACCCGACCCAACCAAGCCTGGGCGATGGACATCAGCTACATACCTATGGCGCGTGGCTTTGTTTATCTCTGCGCGGTCGTCGACTGGTTCAGTCGTCGGGTTCTGTCATGGAAGCTGTCGATCACGCTGGAGACGGCGTTCTGCATCGAGGCGGTCGAAGAGGCGTTGTCGCGCTACGGCAAGCCGGAGATATTCAATACGGACCAGGGTAGCCAGTTCACGTCCCTCGACTTCATCAAGCTGTTGAAAGATGCCGAAATCAGCATCTCGATGGACGGCAAGGGAGCGTGGCGGGACAACGTCTTCGTGGAAAGGCTCTGGCGATCGATCAAATACGAAGAGGTCTATCTCCACGCCTACGAGACCGTGTCCGAGGCCCGCACTGGCATTGCCCGGTATCTGGCCTTTTACAATGGCAGACGCCCACATTCATCTCTTGACCGGAAAACGCCGGATCAGGTCTACTTCAACCAGCCGCAGACAATTCCACTCGCGGCATAAACAGCGCCGGAAACCACTTAGCAATCGGCATAAAGCTGTTCAGACAAACCGAGCCACCTCT
>Ga0182737_1004067_pt1 | contig 10183 bp, 9 predicted proteins | sample eDN5th30CBELigOP_FD_128878 | JGI IMG/M metagenome (GOLD analysis project Ga0182737, IMG submission 128878) | Enriched Organic Plus compost microbial communities from Emeryville, California, USA - eDNA 5th pass 30_C BE-Lig OP (version 2) (version 2) ... | reverse complement strand
GCCACGCCCACCGCGCGGCTGGCGTCGAGCACATGGACGACCGGCCCCTTATAGGCCGGGGCGATGCGCAGCGCCGTATGGACACGGGAGGTCGTCGCCCCGCCGATCAGCAGCGGCAGGCTCATGTTCGCCCGCTGCATTTCCTCCGCGACCGTCACCATCTCGTCCAGCGACGGGGTGATGAGGCCCGACAGGCCGATCATATCGACATGATTTTCGTTGGCGGCCTTCAATATCTCCGCCCACGGCACCATAACGCCCAGGTCGATCACCTCGAAGCCGTTGCATTGCAGGACCACGCCGACGATGTTCTTGCCGATATCGTGCACGTCGCCCTTCACGGTCGCCATCACGACCCGGCCCTTGCCCTTCGAATTCTCGTCCTTCTCCGCCTCGATATAGGGGAAGAGGTGGGCGACCGCCTGCTTCATCACGCGGGCGGACTTGACCACCTGCGGCAGGAACATCTTGCCGGAGCCGAACAGGTCGCCGACGACGTTCATGCCCTGCATCAGCGGCCCCTCGATGACCTCGATCGGGCGCCCGCCGCGCGCGGCGATCTCCAGCCGCGCTTCCTCCGTATCCGCGACGACATGGGCGTCGATGCCCTTCACCAGCGCATGCTCCAGCCGCTTGACGACCGGCCAGCCACGCCATTCCTCGGCGGCCTTTTCGGCGGCGGCGTCGGTGCCCTTATATTTCTCGGCCAGTTCCACCAGCCGCTCGCCCGCCTCCGCGTCGCGGTTGAGGATCACGTCCTCGCAGGCGGCGCGCAGGTCAGGGTCGATGGTGTCGTAAACGTCGAGCTGGCCCGCATTGACGATCGCCATGTCCATGCCCGCCGGGATCGCATGGTAGAGGAACACCGAGTGCATTGCCCGGCGCACCGTTTCATTGCCGCGAAAGCTGAACGAAAGGTTGGAGAGGCCGCCGGAGATATGGGCATACGGGCAGCGGCGCTTGATTTCCCGCGTCGCCTCGATGAAATCGACGGCATAATTATTATGTTCTTCGATGCCGGTGGCCACCGCGAAGATATTGGGATCGAAGATGATGTCCTCGGGCGGGAAGCCGATGCCGGTCAGCAGCCCGTAGGCGCGCTCGCAAATCTCGATCTTGCGCTCCTTCGTGTCGGCCTGCCCGACCTCGTCGAACGCCATCACCACCACCGCCGCGCCATAGGCCATGCACTTGCGGGCATGTTCGAGGAACTGCCCGACGCCTTCCTTCATGCTGATCGAGTTGACGATGGGCTTGCCCGACACGCATCTGAGGCCCGCCTCGATGATGCTCCATTTGGAACTGTCGATCATCACCGGCACGCGGGCGATGTCCGGTTCCGCGGTGATGAGCTTCAGGAACTGCACCATCGCCGCCTCGGAATCGAGCAGCCCTTCGTCCATGTTCACATCGACGATCTGCGCGCCGTTCTCGACCTGCTGCCGGGCGATCTCCACGGCGGCGGCGTAATCGCCCGCCATGATGAGCTTCTTGAACCTGGCCGATCCGGTGATGTTCGTGCGTTCACCGACATTGATGAAGGTGGCGGTGGGCTGGGTGGCGGTCATATCGCGTTTTCCGGTAGGGTGAGGGGACGGGCGAGGACGAAATCGTCGCAAATCTGCCCGCCGACATTGAACTGGCGGTCCCCGATGCGGGTGAAGCCCTGTTTGCGGTAAAAGGCGAGCGCGCGCTCATTGCCCGCATAGACACCGAGCAGCAGGCGCAGCGCGCCCATCCCGGCAGAAGCGTCGATCGCGGCCCGCATCAGCGCGGCGCCCAGCCCTCCGCCATGGAAGCGGGACAGGGTGTAGATACGCTTCAGTTCGATGTCGCCATCCCGCGCGCCGGGCAGATCCGGTTGCGTCAGCAGCGCATAGCCGACGGGCGCGCCGCCCGGTTCGATCTCGGCCAGCCATGCCCGCGCGCCCTTGCCGAGAAAACGGCGATAGCTTTCCGCGCTATTGGCCTTGAGGCAATGGGCCGTGATCGCCTCACCGCCGATGAGGTCGGCGAAGCTTTCGAGAAAGGTCGCCGCGCCGATGAGCGACAGCCGCTCGGCATCCTCCGGCCCGGCCGGGCGCAGCCGCCAGGAAAAGGCCGCATTCATTCCTTCACGCCGCGATATGCATCGGGTCGAGGCCCGCCAGCCGCGTGACCACCGGGAGGCGCGGTATCGGCCGGGGCGGCGCGCCCGTGACCGCCCTCGCGATGGCGGCGATATGGGCGGGCGTGGTGCCGCAGCAGCCGCCGACGATGTTCACCAGCTTCTCGTCCGTCCATTCGCGGATCAGTTCCGCCGTCCGCTCCGGCAGTTCGTCATATTCGCCCAGTTCATTGGGCAGGCCCGCATTGGGATAGGCGAGGACCAGTGTGTCGGCGATCTTGGAAAGCTCGCCCAGATAGGGCCGCAGCAGGTCTGCGCCGAACGCGCAGTTGACGCCGATGGTCAGCGGCTTGAGGTGCCGCACCGTGTACCAGAACGCCGCGACGGTATGGCCGGAAAGGTTGCGGCCGGACATGTCGGTGATGGTGAAGCTCAGCATCAGAGGCACCTTGCGCCCCGCCTCGGCCTCCGCCTCGCGCGCCGCCATCCCCGCCGCCTTGGCGTTCAGCGTGTCGAAACAGGTCTCGATCAGCAGGAAATCGACCCCTCCCTCGATCAGCGCGGCGCATTGCTCGCGATATTGTTCCTTCAGTGCGTCATAGTCGATCTCGCGATAGGCGGGGTCATTGACGTCCGGGCTGATGGACAGGGTTTTGTTCGTCGGGCCGATGGCCCCCGCGACGAAACGGCGCAGCCCGTCCTTCGCCTCGGCCTCCTCGCATGCCTCGCGGGCGAGGCGCGCGGCGGCGAGGTTCAGGTCGCGCACCAGATGGTCCGCGCCATAGTCGGCCATCGCGATGCGCGTGCCGGAAAAGCTGTTCGTCTCGATCATGTCCGCGCCCGCGTCGAGATAGGCGCCGTGGATCGCCTTCACGATGTCCGGGCGGGTGAGACAGAGCAGGTCGTTATTGCCTTTCTGGTCCTTGGCCAGATCGAGCGTGCCGCGATAATCGGCCTCGGTCAGACCATATTTCTGGATCGCCGTGCCATAGCCGCCGTCGAAGATCAGGATGCGCTCCGCCGCGCGCCGGCGCAGCAGGGTTTCGGCGTCGGAGGCGCTCATATCCTTGCCTCCCCGTTCGCGCGCAGGCCGAGCAGATGGCAGATGGCATAGCTCAGTTCCGCCCGGTTGAGGGTGTAGAAATGAAAGCCGCGCACGCCACCCGCATAAAGCTTGCGGCACAGTTCGGCGGTGAGCGTCGCGGCGACGAGTTGACGCGCGCCGGGCTGGTCGTCGAGGCCGTCGAACAGGCGCTCCATCCAGCCGGGCACATCGGTGTTGCACAGCGCCGCCATTTTCTTCACCCCCGCGAAATTGGCGACGGGCATGATGCCGGGCAGGATGTCCGCCTCTATGCCCGCCGCGCGGGCCCTGTCCAGGAAACGGAAATAGGTTTCCGGCGCGAAGAAGAACTGCGTGATCGCGCGGGTCGCGCCCGCGTCGATCTTGCGCTTGAGGTTGTCCAGATCGGCCTGCGCGCTGGCCGCATCGGGATGCACCTCGGGATAGGCGGCGACGGAAATCTCGAAATCATGCAGTTTCCTGAGACCCGCGACCAGTTCGGCGGCATTGGCATAGCCCTGGGGATGCGGCTCGAACCGGCCGCCTTGCTGAGGGGGGTCGCCGCGCAGCGCGACGATATGGCGGATGCCCGCTTCCCAATAGGCATGGGCGACCTCGGCTATCTCTCCCTTGCTCGCGCCGACACAGGTGAGATGCGCCGCCGCCGGGATCGCCGTTTCGCGGGCGATGCGCTCCACCGTCGCATGGGTCCGCTCCCGCGTCGTGCCGCCCGCGCCATAGGTGACGGAAACGAAGCGCGGACCCAGCGGGGTGAGCGCGGCGATGCTTTGCCAAAGCTGATCTTCCAGCTTTTCCGTGCGCGGGGGGAAGAATTCGAAGCTGACCTGCGCATCTCCGCTCATGTCCGCATAAAGCGGGGTGTCCGGAATGGCGGGGGCCTCCAGCAAGGTGGTTTGCGCGTTCATCGGCTTTTCCGCTCTCTTATCGGCAGGACCTTCGCATTGCGGCGGCGGCCGAGCCATAATTTTACCGTGAGTTCCGCGCCGGGCAGGGTTTCCACCGCCTCCAGCGCCATGTCGGCGGCTTCGAACCATTCCTTCATCTGGTCGTCCGAAAAGCCGAGGCGTTCATGCTGATCGCGGGTACGCAGTTCCTCGCGGTCGTGCGGGGCGAAGTCGACCACCAGCATGCGGCCGTTCCCGGTGAGCGTACGCGCGCCCTCCGCGATCGCCTGTTCGGGCACCGGCGTGTAGTGCAATATCTGGTGCGCGGTGACGAGGTCGGCGCTGCCCTCTTCCAGCGGAAGGTCGCAGAAATCGCCGAGGATCAGGTTGTAGCGTTCGGCATTGTCCTCCGGCAGTTTGGATCGCGCGAGCCTCAGCATGTCCGGGCTGCGGTCGATCGCGCTGACGCGTTCCGCCTTGCCGCCGAACAGCTCGATCATCCGGCCGGTCCCGGTGCCAAGATCGACCATATGGCGGATCGCGGCCCCGCCGAGCAGCCGCGCCATCGCCTGCTCGACCTCCGCCTCGGGTACATGCAGCGAGCGGATCGCGTCCCATTCCTCGGCATGGCGGGCGAAATATTCGTCGGCCGCGCGCACCCGGTCGGCGCGGATCGCAGCGAGGCGGGCAAGGTCCGCCCGTAGCCACAGCCCCTCGCTCTCCGACGCGGGAACAGCGTTGAACAGCGGCAGCAACTGACGGCAGATGGGGTTGGCGCCGATCCGCAGGAAGACCCAGTTGCCTTCCTTGCGGCGGTCGATCAGCCCCGCCTCCGCCATGATCTTCACATGGCGCGATACGCGCGGCTGGCTTTGCGCCACCGCCTGCGCCAGCTCGCCCACGGAAAGCTCCATGGTGCCGAGCAGGTGCATGATGCGCATCCGGGTGGGGTCGGCGAGCGCGCGGAAAATATCCAGAAGGTCCGTCATGGGAAAGCATATAAAGCTTTCTTTATATGTGGTCAACGGGGCATATAAAGAATTCTTTATATGCTTTGTATCACTCGTTATCATGGTGGGACTCGCCGGATTCCGGCGCTTTCGATACCCGATAAATAGCGTTCATCCGGCAGGAGCGGCTTGCGTTCGCAGGGGCAAGGCAGTAGAAATCGCAGCGCAGGCCGATTGGGGTGAGCTATTCTCCGGGGGAAGCCTGCGCCATATTATCTCAGAGACAGGGGTTTGCTCATGACCAAGACTATCGCACTTTCGCTCGTTCTCGCCGCGTCGCTCGGCCTGGCTGCCTGCTCGAAGCAGGAAGCAAACAACACTTCCAATGCCGTCACCAATGCCACGGACAACGCGATGGATGCTGCTGACAATGCGATGGATGCCGCGATGAACGCCACCGCCAATGTCGCCAACGATGCCGGCAATGCCGCGCACAACGTCGCGAATTCGCTCTGATCGCGCCAGTCGGTTTCTGACAGCAAAGGGGGATCGGGCCGCAGGGCCCATCCCCCTTTTTCGTTTCCACGGCATAGTCCTTAGAAAATCCGATGGGAAAATGGCCATGCTCAGGATGATGACGGCCGCGCTGCTGGCGATGACGCTGGCCGCATGCGGGGCTTCGGACGAGGATCGCGATGTCGGCGGCGTGACGGCGGGCGAGGCCCGCGCGCTCAACGAAGCGGCCTCCATGCTGGATGCGCAGGCGGACAATGCGCGTTCCGCCCTCGATATGGATACCGCGACGCCGTAACGTTGTCCGGCGTTGTGACCCGCCCCCTGGGAGGGCGCGCTTATTGTTCCTTCTTCGGATTGATGGTCCTTTATCGGCGCTGGCGGCAATAGCAGGTCCTCCGCCGCTTCTGCCTAAATTTTGAGCATCAGGCGCGCGCTGCCCAAATTTGCGGCGCGCATCACGGCGCGTTGCTGCGAAAATTCGCCGCGGGCCGTCTCTCGCAAATTGGCACGGCATTTGCGTATAATCCCCTGCACACCAGACAAGGGGGTAGCATGAAACTTATCATGGCAATCATTAAGCCGTTCAAGCTGGACGATGTCCGGGAGGCCCTGTCCTCCGTGGGCGTCGCGGGCATGACGGTGAGCGAGGTCAAGGGTTTCGGCCGTCAGAAGGGGCAGACGGAGATTTATCGGGGCGCCGAATACAGCACCAACATGGTGCCCAAGATCAAGGTCGAGGTCGTCTGCGACGATGATCTTGCACCCCGCGTGGTCGAGGTCGTGCAACAGGCCGCCAACAGCGGGGCGATCGGCGACGGCAAGATCTTCGTGCTCGATGTCGCGCAGGCTGTCCGCATCCGTACCGGCGAAACCGGCGAAACAGCGCTGTGATGAAGGGGGAAATAATGACCATTTCCAAAAAGCTTTGCGGCACGGCGGCGGCGCTCGGCGCCGCGCTGTCCGCATCCGTCCCGGTCTGGGCGCAGGAAGCCGCCGCCACGGCGGCCGCACCGGTGCCCAACCCCGGCAACAATGCCTGGATGATGACATCCACCCTGCTGGTGTTCCTGATGATCCTGCCGGGTCTTGCGTTGTTCTACGGCGGTCTCACCCGGTCGAAGAACATGCTGTCCACGATGACGCAGATCGGCGCGGCGGCCTCGCTGGCGATGCTGATCTGGGTGGTGTGGGGCTATGGCACGGCCTTCGGTCCCGAAGGCAACAGCTTCCTGGCCTGGGGCAAATATTTCCTTTCCGGCATCACGCCGGACAGCACGGCGGCGACCTTCACCGATGAGGTGATCTCCGAATATGTCTTCGTCTGCTTCCAGATGACCTTTTCCGCGATCACCATCGCGCTGGTGATCGGAGCGGTGGTGGAACGAATGAAGTTCTCCGCGCTGATGGTGTTCACGCCGATCTGGCTGACCATCGTCTATTATCCGATTGCCCATATGGTGTGGGCTGGCGGCGGCCTGTTCTTCGAGATGGGCGCGCTTGATTTCGCGGGCGGCACGGTCGTGCACATCAATGCGGGTGTTTCCGCCCTCGTCGCCTGCCTCATCCTGGGCAAGCGCATCGGCTATCCCAAGGAACCGATGCCCCCGCACAGCCTGACGCTGACGATGGTCGGCACCGGCCTGCTGTGGGTCGGCTGGTTCGGGTTCAACGCCGGTTCGGCGCTGGAAGCCAACGGCTCGGCCGCGCTTGCGATGATCAACACCTTCGTCGCCACCGCCGCCGCCGCGCTGGCCTGGATGGTGGTGGAAAAGCTGGCGGGTCACAAGCCCTCCGCTCTCGGCTTCTGCTCCGGCGTCATCGCGGGTCTGGTCGCCGTCACCCCGGCGGCGGGCAACAGCGGCCCGTTCGGTGCGATCGTGCTGGGCGCCGTCGCCTCGATCATCTGCTTCATCGCGGTGTCGAAACTGAAGCCGATGTTCGGATATGACGACTCGCTCGACGCCTTCGGCATCCACGGCGTTGGCGGCATCGTCGGCGCGATCGGCACCGGCATCGTCTATGCGCCCGGTCTCGGCGGCCCCGGCGGCGCGGACTTCGTGGTCGGCTCCCAGGTCGTGACGCAGATCCTCGCGGTCGTCACCACGATCATCTGGTCCAGCATCGGCACCGCCGTCGCCATCTATGTGGCCAAGGCCCTGACCGGCCTGCGCGTCAGCCCCGACGTCGAACGCGAAGGCCTCGACCTCGGCGAGCATGGCGAACGCGCCTACAACTGATCGAAATTCGGGCGGGGCCGCCCGGCTAAGGCAAGGCCCCACCCGTCACGATGTTCCTCCTGCGAACACACCTGGGCCGGTGCAGCAATGTACCGGCCCCCTTTTTTGCCCGGGGGAGAGACGGAAGGCATGACCAAAAAAAGAGCGACCTTGACGGCCGCTCCTTTCATGCTTCCCGGATGGGGATGTCGTTCAGCCCTTGTCGGCGGCCAGGGCATCCATGATCTGCCGTACCGGCGTCAGGTCGTAGCCTGCGGCGGCGGCGGTGTCGGCGAGAGCATCGGGCGACTCCCCGGCGCGGGCACGCGCCAGCGCCCAGAGCAGCGTGGAGCGCGTGCCCGACCGGCAATAGGCGAGGAGCTTGCCCTGCGCCGCGGCGTCCAGCGCCTGATCCATGCCGTCCAGTTGCCAGGGGGCGAAGCCGCCATGCGTCACGGGGACGGCGGCATAGCCGATGCCGGCTTCCCGCGCGGCGGCCTCTATTTCCGCGCCGTTGGTCTGGCCCGGCTCCTCGTCGTCGGGGCGGTTGTTGAGGATGAAGCTTATGCCCATCGCCTTCGCCCGGTCCACATCGGCGATCCCGATCTGCGGCGCGACGAAAACACTATCGGTAAGCTGGCGAAACATGCGCTGTCCTTCGGAAAAATCCCAGTCGCCTTCCATAGAGCGTTTCCCGGCCGGATCAAATGCTTCGATGCGATCCGGCCGCGCCCTCAGGCGTCCGCGTCGGCGGGCAGGTCCGCGCCTTCCTGTTCGACGGCCTGCCGCGCCCACATCTGCGCATAGACGCCGTCCTGCGCCAGCAGCCGGGCATGGCTGCCGCGTTCGGCGATGCGCCCGGCTTCCAGCACGATGATCTCGTCCGCGTCCACCACGGTCGAGAGGCGATGGGCGACGATGATCGTCGTGCGCCGCCGTGCCATTTCGCGCAGCACCGCCTGGATCGACGCCTCGGTGCGGCTGTCGAGCGCACTGGTCGCCTCGTCGAGGATCAGCACCGGCGGGTCCTTGAGCAGCGTGCGGGCGATCGCCACCCGCTGCTTTTCCCCGCCGGACAGTTTCAACCCGCGCTCGCCGACGCGCGTGTCATAGCCCTGTGGCAGCGAGGCGATGAAATCATGGATGGACGCGCCCCGCGCGGCGGCTTCTACCTCGGCCTGGGTCGCGCCCTCGCGGCCATAGGCGATGTTGTAGCCGATGGTGTCGTTGAACAGCACCATGTCCTGCGGCACGATGCCGATGGCGGCGCGCAGGCTGTGCTGGCTGACCTTCGCTATGTCCTGCCCGTCGATGGTGATCCGCCCGCCCTGCATGTCGTAAAAGCGGAACAGCAGCCGCGCGATGGTGGATTTGCCCGCGCCGGTCGGTCCGACGATGGCCAGCGTCCGCCCGGCCGGGATGGTGAAGCTGACGCCGTGCAATATCTCGCGCTCGGGATCGTAGCCGAAGCGCACATCCTCGAACCTGATCTCGCCCGCCTCGACATGCAGGTCGGGCGCGCCCGGCGCGTCCTTGATCTCGGCGGGGGTGTCGATCAGGCGGAACATCGCCTCCATGTCGATCGCCCCCTGGCGGATGGTGCGATAGACCATGCCGAGCAGGTCGAGCGGGCGGAAAAGCTGGGCGAGCAGCGTGTTGACCAGCACCACGTCGCCGGTGGTGAAGCTGCCCTTGCTCCAGCCCCAGACGGTATAGCCCATCGCACCGGCCATCATCAGGTTGGTGATGAGCGACTGGCCGATATTGAGGGCGGCGAGGCTGTTTTCCGATTTGACCGCCGCATTGGCATAGTTGCGCATCGCCCGGCTGTAGCGGCGGGCCTCGCTGTCCTCGGCGCCGAAATATTTGACTGTCTCGAAATTGAGCAGGCTGTCCACCGCATGCGCGACCGCGTTGGTGTCGAGGTCCACCATGTCGCGGCGCAGATGGTCGCGCCATTCGGTGACGGTGCGGGTGTACCAGATATAGAGCACCACCATCGCCAGCGTCGCGGCGACCAGCCCCCAGCCGAATTTCAGGAAGAAGATGACGCAGACGGCGGCCAGCTCGATGATCGTCGGGGCGATGTTGAACAGCAGGAAATAGAGCATCGTGTCGATGCTCTTGGTGCCGCGCTCGATGACCTTGGTGACGCCGCCCGTCTTGCGGTCGAGGTGAAAGCGCAGCGACAGGCGGTGCAACTGCACGAATACATGCTCGGCCAACCGCCGCGTCGCCTCCTGCCCGACGCGTTCGAATGCGACATTGCGGAGATTGTCGAACAATATGCCGCCGAAGCGCGCGCCCGCATAGGCGAGGATCAGCGCGATGGCGAGCGCGGCCTGCGCCTCCATGCCCGGCGCCATATGGTCGATCGCGCCCTTGTACGCAAAGGGCATGATGAGCGTGATCGCCTTGGCGACGAT
>Ga0182737_1004062_pt1 | contig 10190 bp, 4 predicted proteins | sample eDN5th30CBELigOP_FD_128878 | JGI IMG/M metagenome (GOLD analysis project Ga0182737, IMG submission 128878) | Enriched Organic Plus compost microbial communities from Emeryville, California, USA - eDNA 5th pass 30_C BE-Lig OP (version 2) (version 2) ... | reverse complement strand
GCTGAGAGAAGATGGTTGGAGTTGTTTGCCGATGCGGGGGTAATTGAGGCAAAGTATGAAGCTGCAAATGCGTTTTATTTGTGTGGGGAGCTTAAGCGTGCCTTCAAATGGATGTTAGAAGCCGCAGAGTTCGGACATCAGGCTGCAAGGGGCAGAGTCGCCTTCTTCTTTGAAGTGGGACAAGGCTGTGCAAAAAATATTGAATTAGCAAATCATTGGCGCAAATCTCCGAACCGCGAAATGGAGGAAGTCTATGTGGCCGAAACTTCAAGTGCAGCGGCGGAAGAATTTTCAGCCCTTAAGATGCCATATGAAGGTGCGCCAGACCCTCATTTAGATGTTGATGAATCGCCTGATGAAATTGGCTGGATTCATCCTTCGACGCACTCAGGAAGTGACAATTCAAGCTTGCTGATTCAGGAAGAAGAGTCTGCTGCTGTAGAGAATTCTGAGAGCTTGAGCGAAAGAGATTATTCATATATCAATGAGGAGGATGACAATGCAACGGTGAATGAAGAGGCTCCTCATATAATTGAGAACAGGCCCTCGGGCAAACTTCGGAGAGCACTCAACACAATTTTTAGAATCATCACTTTTAGGAAATCACGATGACAGAAAAACCAGAAAAACTTGACCTGCGATCAGCGGACATTGCGGCGGCACAACAGGAAAAGCTGCGCCAGCTATTTCCTGAAGTATTCACTGAAGGCGGAAAGGTGGATTTTGATAGGCTAAAAACGACGCTCGGTGACATCGTGGACGGCGACAAGGAGCGCTACGGTATGAACTGGCCAGGCAAGTCTGAGTGTTTCAAGACTATTCAAGCGCCTAGCCGTGCAACGCTTCGGCCCAACCGCGAGGAGTCTGTGAATTTCGACACGTCAGAGAATCTCATCATTGAAGGCGATAATCTCGAAGTACTTAAGTTGTTACAAAAAGGCTATTTGGGGCAGGTGAAAATGATTTACATTGACCCGCCATACAACACGGGGAATGATTTCATTTACCCCGATAACTACTCAGAAAATCTAGACACATACCTTTCCTACACAGGCCAAGTGGATAGAGACGGACGAAAGTATTCAACCAATACAGAGACAGAAGGGCGATTCCACTCCAAGTGGTTGAACATGATGTATCCGCGCTTGTTTCTTGCTAGGAATCTTCTGCGCGAAGATGGGTTGATCTTCATTTCAATTGACGACAATGAAGTGACTAATCTTCGCAGGCTCACAGACGAAATTTTTGGAGAAGAGAACCTCATAAATGTTCTTATCTGGAAAAAACGCTATAACGCCGCGAAGGAACAACATTTGGCGGTAATACATGATTACGTTCTCATTTACGCAAAAAACAAAGTTTCTGTTGGCGATTTCTTAGTTCCTGGAGATGCAGATTATTACAAGGAGCAATTCACTGAATCAGACGAGTATGAGGCTACTCGCGGTAAGTTCATGACGCAGCCGCTCGAAGCTGGAAACAGCATGGATGCTCGCCCTAATCTTAGATTTTCGATTCCAGCGCCAGATGGATCGGAGATTTGGCCAAGACGGCAGTGGGTTTGGGGTAGGGATAAAGTCGAAGAAGCAAGACTCAAGGGAGCACTAAAGATCTATCGCGGTCGCGAGGGAGATTGGAAGGTTCGGCACAAGCAATATGCCAAAGACGAGAATGGGAATTTTCGAAAAGTGAAACCTTTCACCATCTTCGACAAGTGTTTCACTCAGGACGGCACGAAGGAGATCGGTGAGGTTTTCGACGGTGTTGAAGTCTTTCCTTTTCCGAAACCTACCCGGTTGATCCGACATTTTCTGGATATTGCTGATGACGCTGAAGGGATTTATCTAGATTTTTTTGCAGGGAGCGGATCCACTGCACACGCCGTGTTTAAGCTAAATAATGAAGATCGAGGTAATCGAAAATTCATTCTCGTGCAGTTGCCAGAGCCTACGGAGCGCAAAGACTTCCCGACTATTGCTGACATCACCAAAGAGCGGGTGCGACGCGTTATCAGAAAGCTGAACGATAAAAAGGCCGAAAAACTGGACTTGGAGAAGGGCGAGAAGACACCAGATTACGGCTTCAGAGTTTTCAAACTTGACACTTCTAACTTCAAGCCTTGGGATGGCACCCAACCGGATGCACCGGAAGGTGTATCTAAGCAGCTTGAATTGCACGTTGACCATGTGCTTCCTGATCGTTCTCAAGAAGACATTCTCACTGAACTTCTATTGAAATCTGGGTTCGCTCTTTCCACTAAGATTGAAGCATTGCAACTTGCTGGAAAACAGGTGTTCAGTGTGGAGGAGGGAACCATGCTCGTCTGCCTTGATGGCAAGTTGACGCCTGAGGTAATCAAGGCAATGGCCGACCAGAAACCGTCTCGCGTTATCTGTCTTGATGATGGATTCCAGGGCAATGACCAGCTCAAAACAAATGCCGTGCAGACGATGAAAGCTCGCGGCGTTCTCAGCTTCAGGACCGTATGATGAAGCTACGATTCGATTCTAAACAGGAATACCAGATTGAAGCGGTGGAAGCCGTCACCGATCTTTTTGACGGCCAGCCGCTCGAAAAGACAGACTTCTCGACCATCATTCAGACGTTCGACACGCCACTTTTCGGCGCGGTGGGGCAGACTGAACTTGGCGTTGGGAATGCCCTAGCAATATCTGAGGACACGATCCTAAAGAATCTCCAGCGGGTGCAGGAGCGGAATCTTTTGGATGTGACGGACGCCGTGGAAAGCTGGACGTGGGTTGATGAAGCGGGAAGCCATTGGTGTCCGCATTTCTCAGTTGAGATGGAGACCGGCACGGGAAAAACCTACGTTTACCTGCGCACCGTTTTTGAACTGAACCGGAAATACGGCTTCAAAAAATTCATTATCGTGGTTCCAAGCGTCGCCATTCGTGAGGGTGTGTTGAAGAATTTGGAAATCACCCGCGAGCACATGCGGGCGATCTACAACAACGTGGAAGCGGAGCACTACGTCTATGATTCCAAGCGTCCAGCGAAGCTGCGCCAGTTCGCAACCAGCAACAATGTTCAGATTCTCGTCATCAACATTGACGCCTTCCGGAAGAACTTCTCCGGCACTGAAACCGAGCAGCGAAGCAATGTCATCTACAAGGAGAGCGACAAGCTCTCCGGTCGCCAGCCGATTGAGTTTGTCCGGGCGACGCGCCCCATCGTCATCATTGATGAACCGCAGAGTGTGGACAACACTGACAAAGCACAGCAGGCGATCCAAGCCCTGAATCCGCTTTGCACGCTCCGTTACTCTGCAACGCATAAGAATCTTTACAACCTGGCTTATAAGCTCGACCCAATCCGCGCATACGAGCTGCGTCTCGTGAAGCAAATCGTGGTAGCGAGTGTTACCAGTGAGAACGCCCACAACGAAGCTTACATCAAGCTTGTGAAGGTGGACAACAGGAGCGGGATCAAGGCTCAAGTAGAAATTGACGTAGAGCAGGCAGCTGGCGTGAAGCGGAAGAAGGTCACAGTGAAGAGCGGTGACGATCTGCACTACAAATCCGGCGAACGCGCATTGTATTCCAATGGCTACCAGATTGCCGAAATCAACGCTGAACCCGGCAATGAGTTTGTGCTTCTGAGCAATGGCCGACGCATTGTGCTCGGTCAGGAAACGGGTGGCATGCGCGATGACCTATGGCGCGAGCAGATACGTCGCACGGTAGAGCGGCATTTGATCAAGGAAGCGCAGCTTCAAGATAGGGGCATCAAAGTGCTTTCGCTGTTCTTCATTGACCGCGTTGCCAACTATCGCAGCTATGCGGACGACGGGAAAGCAGTGGCAGGCAAGTTCGCCCTGGCATTCGAGGAATGCTACAATGAACTGGTAAACGATGACCGCTTCAAAAAGCTGCTGCCGTGGCCGGTGGAGCAACTGCACAATGGCTATTTCGCGCAGGACAAAAAGGGCGCATTGAAAGACACCAAAGGCGACACGCAGGCAGATGATGACGTGTATGGATTGATCATGAAAGACAAAGAGCGGCTCCTCTCCGCAGACGAGCCGCTTCGGTTCATTTTCAGCCACTCCGCACTACGCGAAGGTTGGGACAATCCGAACGTGTTTCAAATCTGCACACTGAATGAATCAACTTCTGCCGCGAAGAAACGCCAGGAAATCGGACGCGGCTTGCGTCTGCCGGTTAATCAGGACGGCGAACGTGTTTTTGATGAGAACATCAACAAACTTGTAATCGTCGCAAATGAGAGCTACGAAGACTTTGCAAAATCGCTGCAAAGCGAATATGAGGAAGACTGCGGCGTGACGTTCGGCAAAGTGCCAATGCTGGCATTTGTGAAACTGGAGCATCTGGTCGGCGAGGAAACAAAGCCGCTCGGAAGAACCGGTTCGGAAACCATTTGGAAAGCTCTGCAAGCCAAGGGCATTGTGGATAACGCGGGACGTATTCAGAGCACGTTCGACCCAAAAGCCCCTGGCTTTGAAGATGTGCTTCCCGAAGCTTATAAGGAGCTGAAAGATGAAGTTCTCGACGTTCTCGCGTCATATCAGTTGGAACGCCACATCAAGCGCGATGAAGACGGCAAAAAGCTGGTCTTTCGGAAAGCCGTGGCGCTGGATACCGAGTTCCAGGAACTTTGGAACCGCATCAAGCCGCGCACTACTTACGCGGTGGAATACAGCACCGAAACGCTCGTGCGGAACGCAGTCGCAGAGATCCGCAAAATGGATCGGATAGAAGCGGTTCGCCTGAGTTACCGCGAGACTGGCGTGGAAGTAGAGCGTCGTGGTCTTACCGGAACCGTGCTCCGTGAGGGCGGCAAGAATGAAGTGTATCGCGGTGCATTGCCGGATGTGCTCGCCTACCTTCAAGGCGAGACTGAACTGACGCGGGGAACGCTGGTGCGAATCCTCAAGGAATCGAACCGTCTAGGCGAATTCATGCTGAACCCGCAAAAGTTCATGGATGCAGTTGCGGCCATCCTTCGCCGCGAGCTGAACAGGCTCATCATCGACGGCATTAAATACGAGCGCATCGAAGGCGAGGAATTTGAAATGCGGCTGTTCGAGACGGAAGAAATTCTCGGCTACCTGCACAACCGGCTTGAGGTGAACAAGTCGGTTTATGATGCCGTGGTGTATGACTCAGAGATCGAACGCAAATTCGCAGAAAGCTTAGACAAGCGCGAGGACATCAAGTTTTTCGTGAAGCTGCCATGGTGGTTCAAGGTGGAGACGCCAATTGGCGACTACAATCCCGACTGGGCGATTGTGAAGCACGATAGTGCGGTGCTCTACCTCGTGCGCGAAACGAAAGGCACGAAGGATTTTGAGAAGTTGCGAAACAGCGAAGCGGACAAGATTCGTTGTGGACGCCGTCACTTTGAAGCATTGGCCGTGGACTTTAATGTTGTAACCAGCTCCAGCGAAATTTGACATTTTGTTAACAAAGGCTGGTAACGACCCTAGAATACTATGCTACAAATCATTTCAGGAAAATTCTTTAACTCGGGTGGGAATGTTACGGAACTGGCCTCACGTGGAGTGTTGTATAGCAACTTGCGCACGGCTTTTCCCATTTGGACTTCGATTGCTTCGTTAGAGCCAGTTCATTCTTCGAATGACACTGTTGGCACATACGTGGTGGACTAAGTATTCCGCTTTGAACAGCAGGGCGGACTAAGAATTCTCAGAGAATTTGATAGTACAATCATTGAGCAATTCCGCCTCCTGGCGCTATTTTATTTCAAGGCCTTGCTGGCCGATGTTCCAGCGGAGCTTAAATTGTTCGCCAATATCCAAAATGCCAACCGCCGACGGCATTAAGCGTCCAAACATGGGTGCAAATGATGGCAAATCGCCTGCGCTATTCGCCTTTAAAATAAGCTAGTAGAGCAGCGAGAGCAGTGATGAATGCCTCAACAGTGGCTGTATGGACTAGCTTCCGACGATGCTGGCATATTCCCCTTTACCACGCTCAAGCATTATGGCCGAATTCTATGCTTACACTGGAACCAGAGGCAAATGACTCGACACCGGGTTGAGCAAACCACCTTACGAGCAATCAGCGACCTTGTAAAAACCGAACAGCTTCAACCTACTGCTTTGAGGGCTCAATTCGATTCGCCATAAAATGTTACTATTGAGGCTCCAAACCTTAGGAAAATACATAAAAACGCTACATCTTGTTAACAAATTTTTATTCTTTGTTACACCTTTCGTTTGCCTATGATTTTTAATGCTTGCCGATGGCCGCTAAAGTCTAGGCTACAATTAAAAAGGCCACAAAGGTTAACATATTTGACTTATAGCGTGTTCATCGCGTAGTCGCTTGAGGCACCAAAACCTAGCGGTACAGTCCCAATAGCCTCAGAAAGGCTGAAGCCTATTAGCATCACTCGCTTCGAGGCGAATACGTGGTACAGGTTCAAAACATAGGTAACACTTTAGGTTCAGAACATAGGTAACGCTTTTTAGGCGTTGCCATGGTGAAAATGGGATGCATGCCGTGGCATCAAACCAACGCAATGGACCAAAGAACTGAATTTGCCCTAAAAGCCCTTGGAGGCGTCAACTTTCGTGCACTATGCCGGGACTACGGCATTAGTGCGAAGACTGACTACAAATGGAAAGAACGCTTTCTAAGCCAGGGTTTGGGAGGCATGGCTGAGCACAGTCGTCGTCCACATACTCATGCTGATGCGCTGAACGAATCACAAGTATGTGCCATCGTTAAACTGCGTCAGGCCCATCCATACTGGGGAGCTCGCAAGCTTCAGGAACTCTACCGTCGCCAACGTCTCTGTGCGGCCCATCCCATTCCTAGTGAAAGCAGCTTCAAACGTGTACTTGAGCGTGCGGGACTGGTTAGCAAGCGCAGAGTGCGCAGCATTAAACCTACAGAGCGTCTGCATAGTGGAACTCGAGGCGCTGCACCCAACGAAGTATGGACGGTGGACTTTAAGGGCTGGTGGTTCGATCCACACAGGCAACGCTGTGAACCACTTACTGTGCGTGATGAGCACTCACGGTATCTGCTGGAAAGTCGTCGTCTTCCCAACTCACGTTGTGAGACGGTATGGGCATGTTTTGAAAAGCTCTTTGAGCGTCACGGGCTACCGCAAACCATACGCAGTGACAACGGAGCGCCCTTTGCCAGTCCGAGAGGTATTTTGGGTCTAAGCCAGCTCTCCAGTCGTTGGGTGGCGTTAGGCATTAATCTTGAGCGTGGCCGTCCAGGCTGCCCTCAAGACAATGGTGCCCATGAGCGCATGCATCGCGATTTGAAGCAGCAAATGCAGCGGGATAATCGAGGCTGGACTCAGGAGGCCCTGGATCTATGGCGGGAGGAGTATAACCATGAGCGACCTCATGAAGCTCTTGGCATGCGTGTACCGGCTGAAGTTTACACCCACTCGACGCAGCGTTACGGTGGGTTGCCACAGCAACTGGATTACGGAGGGCTGAAGACTCGAATGGTGAACAAACTAGGCTGTATTAGATGGGGCAAGACCAACATCTTCATCAGCCAGGCACTGGCGGGCTGGCACCTGGGTTTGCAGCCATGCAGCGATAGCGATGAACTACAGGACGTAACGTTTTGCCATCTGTTACTGGGGCAACTAGACCCCGTCACGCTCAGTTTTAATCGGTGCGCTAGCGCACCGATTAAAACTGACAATCCATCACCAATAGTGTAACCTACTCACGGCATGTGTAACCCATGTTCTGAACCAAATGTGTTACCGATGTTCTGACTGGACCACGTAGCATCCTATCACCTATCGACTTTTCTAAGGCTTTCACCACATTACGGATCATCTGCGCCTACCACTCTGGCCGAAACAAATGCACAGTAAGTGCACAGTTTGCAAAATACATTGAGTTCAAATCAACTCATCCTCCAGTCATAACACCTTCAGTTAGAAGGTGGTGGGCAGGGCTGGATTCGAACCAGCGTAGGCGTAAGCCAGCAGATTTACAGTCTGCCCCCTTTAGCCACTCGGGCACCTACCCATGCTCGCTGTTGCGAGGCGGGAGGTTAAGTAAGAGGGATCATTAACGAATGCAAGAAGAAATTCAAAATTCTGACAATCTCACCACCATTTCAGTCTCACCTCACCCACTTTCCCCCTCATCAGCACTTTCCTCTTTCAAAAAGAGCCGGTCTCGTCCATGCTCCCCGCCCACTTACGCAGATCCATGAGCGGCAAGAAAATACTTCTGAAATTTGGCAGCGGCATCCTCACTCGCACCGACCGTGCGGAAACGGATGAGGAGCAACTATGCAAACTGGTACAGGCCATCGCTGAACTGAAGCGACTCGGACATCAGGTTGTCGTCGTAAGCAGTGGCGCCGTCGCGGCAGGACTCAAAGCCATGGATTTTCGTGAACGTCCTCAGGATCTGGTCACGCTTCAGGCTTGCGCTGCCGTAGGACAGTCCTACCTCATGCACACCTACCAGAGCTACCTGCGTGGCCATGGTTTGCACGTCGGCCAGTTGTTACTGACCCATGCAGACCTGGAAAGTAAAGAGCGCGCCGAGCGCACCCACTCCACTTTACTGCGCCTCTTGCAGAATCCTGCAATCGTCCCCATCATCAATGAGAATGACTCCGTTGCCGTCGAGGAACTTCGCTTTGGTGACAATGACAAACTCTCCGCCCGCGTTGCCGTTCTATGGCAGGCAGATTTGTTGATTCTTCTGACCAGCGTTCCCGGCCTTATGGACATCAAGGATGATGGCACCGTAAATATTGTGCCTGAGGTAACTCAGGTAAACGAAGTCCTGCACATGGCGCAGGAGGCAAAGGGCAGCTTCTCCGTGGGCGGCATGGGCAGTAAACTCCGCGCGGTTCAGGATGCCCTGGATGGCGGGGTGCCTTGCATTATCGCTTCTGGACGCCACCCTGAGCAGATCGCCAGCCTGGCCAGCGGTGAGGGCACCGGAACACGCTTCCCTCTCGTGGTCGCTGATGTCTAGCCCTGCCAGTAATCACGCACGTATCCTTATTTTCCGTACTCTCATTCATGAGCCAGATAGCCGAACAAATTTTGACCATGGGCCAGCGCGCACGTGTCGCAGCCCATGAACTGGTCAAACTCACCACCGCACAAAAAAATGCCATTCTTCACAGCATGGCTGCCAGAGTCAGGGAATGCGCTCCCCAGATTCTAAAAGCCAATGCAGTGGATGTCGCCCACGCGGAGGCCAAAGAGCTGAGCAAACCCATGGTGGATCGCCTGCGGCTAAATGAAAAGTCGCTTGAAGGCATCGCCGCCGCCATTGAACAAGTGGCGACACTCCCCGATCCAGTCGGCGAGGTGCTGGCTAAAACCACCCGTCCAAACGGACTTGAAATCACCAAGGTTCGCGTCCCCATCGGTGTCATCGGCATCATTTATGAATCGCGTCCGAATGTGACCAGCGACGCCGCCGTTCTTTGCTTTAAAACTGGAAACGCGACCATCCTGCGTGGCGGATCAGAAGCTTTTCATTCAAACACGGCGCTCGCAGCCGCTCTGCAGGAGGGCGGCGAAAAGCAGGGCCTGCCCCCCCATAGCATTCAACTCGTGCCGTTCACTGACCGCGAAAGCGTAGATCACCTGGCAAAGATGGATCAGTATCTTGACCTGATCATCCCCCGTGGAGGTCAGGCGCTGGTCGAGCGCGTGGTGAACGCAGCCCGCATGCCTGTCCTGAAGCACTATCATGGCGTGTGTCATGTCTATCTTCACAAAGCCGCCGACCTCCAAAAGGCGGTGAATATCGTGGTCAATTCCAAGTGTCAGAAGCCAGGCGTTTGTAACTCTCTGGAAACGCTGCTAGTGGATCGTGAGATCGCTGCTGAGTTCTATCCCGAACTTGCCAAAGCACTGGCCGAACAAAAAGTCGAGATTCGTGGCGATGAAACGGTGCTGTCCTTGTGGCCAGACTCCCGCCCCGCCTCAGAAGAGGACTGGAGCGCAGAATACCTGGACCTGATTCTCTCCGTCAAAACCGTTTCAGGCATGGATGAAGCTGTTTCACACCTGAACCACTATGGCTCACACCATACGGACAGCATCGTCACCGAAGACGCTCAGGCAGCGGCCCAGTTTCTACATGAGGCAGACACCGCGGTTGCCATGTGGAACGCCAGCACGCGATTTAACGATGGCGGTGAATTCGGCTTCGGCGCAGAGATCGG
>Ga0182737_1004061_pt1 | contig 10191 bp, 8 predicted proteins | sample eDN5th30CBELigOP_FD_128878 | JGI IMG/M metagenome (GOLD analysis project Ga0182737, IMG submission 128878) | Enriched Organic Plus compost microbial communities from Emeryville, California, USA - eDNA 5th pass 30_C BE-Lig OP (version 2) (version 2) ... | reverse complement strand
GAAGAATTGACAAATTCCCTACCCAGAAAAGTTACTTTATGCTCTTGGTCATTGCTTCCTGTAACGGCTAGAAAGTAAATAGGAAAAAAAGTAGTAGTGATAACAAGATTGTAAACGCTGTTGCCCCAATCGTACATGGCCCAGCCATTCGTAACTTTCTTGGAAGCTGTAATAACTTTTCCTTCTGTCATTTACTAAAAATAAACAATTATGCGGAGTCGGTTATAATAGCAAGCTTTTTCATCAACCGATGATACCCTGATAAATCAGTACTAATAAAATAACTCCTACAATGATACGATACCAGCCAAATATCTTAAAGCCGTATTTCTTCAGATAGTTAATGAAAAACTTAATAGCAATAATAGATACTACAAAAGCTACTACATTTCCAATGATAAAAGCAATCGTATTATCCTGAGACTGTAAAATCAGTTCGTACCCTTTGATGGTGCCATCGCTCCATTTTTTCAGGAATAAAGAGTATAAAGTGGCGGCCGCCATGGTAGGAACTGCAAGAAAGAAGGAAAACTCAGCTGCAATATTGCGGGTAAACTTTTGTTGCATACCACCTATAATAGAAGCGGCACTGCGGCTTACACCGGGAATCATGGCAATACACTGCCAAAGACCTGTTAGAAAGGCGCGTTTATAAGTGATTTCATTTTCGCTATGGATCGTGGGGTGATTAAAAGCTTTATCAATAAATAATAACACAACACCGCCCAGCAATAAAGATACGGCCACGGTGGTAGGACTTTCCAGCATGGCATCAATTTTATCGGAGAAAAAAGCACCTAATATCAGTGCCGGAATGACACCTATTATCAGCTTCACATAAAACTGCCAGCGGCTAAAGTCAAAGAATTTTCTCCAGTATAAAACTACTACGGCCATAATGGCGCCCAGCTGAATTGCTACTTCAAACAGCTTGGTGAACTCGTCCTTTTCGATGCCCATAAACGAGCTGGTGATAATCATATGTCCCGTAGAGGAAACAGGTAAGTATTCGGTAAGTCCTTCAACAATCGCTATAATAATTGCTTCAATAATGCTCATAATACAGATTTGTAAAAAAACAGGCGATACGTTTTATAGCATCGCCCGATAAATTTATGAATAACGGCACTCGAAGATGGATTATTGCTTCGATGTGGTATTTTTAAATATTGCGTAACCTTCTATTGCAAGCCCTATAAGAATTACAATGGGAGCAATGGTGATGCGTCGGGTACTATATACTTCATGCGCATTAAATACAGCCGGGTCATCGCTTTTTCCTCCGACCATCAAAAGCATGCCCAGAGCAATAACAATGGCTCCGATGAGCATCCATACATAATTGCTTTTGCCAAACATTGCTGGGGGTATGTTGTTTTCAGCCATTTTTGTCGGTTTAATATGTTGCAATATTAGGATTGTTTTTCAAAATAAATGTTAGATTTTCATTAATATAGGTCGTCCAGCTTTTTCTTCAGGTATTTCAAGGCGCTGGTATGAGTGCTGATAAGGGTTATCAGAATACCCAATACCATCATGCCCAAGAACAGAAAGGTCAGTTGTGTATTGTTTTGTATCACGCTCAGCTCGGGAATCATTTTTTTAGCTGCTCTGATTACCAGTAGCACAGCTATAATGGCAATGGCCCCACTAATAGCACCGTTAATAATAGCCCTTATATCCAGCGGTTTGGTGATAAACCAGCGGGTAGCACCTACCATTTGCATGGTTTTGATGGTAAATCGGTTGCTAAACATAGCTAGGCGAATAGTATTATCGATGAGTACAATGGCAGCCAAAAGCAATATCAATGACAGGCCCACCAATACCCAGTTTACTACTTTTATTTTACTATCCAGACCACCTACCAGCAGTTCAGGATACTTCACTTCGGTGACATAGGTCTGTTTTTCCAAATCTTGTTTAATATTCAAAAGTGTATCCGGGTGTAAGTACTCCGATTTTACCTTAAAGTCAATGCTTTGGGGCAGTGGGTTTTCCGTTAGAATGCCTTCCCAGCTTTCATTGCCATCGGCTAGATACCGGGCTTTGGCCATTTCTTTGGTAGTAAATACATATTCTTTTATGTAAGGCTGAGCGGCAATGTAGTTCACCAGGTCAGCACTGTCTGATTTTGCCAATGGTTCGCGTAGGTACACATTCACTTCTACTTCTTCCTTAAAATGTTCTCCCAAAGTACGGGTATTAATCACCAGCCAGCCTATCACCCCTAGCAGAAAAAGCACTAGGGTTACGCCCAAAATACTCATAAAGTATGAAGCTTTACCCCTTTTTACTGCTTTTGTTTTTTTCGACATAATGGTACCTTTTACTAAAATACTACAAGACTGGCAAATTTAGGGTATTCACACCTACAATGCTTAAATTTGCCGCCATGCAAAAAGCAGGTACTAATTTATGATACAAAATGCCTGTTTTTTTGTAGAATAAGGCAATAGTGACAAGGTTTGGGATCATACCTTTTTGTCGCATGATTGGTATAAAATTAATTCAATAAATAGTGATGGAGTACGATTTTAGTTCGATAGAGAAGAAATGGCAACAGATTTGGAAAGAAAACAATGCTTATAAGGTTGCCAACGACAGCAGTAAGCCCAAGTATTATGTGCTGGATATGTTTCCTTATCCTAGTGGAGCCGGCTTGCACGTAGGACATCCGTTGGGCTATATTGCCAGTGATATTTATGCTCGCTATAAAAGACTGAAAGGATATAATGTGCTGCACCCCATGGGCTATGATGCCTTTGGTTTGCCGGCCGAGCAATATGCTATCGAACACGGCATTCATCCTGCCGTTTCTACGGCAAAAAATATCGAAACATTTCGCAGGCAGCTGGACAATATCGGTTTTTGCTACGACTGGAGCCGCGAGGTGCGTACGAGCGACCCCAAATATTACAAATGGACACAGTGGATTTTTCTACAGTTATTCAAATCTTTCTATAACAGACAAAAACAGAAAGCCGAGCCGATTACCGAACTGATTAAGGCTTTTGAGCAGGAAGGGAACGCCAATCATCCTATTCCTAACGATAAATATCAGATTCCGGGAATCGGAGGCACCACCTTCACTGCTGAACAGTGGCAATCATTTGATGAAGCCACACAGCAATCTATTTTAATGGAATACCGATTGGCCTATTGCGGCTATGGCGAAGTAAACTGGTGCGAGGCTTTAGGAACCGTACTGGCCAATGATGAGGTGGTAAACGGGGTGAGCGAACGTGGCGGCTACCCCGTAGTGAAGAAAAAATTGCGGCAGTGGTATCTGCGTATTACGGAGTATGCGGATAGATTGTTGCAGGGTTTGCAAACCGTAGATTTCAGCGATGCGATGAAGGAAATGCAAACCAACTGGATTGGCAAAAGTTATGGTGCTGAAATCACCTTCAAAATTAAGAGTACACAATCCAAGGTAGACAGCTTTGTGGTGTATACCACCCGTCCTGATACCATTTTTGGGGTGGACTTCTGTGTACTGGCACCTGAGTTGGATTATATTCTGGATATATGTTCCGAAGCACAAAGAGCTGAGGTAGAAGCATACATCGCCTATGTAAAAAGCCGTAGTGAAAGGGAGCGTATGTCGGAAAAGAAAATCACCGGCGCCTTTACCGGAGCGTATGCTATTAATCCCTTTAACGGTAGGGAAGTGCCTATTTGGATCAGTGAATATGTGTTGGCTGGCTATGGAACTGGCGCCGTAATGGCCGTTCCTTGTGGCGATGAGCGCGACTTTAAGTTTGCCCAACATTTCAATATTCCTATCACCAATATTATCGGCGAGCATTTTAACGGGAAAGAAGCTAATCCTACCAAGGATGCCGTGCTAAGCAACTCTGGTTTTCTGGATGGCGTACCTATGCGCGAGGCTATGGAGAAAGTGATTGAAGAAGTAGAAAAGCGTGGTATCGGTCAGCGTAAAGTGAATTATAAAATGCGTGATGCCGCCTTCAGTCGTCAGCGTTATTGGGGAGAGCCTTTCCCGATTAAGTGGGTCAACGGTATCGCTTACCCTCTGGATGAAAAAGAATTGCCGCTGACCCTGCCTGATGTGGAATCTTATAGTCCGGGTCCTGAAGGACAAGGTCCTCTCGCAAATATTCCGGAATGGATAGCCCAAAATCTGGAAACCAATACTATGCCCGGTTATGCTGGTTCTTCTTGGTATTTCCTGCGCTATATGGACCCTCACAATGAACGGGAGTTTGCAAGTCGCCAAGCAACCGATTACTGGAACCAAGTAGATCTGTATATCGGTGGTACCGAACATGCAGTAGGCCACCTATTGTATAGCCGTATGTGGACTAAAGTGCTGTACGATTTGGGCTATATTGGTTTTGATGAGCCGTTCAAGAAATTGGTTAATCAGGGAATGATACAGGGCAACAGCCGCTTTGTATATCGTATTCATGGTACTAACCAGTTTGTATCGCATGGCTTGATTGATAAGGACGGAACTTATCAGGGTAACATCCTAGATAAAATACATACAGATGTAAATATCGTCGACGGTTATGAATTGGACATCGAGGCCTTTAAAAAATGGCGCAACGGAGAGTTTGCCGATGCCACCTTTATCCTGGAAGATGGCAAATATATATGCGGTAGTGAAATTGAAAAAATGTCCAAATCGAAATTCAATACCGTAAATCCTGATGATCTGGTAGCCAAATACGGTGCAGATACTTTCCGCATGTACGAAATGTTCCTGGGTCCGGTAGAGTTAAGTAAACCTTGGGATACAAAAGGGATTGAAGGCGTTCACCGCTTTTTAAAGAAATTGTGGCGTTTGTTCTATAAAGAAAATGCAGATGGAACATCCACAGCCATCTGGAAAGACGAAGCGCCTACACCGGAAGAGCTCAAGGTATTGCATAAAGCAATTAAAAAAATTGAAGAAGATACCGAGCGGTTCAGCTTTAATACAGCTGTAAGTACGTTTATGATTCTGGTGAATGAGCTAACCGATTTAAAGAGCCATAAAAAAGCGATTTTGGAACCATTGCTCATTATGCTCACGCCTTATGCACCCCATATAGCAGAAGAACTGTGGCATGCTCTGGGCAACACTACGTTTGTATTGGATGCGCCTTATCCTAAGTTTGAAGAGAAATATGTAGTGGAAACCAGCAAGGAATACCCCATTTCCATCAACGGTAAGATGCGCACTACTATGAATATTTCATTGGATGCGGAGCAGAAAGATGTGGAAGCACTGGTATTGGCCAATGAAGTGGTGAAAAAATGGATTGAGGGTAAGACGCCTAAAAAGATCATTTATGTAAAGAATAAAATGATCAACATTGTGGTGTAAGTGAAAATTGCTCAAACTGTTTATATAGTTAATCTGGTCATAGTTGAAACCGTTCTCTGATATTGATATAGGGGACGGTTTTCTATTTTTTATTTTCCTAAATCGAACATTTTTTGTTTAACTTTAAAGGAGCATTGGATGTTGATATGAGCTAGCCGTGAATGAGCTGTTGTCTTAAACTTTGACGTGATTATTGTGAAAATCGAAGTAGTCTAGTAAACGTTTTAACGATTGGCTTGCATGCGCTTTTATACAAAGCGATTCAATATTTCAAAACCTAAATAACATTACCATGTCAATCAACATCGTAGATCTTGTAAAAAACTACATTTCGCAAGACCTTATCTCCAAAGCCAGCTCATTTCTGGGCGAAAATGAAGGTGGTGTCTCCAAAGCGCTTTCGGGTTTAATACCATCCGTTCTTGGCGGTATTATTTCAAAAGGTACCGCATCGGAAAGCAATGCACAACAGTTGCTGGATGCTGCTAAAGAAGCTAACAATACGGGATTGTTAGGTAATCTGGGTTCTTTATTTGATAATCAAGATTTGTTATCGAAAGGTTCTGGCTGGGTTGGTAATCTTTTTGGAGGACAGTCCAATACCCTAGTAGACCTTATATCCAAATTTGCCGGCATCAAATCTTCCTCTTCTTCTTCGTTGTTAAATATGATTACGCCTTTAATACTAGGATTACTAGGAAAAAAGGCGCAGGATGACAATTTGAATGCAGGAGGATTTTTAAATTTACTTGCTTCACAAAAAAATAATGTACTCAGCGCATTACCTACCGGCTTAGGTACTATTGCGTCTACTTTAGGCTTGGGAGCTATTGGCGAATCGGCTAAAGCAGCAGTTGAAGGATTACAGAATACCGCATCATCGGCCTATAAAAATGTAGAAAGTGGTGGAGGCAACAAGTGGTTATGGCCATTGTTGATACTTGCTGCATTGGTTTTGTTGCTGTGGTGGCTATTAGGGAAGGGGTGTAATCAGAATGTAGAGGGTAATGCCATTACTGAAGATACGGCGGACACTGCAGCAGAACCGGTAACTGCCGGAGGAACACTCGATACGGTTACAGGCAATTATATCTACGATGTGGGACCGAATATAGAGATCAAACTGCCGGACGGTACGGTATTGAATGTGGGCGCTAACAGTACCGAAGCTAAATTATATAAAATGCTTACCGACGATGCATTTACCGTGGATACAGTAAACAAATCTGCTAACTGGATAGTGCTGGATCGTGTATATTTTGAAACCGGTAAATCGATACTTACTGCCGAATCTGCCGCACAGGTAAGCAATATTGCTACAATTCTTAAAAACTTCCCTGCCGCTTCTATTAAATTAGGGGGGTATACCGATAATACGGGCGATGCTGAGGTTAATAAAAAAGTATCTGCCGAAAGAGCTAAAATAGTAGCACAAGAGTTGATCAAAGCGGGAGCCACAGCCAATCAGGTGGTTGAAGCAGAAGGTTATGGCCCAGAGTTTCCGGTATGTCCGGCAAATGATACTCCTGAATGTCGCGCACAGAACAGAAGAGTGGATCTGAAAGTAGCTACTAAGTAAAACTTACAAACCCAATCTAATACTTAAGCCGCAACCTTTGAGGGGAGCGGCTTTTTTTATGGGAGCAGATGACGGTGACGTATCAGCATCATGTATCATTTTTTATAAACCTTATACTGCAAATCCTAGTTATCTTTGACGAACAATGAGCAATCCTAATTTAAATAGAGATAAAGAAGGGCTGAGTGCTGCAGACAGGGAATTTGAAAATACCATACGCCCTGCTCATATACAGGAATTTGCAGGGCAGCCCCAGCTGATAGAAAATCTTACCATTTTTATCAAGGCTGCAAAAATTCGGGGTGAGGCGTTGGACCACATTTTGTTTCATGGGCCTCCCGGGTTGGGAAAAACTACTCTATCGCGCATTGTAGCCAATGAATTGGGGGTAAACATTAAGGAAACCAGTGGTCCGGTTATCGAAAAGCCCGGCGATCTGGCAGGACTGCTTACATCGTTGGAGCCGAACGATGTATTGTTTATTGATGAAATCCATCGTTTGAGTACAGTGGTAGAAGAGTATCTGTATGCAGCCATGGAAGATTATCGATTGGACATACTCATTGATAGCGGCCCTAATGCCCGCAGCATTCAATTATCCTTAAATCCTTTTACACTTATCGGGGCTACCACTCGCAGTGGATTGCTCACGGCGCCATTATTATCTCGATTTGCCATAAAATCTCGTTTGGAGTATTATCCTGTAGATACGCTTCAGAAAATAGTAATGCGCTCTGCAAGTATACTGGATGTGAAGATCGATGAAAGGGCTGCCCGTGAAATAGCTGCCCGTAGCCGTGCTACGCCACGTATTGCGAATGGCTTATTACGTCGCGTACGAGATTTTGCACAAGTGCTGAACGATGGAGTGATAGATTTGGGTATTACCCAACATGCTTTAAAAGCATTGAATGTAGATGAATACGGACTGGATGAAATGGACAATCGTATTTTGCTTTGTATTATAGAAAAATTCAATGGAGGTCCGGTGGGAATTAGTACCATTGCCACTGCGGTTGGTGAAGAGCCAGGCACCATTGAGGAAGTATATGAACCATTTTTGATACAGGAAGGATTCTTACAACGAACTCCACGGGGTAGAGAGGTAACGGCTAAAGCATATGAGCATTTGGGAAAGAAGCCTGGTGCAGGAAGTGGGGTGACTTTACAATTGGATTTTTAAAAAAAGCCCGGGACAATGCGCGGGCTTTTTTATGTATAAATAATTTTTACGGATGTACTACGAGTCGGAATCCGTTACCATGGATATTCACGATCTCTATTTTATCATCGTCTTTTAAATACTTACGCAGCTTGGCTATGTATACGTCCATACTACGTCCGTTGAAGTAAGTGTCGCTACCCCATATTTTTTTCAATGCTTGTTCACGAGGCAACAGGTCGTTCAGGTGTTCTGCCAGCATTTTCAGTAGTTCGTTTTCTTTAGGAGAAAGTGTTTGTGTACGACCGTTGAAAGTTAGCTGACGCAACTTGGGATTGAAATGATAACCCGCTAGTTGGTATTCTTTATTTTCGTTTTCCTTATTGAGTTCTTCATTGCGTTTTAGAATGGCCTTAATCTTCATTAATAACACTTCACTATCGAAAGGCTTGGTAATATAATCGTCAGCGCCCAGTTTGTATCCCTGAATAATGTCTTCTTTCATAGTTTTGGCACTGAGGAAGAACAGCGGAACATCCGGATCGATATCACGAATCTCTTCCGCTAGTGTAAAACCATCCATATGGGGCATCATCACATCGAGCAGGCAGAGATCAAATTTCTCTCTCTGAAACGCTGCCAGACCTAATCGACCATCCCTTTCCAGCGTAACATTGTAATCGTTCAACTCTAAATAGTTCTTTAAAACGTTACCCAGATTAGGATCATCTTCGCATAATAGGATGTGTGGTTTATTTGCTTCCATTATTTTCTGTTTTGTATGATACTTTGATTACAAATAAAGTTAATGCTTTTTAATGCATTAAAAAACGGCAACCAATTTTTTGTTAAAAGATTAGTACGTAATTATATATAACAGATTTCTTGCAGTTTAGTTTAATTTGTAATAAAAGGTATTTCAATTATTTTTATCTTAAGGAAAATTTTTTTACATGGCAGATACAGCAAAATTTTTGGAAACGGTAAATACCGGTTATACATTCAAAGGCGAAAGCTATAAAATGGGGCGTGCCATACTAAATGGCGAAGTAGTAGAAGGTGCCGATGTATATCTTCCTTTTAAAACACTGAACCGTCATGGACTCATTGCCGGTGCTACCGGTACCGGTAAAACCAAAACCTTGCAAGTGCTAGCCGAGGGTCTCAGCGATGCCAGTATACCAGTAGTGTTGATGGATATAAAAGGCGACCTGAGCGGAATTGGAGCTGCCGGTGAGATGAATGATAAAATTACAAGCCGCAGTCAGCTGTTGGGAATTGATTTCAAACCGCAAGCATATCCTGTCGAATTTTTAACATTAAGTAAGGAAAAAGGAACTCGCCTACGTGCTACGGTGAGCGAGTTTGGTCCTATTCTGCTTTCTAAAATTCTGGAACTGAACGACACGCAAGCTGGTTTTGTATCCATGATTTTTAAATACTGTGATGATAACAAATTGCCCCTACTGGATTTAAAAGATTTTATAAAAGTACTACAATATGTAAGTGGCGAAGGCAAAGCAGAGCTGGAGAAAGACTACGGAAAAATTTCTACCACCTCTACCGGTACTATTTTAAGAAAGGTGATTGAGCTGCAACAACAGGGAGCCGACTTGTTTTTTGGCGAAAGAAGTTTTGATGTGGAAGATCTGATGCGTATCAGTGATGACGGACGTGGTATTATCTCGATTGTACGCGTAACAGATTTGCAGGATCGTCCGAAGTTGTTTTCTACCTTCATGCTGCAAATGCTAGCCGAGTTATATGCTTCTTGTCCGGAAGAAGGAGACTTGGACAAACCCAAGCTGGTATTGTTCATAGATGAAGCGCACCTAATATTCAATCAAGCCAGTAAAGCGTTGTTGGATCAAATTGAAACGATTGTAAAGCTAATTCGTTCAAAAGGTGTTGGAATATTCTTCTGTACACAAAATCCTATGGACGTTCCGGCGCCGATACTGGCACAGTTGGGATTGAAGGTGCAGCATGCGCTGCGTGCCTTTACAGCGGCTGATAGAAAAGTGATTAAGCAAACTGCAGAAAACTATCCTTTCTCAGAATTTTATAAAACCGATGAATTATTAACGCAGGTGGGTATCGGTGAGGCGCTTG
>Ga0182737_1004057_pt1 | contig 10201 bp, 11 predicted proteins | sample eDN5th30CBELigOP_FD_128878 | JGI IMG/M metagenome (GOLD analysis project Ga0182737, IMG submission 128878) | Enriched Organic Plus compost microbial communities from Emeryville, California, USA - eDNA 5th pass 30_C BE-Lig OP (version 2) (version 2) ... | reverse complement strand
TCGACTTCGAGCTGAGCAGCGGGGAGATGGCCCGCATCGCCGGCATGGACACCGGGCAGACGGTCTTCTTCGGCCACCGCGACCCCACCTGGGTCTCGCGGATCGGCCGGGCCGGCATCGACTGATCCCCGATGGTCTCGGTCGCTCCGCTCCGTTTCGCCTCGCTTCGCTCGGCTTCGTCGGCTGCGCTCCTCGACTGATCTCCCATGGTCTCGGTCGCTCCGATCCGCTTCGCCCGCGTCGGCGGGGTGGCCATCGCCTTCCAGACGTGGGGGGCCGGCGACGTCGACGTCGTGATCGTGCCCCCGCTCGCCCAGAACATCGAGCTGGCCTGGGAACGCCCCGAGTACCAGGCGTTCTTCGGGCGGCTCGGTTCGTTCGCCCGGGTGCTCCACCTCGACAAGCGAGGGACCGGGGCGTCGGACCGGACCGAGCGGATGCCGACGATCGACGAGCGCGTCGAGGACCTCCTGGCCGTCATGGACACCGCAGATCTCGAGCGGGCGCACGTGCTCGGTCTGTCGGAGGGCGGACCCGTCGCGATCGCGCTCGCCGCCACCTACCCCGACCGGGTGCAGACCCTCACCCTGTTCGGATCCGGCGCCCGCACCGTGGGTGACGAGACGGACGAGGAGCGAGAGGCCCGGCTGGCGGGCGTCCGCTGGTTCCACCGCACCTGGGGCACCGAGCAGTCGGTCACCCTCGACGTGTTCGCTCCGAGCGTCGCCGGCGACGAGGGCTACCGCTAGTGGGAGCCGCGCTACGAGCGGCAGTCCGCGACACCCGCCGCCCTGCGGCAGCTGCTCGACATGGTGGAGGCGATCGACGTGCGGCCGCTGCTCGGCGACATCGCCGTGCCGGTGCTGCTGCTCCACCGCAGCGACGACGGGGTCGTGCCGGTGGCCCGGGCCCGGGAGGCGGCAGCCCTCCTGCCCGGTTCGCGCCTCGTCGAGCTCGCCGGCGCCGACCACATGGCGCACGTCGGCGACGTGGACGAGTGGGTCGACCACTTCGAGCGCTTCGTCGCGGGGCGTGTCAGCTCCCGGTCGCACGAGCCCGCCCGGCGTGCCGTGCGGATCTGCACGATGGGCGGGTTCCGGGTCCTCGTCGACGGTCGGCCCATCGCGGCGAGTGCATGGGGGTCTCGCCAGGCGCGGTTGGTCTGCAAGCGCCTCGCCGTCGCGGTGGAGCGACCCGTGCCCCGCGACGAGCTCGCCGAGCTGCTCTGGCCGGACGAGTTCGACCCGGCGAAGCTCAGCGCGCGGCTCTCCGTGGTGCTGTCGAACGTCCGGCGCGTCCTCGGGGGCGGTCTCCGCGCCGACCGCGACGCGGTGGCGCTCGACCTCGAGGACGTCGAGCTGGACCTGGCCGTCGTCCAGGAGGCGATCGCCCGGGGCGACGACGCGGCGCTGGCCGCCGCGCACACCGGGCCGGTGCTGCCGGAGGACGCGTACGAGGATTGGGCGATCGCTGCGCGCGACCGCGTGGCGTCGGCTGTCGTGGGTGCCCGTCGCCGGCTCGCGTCCGCGGCGGCGGAGGAGGAGCGGTGGGACGATGCGATCCAACACGCCCGCGGCGCCCTCGACGTCGATGCCTTCGACGAGCTGGCCCACGAGCTGCTCGTGCGGTCGCTGCTGGCGGCCGGTCGCCGCGGTGAGGCACGGGTGGCGGCCGATCGGTACCGCGAGCGCATGGGCGAGCTCGGGGTCGAGCCCCGCGACCTCCTGGAGGCCTGACCTCGACCGGCGGCGCGTCCTCCGGAGATGGAGTCGGGCGAGGCGGGGAAGGTGGATCACATGGCGAACACCCCTGCGAACCCATCGGCTGATCCCGCGTACCGGCACGTGCTGGTGCCCCTCGACGGATCCGATCTGGCCGCCGGCGCGGTCGGCACGGCGCGAGCGCTCGCCGAACGCCTCGGGGCGGACCTGACCGCGGTGAGCGCGGCCTCGGGCCCGGAGGACGTGGCCGCCATGCGGGCCCACGCGGCCGAGGTCCTCGGATCCGGCCCCGACGATCCCCGGATCGAGGTCGTGACGAGCGACGAACCGGACGAGGTGATCGCCCAGCGGGCGGCGGACCTCGGGGCGTGCCTCGTGTGCATGTCGACCCACGGACGAGGGCGGGTCGCCGGCGCCGTGATGGGATCGGTCGCCCGGCGGGTCGTCGAGCGCATGGGGGAGCCGGTCGTCGCAGTCGGCCCGCTCGTCGGACGACCGACGGAGGCCCGGGAAGCACCCCTCCCGTTCTCGTCGGACCACATCGTGGCGTGCGTGGACGGCGGTGCACCGTCGGAGCTCGTGCTGCCCGTCGCCGCGGCCTGGGCGAAGCGGCTCGGCACGGCGCTGACGATCCTCACGGTGGCCGAACCGTCGCCGCCGCCCGTGCGACCCGGGGCCACGTGGCACCGCCGCCACGGACCGAACGCTGACGCCGACGACTACCTGGCCGAGCTGGCGGAGGCCTGGCGAGCGCAGGTGCCGGAGCTCCGCACGCAGGTGGTCTACGACCCGATCGGTCCTGCGGACGGCCTGCGGAGCTACCTCCGGGACCACCCCACCGACCTGCTCGCGGTCACGTCGCACGCCCGGAGCGGGCTTCAGCGGCTGGTGCTCGGTTCTGGGGCGGCGTCGATCATCGCTGCCTCGACCGCCCCGGTCCTCGTCGTGCCCCTCGGCGGCTAGCCGCGGACGTTCGTCGTCCCTGGCGGCTCGAGGATCAGCCGAACGCCGGCCCGTCGAAGCGGTCGACCGTCGTGAACTCCTCGACCTCCGCCCGATGCAGCTTCGTCACCTGACGGGCCGGGTGCCCCAGCGCGACGAGCGACGCGATCGCGAAGCGCTGGGGGATCCCGAGCAGGTCCCGCACCGCCGGCTCCTGCCGGGCCAGCACGGTCGTCATCACCCCGCCGAGCCCGACGTCGCGCGCGGCGAGCAGGAGGTTGTGCACGAAGGGGTACACGGAGGCGCCGCCGGCGATCCCCTGGCGGTCGAGGCCGTTGTCGATGGTGGCGAGCGCGGTCAGGTCGGCGAGCACGAGCAGCAGCACGGGCACCTCGTCGAGGTGGTCGGCGAAGGGAGTGGGCGCCGGGGTGGCCCGGGCCTCCTCGAGGTCGACGGCCGGTCCGTTCCAGCGGCCGTCGTCCCCGGCGGCGAACGGGACCAGGCCCTCCCGGGTGTGCGCCATGTACTCACGCCACCCGAGGACGTAGAGGTCCCGCACGTGCCGCCGCACCTCCGGATCGTCGAGCACGATGACGCGCCAGCCCTGCCGGTTTCCGCCGCTCGGGGCGAAGCGTGCGACGTCGAGGAGGTCGCGGACGACCGCACGGTCGACGGGCTCGCCGGTGAACTCCCTCGTCGCCGGCGTGGTCCGCATGACGTCGCGCAGCTCCATGCGCCGGACGGTATCCCGCCGGCTCCGCCGATGGGCGGTGACCCGTGGCGCCGCCGGCCCCGGAGGGTCATAGTGACCACATGGGAGCAGCACCTGACCGCCCGGCCTGGCACGGAGTGCACCACCTCGCGCTGATCACGCCCGACATGGACGCGACGGTGCGGTTCTGGCACGGGGTGCTGGGCGCCGACCTCGTCATGACGCTCGCGACCGACTCGTTCCGGCACTACTTCTTCCGCTTCGACAGCGGGTGCACGGTCGCGTTCTTCGAGTACCGGGACCAGCGGATCGCGTCGTTCGCGAAGCCGGCCGGGGTGCCGTCGGAGCGGGCGACCCAGTTCGACCACCTCTCGCTGGGCCTCGCCGACGAGGACGCCCTGCTGTCGATGCGCGACCGCCTGGAGCGCCACGAATGCAAGGTCACGGAGGTCGTCGACCACGGCACCATGAGGTCCATCTACTTCACCGACCCGAACGGCATCGCGCTGGAGGCGTCGCACTGGGTCGTCGACCCGACCACCGTCTCTCCGGACTTCGGCGATGGCCGCCTGTTCGCCGATCCGAATCCCGTCCCGGCGCTCAGGGAGCTGGCGGCCACCGGCGAGCTCGAGTGGACGCCACGCACGTCGCTGGTCGACGGGGTCGTCGACGTCGCCGCCGAGGTGTGGTCCTGAGGGCACCCCGTTCTCCTGCAAGAAACGACCGGAATCGCGTCTTTTCCTGATCGACAACGACGGGTTCGTCGTGGGAGGAGGACCGATGAAGAGGTTCGCGATCGGTTGGGTCGCCGCTCTCGGAGGGCTGGTGGCCGTCGCGGTGGCCCGCTTCCGGCGCGACGACGCCGCTGCCCGCGCCCGTCTCGATGCCGTTCGGCGGTCGGCGGTGCACACCAGCGCCGGTGAGGTCGAGTACGCCGATGTCGGCGCAGGTGAGCCGGTCCTCGCCGTGCACGGGATCTTCGGCGGGGCCGACGGAGGGCTGCTGTCGTTCGGTCACCTCGTTGCGCACCGGCGGGTGATCGCCCCCTCGCGCTTCGGCTACCTGGGTTCCTCGATGCCGGAGGGCGCCACCACCGCCGCACAGGCCGACGCCTTCGCCGAGCTGCTCGACGCCCTCGCTCTCGACGCCGTCGACGTGGTGGCGTTCTCCGCCGGCTCGGTCTCGGCGCTCCAGTTCGCCGTTCGCCACCCTGACCGCGTGCGTCACCTCGTCGTGATGAGCGGGGCCTGGCCCGGTGCGTTCTCGAAGCCGCCCCCGTCTGCGGAGAAGCTCGCCTACCAGAGCGATGTGCTGATGTGGCTCGCCAGGACGCTCGCCGGTCCGGCGTTGCTGCGCCTGGTCGCCGGGCTGCCGAGGACCTTCCCACTGACCGACGACGAACGAGCCCAGGTGGTCGCCCTCCTCGACAGCCTCTTCCCCGTGCGGGAGCGTTCTGCAGGGATCGTCTTCGACGCGTACACGGGCAACCCCGACGTCGACACCTTCGCCCTCGAGGACATCGCCGTCCCGACCCTCGTCGTGCACTCCCGAGACGACACCCTGGCGTCGTTCGAGCGCGCCGAGGCGGCCGCCGCTCGCATCCCGCACGCTCAGCTGCTCGCCCATGACACGGGAGGGCACCTGATGCTCGGGAGGGACGACGAGACGAGCCGCGCGGTGACGGCGTTCCTGTCGTCGGGCGGTGCGGCCGTCGGGACGGTGGCCTCTTCTCGGCGACCGCGGGGTTGATCACACAGCCGGCGCCCGACACCGAAGCCACCACCGGTCGGCCGCCGCCGTCGCACGCGTTCTGCTGCACGAAACGACCTGATTCGCGTCGATTCGTGATCGAGAACGGTTCGGTCCGGCCTTCGGTCCGGCCTTCGGGACGGTCGTCCCTTGGAACGACGCGCCGAGCGTTCGACAATCACGTCGGGGCCTGCGCCGTCGGGGAAGGAACGACATGGGTGAGCTGACGGGGAAGGTGGCCCTCGTGACCGGGGCCAGCGCGGGCATAGGGCGGTCCGCCGCCATCGAGCTGGCGGCGGAGGGCGCAGCCGTGGTGCTGTCCGACGTGGACGATGAGCGAGGGGAGGCCGTCGCCGCCGAGATCACCGCAAAGGGCGGCCAGGCGCTCTTCGTCCACGTCGACGTGAGCGACGACGCACAGGTCGAGGCCATGGTTCGGCGGGCGGTCGACGAGTTCGGTGGCGTCGACCTGGCGTTCAACAACGCCGGGATCGAAGGCGAGCCGGCGCCGACGCACGAGTGCACCGCCGAGAACTGGGATCGGACCCTGGCGGTCAACCTGACCGGCGTCTGGTCGTGCATGCGCCACGAGATCCCGCGGATGCTCGAGCGGGGCGGCGGTTCGATCGTGAACTGCTCGTCGGTGGCAGGCCTGGTCGGCTTCGAGACGATCGCGGCGTACGTCGCGTCCAAGCATGGGGTGGTCGGGCTGACCCGGACCGCGGCCCTCGAGTACGCGAAGGACGGCATCCGGGTGAACGCCATCTGCCCCGGGGTGATCGACACCGAGATGGTCGAGCGGTTCACCGGCGGACAGGAGGAGGCGACGTCGTCGATGGTGGCGATGGAACCGGTGGGCCGCATGGGGCGGCCCGAGGAGATCGCCGACGCCGTCGTGTGGCTCTGCTCGGACCGGTCGAGCTTCACGACGGGTCAGGCGATCGCCGTGGACGGTGGCTTCGTCGCCCGCTGAGCCGTCCCCCCGGGCCGCCGGATGGCGTACGCCCGCACCATCCACGCCCGGTGGCCGGCGCGTGCGGCCGGGGGTCGGATCGTGGCGACGACCTGGACCCGAAGACCGTTCTCATGCACGGAACGTCCGGAATCGCGTCGTTTCGTGATCGAGAACGGTTCGTTCCGCCTGCGCCGTCGGCGGGGCTAGGTTCGGCGCCATGCCGCATCTGCCCGGCAGCCTTGCCTGGCAGGGGGTCGCCTCGCACTCGATGGTGCTCGACTACCACCTGGGCATGCTGCACGACGCCGCCCGGATGGACGCCTTCCGCCGCGCGATCGACGCGACCGTGCAGCCCGGGGACGTGGTGCTCGACCTGGGGTGCGGGAGCGGCGTCCTGTCCTTCATGGCGTGCGACGCCGGGGCTGAACGGGTCTATGCGATCGAGGGCGGTCCGGTGATCGAGGTCGCTCGCGAGCTTGCCGTCGCCAACGGGTTCGACGATCGCATCGAGTTCATCGAGGGATGGTCCATGGAGCTCGGCATCCCGGAACCCGCGGACGTGCTCATCTCGGAGACGATCGGAAACGCCGGCCTCAACGAGGGGATCATCGCCTGGAGCGTCGATGCCCGGCAGCGGCTGTTGCGCCCCGGCGCGGCGATGCTCCCTGAGCGACTTCGCGTCTGGGTGGCACCGGTGGAGACCTTCGTGGAGCATCCGGTCGTCTCCGACTGGCTGGCCGAGGACCTGCCCTACGACTTCACAGCGGCGTTCCATCGAGCGGCGGAGACGCTCTGGTTCGCCGACTTCGCGCTCGAGGACCTCGTCGGCGAACCGCAGCTGGCGGCGGACGTCGATCTGCGGACCGCCACCTACGAGACGGTCACCTCCGCAGGGGAGCTGCGAATCGACCGCGGCGGCACCCTGCACGGGATGGCGTGCTGGTTCGACACGCTGCTCTGCCCCGGGGTCACCCTCCACAACACCCCGCCGAGGGGCGAGTCGAGCTGGTCCCACGGCTTCCTGCCACTCGCCGAACCGGTCGAGGTCACCGTCGGCGAGCGGTTCGGCTGGGAGCTGTCGGTGTCAGCCGATGGCGAACACTGGACCTGGCAGGTCGACCGCCTCGACTGAGGCAACGGCGCCTCGGCTCCGGGCGGGTGCTCGCGGGGTGACGCCACGGAGGTGCACGACCGAAGGGCTCTTCGTCCGCCGCATGGCGAGGAGCGCGCCGAAGTCGCTGTCAGCTGTCACCACGACGAGGCTGCCCTCCGCGGCTCGATCGAAGATCTCGTCGTCAGTCGCCGTCACGAGGCCGAGGTCGGCGACATGGACTGCATCGAAGCCGGCGTCACGCAGCGACTCGGCAACGCGTGGCGAGAGGTTCGCGTCGAGCAGCAGCCTCATGCCGGCCGGGCGACCGGCAGCTCGCGCTCGTTCACTGCTGCGGCGGCGTATTCGAGCGCGGCCAGAACGTCATTGCGCTCGAGGTACGGGTAGTCGGCCAGCACCTCGTCGGTCGTCCGGCCGGCGGCGAGCTGGCCGAGGACCATGCCCACCGTGACTCGCGTGTCGCGGATGGTCGGCAGCCCACCCATGCGGGCCGGATCCACGACGATGCGCTCGAACGTCATGTAGCGAGTCTACGAGGACCTAGAAGGGTCCGGTGCGAGGTGATGCTCAGGTCACGAACCCGATGAGCAAGGACTTCAGCGCGCTCGGAGGGACTCGAACCCCCAACCTTCTGATCCGTAGTCAGATGCTCTATCCAATTGAGCTACGAGCGCAGGCGCCAGAGACTACCGACGCGCCGAGGGCACGGCCAGACAGAACCACCGCAGTGGTCGTGCCCGCCGTGCCCTCGGGGGTCGGTGGCTGCGTGATCAGAGGGCGCGCCGGCCGCAGACCGGCCACGAGGTCCAGCCGGTGGTGCTCCACAGGGCGCGGGCCATGGCGTCCTGCACGAACGGCATCGCGGTCGCCGGGTCGTGGCCCACGTACGCCGGGAGGAAGCGACGAGCCGTCGAGTCCCAGGTGCCGCGGGAGAACTGGTAGGCGCCCCGGTACGTGCCGCTGCGGGACACGGCGCCGTAGTTGCCGTGGGATTCGCACTGGCGCAAGCGGGCCAGGGCCTCGTCGCTCGGGGCTCCGGGCTGGGACACACCGGCCTGGTGGACGGCCGATGCGTGCTGCACGAACGCGGCCTTCTGCGCAGGCGTGCAGGCCGAGATGGCGAGCCCGACGGCCGCGATGGCCATGACTGCGAGCGCGCGCGCTGGGCGAGGGGTTGTCTTCACTGGGACGGTCCTCCTGTAAGGGGAGAGATCGGCCCGAGGTCCGGGCCGGTTTGGGGGGGAAGAACTCGAACCTCCGCACAGCGCGGCGCCGGACCTGTCGATCAACGTCCGACGCGGGGCTGCGGGATCAATGGCTGAGCCGCCGCGTATTTCCTTGAGGTGCCTTCAAGTGTTACGGGGACCGCAACACAATCGCAACAATTCGCCAGTGACGTCCGTCACGCGAATCTGACGGTCCGTCAGATCGCCCTTGTCAAGGCGGCCGCTTCTTCCGACAGTCCGACTGTCACAATGCCCTGCGAGGGCCTCTCCGAGAGGGCCCGGACGCGACGAAGGGCCCGCCTCAGCGGACCCTTCGACGACGGCGGAGAGGGTGGGATTCGAACCCACGGAAGGTTGCCCTTCACCTCCTTAGCAGGGAGGCCCGATCGGCCTGACTCCGGCACCTCTCCAGTTGTGTCACCTCGGCGGATCGGAACGCGCCCGACCCGCTGACGTGAGTCCGCAGCATACCGAAGCGGCCGCGAACCGGTCGATGGCTCAACCGGGCACGCCCGCGCTCTGTTGGCGGGGAGCGATCGGCCAGCCCGACCAGGACCACCGCGCGATCTCCTCCGCGGGCAACGGCGTGGCGAGCAGGTAGCCCTGCGCGAGGTCGCACCCCAGCTCGGACAGCAGGGCGAGGGTGTCGAGGTGGTCGACGCCCTCCACGGTCACGCGCATGCCGAGTGCGTGCCCGAGCTCGATCGTCGCCCGGAGGATCTTCTCCGCCGTCTCGTCGTGGGGCGCTGCCAGGCCGAAGGACTTGTCGAGCTTCACCTCGTGCGGGCCGAGCTCACGGAGCTGGGACAGCGACGACGATCCGGTCCCGAAGTCGTCGAGGGCGACGACGAACCCGCGCTCGCGGAGCCGGCTCACCGCGTCGTTCGCACGCTCACGTTCCTGTGACGCCAAGGTCTCGGGCACCTCGACGTGGAGCGCCGATCGGTCGATCCGGTGCCGCCGGAGGGCCTCGTCGAGGCGGTCGACCAGGCGGGGATCGGTCAGGTCGTCCCCGCAGAGGTTCACCGCGACGAACGCGTCCGAGTGGTCGCGGCGCCACCCTGCACACGCCCGGCACGCCGCGTCCACCACCATGTCGGTCAGCTCCCGTCCACGACCGGCACGCATCAGCACGTCGAGGAACGTGTCGGGCGCCAAGATCCCGAGGCGAGGGTGCTGCCAGCGCAGCAACGCCTCGGCTCCCGCGAGCCGGCCCTCCTGCACGGACACGAGCGGCTGGAACAGCAGCACGAACTCGTCCGCGAACGACACCCTGCGAGCCTCGGCGGCGAGCTGGTACTCGCCGGTCAGCACTGGATCGAACGAGGTGTGGTACTCGACGATCCCAGCCCGCTGGCTCTTCGCCCGGTACATCGCGATATCGGCGTGACGAAGCAGGGTCGCCGCCTCGTCGCCGTGACGTGGGTACTCGGCGATGCCCACGGACGCGTCGAGGTCCACGACCGCGAGGCCGAGGTCGAACGGCTGGAGCAGCGCGTCGCGGAGGCGACCAGCGACCTTCGCGGCCGCCTCCGCGTCGTGGCGGGGGAGGAGCCAGACGAACTCGTCGCCGCCGAACCGGGCGAGCAGCGCGCCCGCGGGAACGACTCGCTCCGCACGCCGGGCGAACATCTGCAGGAGGCGGTCGCCGGCCTCGTGGCCGAAGATGTCGTTGACCTCCTTGAAGCGGTCGAGGTCGAGCAGCATCAGCGACGCCGGTCCGTGCCCCCGGGTGATGAGGTCGTCGAGGCGCACCCGAAGGTGGCGGCGGTTGGCGAGGCCGGT
>Ga0182737_1004054_pt1 | contig 10203 bp, 7 predicted proteins | sample eDN5th30CBELigOP_FD_128878 | JGI IMG/M metagenome (GOLD analysis project Ga0182737, IMG submission 128878) | Enriched Organic Plus compost microbial communities from Emeryville, California, USA - eDNA 5th pass 30_C BE-Lig OP (version 2) (version 2) ... | reverse complement strand
CGCCCCACAGGTCGTACTCGCTGGCCTCGGTGACCCGCACGCGCACCAGGTCGCCGGCCTTCAGCGCCCGCTCGCTGTCCACGTATACGCAGCCGTCGATCTCGGGCGCGTCGGCGCTGGAGCGGCCGACGATGTCGCCGTCCTCGTCCGGGCCGTCGATCAGCACGTCGATCTCGCGGCCCACCTTGGCCGCCAGGCGCGCCGCCGAGATGGCCTGCTGGTGCGCCATGAAGCGCTCCCAGCGCTCCTGCTTGACCTCGTCGGGCACGGGGTCGGCCAGCGCGTTGGCGGGCGCGCCCTCCACCGGCGAATACTGGAAGCAGCCCACGCGGTCGAGCTGGGCCTCGCTCATCCAGTCGAGCAGGTACTGGAAGTCTTCCTCGGTTTCGCCGGGGAAGCCCACGATGAAGGTCGAGCGCAGCGTCAGGTCCGGACAGGTCTCGCGCCACCGCTTGATGCGCGCCAGCGTCTTGTCCTCGAAGGCGGGGCGCTTCATGGCCTTCAGGATGCGCGGGCTGGCGTGCTGGAATGGGATGTCCAGGTAGGGCAGGACCTTGCCCTCGGCCATCAGCGGAATCACCTCGTCGACGTGCGGATACGGGTACACGTAGTGCAGGCGCGTCCACACGCCCAGCTCGGACAGGGCCGAGCACAGTTCGGTCATGCGGGTCTTCACCGGACGGCCGTTCCAGAAACCGGTGCGGTATTTCACGTCCACGCCATAGGCGCTGGTGTCCTGCGAGATGACCAGCAGTTCTTTCACGCCGGCCTTCACCAGGCGCTCGGCCTCGCTCAGCACGTCGCCCACCGGGCGGCTGACCAGGTCGCCGCGCATCGAGGGGATGATGCAGAAGCTGCAGCGATGGTTGCAGCCTTCGGATATCTTCAGGTAGGCATAGTGGCGCGGCGTCAGCTTGATGCCCTGCGGCGGCACCAGGTCCACCAGCGGATTGTGCTGGTGCTGCGGCGGCGCGGCGTCGTGCACCGCGCGCACCACGTCCTCGTACTGCTGCGGGCCGGTCACGGCCAGCACGCTGGGATGCACCTGGCGGATGGCGGATTCTTCCACGCCCATGCAGCCGGTGACGATGACGCGGCCGTTGGCCGCGATGGCCTCGCCGATGGCGTCCAGCGATTCGGCCTTGGCGCTGTCGATGAAGCCGCAGGTGTTGACCACCACCACATCGGCGCCGTCGTAGCTGGGCGAGATCTCGTAGCCTTCGGTGCGCAGCTGGGTCAGGATGCGCTCGGAGTCGACGAGGGCCTTGGGGCAGCCCAGGCTGACGAAGCCTACGCGCGGCGTGCGGCCGTTGCCGGCGGCTTGCGCGAGCGCCGCGTCCAGCTGCTTGGCGGCCTCGTTACCCGGCGCGTTGCCGGCAGCGTTGCCGGCGCCTTTGCCGGCCCGGGATTTTTCCAGGATTTCCAATCTCGTTCACCGTAGGTTGATGCAAGCCCGCAAGGGCATGCGTCGGGAAGTTCTTGCGGGATCGCGCGGCGCGGGCCGCGGCGGGTGTTTCCAGGCCGTTGCGCCGGCCGCGGCGGGGGCGTCCAGCCCCTGCGTCAAGTGTTCAAGCCGTTTCCGTTTCGTTGGCGAGCAGCGCCGGCAAGTCGCGCAGCGTGTCGGGATGCCGCATCGCCACGCGCAGCAGGGTCTGGGCCGCCCCGGAGGGATTGCGCCGGCCTTGTTCCCAGTCTTGCAGCGTGCGCACGCTGACGCCCAGCAGCGCGGCGAATTCCGCCTGCGGCAGGCCGACGCGGCTGCGCGCCTCGATGATGTGCGATGCCAGGTTCTTCATGACGATGGAAGGGGAAGGCCGCGGCGCTGCCGCATCCGGGCCGCCGGGCGGGGCGGGGATGGGGCAGGATTATACGGCATTGCCGTAGCCAGCCCGGGCGAGCGATGCGCCCGCATGCCGGGCCGTGGGTTGGGGCGATGCCGTGCCCGCGGGCATGCCGCGGCCGGGCGGCCCCGCGCCCCGGCGGCAAGCGGGTTCATGGTCCGGGGTTCGTGGTCCAATAAGGCAGACCATTTCCCTGCGCGCCGACTTGCCGCCCCGCTGCCCGATGATGACTCCCGCCACCCTGATCGCCGACCGCAAGGCCATCGTCTTCGACCTGGACGGCACGCTGCTCGACACCGTCGCCGACATCCGCCAGGCCATGAGCGACGCGCTGGTCGAGCGCGGCTGCGCGGCGCTGCCGCCGGACTACATGCCGCCCAACCTGCATGGCGCCTTTCCCGGCGCGCTGATGGCCATGATGGCGCAGCAAGGCACGCCCGAGGCCGAGCACGAGGCCGTCATCGCGGCGTATACGCGGCGCTATGCCGAGCGCGCGCACCGCAGTTCGCGGCCCTATCCGGGCCTGCCCGCGTTCCTGGCCGACTGCCGCCGCCGCGGCGTGGGCCTGGGCGTATGCACCAACAAACGCCACGCGCCGGCGGTGCAGGCGCTGCAGCAATGCGGCATCCTGCACTACTTCGATCACGTCTCGGGCTGCGATACCGTGGCCCGGCCCAAGCCCGATCCCCTGCCGCTGCTCGAGGCCTGCGCCGCGCTGGGCGCCACGCCGCGGCAGGCGGCCTACGTGGGCGACACGCACGTCGACGCGGCCAGCGCGGCCGCCGCGGACATGCCGTTCCTGCTGTTCCGCTCGGGCTACGGCAGCCCGCTGGTGCACGACTATCCCATCGCCGCGGTCTTCGACGACTACGCCGAGCTTTGGCAGGCCGACGCGCTGCCGATGTAGCAGGGCGCGCGTCCAGCTACCATATCGGGTCCCGCTGCCCCTACCCGCCTCGATGTCCACCTCGCCCGACGACCTTCGGTCTCCGCCCCTGTCCCGCACACTGCTTGCCGCCGCCGAGGCCGTGCAGGCCGTGGCGCAGGGCCGCTCGCTGACCGACGCGCTGGCGCAGACCGAGGCGCGGCTGCGCCCCGGCGCGCAGGCGCTGGGCTTTCACGCCATGCGCCAGTACGGCTGGGCCGGCGAGATCGCCGCGCAGTTGGTGCGCAAGTCTCCTGGCCCGCTGTTCGACGCCTTGCTGCGCGTGTCGCTGGCGCTGTTGCGCGTGCCGCAGCCCCAACCCGCGCAACCCGCCGCTCCCGCCGCGCCGGCCATCGGCATGCCCGTGTACGCGCCGCACACCGTGGTCGACCAGGCCGTGGGTGCGGCCGCGGGCCAGCGCCGGCTGGCGCCCTACAAGGGCCTGCTCAATGCTTGCCTGCGCCGCTTTCTGCGCGAGCGTGACGCACTGGAACAGGCCGTGGCCCAGCGGCCGCGCGCCTGCTGGAATCATCCCGACTGGTGGGTGGAGCGGCTGCGCGCCGACTACCCCGACGACTGGCAGCGCCTGCTGGCCGCCGCCAACGTGCCCGCACCGCTGACGCTGCGGGTCAACCGGCGACGCGCCGGGCGTGACGACGTGCTGGCGGCGTTGCGTGCCGAGGGCATCGCCGCCGAGCCGGCCGGCCCCGCGGGCCTGGCGCTGGCCGAACCACGGCCGGTGCAGCAGCTGCCGGGCTTCGAGCAGGGCTGGTGGTCGGTGCAGGACGCCGGCGCTCAGCTCGCCGCGCCGCTGCTGGACGTGCGCGACGGCATGCGCGTGCTGGACGCGTGCGCGGCGCCCGGCGGCAAAACCGCCCACTTGCTGGAGCTGGCCGACGTGGACCTGCTGGCCCTGGACGCCGACGCGGGGCGCCTGGCACGCGTGGAGCAGAACCTGGACCGCCTGGGACTGCGCAGTCCGCGGGTCGCGCTGGCGCAGGCCGACGCGGCCGATCCCGCATCCTGGTGGGACGGCCGGCCGTTCGACGCGGTGCTGGCCGACGTGCCGTGCACGGCCTCCGGCATCGTGCGGCGCCACCCCGACATCCGCTGGCTGCGCCGCGCCGACGACGTGGCCCGCACCGCGGCGCTGCAGGCGCGCATCGCCGATGCGCTGTGGGGCACCGTTGCGCCCGGCGGCCGCCTGCTGTACGTAACCTGCTCGATCTTCCCGGCCGAGGGCCGGGAACAGGCCGACGCCTTCGCACGCCGCCATCCCGACGCGACCCGCCTGGAGGCGCCCGGCCAGCTGCTGCCCATTGCGGCAGGCGCAACACCGGCCGAACAGCGCGACGGGTTTTTCTACGCCTTGTTTGCCAAGCAGTCCTGAATCGCCAAGAATAGCGGCATGATGTCGCCCGCACGACGTACCCCATGATTTCACGCCTGTTTTCCGCGACGCTTCTGGCGCTGGCATTCCTGGTGCTGCCGCTGGCGGCGGGCGGAGTGGCGCAGGCCGCCGATCCGCAGGTCGAGCGCATCGACCCGGCGGTGCGCGACGGCCACCTCGAGATCGACGCCGACGTGCGCTTCGACCTGAACGACCAGCTGCGCGACGCGGCCCAGCGCGGGCTGCCGCTGTACTTCACCGCCGACGTGATGGTCACGCGTTCGCGCTGGTGGTGGTTCGACCGCACCGAGGTCGACACCAGCATCACCTGGCGCATCATCTACAACGCGCTGACGCGCCAGTGGCGCGTGGGGGCCGACGAGCTGTCGCTGCCCGTGGGCTCGCTGGACGAGGCCATGGACGCGGTGCGCCACATCCGCGGCTGGCGCGTCGGCAAGGCCGAAGACTTCGAATCCGACGTGCGATACACCGGCCGGCTGCGGGTGCGGCTCGACACCTCGCTGCTGGCGCGGCCCTTCCAGGTCAACGCGCTCAACAGCAGTTCCTGGTCTCCCGCCACGCCCTGGACGACGTTCACCTTCGCCGTCACCCGGCCGCAGGAGGCACAATGAGACGCTTCCTGAGGCTCGCGCTGGTCATCGGCGCCATCAGCGGCCTGTCGCTGCTGGGCCTGCTGGCCTGGTCCACCGGCAACGCCTCGCGCTTTGCCCGCTACTACGATGTGCTGCTCCTCCTGAACGGCGTGTTCGCGCTGGCGCTGATCGTCTGGGTCGTGGCCCTTACCGTCCGCCTGGCGCGCCAGATCCGCCGCCGCCAGTTCGGCGCGCGCCTCACCGCCCGTTTCGCGCTGGCCTTCGCCCTGATCGGCGTGGTGCCGGGCGCGCTGATCTACACGCTGTCCGTGCAGTTCATGTCGCGCTCCATCGAATCGTGGTTCAACGTGCGAGTCGACAGCGCCCTGGAGGCCGGCCTGAACCTGGGCCGCGCCGCGCTGGATTCGCTGCTGGCCGACATGGACACGCGCGCCCGCGCCATGGCCGCCGAGCTGAACAACCTGAACGACGGCGACATCGCCCTGGCGCTGACGCGCCTGCGCGAGAACAACGGGGTGCAGGAGGTCATGGTGTTCACGGGCAGCGGCCGCCTGGTGGCGTTCTCCACCAGCCAGTACGGCCAGCTGCTGCCCGCCATGCCGCCGGCCACCGTGCTGAACCAGCTGCGCCTGGCGCGCGGCTATTCGGCGGCCGAGGCCGACGACCCGGTCGTGCCCGGGGCCGAAGGCGGCCTGCATCTGCGCGTGGTCATTCCGCTGACGGCGCCGGCACGCATGGAGGGCATCCTCAGCGGTTCCTCCGAGCCACGCTGGCTGCAGCTGCTCAATCCCGTGCCCGAGCAGATCGCGCACAACGCCAACCGCGTGCAGCAGGGCTTTCGCGACTACCAGGAACTTGCACTCTCGCGCCTGGGCCTGCGCAAGCTGTACGGCATCACCCTGACGCTGGCGCTGCTATTGTCGGTGTTCTCCGCCATCGCGGTGGCGCTGTCGCTGTCCAAGCGTCTGGTGCGCCCGCTGCTGCGGCTGGCCGCCGGCACGCAGGCGGTGGGAGTGGGCGACTACCGCCCGCTGCCCGAGCCGCCCGAGCGCGACGAGGTCGGGCAGCTGACCCGCTCCTTCAACGCCATGACGCGCCAGCTCGACGAAGCGCGCCAGATGGTCGAGAGCAACCGGCGCCAGCTCGAGCGCTCCAATGTCTACCTGGAAAGCGTGCTGGCCAACCTGTCCTCGGGCGTGCTGGTGTTCGACGAGGCCTTTCGCGTCACCACCGTCAACCAGGGCGCGCAGACCATCCTGCAGGCCGACCTGCGTTCGGTGATCGGCCGGCCGCTCGAGACGGTCGACGGCATGCTCGAGTTTGCGCAGATCGTGCGCCAGGCCTTCTCGGCCCATGCCGCCGTGGGCTCCGAACGCTCGCACTGGCAGCAGCAGTTCGAGGTGAAGCCCGCCCAGGGCGAGCCGGTCGCGCTGCTGGCGCGCGGCACGCACCTGCGGGTGGACAGCCGCGGCAACGGCTACCTGGTGGTGTTCGACGACATCACCGAGGTCATCTCGGCCAACCGCACCGTGGCCTGGGGCGAGGTGGCGCGCCGCCTGGCGCACGAGATCAAGAACCCCCTCACGCCCATCCAGCTGTCGGCCGAACGCCTGGCCATGAAGCTGGCCGACCGCCTGCCGCCGGCCGAGGCGCAGATGCTGGTGCGCTCCACCAATACCATCATCGACCAGGTGGCCTCGCTCAAGCAGATGGTGGACGATTTCCGTGAGTACGCCCGCACGCCGCCGGCCGTGATGCAGCGGGTGGACTTCAACACGCTGGTGGCCGACGTGCTGGCGCTGTACGGCTGGGGCGAGGCGGCCGAGATGGGCGACGGCACGCGCGCCATGGCGCTGGACGTGCAGCTCGAGCCAGGCCTGCCCGCGATCGAGGGCGACCCGACCCAGTTGCGGCAGGTCCTCCACAATCTGTTGGCCAACGCGCGTGATGCGGTCGCCGAGCGGGGCAGGGAGGGCCGTGTGCGCGTCACCACGCAGCTCGTGGAGAGCGCGCAGCCCGACGGTTCGCAGCAGCGCGCGGTGCGTTTCATCGTGGCCGACAACGGCCCGGGCTTCGCCGCGCAGGTGGCGCAGCGCGCCTTCGAACCTTACGTAACAACGAAGGCCCACGGAACTGGGTTAGGATTGGCTATCGTGCGCAAGATCGTGGACGAACACGGCGGGCGCATCGATCTCGCCAATCGCAAGGAAGGCGGGGCACGGATCTCCATTCTGTTGTCCCGGCTGGCGCCCTATGCCGGAAGCGGTATGGACGCGACCCTGCAAGAAAAGGATAATGCGGCTACGCAATAGGTGAGAGGTTATGGCCAGAATTCTGGTGGTCGACGACGAGGTTGGCATCCGCGAACTGCTGTCCGAGATCCTTTACGACGAGGGACACACGGTCGAACTGGCTGAAAACGCTGCGCAGGCCCGTGCCGCGCGCTTGCGCACACGCCCCGATCTGGTCCTGCTCGATATCTGGATGCCCGACACGGACGGTGTCAGCCTGCTGAAGGAGTGGGCATCGCAGGGCCTGCTCGACATGCCCGTCATCATGATGAGCGGCCACGCCACCATCGACACGGCCGTCGAGGCCACGCGCATCGGCGCCATGGATTTCCTCGAAAAGCCCATCACGCTGCAGCGCCTGCTCAAGACCATTGCCGCCGGCCTGGCGCGCGGCCGCGGGCCGTCTCCCGCCGTAACCATCGGCGCGACGCCCGCGCCGCTTCTGGAAGACGAGCTCGATCCGCCGGCGCCTGCGGTGCTGTCGGCCGAAATGCCGGCCACGTCCAACGGCCAGCTGGGCAGCATCTCGCTCGACCAGCCGCTGCGCGAGGCGCGCGACGCCTTCGAGCGCATCTATTTCGAATACCACCTCGTCCGCGAGAACCACAGCATGACCCGGGTGTCCGAACGCACCGGGCTGGAGCGCACCCACCTGTACCGCAAGCTCAAGCAGCTTGGCATCGAGTCTGCCCGCAAGCGCAGTACATGAAGATCCTCATCATGGGCGCCGGCCGCGTGGGTACCAGCGTGGCCGAGAACCTGGTGTCCGAGCACAACGACATCACCGTCGTCGACGCCGACCCCGCCCAGCTGCGCTACCTGCAAGAGCGCTACGACCTGCGCGGCGTGCACGGCGACGGCACGCAGGTCTCGGTACTGGAGGCCGCCGGCGCGGCCGACACCGATCTCTTCATCGCCTGTTCCGCCTCCGATGCGGCCAACATGGTGGCCTGCAAGATCGCCCGCCAGCTGTTCAACGTGCCGCGGCGCATCGCCCGCATCCGCATGCCCGAGTTCGCCGACCATCCCGAGCTGATGGGCGAGGAAGGCTTCTGCATCGACGCGCTCATCAGCCCCGAGCGCAGCGTCACCCGCTACCTGCACAGCCTCATCGAATTCCCTGAGGCCTTGCAGGTCGTGGAGTTCGCCGACGGCCGCGTCAGCGTCATCATGGCGCGGGTGGGCCACGGCAGCGCGATGGCGCACCGCCCCGTCGACGAGCTGCGCGAGGTCTGGCCCGACGTATCCGCGCGCGTCATTGACGTGCTGCGCGCCGGCCGGCCGTTGCATGCCGGCTCGGGCACGGTGGTGGCTCCCGGCGACGAGGTCGTGCTGGTGGTCGACACGCGCCATGCGCGGCGCGCCGTGCGGCAGCTGCGCGAGGCCGAGCGCAGCGTGCGCCGCGTGATGATCGCCGGCGGGGGCAACATCGGCCTGCGGCTGGCGCGCAAGCTGGCCGAAGAGGGCTACAGCGTGCGCATCGTCGAGCGCGACGAGAAGCGCTGCCTTTACCTGGCCGCCGAATTGCCCGACAACGTGCTGGTGCTGCACGGCAACGGCACTGACGAGGCCCTGCTCGAGCGCGAGAACATCGGCGACATGGACACGTACCTGGCGCTGACCAGCGACGACGAGGACAACATCATGTCCTCGCTGCTGGCCAAGCGGCTGGGCGCGCGCCGCGTCATCGCGCTCATCAACCGCCAGGCCTATGGCGAGCTGATGCAGGGCAGCCACATCGACATCGCCGTGTCGCCGTCGCAGGCCACGATGAGCGAGCTGCTGCGCCACGTGCGGCGCGGCGACGTGGTGGCGGTGCACCGGCTGCGCCAGGGCGTGGCCGAGGCGCTCGAGGCTGTGGCGCACGGGGATCGCTCCACCTCGCAGGTGGTGGGCCGCAAGGTGGGCGAAGTGCGCCTGCCCAAGGGCGCCAGTATCGGCGCGCTGGTGCGCGGCGACGACATCCTGCTGCCCGATGCCGATACGCTGATCGAGGCCGACGACCATGTCATCGTCTTCGTGCCCTCGCGCCAGCAGATGCCGCGCGTCGAGAAGCTGTTCCAGGTCTCCGCGTCGTTCTTCTAGCCGCCGCCCGGAAGCGTCCCCGATGCCGACCCCGTTCCTCCAGGCCAGCGCATGAAGCGGTTGCTGGCCACCTTCAACGTGCTGGGCCTGACCATGGTGGTGTTCTCGCTCACCATGCTGATCCCGCTGGGCGTGGCGTACGTGGGCGGCGACGCGGGCCTGTACGCCTTCGCCGAGGGTTTCCTGCTGGCGCTGGGCATCGGCGGCGCGGTGTGGGCGGCCACGCGCCATGCCCGCAGCGAGCTGCACGCGCGCGACGGTTTCCTGCTGGTGGTCATCGTGTGGGCGGGACTGCCGCTGCTGGCGGCGCTGCCGCTGCTGCTCTATTACCACGGCGCCGGCGCGCCACTGTCGTTCACGCATGCCTATTTCGAGGCCATGTCGGGCCTGACCTCCACCGGCGCCACCGTGCTGACCGGGCTGGACCACCTGCCGCCATCCATCAACCTGTGGCGCGCCACCATGATCTGGATCGGGGGCATGGGCATCCTGGTGCTGGCCGTGGCCATCCTGCCATTGCTGGGCGTGGGCGGCCACCAGGTGGTGCGCGCCGAGACGCCCGGCCCCATGAAGGACGAGCGCCTCACGCCGCGCATCGCCAGCACCGCCAAGGCGCTGTACGCGGTGTACTTCGGCCTGTCCATCGTGTGCCTGCTGGCGTACCGCGCCGCGGGCCTGCCGTGGTTCGAAGCCTGGGCCCATATGGCCACCACCATGGGCCTGGGCGGCTTCTCGACGCGCGACGAGGGTTTCGGCTACTTCGACTCGGTGGCCGTCGAGATGGTGGCCATGGTGTTCATGCTGCTGTCGGGAATCAACTTCGCCACGCACTTCAATGCGCTGCGCCAACGCAATGCGCGGGCCTACCTGCTGTGCCCCCAGACCGTGCCGTACCTGGCCGTGGTGCTGGGCGGCGGGCTGGTGATCTCGGCCTACCTGTACATCAAGGGTGTCTACGGCGATCCGCTGCAGGCGCTGCGCTACGGCATGTTCAACACCATCTCGGTGGCCACCACCACCGGCTACGCCAACGTCGACTACGCCACCTGGCCCCTGT
>Ga0182737_1004051_pt1 | contig 10205 bp, 7 predicted proteins | sample eDN5th30CBELigOP_FD_128878 | JGI IMG/M metagenome (GOLD analysis project Ga0182737, IMG submission 128878) | Enriched Organic Plus compost microbial communities from Emeryville, California, USA - eDNA 5th pass 30_C BE-Lig OP (version 2) (version 2) ... | reverse complement strand
TGGTGACCACCAGGTTGCCGCCCAGCGTGGCGCCGCTGGTGACCACGGCCCCGCCGTTGACCTGGATGGGGGTCGACGGGGTGCCACCGTGCAGCGTGGCGCCGTCGCTGAGATCGACATCGCCGGCGATGGCCGTGGGGCCCGTCTGGCTGAACGACAGCGAGGATCCGGATGCGGAGACGTCCTTGTTGATGGTGGCCGGGCCGGCGAACACCATGCTGGACCCCGCGTTGGCCACCAGCGAGTCGCCGATGGTGGTGGCGCCTTCGAAGCGGAAATCGCTGCCCTGAGACCGCACGCTGCCGCCGATGCTGGTCTCGTTGTGGAAGGTGGCGCTGGAGCCGCTGCCCGTGGCGACGTCGCCGCCGATGCTCGCACCGTTGTTGAAGACCAGGGTGGCATCGTTGCCGCTGCTGACGTTGCCGGCGATCGGCTCGCCGCCGTTGTCGGTGAAACTGCCGCCGTCGCCCGTGACGGCGTCGTTGATGCCGCGTACCACGCCGACCCACTGCGCGCCGGATTCGAGAATGAAGTTGGTCGTGCCGCCGCCATCGCGTGTGGGGTTGCTGGTGCTGAGGCCATCGAGGTCGACGATGTCGCCGCGCGACACCGAACCCGCCCCCAGCGTCAGGTTGACGATGCCGTCCATGCCGTCTTCGCCCCGATTGACCTGCAGCAACGTCCCGTTGTTGACGAGCAGCGAGGAACCCGTACCGACGGTGATGTTCTGTGTCTGGCCGGCGTGGTCGAGGTTGGAGACCAGCGACGCGCCGGCCGCCTCCACGCGCGTACCCGTCAGCGTCACCGTGGCGGTGTCTTGCAGGACGATGCCGTCGCCCTGGGTGGAGACCAGCGACGAGTCTGTGGCGGACAGCGTGCTGCCGTAGCTGACGCTGGCCGCGACGGCATGCTGGCCCGTCACCGTAATGCTGGAGTCATGAAGGTTGATGGTGCCGTTGGTAAGCGCGGTGCCCACCTCGCCCCCGGCCATGGCACCCGCGCTGTTGGAACCGGTGGTGACGATGGTGACGCCGGTGGCGTTGATGATTCCGCCGTTAAAACTGCCATCGCCGCCTACCGCCACCAGGCCGTTGGCGGTTTCGTACGGGGTCTTCGCGTTGGGTTCGCCGTTGACGGTGATGCTGCCGCCGGTGAGGTTCACCACACCGCCCTGGTACGCCCACGCGCCATCGCCGACACTGCCCGTGGTGACGATGGCGACATCCGTCGCGTCGAGCTGAGATCCCTCGCCGCTGGCATAGACCCCATAGGCCATGAAGCCGTTGGTGTGGACGGACCCGCCGTCGAGCGTGATGTGGCCGCCATCGGTGGCATAGGCGCCGTAGGCGCGCTGCCCTTCGGTACTGATGACGGTGCCGTGCGCGGTGATGCCGGAACCCGCGCCGTCGGCCGTGAGGGCATAGCCACGCGAGCCGTCGCCGTCCTGCGTGCCGCGCCCCTTGGGATTGCTGGTAGTGACCGTGCCGCCGGTCAGCTCGATGACGCCGCCATTTTCGGCGCGGGCGCCGTAGCCGTGCAGGCCGTTGGTGGTGATGGCCGTGCCGGTAGCCTCGATGCGAGAATCCTCGCCGTGAGCATACAGGCCATAGGCGTTCTGGCCATCGGTGGTGACCGTGTCGCCATCCAGCGATACCGAACCGCCATCGTGCGCATGCACGCCATGCGCCGAATCGCCTTCGGTGTGGAGGCTGGAAGCCGAACTTGCCACTTCGCTTCCATAGGCGGATTCGATACCCGACGAATGACCGCCCGCCGTGCTGATGACGGCGCCGGTGAGGCTGGCCGTGCCGCGGGTCGGCTCCGCGGCATCGCCGGCCACCACACCCGCGGCCTGGTCGCCTGTCGTGGTGATATGGGTGCCAACGACCGTAGCGTTGCCCGCACCCAGCGTGCCGCCATAGACCCGTACGCCGGCCGCGCCGGCGCCGCTGGTGGTGATGGACCCGCGGGTCAGCTCGACCTGCGCGCCGTTGAACGATTCGACACCGAAACTGGCCGTGCCCTGCGTGGTGATGTCGGTATCGGTGGCGGTGACGACCGCGCCCTTGTTGGCCGACTGGATGCCGACGGCGTAGTTGTCGCCGTTCGTGGTGATGGTGGCCTGGTCCAGATCCACGCGGGTTTCGCGCTCGTCATCGGCCGGGGTGCGGTAGGCCTGGACGGCGTGACCGAAATGATTGTTGGTGGTGATGGAGACCCCGGTGGCGCGGATGGAGCCGCCGTCGTTGGCCTGCATGCCTACCGTGCGCTTGCTGCCCGACGCGGTGATGCTGCCGCCATTGACCTCGACATGGCCACCGTTGGAAGCGCCGACACCGGCCGTGAAGGCGTGGTTGTAGTCCACGCCCTGATCTGTGGAATGCGCGGTGATGGTGACGGCGGTGCTGTTGAGGGTTGCGGTGGCGCCCGTGCCGGTGGCGTGGACCACGCGGCCATTCCTGCCCGCGGGGGTGTCGAGGTCGTTGGCGAGCTGCGCGTCGTCCAGGGTGAGCTGGCCGCCGGAATTGACCAGCACCAGGTCCGTGGCGCTGCCGCTGATCTGCGTGCCATTGCCCGTGGCCACGCCACCGTCGTTGACGGTGACGGTGCTGTTGTTGAGCGTGGAACTGCCGAGGTCGTAAGTCGTCTCGATCGTGATATCGGCTGCACGAACCGCCGGCCCATACCCATAGACGGCCAGCAAGGCTGCCGCGATCGCCGTCCTGCGCAGCACGTTTGCCTGTCTGCTCCTGTTGTCCATACCCGCTCCCGTTGCTGTGGTCTTCAATGGATTCGCGACGGAGAGGAGTAGGCGCCGTGGCGGCGCTGCTGGAGCCAAGCCAGGTATCTCTCCGTGATTTTCTTACACGATTGTGTGTTTAGATTTAAACACATTTGTGTTTATTGGAAAAGACCTGTGATGATGTCGCGGGGCCTGCTTTAGAATCGGCTATGGTCGCCGGCGCGCCTTGTGCGTGCCCCCATTCAGCCCGACACCGGATCCCATGCCACCGTCACGTCCGCCGTTCTCGCTGCTGACGCTGCAGGTCTTCATCGCCGTCGCCCGGCTGGGCAGCTTCACGCGTGCGGCCGATTACCTGCACCTGACGCAAAGCGCCATCAGCAAGCACGTCGGGATGCTGGAGAAGCAGCTGGGCGTGCCGCTGCTGACACGCGCCGGCGGCGTGGCGCTGACGCAGGCCGGCACCACGTTCCTGGATGCCGTCGAGCCCGCGCTGGAGCAGATCGACCAGGCGGTGGCTCGCGTGTCCGCCGCCGCGCAGCCGTCGCAGAAGGCGGTCGTCACATTCCTGGCGCCCCCCGCGGTGCTGCAGTTCTGGCTGGTGCCGCTGTTGCCACGCTTCGCCGCGGAACACCCCGAGATCGACCTGCGCATGCTGCCGCGCCCGATGGGCGGCCGCGCCGCACGCAGCGACCTGGATGCGGAGATCCGTTTCGGCCACGGCACGTGGCAGGGCGTGCGCGCGCAGTACCTGTTCGGCCGCGAGATGTGCGTGGTGGCCAGCCCCGCGCTGTGCCAGCGCCTGCCGCTGCGTCGCCACGCCGACCTGCGGCACGTGCCGCTGCTGCGCCACGTGCTCTACCCCACCGCTTGGCGCGAATGGAACCGCACGATGGCGCCCACGCTGGCGCTGGACGACGAGGGCCAGGAGTACGACCACTACTCGGTGATGGTGGAGGCGGTGCAGGCCGAACTGGGCGTGGCGATCATGCCGCGCCTGCTGGTGCGCAAGTACCTGGCCTCGGGCGAGCTGGCCGCGCCCTTCAACGAGGTGATGCTCGGCTCGGCCGGCTACTACCTGGTGTTGCGCGAAGCCGGCGCCCCGGCGCGCGCGGTGCGCACGGCCGGGGCATGGTTCAAGGCGCACGCCGACGAGATGGCGCGCGAGTGGCTGGCCGCGGCGGAGCCGCCGGTGGCGTATTCAGACGATCGACAATAGCGCACGGCAGGCCCGCCGCACGTGGCGCCGCGCCGCCGGGCTGGCGGCCAGCATGCGCGCGAAGCCGTGGATCATGCCGGCTGCGCGCCAGTGCGCGACGTTCACACCAGCCGCCTGCAGGCGCCGCACGTAGGCCTCGCCCTCGTCGCGCAGCAGGTCGGTTTCGGCGGTGACCAGCACGGTGGCGGGCAGGCTCAGCTGGTGCGGCGGCCACGCCAGCGGCAGGGCCGCCGCCTGGTCCGCGCGCGCCGCGCCGCTCAGCAGCGCCTGCCAGTAGTACTGCATGCTGGCGCGAGTCAGCCCCGGCCCCTGCGCGAACTGCCCGGCACTGGCCGAAGCCAATGCCGGGTCCAGCGCCGGATAGAACAGTAGCAGGCGGTCGTAGCGGCCGGGTGCCTCGCGCCGCGCGCGCCAGGCGCAGGCCAGCGCCAGATGCGCACCGGCGCTGTCGCCGCCCAACGCCAACGGCCGGGCCTCGTCGATTCCCAATGCGCCGGCATGGCGCAGCAGCCAGGCGGTGGCGTCCCACAGGTCGTCCAGTTGGGCGGGGTGCGGGTGCTCGGGCGCGCGGCGATAGTGCACGCTGGCCACCAAATAGCCGGTATGCGCCGCCAGTTCGGCGCACAGTGTGTCATGCGTGGCGATGCTGCCCACCACCCAGCCGCCGCCGTGCGCGTACGGCATCAGCGGCAGCCGCGCCTGCGCATCGGCCCGTGCCGGCCGATACAGCCGCACGGGAATCTCGCGGCCCGGCGCCGTCACGTAGACATCGGTGCGCACGACGCCGCGCGCGGCGACGCGGGGCAGCTCGGCCGCCGCCCGTTCGCTGGCCTGGCGGCGGCGCTCGGCCTCGGGCAGGTTCCACAGCGCGCTCTCGGCCTCCACCTCGGCGGCCAGCTTCAGCACGCGCCGCAGGTCGGCGTCGATGGCCGGCGCCGGCGCCGCGGCGTTCACGGCGGCAGGGTCAGTCGGCACGAATCCCCCGGTTGCGCACGATCTCTCCCCACTTGACGGTCTCGGCGGCCACGAACTTGCCGAACTCGGCGCGCATCGGCCCGCCGACGGTAACGCCATCCTGCGCGAAGCGCACCTTCAGCTCGGGATCGGCCAGCACGCGCTCCAGCTGCGCGGCCACCTGGGCGGCGACGGGCTCGGGTACGCCGTCGGGCATGAACATGCCAAACCAGTTGATAACCTCGAAGCCCTTGACGCCGCTTTCCTGCAGGGTGGGTACATTGGGCAGCGCGGGATTGCGCTGCGGGCCGGTGACGGCAAGCGGCCGGTACTTGCCAGCCTTGACCAGGGGCATCGCCGAACTGGGATTCTCGAAGATGCCCGACACCACGCCGCTGACGACGTCGGCCGTGTGGGCCGAGCCGCCGCGGTACGGCACGTGGACGATCGGCACGTTCATCATCGAGGCCAGCAGTTCCATCGACATGTGGCTGAGCGTGCCCTTGCCGCCCGAGGCCAGCGTCACCTGCGCGTCCTTCTTGGCGGCGGCGGCCAGCAGGTCCTGCACCGAATGGTACGGCTGGCCCGCGCCCACCACCAGCAGCAGCGGGTTGGACACCACGAGTCCCACCGGCATGAAGTCGCGCTCGGTGTCGTAGGGCAGCTTGTCGAACAGGGCGTTGTTGACCGCGAAACCGCCGCCGGCCAGCAGCAGCATGTAGCCGTCGCCGTCGGTGCGCGCCACCTGTTCGGTGCCGATGCGCGTGTCGGCGCCCGGCTTGTTTTCCACTACGAAAGGCTGGCCGGTATTGGCCGCGAGCTTCTGGGCCACGGCGCGCGCGGCAATGTCGGCGATGCCGCCGGGCGCGTACGGCACCACCACGCGCACCGGCCGCTCGGGCCAGTTCTGCGCCGCGGCAGCGCCTGCGGCGCACAGGGCAACGGCGGCCACGGCGCTGCGCAGCAAGGTGCGGGCCGCGGCAAGGGGCGGGAATGAACGCATGATGAATCTCCTCTCGTTGTGCTTGTGCGTATCGGGCAAGTGTGGCCGCACTATTGCACAGGACCGCCCGGGCCGGGATGAAGAGTTGTCATGCGGATTCCAGGATGGAATGGGCCGAGGCACGACGCGCTATGCGCGCCAGCACCGGCCAGAAGCACAGGCTGGCCAGCAGCCACATCAGCGCCGCCGACCACAGCGTCTGGCTGACGAAGTGCGCCCCCTGCAGGATGCGTACCGCCGCGAACAGCCCGCCAGCCGCCACGCCCAGCGCCAGCCCGCCCCAGCGCCAGGCCGGCCGGCCCCGCGCCCAGCCCGCGAAGTACAGCGCCAGCAGCGCGAAGCCGGCGCCCGCGTGGCCGCTGGGCAGCGCCCCGCCCGCCTCGGCCCGGCTGGCCGCCCACCAGTGAACCGGCCATGCCGCCCGGCCGCCGAACAGCGCCAGGTCGTACGGACGCGGCAGCGCCGTCCAGTGCTTGAGCTGGGCAATCAGCACCTGCCCCAGGGCGCACGTCAACAGCAGCGCCCACAGCGTGCCACGCCACGGACGCAGCCGCGCGACGCGATAGCTGGCCAGCGCGCCGGCCAGCGCCGCCAGTGCCATGCCTACGGGCAATGCCAGCACCGCACGGTGGCCCAGCAGCTCCAGCCAATCCGCGCCGGCCCATGCGAAGCGACGCGCGGCCGGGTCGTACAGCGCCTGCGCCACGGCCAGGTCCAGGCCCGACCGCTGGGCCTGCGCCGCCAGCAGCGACAGCAGCAGCGTCACGCCCAGCACGTGGATCAGGGCATAGCGGGCAGGCGGGAAGGCGGCCGACGGGGGCCGCGGACAAGCCGGGAGGGGGAGCATGATCGTCGCGGGCGAGGGAAAGGGCCCCGACGATACGGACGCAAGGATCGAATTTTCGTGAGACGGCGTGACGCGGATTCGATGCGGGGTCGACGCGGGGCGCCCCCGCCGCCGGCACCTCAGCCCAGCCCGTCGAAGAACTGGCGTGCGTTGCGGTCCAGCGTGTCGTAGTGGTAGCCGCCCTCCTGCACCACCAGCGTCGGCAGACCCAGGCCCGCCAGCGCGCGGCCCAGCTGGCCGAAGCCCTCGCTGCTGACGGCGACCTTGGCCTGCGGGTCTTCGACGTACACATCGAAGCCCAGCGACAGCACCAGCGCCTGGGCGCCGAAGGTGCGCACGGCCGCCAGGGCCTGGTCGAGCTTCTCGAAGAACAGCGCCTCGGGCGAGCCGTGCGGCATGGGCAGGTTCAGGTTGTAGCCCTGCCCCGCCCCCGTGCCGATCTCGTCGGCATGGCCGGCCACGGCCGGATAGAAATTGACCGGATCGCCGTGGATGGACACATACAAGACGTCGCTGCGGTCGTAGAAGATTTCCTGCGTGCCCTGGCCGTGGTGCATGTCGGTGTCCAGGATGGCCACCTTGGCGTGGCGCGACCGCAAGGCCTCGGCCGCGATGGCGGCGTTGTTCAGGTAGCAGAAGCCGCCAGCCGCGTCCTTGCGGGCATGGTGGCCCGGCGGACGGCACAGGGCGTAGGCCCGGTGGGCGCCGTCGAGCAGCGCCTGAGCGCCCGCCACGGCGCACTGCGCCGACCAGTACGCCGAGCGCCAGGTGTGCTCGCCCACCGGACAGCTGCCGTCGGCCAGGTAGCGGCCCGCCTCGGCCAGGATGCCGCGCAGCGCGTTGGGCTCGCGCACGAATATGTTGGACATCACCTCTTCGCCCCAGTCTTCGGGCAGGCGGTGCCATTCGGCGTGCGCGTGCTGCAGGAAGCGCAGGTACTCGGGCGTGTGCGCCTTCAGCAGCGGCGCCATGCCCGCGTCGTCGGGAGCGTGCACCGGGAAGCCCAGTTGCGCCACGGCCTGCAGCAGGCGTTCGGCGCGCACCGGCAGCTCTTGCGGCTGGCGCATCTTGCCGCGGGAAAAGTAGGTCTTCGGCTCGTGCAGGAGCTGCTCGGCATGAAAGAAAGTCTGCATTTCCCTGGTGTCCTTGTCGACGTGCGATGCCAATGAAAACAGGCCCCGGCGCGAAAGCGCAGGGGCCTGCTTATTATGGTGCAAGCGCCGCGGGCGTCAATCCGCGCAAACGCGGGCCCGGACGCACCGGGCGGATCACATGCCCGGCATCATGTTGGCGTTCATGTTGTGCAGCACCCACAGGGAGCCGCCCACGATGATCGCCAGGATGACCACGGTGAACACGAAGGTCAGCGTGTTGTCGCGCTGTTCCTTGGCGGCGCCCATGTGCAGGAAAAACACCAGCTGCACCAGCAGCTGCGCCACGCACAGGGCGATGAGGCCGGGAACGGCCAGGTTGTGGGGCACGGTGCCGCTCATCACCAGGCCGAACGAGCCCAGCGTCAGCAGGATGGACAGCGCGAAGCCGAAAAAGTAGGACTTCATGCTGCCGTGCGCGTGGTCTTGGTCGTGATGGACCGCTGCATCGTGCGACATCAGAGGGCTCCGAACAGGTAGATGAAGGTGAACACGCAGATCCAGACGATGTCCAGGAAGTGCCAGAAAAGGCTGAGGCAGGACAGCCGGCGCTTGTTGATGCCGTCCAGGCCGTGGCGGCGGATCATGTCGATCATGACCACGATCCAGATCAGGCCGAACGTGACGTGCAGGCCGTGCGTGCCGATCAGCGTGAAGAAGGCCGACAGGTAGGCGCTGCGGCCCGGGCCGTAGCCCTCGGAAATCAGGTGATGGAACTCATAGACTTCCATCGCGATGAAGCCCGCGCCGAACAGGGCCGTGATGAGCAGCCAGGCGATGACCCTGCCCTTGTTGCCGGCCTGCATGTTCAGCATGGCCACGCCGAAGGTGAAGCTGCTGATGAGCAGCAGCATGGTCTCGACCAGCACGAACGACAGGTCGAACAGCTCCTTGCCGCTGGGGCCGCCGGCGGTGGCGCCGGACAGCACGGCGAAGGTGGCGAACAGCACCGAGAAGATCAGGCAATCGCTCATCAGGTAGATCCAGAAACCGAATACGGTCTTGGATCCGTCGTCGTGGTGCTCGTGATGCGCCACGCCGTGGGAGTGGGTGGATACGGCTAGTGTCATGGCTCAGGCTGCCTGTTGCATTTTGCGGTAGTGGGCGGTCTCGATGGCCTCGACTTCCTTGGCCGGAACGTAGTAGTCGACGTTGCGGTCATAGGCGCGGGCGATGAACGAACCGATCATGCCGAGGAAACCGACGATGGCCAGCCACCAGATGTGCCAGATCAGGCCGAAGCACATCGCCACGCCGAAGGCGCCCATGAACACGCCCGCCGGGGTGTTGCGCGGCATGTGGATGTCTTCGTAGTGGCCCGGGGCACGCTGGGCGCGGCCGGCTTCCTTGTCTTCCCAGAACTGGTCCAGGTGCTCGACCTGCGGCACGTGGGCGAAGTTGTAGAACGGCGCGGGCGACGAGATCGACCACTCCAGCGTGCGGCCGCCCCAGGGATCGCCCGTCAGGTCCAGGTTCTGCTTGCGGTCGCGGATGCTGACGGCCACCTGCAGCAGCAGGAAGCCGATGCCGGCGGCGATGACGACGGCGCCCACGAAGGCCACGATCAGGTACGGCGTCCACTCGGGGTTGTCGTAGTGGTTCAGGCGGCGCGTCATGCCCTTGAAGCCGAGGATGTACAGCGGCATGAAGGCCAGGTAGAAGCCCACCATCCAGCACCAGAACGAGTACTTGCCCAGGCGTTCGTTCATCTTGAAGCCGAACGCCTTCGGGAACCAGTACACCATCGCGGCGATGTAGCCGAACAGCACGCCACCGATGATCACGTTGTGGAAGTGCGCGATCAGGAACAGGCTGTTGTGCAGCACGAACGACACGGCGGGGATAGCCATCAGCACGCCGGTCATGCCGCCGATGACGAAGGTGACGATGAAGCCCAGCGTCCACAGCACCGGCGTGGTCATCTCGACGCGGCCGCGGTACATGGTGAACAGCCAGTTGAAGATCTTCACGCCGGTCGGCACCGAGATGATCATCGTGGCGATGCCGAAGAACGCGTTGACGTTGGCCCCCGACCCCATGGTGAAGAAGTGGTGCAGCCACACCAGGAACGACAGCAGCCCGATCGCGGCGGTGGCGTAGACCATCGACTTGTAGCCGAACAGCGGCTTGCGCGAGAACGTGGCGATGATCTCGGAGAACGCGCCGAAGGCGGGCAGGATCAGGATGTACACCTCGGGGTGGCCCCAGATCCAGATCAGGTTCACGTACATCATGACGTTGCCGCCCATGTCGTTCGTGAAGAAGTGCGTGCCCAGGTAGCGGTCGGC
>Ga0182737_1004049_pt1 | contig 10207 bp, 8 predicted proteins | sample eDN5th30CBELigOP_FD_128878 | JGI IMG/M metagenome (GOLD analysis project Ga0182737, IMG submission 128878) | Enriched Organic Plus compost microbial communities from Emeryville, California, USA - eDNA 5th pass 30_C BE-Lig OP (version 2) (version 2) ... | reverse complement strand
AGGAAATGCAGGCCACGACACTTCTTCCAGGTCATTATCCGCCACCACCGCCATTGCCGACAATAGCTCGGTAGGTGACGAATGATGATTTACCCGACCCAAATAGGGAACGACTAAACTTTTCATTAGAAAATAAATTGTTCTTGAATGGTCTAATGGAACCCGCATTTTCATTGGCACCATTTGGTTCGGCGGTAATGAAGCTTGCGATTCCGCAGGTTTCATCGCCTTTTGCGTTAGGCGCTGACATGGCAGGTTTCATTTTATTAATTTATCTTTTGATACCGGTTTACCACGCGATCAATAATTCCCTTCAATTCGGCTTCATGGACTTCAAGCTGTTCCACCAGCCTAAGCTGAGCGCGGGTACGCTGGAGGTTATGATCCACATGATGAACTTTATAATAGTGGTCTCCCTCCAGGAAATCGGTAAGGAACCGGACAGCCTGCATATAGGGCAACAGCAGTACCCCTTCAATGAGCGAACCCACTTCTTCCGGTGTCAAAAAGTGATGTGCCTCTTCAAAATATCCAGAAGCATAGGCTTCAAACAGCGGCATATTGAGGGTAATCTTGTCCAGGTCAGCCTCATCTTCGGCAGCACGATTTATAATCGTGCGGATTGCATCACCGAAATCATAAGCGACGTATCCGGGCATCACCGTATCCAGGTCGATTACACACTGGGCCTTGTCTTGCATATCCAGCAACACGTTGTTAAACTTGGTATCGTTGTGGGTAATACGGACCGGCAACAAGCCGTCTGCTGCCAAATCCAATATGGTATGCATGCGCCTCTGCCGGCGTTTGATAGCGTCCAATTCAGCGGACACGAGCGAAACCCGGCCTACCATATCCGACGCAATTGCCTGATTAAGTTTGTCCAAACGCTTTCCAATGTGATGGAAATCCGGCAGCACCTCATGGATACGACTGAGATCAAGATCTGACAGTAATCGCTGAAAGTGTCCAAACGCCAATCCACCTTCGCGCGCTTGCTGAGGCGTTTCTACAATATCATAACTTTGTGTATTGGCGAGCAGGACCAGCATCCGCCAGAAATTCCCGGTTTCATCCACCAGGTAGGGAGTGCTTTCCCCTGTTGGCACCAAGGTAAGCACCTTTTTCTCAACATGCATCCCCTGATCTCCTGCCTCCTTGTATTTTTCCTTCAAATGGTGGATCACCAGCTGCATATTCTCCATCACCGCCGGTACATTTTTGAAGACATGATGGTTTATCCGCTGGAGAAGATAGCCATCCACTTTATCCCCGTTGGTCAGCACACGATACGTGTCATTGATATGTCCGGATCCAAACGGCGAAATATCCGTGACACTGCCATCAATATCAAATCGGTTTGCTAATACGGATACCTGTTCTAAATTAAAATTGCGCATCATGTAAAAAGGAACTATCGTCTTTTGCCTGAAAAACAGTCCGCAATATGCACATTCGAAAGGTAATAACCATGCCTTTTCGACACACAATCGTTTGCGTTATTTTAAAAGAAGGGAACACGACATCGCAAAAAAAAGCCCCCAACAGTCTTTAGACTATGGGGGCCAACTTGCACGATTATTAAACAATTAAATCAGGAAAGCAGATTCCGATACAACCGGCGATGCGGCCAGTACCTCGTCACTTACTTCATTGACGAATTTCTCAAAATTCTGTCTGAAAAGTCTTGCCAGTTGATTCGCCTGTGCGTAATATGCTTGTTCATCCGGCCATAATTGTACGGGATCAAGGACAGCAGCGGGTACATCGGGACAACTCAATGGATACCGGAGCCCAAAGATCGGATGCGTCCGGAACGTAGATTCCTTGAGCACTCCGGTCAGCGCCGCTTGGATGATGGCACGGGTATAGCGCAATTTAATCCGGCGGCCGATTCCGTAAGGTCCGGCAATCCATCCGGTATTAATCAACCAAATGTCGATCGCCCCGGTCGCGAGCCTTTCCTTTAAAAGTTCGGCATAATACGAAGGGTGCAGCGGCAGAAAGGCTTCGCCGAAACATGCGGAGAAAACAGCCTTCGGCTCCGAAATTCCTACTTCGGTACCCGCCACTTTAGCGGTATAGCCAGACATAAAGTGATACATTGCCTGTGCCGTAGAAAGAAGTGAAACCGGAGGGATCACGCCAAAAGCATCGGCCGTCAGGAAAAATATATTTTTCGGTGCACCATCTTTTCCAGAAACCACGCCGCCGGGCACATGATGGATCGGATACGCCACCCGGGTATTTTCCGTTTTTGAAACATCATCGTAATTCGGCATGCGCGTACCCGGGAAAAAACAGATGTTCTCGAGCAGCGCACCAAAACGGATCGCACGGAAAATCTCAGGCTCTTTGCTTTCGTCAAGTCCGACACATTTGGCATAACATCCGCCTTCAAAGTTGAAAATACCTTTGCTATCCCAGCCATGTTCATCATCTCCGATAAGCATCCGGTCTTTATCAGCCGAAAGTGTGGTTTTACCCGTGCCAGATAGCCCAAAGAAAAGTGCGGTATTTCCATGGATATCGGTATTCGCCGAGCAATGCATGGATAACACGCGCTTATGAAGTGGCAATAGGTAGTTTAAAACAGAAAAAATGGCCTTTTTGATTTCCCCTGTATAGCCAGTTCCTCCAATAAGAATTACTTTCTGTTTAAAACTGATGACAACGAAATTGGATTGACGTAACCCAAACTCCTCGGGCCGTGTACAGGTGTATCCCGGTGCTGCCAAGATAGACCATTCCGGACGTACCGCTGAGTCGGGTGCTGTGGGCCGGATAAACAGATTATGCGCAAAAATATTCTGATAAGCAGTTTCGGTAACCGTTCGAATACCAATACCGTAGTTGCTATCTGCTCCTACTAAGCCATCGCGGACAAAAAGATCCCGGTCAGTAAAATACACTCCCATTTGCTTAAACAGGTACGCAAAAGATGTCTCTGAGAGGGGTTGATTAACGTTGCCCCACCACACCGTATCCTCCGTAACCTCGTCTTTTACAACATACCGATCAAAGGGCGACCGCCCCGTAAAATGCCCAGTATCAGCAACTAATGCACCCGCATCAGAAAGACTTCCTTCTCTGTTAACTATTGCATATTCAACCAATTCTGCAACACTTGCTTGATAGTGTACATTATTTTCACCTTGGATAAAAAGGTAATTGAGGTCAGGAATCGTTGTTTTTGAAGCATTCATAGCATTTTATTTACATATTTTATAAAACAGGTGCCGCAAATGTAGGGATTAAAAACACATAAAATAAATACAAAATTACTGAAAATCAATCAATTGTAAATATTACACTAAGTCAATCAATTGTATCACAGAACCATTTATCGTTTTAGCCGGATTATAAAAAAAATTGCTTGTTTTGATCTTTAACCGCTTTTATTATCTTTAGCATTTACCAACAAACATTGTAACACGTATGAACTTATATAGTATCGATACCGGATTTTTCAAACTCGACGGCGGTGCCATGTTTGGTGTAGTTCCCAAATCCATCTGGCAACGGACCAATCCCGCCGATGAACGGAATATGTGCACCTGGGCTACCCGGCTCCTGTTGATCGAAGAGGATACGCGATTGATATTGGTAGACACGGGAATCGGCAATAAACAGGGAGATAAATTCTTTAGCCACTATTACCGGCACGGTGAGGCAACGCTAGACAGTTCACTGGCCACACATGGCTTTCATCGCGATGACATTACCGATGTTTTTCTTACCCATCTCCATTTTGATCATGTAGGCGGGGCCATTACCAGGGAAAATGGGCTTCTCGTTCCCGCTTTCAAAAATGCCACGTATTGGAGCAATAAGCAGCATTGGGATTGGGCATTGTTCCCCAATCACCGCGAAAAACCCTCGTTTCTACAGGAAAACATCATTCCGATCTACGACAGTGGCCAACTCCGCTTTGTAGAAGCCGAAGACGGAGTCAGCTTTTCAGCGAACATCAAAGTCCGCTTTGCCTATGGGCATACGGACGCCATGATGCTGACGCAGATCAACTATAAAGGCAGAACGTTATTATACATGGCAGATCTGCTCCCGTCCGCCGGCCACATCCCGCTACCCTATGTGATGAGCTACGACGTGAGGCCGCTCACTACGATGGAAGAACGGAAAAACTACTGGCAGGAAGCCGTGGACCATGACTATGCATTATTCCTTGAACACGACCCGGTTAACGAATGCTGCACCATACAGCTCACAGACAAGGGGTATCGACTGAAAGATACATTTTCATTAGCTGAATGGCTGTAAATATAAAAGCCGCCACGGGCTTCCGCGGCGGCTTTGTTAGTTTAGTTAGTGTACCGATTATGCCGAGGCCTGGCCACGGCGGATGATATTCAACGCACCTCCGGCCCTGAACCAACCGATCTGCTGATCGTTGTAACTATGATTGGCTTCAAACCGTTCTTCTGAACCATCTGCGTGATGAAGCACCAGAGTAAGCGGCTTGCCGGGAGCAAACTCCGTTAGCCCGATGATATCAATGGTATCGTCTTCCAGAATTTTAGTGTAGTCGTCTTTGTTGACAAAGGTCAACGCCAACATCCCCTGTTTTTTCAGGTTGGTTTCATGGATACGAGCAAACGACTTCACCAATACCGCACGAACTCCTAAATGACGAGGCTCCATAGCCGCATGTTCACGCGAAGAACCTTCTCCGTAATTTTCATCCCCTACCACAATGGACCCGATCCCAGCTGCCTTGTAATCACGTTGGGTAGCTGGTACCGGACCGTATTCGTTGGTCAACTGATTTTTTACGGAATCCGTTTTGTCATTAAAAAAGTTGACCGCTCCAATTAACAAATTGTTAGAAATATTATCCAAATGACCTCGGTACTTCAGCCAGGGACCGGCCATTGAAATATGATCGGTCGTGCACTTACCTTTCGCTTTAATAAGCAGTTTCAACCCGTTGATATCTGTACCTTCCCATGCGGGGAACGGATCAAGCAGTTGCAGACGGTCTGAGGTGGGCGACACCGCCACGACTACACTGCTACCGTCCTGAGCCGGTGCCTGATAGCCTGCATCCTCCACATCAAAACCCTTTTGTGGTAACTCATCTCCGGAAGGTGGGTCCAGCCTTACGGATTCCCCTTTATCGTTTACCAAGGTATCGGTAATCGGATTGAAAGATAGATCGCCGGAAATAGCTATGGCCGCCACCAATTCCGGTGATGCCACAAACGCATACGTATTGGGGTTGCCATCCGCCCGTTTGGCAAAGTTCCGGTTGAACGAATGAACAATCGTGTTTTTTTCCGCTTTTTCTGCACCTACGCGAGCCCACATTCCAATACAGGGTCCGCATGCATTGGTAAAAATGGTTGCGTCTAAATCAGTAAACGTATCCAGCAGACCGTCCCGTTCTGCGGTGTAGCGTACCTGTTCGGAACCCGGATTGATGCCGAACTCCGCTTTGGTTACCAAACCTTTCTCAACGGCTTGTCTGGCTACTGATGCAGCACGTGATAAATCTTCATACGAAGAATTAGTACACGAACCAATTAACCCCCATTCCACTTTCAGGGGCCAGCCATTCTTCTCTGCCTCTTCCTTCATTTTGGAAACCGGAGTTGCCAAATCGGGTGTAAACGGACCATTCAAATGCGGTTCCAACTCGGAAAGATTAATTTCAATTACCTGATCAAAATACTGCTCCGGATTTGCGTATACTTCTGGATCGGCCGTTAGGTGTTCTTTAACCGCATTCGCTGCATCAGCCACGTCGGCACGGTTGGTTGCCCGCAGGTAACGCTCCATGGACTCATCGTAGCCAAACGTAGACGTGGTAGCGCCGATTTCGGCGCCCATGTTGCAGATCGTACCTTTTCCAGTGCAGGACATGGATTTCGCACCTTCGCCGAAATACTCGACGATGCAGCCCGTTCCACCTTTTACGGTAAGGATACCGGCTACTTTCAGGATAACGTCCTTAGGAGCTGTCCAACCGTTGAGTTTACCGGTCAATTTGACTCCTATCAATTTCGGGAACTTAAGCTCCCACGGAAGCCCCGCCATTACATCACATGCGTCCGCACCGCCGACACCGATGGCCAACATACCGAGTCCGCCGGCGTTCACAGTGTGTGAATCCGTTCCGATCATCATGCCACCGGGAAATGCATAATTTTCCAACACCACCTGGTGGATGATGCCCGCTCCGGGTTTCCAAAAGCCAATTCCATACTTATTGGATACGGAAGCCAAAAAATCGAAAACCTCCTTACTTTCAGTTGTCGCTACTGCCAGGTCCTTTTCTGCACCTTCCTTGGCGCGGATCAGGTGGTCGCAATGAACGGTAGAGGGAACCGCCACTCTGGGTCTTCCGGCCTGCATAAATTGCAAAAGCGCCATCTGCGCAGTTGCATCCTGCATCGCTACGCGATCGGGCGCAAAGTCCACATAAGATGCACCCCGTTCATAACGTTGGGTTGCATTGCCATCCCACAAATGGGTGTATAAAATCTTTTCTGTCAGTGTCAAAGGCCTGTCTACCGCTTTACGGGCTGCTGCTATGCGTTCGCCGTATTGTGCGTAGACCTTTTTAATCATGTCGATATCAAATGCCATTTATCAAAAGAATGTTATTGTATAATAAGGAGAAAACAACAAATGACAAGGTGTCGTTGTTTTTCAAAACTTCGCGAAGTTACAAAAAAATCAAGTTATAACGATGAATGCTAGTCTATCGGTTCAATTTGGAAATCTTCTAAACAACCATCAAGCCAACGCTATCAGGCAGAAATCAAATCGGGCGTAATCCGTTTCAATTCGGCAATGGTATGAATAGGATTTTTCGCTGCGAAAATGGAATTTCCGGCCACCAGTATATCCGCACCGGCTTTCAGTAATGCCAGTGCATTATGACTGTTTACGCCCCCATCTACCTCAATGAGCAACTGATCATTCCGATCGGCAGCGAGATCTTTTAGCTCTCGTATTTTCCGGTAGGTGGTATCGATAAATTTCTGGCCACCAAAACCCGGATTGACGGACATAACGAGAACGAGATCCACGTCTTCAATAATTTCATGCAGGTGTGATACCGGCGTACTTGGATTAATTGCCACCCCTGCTGTACATCCCAATTCTTTGATGGCCTGTACCGTACGATTGAGGTGGGTGCAAGCTTCCAAATGTACCGTAATATTATCGGCACCAGCTTCCCTGAATTGCTTAATGTACTTATCGGGCTCGACAATCATCAAATGTACATCCAATGGCTTCCGCGCATAATGGGCAATGGATGCCATCACCGGAAATCCAAAAGAAATATTGGGTACAAACACCCCATCCATGATGTCAATGTGAAACCAATCCGCTTCGCTCTGGTTGACCATAACAATGTCGTCATGTAAATGAGCAAAATCCGCGGAAAGAATAGAAGGAGCAACAAAATGCTTGCGCTTGGACATGGTTCTTTTTCCGCAAAGATAACGAATTACTATCGATTCTTTGCCAAACAGAATTTATCAGTCCTACTTGTCAGCAAGAAAATCGAAACGGTCGCCCAATTCGGGTGAATGACTATCAGCTGGATCCATTTCATTGTGGTACAAGGCATCGTGATACAAACTACCACTGAGCAACCTGTTCAACCATTTCCGTACGAATGGATATTCAAATTCTGATTTATCCAGCGTAATTAAGTAGGCATTATCCGTAATTTCGATGTTTGATTTCGTCGTCATATTGCGAGCAATTTAATTTGCGGAAAAGTTACGCCTCAAATGATAAGTTACTATTAACATTGATTTATCATACTGTTAAAAACAATTGCCGAATCGCAGTTTTGCGGTTTCGAACAAAGTCGGCATTTTTTTTTTACTTTTGGGATAAAATAGACGATGTGGCAAGATTAAAGATCAAATATAAGGCAACCGACGCCGGTGGGAGCTATTCATTTCTTCCCAAATATGGGATGATATTGGCCAGTATCATATTAATCACCGTATTTCTTCCCAAACAACCCCGATTTCGGTATGAATTTGAAAAAGGTAAAGTATGGATGCACGAGGACCTGATATCCCCTTACAATTTTGCCGTGCTAAAAACCCAAGCCGAACTTGATAAAGACCGCGAAAATGTACTGAAATCTGTTTATCCCATCTATGACAACCACACCCAGGTCAGTGAACAGCAACTCACTCAGTTCGAAACAGATCTGCCTGAAAAATGGCAAACCGGCGGTTTGGATACGCTGGAGGAAAATGCGGACAGCTATGAGCAGGTAGGCAAACAACTGCTTACCGACATCTATAAAAAGGGCGTGATTGCGCTGAACAACAAATTTCAGGGAGAGCAAACACATTACAATTTCACCTTGCTCACAGATAACGTGGCTAAACAGGTAAACACGGCAACGGTGTTTACACGCGAGTCGGCCCTTGAATTTATTAAAAAGGCCCTTTCCCGGCGATCAGCCATCAAGCAAAAAGACTGGTTGGCTGAAGTACTGGGCGACTACATCAGTGTAAATTACCTGTTCAACGAATCCCTGACAGCGCGGCTGGAAGAAGACGCATTGGCGAGTATTTCCACCACCCGGGGCATGGTGCAACGGGGCGAACTCATTGTGGCAAATGGAACTACTGTCAATAACGAGACGTATCAGAAAATCGAATCGCTGCGTAAGGCATACGAAGAAGAGGCTCGTATTGGTGGCAACCGGACGTTGGTCATGCTCGGGCAGTTTTTCATTGTCGCGCTGGTCGTCTCGCTCCTTTTCGTATTTATTTATCTTTTCCGCAAGGATATTTACTACAACAATCGGTTGATTTTCCTCATTCTGATTGTCATCACTGGCATGTTGTTGGTACTATCGTGGGCAATCAAAATCAATCTTCCAAGCCTCTATTACATCCCCTACTGCATTGTTCCAATTATTATACGGATTCTTTTCGACACGCGGCTGGCGCTTAACATTCATCTCTTGATGGTTTTATTGGCTGCTTTTTTTGTACCCAACAGTTTCGAATTTGCATTTCTGCAATTTTCAGCAGGTATGGTAGCTATATATAGTATCAAGACATTGGTTAAAAGGGAGCAGTTTCTGATCTCATCTGCCATTATCCTAGGCACCTATCTCGTAGCTTATATTGGCATGGGATTGATGCGAGACGGTTCTTTCAATAACCTTTACTGGTCCGATCTTGCTCCATTCATATTCAGCGTATTGCTCACGTTATTGGCTTACCCACTCATCTATGCATTTGAACGGCTGTTCGGTATCATTTCAGATGTGACCTTGATGGAGCTAACCAACAGCAATTCCAAATTGCTGCGAGAGCTCTCTTTCAAAGCTCCCGGAACTTTCCAGCATTCCATGCAAGTAGCCAATATTGCCGAAGCAGCAATATATAAAATTGGAGGCAATACCCTACTCGTAAGAGCAGGTGCCTTGTATCACGATATTGGAAAAATGGCAAATCCGCAGTATTTTATTGAGAATCAAACCAAAGGATATAACCCACACGATGGCCTATCCTTTGAACAGAGTGCCCAGATTATTATTTCACACGTGGCAAAAGGCGTCGAGCTGGCCAGAAAACACCAACTGCCAGATGTAATCATCGACTTCATACGCACACACCATGGCACCACCCGCGTCGACTATTTTTACCAATCCTACATTAAATCGTTTCCCGAAAAATTTGTGGACGAAGAGATATTCCATTATCCCGGCCCTATTCCGTTTTCACGGGAGACCGCTGTGCTGATGATGGCAGATTCGGTGGAAGCCGCGTCGCGAAGTTTAAAAGAACCCACCGCCCAAAGCCTCAACGATTTAGTGGATAAAATCATCGAATCCAAATTAAATCAAAAGCAACTGATCAATAGTAACATTACGTTAAAGGATATTACGCAGGTCAGCGAAATCTTCAAAGACATGTTGAAAAGCATCTATCATGTACGCATTGACTACGAAGCCAACAAGAAGAGCGCTGTAATTCAGAAATCAGACACGGAAGCCCCCCAACATACCAATTAACGTCTTTTTGAAAATTTGCTTTTTTTGCGATCTAGTTTTTCAAATTCGTTTTTTTGTAGTACGTTTGCAGGCGCAAAACGGTGAGGTGCCTGAGTGGCCGAAAGGAACAGTTTGCTAAACTGTCGTACTGGAAACGGTACCGAGGGTTCGAATCCCTCCCTCACCGCCAAAGATATT
>Ga0182737_1004048_pt1 | contig 10207 bp, 5 predicted proteins | sample eDN5th30CBELigOP_FD_128878 | JGI IMG/M metagenome (GOLD analysis project Ga0182737, IMG submission 128878) | Enriched Organic Plus compost microbial communities from Emeryville, California, USA - eDNA 5th pass 30_C BE-Lig OP (version 2) (version 2) ... | reverse complement strand
GCATCCAGCGCCGCGAAAGCGTCGTTGAGCTGCGGCTCCAGCTCTTCCAGCCGGCTTCGCGATTCCTGCTGCCAGGCGTCCTCGAGTGCCTTTTCAATCTGCTTGCGCAAGTTAGAAGGCGGCGTGGTTTGCCAGGGGGAGGTGGCGACTTCCTTGCGCAGCGCCTCAAGCGTTTCGCGATCGTTGGCCTTGGCAGCCCGGTTGAGCTCACGCTGGATCTGCGATAGCCGCTCGGCCTCGAACAGGGCGATGTCTTCGCGCCAGATCGGATTGTTCATGTCCAGTTCGGCAATCTGACGCAGCACGCCGATACGCCGGTTGAGCGGGCCTCGAGCAAGCGCCAACAACCGATGCTGTTCCAGCAGGGCTTCCAGCGGTTGCTGGGCAGCGTAGGCCTCGTTCAGCAGCGCCGCTTCATCCAGCAGCAAGTTCGGAACCGCGGGCAAGTTGAAGTACAGCAGGAACTCGGGCAACTGTTGGCGCTCGGGGAAGTCGAGCATGGCCACCAGGTCGAGCAAGTTGGGTTCCAGTTCGCACTGCTGGATCGCCTCGCTGCGTAGCCCTTGCCGCAGCAGCGCCCCGCAGGTGCGCAGTCGCTCGTTGACGACATTGCACGCCTGGCCAAAGGCCGCGGCGGCAGCCGGCAGGCTTTGCGGCTGGTTGGCGCTGGCCGCGTACAAGGCGTTGCGCAAGTCTTCGACAACGCGTTGATAGTCAAGCATGGTTAATTGCCCGGTCTTGTAAAACTCTAACTTTCTCTGACCGTCATTGGCGCCGGCGCTATTCGCTGGGTTGCTCTGAAGCGACGGGGACGCCGACCCGTTTTTCCCACTTCGGATCCGTGGTGTACATCAGCATCTTAAGCTTCTGCTTGTTCTTTCGCGGGTCACTGACAATGGCGTAGACGTCATAGTCGATGCAAAGCCCCGCCTTCGTAGAGAAAAGTTCATCCAGGCGTTCGTTTATCTGTTGTAGATGGCTATGAAACGTGCGCGTTGCCTCTAGCTTCGCTACGGTGTGGCCTAGGGCTTCTTTTTTTTCGTCTATTTCTTTCTTTATGGTATCCTTCTGGGTCTTAGGGGCAGATTTGAGGTTCGCTTCTAGTGTTGGAAGTACTGATTGGGAGTCGGCAATGAACTTCTGATGTTCATTTATTTTGTCATGTGTAAATCTCAAAAGATCGCCAATTCGATTGATGGAGTCAGTGTTGGGTTTTGGGGGTGGGGCGCCCAGGTCTTGTGGTTCGGCAATAACAATGTCAATAGTTGGTGTGATAATGGCTGTTGAGTTGCGCGTGCCCACGTCGACGGCAATTGTCAACGTGTGACTAGCGCCGGCAACGGGCGATTCTGAGTAGCTGCGTGGCGAGAATTGTGGACGAACCGGCTTCCCGTCTAGTGTAAGTTGCCAGTCCAGTCGCAATTCGATCTTTGAGGACCAAGCGTAGCGTGTGTCGAACGTCGCCGGTCTGAAGCCAATTGGATCTTTCTTTGCTGTGAATTGCTGCAATGCCGGGGGCGCACTCTGGCCTTTGGGGTGTTGTTGTGGGTCGTGCAGTAAGACTGCGTGCGAGTGTTGTTTGTACGTAAGGAGAAGTGCGGAGTTGTAAATGGCGTCTATCAGCTCTGGGCTGTCTCGCTGTAATGATACTGTCAGAGAGTCTTTGGTTGTGGTGATGTTGGCAAGCGAGTGTCTTTCATTCGAGTTGCTCTTGGGGCCGTACTTGATCTTCCAGCCTGGCTGATCCTTGGTTATTTCGAAGGCATAGTTGGCCGTAAACTCGTGGCCGCCAATTAACTCGATATCGGTGCCGTCCGGTAATTCACGCGGAATTGAGAGTTTCCACTCGGTGGGCTTGGCATTCTGGTGAGCCATTAGAGGGAAGTCTGCAAAGGGATTGGCGTCTGACGGCTGAGAAGGAGATGTCGTGTTGTCTTTCTCGCGTGCCGGGGCGCCTTCGCCGGATGGGGCAGGCACGGTCGGTCCAGCTGCAATAACTGTCGATGAGTTCGATGCGTTGCTCTGGTTGTTGTCATCGCCGTCTTTACGAGGTGGCGCCGGCATTTCGTCTTCGCCTGACGAGCTCGCTGGCTTGGGATCGGACGGAGGGGCCGGATCGCCGGCTGCCTGCTCGTCGCCGTGCGTTGTTACGGAGTCAAGGGGCTTCGGCGGTTTAGGTGGTTTCTTCTGCGGCTCGCCCTGCGATTGCCCTTTCTCCTTCTCCGGCTGAACGTCTTGCTTCCCGCCTGCTGGCTGTTGTTGGGCAATCTGCTGCACCTGCTGAACAGACTTCATATTGAAGTACGTCCATAGCGCAGCGCCGCCCGCGGCCAACAGCAGCACGACCGAAACGCCCAAGGCAATCCACGGCATCGGCGACCGACGTGGAGCGCGGGCGGTGCCGTCGTCAAAGATCGCAGGTAAGTGCGCGCCACGCTTAGGCGTGCGCGGAGGCGGCCCCAGTGTTGGCAGGTCATCGCCCGCCGAACGACGCGGCGGCGGAGCTGCCGCGCCAGATTCTCCTTCTAACGCCGCGATAAGTTGTTGTTCCTCCGGGCTCAGCGGACCGATGGGCACTGGGGGAGGGCTGGCAGGTTCCGGGCGGTTCCAAAGCGCGGCCAATTTCTGACCCGTCCGGGCGGATTCCACGAGCGGGCTGGCCGGGGCAGGGCCCAGCGGGCGGCAAAGATCGATCACCACCGTGTGCGGCGCACGTGTGGCGGCTAAAGCCTCGGGTGTGTCGGCTAGAACGCAACGCCAATTGCAGGTGACACCGGGCGGAAGCCGCGTGAAGTACGTGGTGAAGGTCACCCCCCAGCGATCGGCCGGCGGCAGCAGCGCGACCGCTTCGGCCAGCAGCGGCAACAAGTCCATGCCAGGGCGGAACACGATGATCGCCTGCTGGTTGGCGCCGCTGGCGGCCGTTTCGGCCAGGACGCCCGCCCAACCGGCATCGCCGGTCATGGCTTGCCAGGTCTGGCACGCGGCAGGTTGTACGTTGCCACTTGGAATCGCACGGCCGCGAGGCAAGATCCGCGGCGTGCCATCCCAGGTGGTTTGCATCAAGCCTGATCCCAGGACCCATGCCGGCCCGGCAGGCACCAGTTCCTCGGGATCGAGCACCACATGGTGGACGAACTTGTTGGTCCGTTGCGTGTAGTCCAGGCCAGCGTCGGCAATCCGCGACAACACGTGCATCGGCCGCCCGCCCACGGTGATCTTCCAATGCGACCAGGCGACCGGATTCAATGCCGCCTGTGGATCGCTAGGCGGGAACACGTGGCGGTAGCCGCTCAGGTTTTCGAGCTGGTCGGCCAAATTGCGGGCCATGCCCTGCGTGCTTTGCACGGTGCAGAAACCGCGGCTGCCGGGCTTCAGCCCACGCGGGGCCGAGGTATAGATCAACTCCTGGCTCATGCCGGGGACTCCTTAGGGGTTCGGCTGGGGAAGGGCCGGGCCGAAGATTCGTCGCTGGATGCCGAAGCCGCGTTGCCGGCGTCGTCCGCCTGCGGGTCGTCGGCCGGGTCGCCCGTGAACGCGCGAAGCTGCGGAGGCCCCTGAGCGTCGTTGCGATTGCGGCGGTAGGGAATGATGCCAGGGATGCCCAGGCAGATGGCATACAGCAGCGGGACCTCGACCCATTGCGGGTTGATATCGCGGGGCCGGATGCCTAATGCGCCCGTATCGCGATCCTCTTCCGGTGGCTGCCCCATCGCGCTGACGGGGATATACGTCACGTGGTCGGAGAACGCCTCGGCCGCGGCGACAATTTCGGGCGAGTGCGTAAACAACACCTCGCGCACGCGGCGCGACATGGCATTGATACGATCGATATCCAAGCCATGTAAGGTGGTGTTCCGGCCTGGCACCCAGGGCGGTGTGAGCGGTTCATCATCGAGCAGGCACTTCCAGGCGTCGTACTTGGTAACGACCACCAGGAGCGGGCGGTTATGCTTCTCGTTCTGCCGGATGCCGGCGAATCGTCGCACGCGCTGGGCTGCTTCGTTCAAGATCAGGTCTTGCCGCCCCGCCCATTCGCGTGCCAGGCGAGATGAACGCTCTTGCATTTGCGGGTCGTGCGTCTGGCCTTGGCACGCGCGGCGGAATCGCAGGTCCTGCGTGGGATCGAACAGGAACAGCAATGTGCGCGAAAGAGCCAAGTGCCGGGTGACCGGTGCTCCGGCGGAATCCTTGCCCGGCAGGAAGTTTTCGCCCGCGTTGTCGTACAGGCAGATCGCTCGGGAAAGTTTCGCGGACTTGGCGTGGCTGGGGTGTTTCTTAAGCGGCCGCAGCGTGAAGACAAAAGGCCGCGGAAACGTGACGGTTTCGCCGGCTTTCAGCACCGTATTGAACAAGTCGCCTTGTTCTTCCGTCTTGCGCAGCGAGATTAGCCTGTCCTGGTCCGGATTGAGAAACTGCTGTTCCTCGTACTCGTTGAGATAGGAGTTGAACTCCGGATCGGCGTCGCTGAAGGCCAACTGAAAGAAGTGCGGCAACGTCCGCCGCAGCTGCCAGGTCATCGACGCCAGGAAATACGTCTTGCCGCAGGACGGCGCCCCCAGGATGGAAAAGAACTCCGCGTGCATCTCGAACATGATCCGCGGCACTTCCAAATGGCAGCCAGGGCAGGCCAGCGCATGGCAAGGGTAGCCGCGGGCGTCCAGAGCGGCGCCGTCCACGGTAAACCGAGTCGGCAGAAACCGCTGCTGATGATCAGGCCCCAAACGCGGATCATTCAGCAAATCGGGATGCTGCGAGATATACAAGGCGTCTTTGGGCGCGAACTGCTTCCAGCAGTGAGGGCACGTGACGCGAGATCGCAATGGCAAAGAGTTCTGGACCATGGTCCTGTACTGATTCAAGAGTTGTTTTGACCCAACGCGATGTAGCCGACGGCTGCTATTGAACGACGATGGGTTTGCTCTCACCTGCGTTTGATGTTCCACGGTTGGCAGCTTCGCCGTAGGCCTTGAGCAGCGGCTCCAGCTCCTTGGCCAACTGCCCACAAGCAGCATCGCTGGTGTGAGCGGCGGCCGACTGCCAGGCTTCCAGGGCTGCCTCGAACGCCTCGGCATGCTTGCCCCGGGCGGCGGCTGCCTGGGCCTGGGCTTTGAGGTCACGGGCGCGCTTGGCTGCCTCGGCCGGCGAACGCTTTAGGCTGGGCCCCGGCGAAGTGCTCGCGCGGTCAGAGCCGGCTTGGCCGCCAGCCGCTGCCGGCACGGTGCCGAGCGAACCAGCGCCGGTATCAGAATTGGCGGAGCTTTCCGCTGCGGTTTGGCTGCCTTGTTGATCGTTATTGCTCGGCTGTTCGCCTGCGTCGGCAGGTTTCTCGCTGGGCGGCGCGGCAACGTCAGCCGGCACAGGCGGCTGCTGGTGGGTGCGCGTTTGCTCGGCTTCGTCCGTCTGAGGTTGCGGAACCGACGGTTCATCCGACTCCTGGATGCAGCCGCTACAGCCGGGCATGGTCGCAACTAGGGTTGCGATCGCCACGAGTGCGACAAAGCGTCGGCATGATGCCGTACGTTGTGTTTTGCAATGGTTGCCACACTGGGTTGAAACAAGCCCTGCGATCACAGGATCCAAAGACGGATCGCCCGGCCCCTGTTCCTGGGCCGCAGCCATTAGGTGACAACGAGTCATAACTGCCCCTGGTGATGGTTAGCGGTCTGAATAAGCAACGATTGAGACCGGCCAGTTTTGGCCAAAAAATGTCTCACCGGCGTCGACAGCCTCGCAGCGGCTGCCACGTTACGTCCGTTGCGATGAACTACATGGCCTATCTTGGTAGGCGAGTATCGGGAGCACGCCTCGCTACAGCCTGACGGCTGCGTGGCGAAATAGCGTGTTTGAGTCGGCCGGTGCTAGTGGTGGGGAGGGTAGGTCGCAATGGCCGGGCGTGAAGCAATAAACACAATCGCTTGTGGATGCCTGAGGGCTGGCTCCACAATATCCAGAAATCAAACATCAGTCTAATAGCCGTTCCGCACCATCAGACGCCTTAAACGACTCACGGGCACGGCGAAATTCAGGTTCTGCGCATTCTTGCCACTGAGGACTAAGGTGGTAATGCCGATGACAGTGCCTTGCTCCGAAATCAGCGGGCCGCCACTGGAACCAGGGCTGATTGGCGTGGACGTTTGCAGCAAGGAAAAATCCAGTTGATCCAGCTCGCGGTGCCCGCTGATCAAGCCGGGCGAGATCGTATTCTTTAGTCCAAGCGGGCTGCCGATGGCGTAAACCTGCGAACCGATGACTGGCAATCGCGAGTCGGCCAGCGGCAGCACCGCCTCTGGCCGTACGTCTACCTCTAGCAATGCCAGGTCCCCCGCCGGATCGATCGCAACCACGTCGGTAACCTCGTACACGCGGCCGACATGATCTTCAATCGTCAGGCTTACCGCCTCTTCAATCACGTGGTAATTAGTGGCGATAAGCCCGTCGCGATGAATAAAAAAGCCGGAGCCATTACCTTCGCCGTCGCGTTGGCTTACGTGCACCTTCACCACGCCTGGCGACAACCGGGCAAAAATCTGGTCCGACGTCAGCTTGGCCGATGAACTGCTGGCTGGCACTGTTCCCGCCGGTAAGGCCGTACCGCCCTGGTTGCCCCCAATCGGTCGATTGCTGAGCATGGCGGCGACCACTACGAGTAGGGCCACCATTGCCGCACCGCCACTGGCCAGCACGATCATGGCAACGGGCGAGCTGCGCCGAATGCTGAGCCTAGGAGCAGGGGAAACCACGTGCGGCGCAGGAGTAACCACGTGCGCCGCAGGAGTAACCGGTGCTCTGCGAACAGGTAGAGCGGCCGGTGCCTGCGGGCGCGGCGGCGACGATTGGAGAGCCAACTCCGCCAGCGAATGGACGGCTACCCATTGCCACTGGCCGCTACGGCGCAAGAGGGTATCTGGCCCGATTGTCCCGCGCGCATAAAGCTCCTGGAGCTCGTCGAGACTGACTGACCCGTGAATTTGCGAGCCGAATTTATAGAACCACCCCTGCATGGCTGCCCCTTATAAAGACTGCCTAGCATCATAGATCCGCAGAACGGGGGCCGCAATAGGCACCTATTGTCAGGTGGTGTTTGCAGAAACTTAACGTTCGTGCTGAACGAAGGTTAAGGCAGCAGCGCGCAAATTGAAAAGCTAGGACGGCGGCCAAGCTGCTCGATCTATGCCCGCCCCAATACTTGCCGTGAAAAGAAATGGAGTCGGCTATGCAGGTTACAAGACTGCGACCAACTCAGAGCCTCGTTCTGTGAATGCATGGGGCAGAAATGAACCCAGCCTTAGGGCGTCAAATCGAGCGAAACTCGAATGATCTCCTCCGTGGCCACGGTGGGCACGCGGAAGCCTAGTTTTCGCATCAGGCTCAACATCGGCGTGTTGTCGGCAAAGACCTGGCCGGTCAGGCGCTTCACGCCGCGTTCCTTGGCGATGGCGATCAAACGCTGCATGAGCTGGGTGCCGATGCCGCGACGCTGCCAGGGATCGCCCACGATCAGGGCGAATTCGGCTTCGCCAGTCTCGGGCCGCAAGTAGTAACGCGAGACGCCGGTCAGGTGGGGGCGGCCCTCCTGGTCCAGCCACACGCCGGCCAGCGCCAGTTCCCGGTCGTAGTCCAGGTGGCACAGCCGAATGAGGTTTTCGCGGCTCAGGTGGCGCACCAGCCCAAGATACCGCCATCGTATGGTTTGGTCGGAGTGCCCGGCGTGAAACTCCACGACCAGCGGCTCGTCCTCCGGGCGGATCGGCCGAACCAGAATCTCGGTCCCGTCGGCCAGATTGAAGCGAGACACATACTGATTGGGGTACGGCATGATCGCCAAGCGCGGCCGCTGTTCCTCCGGCAGGTAGGGCGGCATGAGCAAGACGCGTCCATCGAGCGCGACGATCCGTTCCGGGCTGGCGAGCAGGGGATTGATATCCACTTCGGCAATCTCAGGGAAATCAACGACCAACTGACCAAACCGCACCAGCAGCGATTCCAGTTCCGCCAGCGGCACAGGCGGTTTGCCGCGGACGCCACGCAATGCCTTATAAATGAGCGTGTGCTCCATCATCCGCCGCGCCAACGCCCGATTGAGCGGCGGCAGGGCAAGGGCCCGATCCTTGAGAACCTCGACCATCACACCGCCGGCGCCGAACAGCAGCACCGGGCCAAACTGCCGATCCACGGAACTGCCCACAATCAACTCGTAGCCCGAGCTGCGCACCATCGGTTGCACCGTCACACCATCGAAGGCATCTTGCTGCCCTCGCTGGGCCAGGTTGTCTTCGATGGTCGTGTAGGCTTGTCGTACCGCGGCTTCGTCGCGCAGGTCGAGCTGAACGCCGCCTACGTCGGTCTTGTGGGTGATCTGCTGCGACAACAGCTTCAGCACCACTGGGAACCCCATCTGCTTCGCGGCCGACACGGCTTCGTCCACCGAGCGGCACGGAATGGTTGGCACCACCGGGATGCCGTACGCCGCCAGGATCTCTTTGGCTTCCCACTCGGTCAGCAAGGTGCGGTTCTGTTGCCGGGCGGTGCCAATGATCTCCTGCACGCGGCCGCTATCGGGCGACCAGCCCTCGGGCAACGCTTCAGGTGTTTCATACAGCAGCTCCTGATTGCGTTTGTACTGCACCATGTTGAGGAAGGCCTGGATGGCTTCCTCGGGCGAGTCGAACGTGGGAAAGCCGGCCATGTTGAGCAGGTGACGGCCCTCGCGCACATCGGCTCCGCCCATCCAACTGACCAGGATCGGCTTCTCCGACAGGTGAGCAAACGGCAGCAGTTGGCGAGCGGTTTCGGTGGGATCGGTCATGGCTTGCGGCGTGAGCAGCACCAGTAAGCCTTGCACGCCGGGATCGCGGATGCACACTTCTACCGTTTTGCGATAGCGCTCCGGCGTGGCATCGCCCAGGATGTCGATCGGGTTGTTGTGGCTCCAGAACGGCGGCAGCAGCTCGTTGAGAGTCGCATGCGTTTCCGGCGAGAGTTCCGCCAGCTCGCCGCCTTGCAGCATCAGGGCATCGGTGGCCATTACGCCCGGCCCGCCGGCGTTGGTCACAATCGCCAGGGCCGGCCCGCGAGGCATGGTTTGCGTGGCCAGGATCTCGGCCATGTTGAACAGCTCGGCGATCGTCTTCACGCGGAGCACGCCAGCCCGACGAAAAGCGGCTTCGTACACGGCATCGGAGCCGGCCATGGCTCCGGTGTGCGAAGCGGCGGCCCGGGCACCGGCTTCGTGGCGGCCCGACTTGATCACCACGATCGGTTTATTGCGGGCGACGGCCCGCGCGGCGCTCAGGAACTTGCGCACGTTCCCGATCGATTCCATGTAGAGGATGATGCTGCGCGTGTTGGGATCGTCGCCGAAGTAGTCGATAAGGTCGCCAAACTCCACATCGACCATGCTGCCCATGCTGACGAAGTTGCTGAACCCAATGTTGACCTCTTGCGCCCAGTCCAGAATGGACGTGCAGATGGCCCCACTCTGGCTGAGCAGGGCCAGATGCCCGGCGCGGGGCGTGGACGAAGCAAAACTGGCATTGAGCCCAACGCCGGGACAGATCACGCCCAGGCAGTTGGGGCCGATCAGCCGCATCTTCCCCCGCGCGATGGAGACGATCTTTTGCTCTAAAGCGCGGCCTTCCGCGCCCAGCTCCGAGAAGCCGGCGGAAATCACGATCGCGCCCCGCACGTTGTGTTGGACGCACTGCTCCAGCACGCCGGGCACTGTTGCGGCCGGGGTGGCGATCACGGCCAGGTCGACCTGGTCGGGAATGTCGGCGATGCTCGGGTAGCAGTGGATGCCCCGGATCGCGCGCCGCCGCGGATTCACGGGGTAGATCACGCCGTTGAACTGGCTGGTCGTCAGATTGTGGATCAGGATGTTGCCCACGCTGCCCGGCGTGGCGCTGGCTCCAATCACGGCCACCGATTCGGGATGGAAGATCGGATCCAGGGAGTGCTTGATCTTCATCGGAGTTTCCGCGAGCTGGGAAAGTTGGGCGTGTGCTGGGAGCGACGAGCGTACCGCGCGCGTCATCATAGCATATGCGGTGCCAACACCGGCTTGGGGGAAAGGGATCCAAACTGCCTGGCCGGGCCGAATTCGATCCGGTGGAACGCTGGGAATCGACTTGCGCTGCCGTGACGGCCAAAAAGGACACGGACAGCTTCGTGAGTGAGTATTGTCAGCGCAGCGGATACGCTAGGT
>Ga0182737_1004047_pt1 | contig 10219 bp, 11 predicted proteins | sample eDN5th30CBELigOP_FD_128878 | JGI IMG/M metagenome (GOLD analysis project Ga0182737, IMG submission 128878) | Enriched Organic Plus compost microbial communities from Emeryville, California, USA - eDNA 5th pass 30_C BE-Lig OP (version 2) (version 2) ... | reverse complement strand
GCTCCTTCCTTGCAACCCGGACCAGCCGGTCGGATCGGGGGCTGATCGTCAGAGCCAGACGAGATGCCGAGTGTCGCATTTCTAACTGGCTGGCGACGTCGCACCTCTATTCAGCTTTGACATCATGTGTAGCCGCAAAGTTAGAATGTCCTGTTTCTGCAAAGTTGGAATGTCACACTCCCCGCGTCTGACTGGCGCCTGGGAGATTGCAGATGGGATTGATAGCGATGAGCGAGCGCGATCTGCAGCGGATCGAGGTTTTGTCGAATGTGCTGGCCGGTCGCATGACGCTGTTGTCAGCGGCGCATGTGCTTGACCTGAGCGAGCGCCAGGTGCGCCGGCTGCTGGAGCGGATACGCACTGGCGGTGCGGCGTCGATCCGGCATAAGGCGATTGGGCGACCGTCGAACAACCGGATCAGCGACGGTGTTCGCGATTACGCGGTGACGTTGGTTCGTGAACGCTATGCGGACTTCGGGCCGACCCTGGCGACGGAGAAGCTGGCCGAGCGTGATGGTTTGCATGTGTCGCGCGAGACGGTGCGACGCTGGATGGTCGATGCCGGGTTCTGGTTGTCGCGCAAGCAGCGCCGGACGTTTCATCAACCGCGGTTGCGGCGCGAGGCCTATGGCGAGCTGGTGCAGATCGACGGGTCCGAGCACCGCTGGTTCGAGGATCGTGGGCCGCCGTGTTCGTTACTGGTTTTCGTCGATGATGCGACCGGTAAATTGATGCAGTTGCGCTTCGTGCGCTCGGAAAGCGCCTTCACCTATTTCGAGGCGCTGGCGCTCTATCTTGAGCGTCATGGCGCACCGATTGCCTTCTATTCCGACAAACATTCGGTGTTCCGGGTGGCGAAGAAGGATGCCAGGGGTGGCCAGGGGATGACCCAGTTCGGGCGTGCGCTTTGCGAGCTAAACATCGAGATTCTCTGCGCGAATTCGAGCCAGGCCAAGGGTCGTGTCGAACGGATGAACCGGACGCTGCAGGATCGTCTGGTCAAGGAGCTGCGGCTAGCCGGGATCAACGATATGGAGGCGGGCAATGCGTTCTTGCCGGGCTTCACGGAGGACTACAATGCACGGTTTGCGATCATCCCTGCCCGCCCCGGTGATCTGCATCGTCCGCTGAATCTTGCCCCGGATCGGTTGCGCGCTCGACCGGGCTCGTGCGCTCGTTGTTCCAGATGCGCGGAAAATCTGCGGCCAGCGCTCGGATCCGTTCCTGCATAGCGCCGTCCAGCAATGACTGGTCTGTCTCGTTCTGCCGCTCATGTTCGCGCTGAAGCGTATCGAGGTCGCGAAGCTTGCCATTCCAGTCCGCTTCGAGTGCGTCTGCAACCAAGCGATTGTCGGGATCGACCTTCAGATAGCGGCGGCGTGCGAGTTCCGCCTCATACCGGGCGCGCTGTAGCTGCTTGTCGCGGAGCGAGGCAGCTTGCTCGATACGTTGTGAGATCTCCTCCTGCACCGCAAGCGCGACCTCTATCGCCGTCGGTGCCATTGCTTCGAGCAGCAACGCGCTGACCGCTTCATCGATCGCTGGTCCTCTTGCCCATTGGTAAGTCTTGCCCGCGTGGCGCACGACGGCCTCGTTGCAGATGTAATAGGGACGAAGATTGCCCTCGAACTGTTCGTAAGCGGCCCCGCATCCATCGGGCGCAATCCGAGGCTTTCGATGAATGCCGAAACGCCTGCCTTCGCTTGCGCGTTGTCCCCGGCGATGAACACGTCCAGTGGCTGGGCGTGGACTGGGCCAGCCGCCAACACGTTGGCGTTCTGGGTGTTGAAGGCCTTGACAAGGACCGCGCTGGCGGGGCAACGCGGGCGATCTCCTTTGCTCCAAACGTGTCCGGAGACGTGAGAAAGCCTGAAAGGTCAGATTTGATGGGGTTGGTGATATCGACAAGGATCTTCCCCGCCAGCTTTTCGCCGTACTGCCTCAGAACATCGAGAACGGCTGAGTAAGGTATCGCTAGGATGACGATGTCCCCGGACGGAGCCTCGCCGAACCCTCCGGCCGTTGCTCCAGCTCCGAATTGAAGAGCCAGCGCCCGCGCCTTGGTTGCGTCTCGACTGGTCACTTCGACCGAATGCCCGGCCTTGGCGGCCAAGCGCCCTATGGATGCGGCCATCCCGCCGGACCCGATTATACTGATTGTACCCACGCTGCTGCTCCTTGCTTGTTTCGAAGAGTTCTTCGCGTTCTGGGTGGCCCCGGTTGCCAATAGCGCGGGGGCATTATATCTAGTGGATCAGCGATCCATTTATTTGGATCAGTGGTCCACATATATGGTTCATTGATCCATTTAACAAGGAAAAACGATGCGAGCAGACGCGAAAAAAAATTACGACCGCATTCTCGAGGTCGCGCGCAAGGTGATGATCGAGCACGGTTCCGACGCGTCGATGCGCGATATCGCCCGTCGTGCCGACGTTGGATTAGCCACTCTGCTCCGTCATTTCCCTACACGGGAAACCTTGTTCGAGGCCTTGCTGAGCACGAACCTGGACTCTCTGGCGAAGAAGGCCATCGAGCTGGAATCGTCGCACTCCCCTGACGTGGCGCTAAGGTCATGGATTCGGGAATGGTTGGAGTTCGCCTTGAGCTACAGGGGTATCGTGACCATGATGGCAGCGGCCCACACGAACCCCGCCTCAGCGCTTTACGCATCGTGCGCGGCCGTACATGCTACGAGTGCACGCCTACTGTTGAATGCTCAATCCGACGGCACGGCCCGCGCCGACATGAACGGGGACGATCTATTTGCCCTGATGACAGCGCTCGGCTGGGCGGTTGACCAGCCGTCATTCGCACCGCGAGCGGATAATCTCGTTCACCTCATCACGAGCACTGTTCTTGTGGCTCGAGCCGGTTGAACCAAGGACCGGCAGCAGTCGGGTGAATCATGAACTCTTGTATCGGAGGTAGGCCGTGCGCCCCTTTAGAATTGAGATACCTGAAGAGCAGATCGACGACCTCAAGCGGCGGCTACAATATTCCAGGCTTCCGGGAGGAATCTTTCAGGTCGATTCTCAGGACGGTATAAGCCTGCCGTTCATGCGCAGGCTCATGGATTATTGGCGTGAGGGATTTGATTGGCGCGCGCAGGAAGCAGACATTCAGGGATATTCAGTTCACTTCCTTCACAAGGCGGGTGTCGGCCCTGCACCCGTTCCGCTTGTTCTGACACATGGCTGGCCCGGTTCGTTTCTGGAGTTCGAGACGCTCATCCAGCACCTGACAGACCCGGCAAGCCATGGTGGCGATCCTCGCGACGCATTTGACGTTGTGGTTCCTTCGCTGCCAGGGTTCGGATTTTCTCCGGCCCCGGAAGGCCCCGGAACCAACAGTCGCCGCATCGCTGAACTTTGGCACGATCTCATGCGAATTCTTGGCTACGAACGATACTTTGCCCAGGGCGGCGACATTGGCGCGGGCGTCTCGACATGGCTTGGGGTGCTGTCTCGGCGAAATGTCGTCGGCGAACATCTGCCTCCATTGGTTCGGCAACAGCATCGACGCGTCTTTGCGTCTATACAAGGAGAACCGGAAATCACCCCTCGCACTGGAAGGACTAATTCCGTGCGACGTACCCTTCGCGATCGCGCACTTTCCAAGGGAACTGCCCATTCCTCCCCGATCTTAGATAGAACGCGCACTCAAGGTGGAACGGTGGACGGAAATGCCTCAGGGCGGGCATTTTGCCGCCTTGGAGCGACCGCAGGCACTCGCCGAAGATACAAGAGCCTCGTTCCGGCCTTGGCGCAATGCAAAACAAACCGCCAACGCCTTTGACGCGCATGCGGCCTTAGTCCGCGCGGATCTATGTGGTCGCTACTCTTGCTGCCAGGTAGAGCTTGCGGCCGATGCAAAGCCTTGCCGGAGCGTCGTATCCGACCGCAGAAGCGTTTGAACTGCTCAGGACTGGCACCTTGTTGGGCCACCGCATTCAAGAGCGTGACGACTGCTTCAATTCAGCGGACATTCCCGATCTCATGATGTCCGCACCATGCCATAGCGCCTTCACTCGGTCGACGAACCATTTGCCAGCGGGTCCGGGAGGTTGCGCGGGCTGGTGAAACGCCGACATCGTCAGCATGTAGCCTGAGGGTGGCATGTCGTCGACATCGAGGACGGAAAGGACGCCTTCGGAGAGATCTCTTTCGATCATGTGCAGCGGCATGCCGCCCCATCCGACCCCGTCCTTGAGGAAGGCGTGCTTGGTGGACAGGTCCGCCAGCCGCCAGGTCGCGGGCGATGCGACCGCGAAGTCTCGTCCGGATGTGAGGTCGGACCGATCCGTCAGTACGAGCTGGATATGCTTCGTCAGTTCCTGGCGGGGAATGCGGCCTTGAAACAGCGCAAGCGGATGCTGCGGTGAAGCCACCGCGATCAGCGGCAGATCACCCAGACGCTCGCTGACGAGGGACGGAAACGGCTGAGGCAGCGGCGGCAGGATACCGAGGCTGCAGCGGCCGTCCAGAACAGGCTGATAAGCCGCGCCCAGACCTTCGACGAACAGCCGCAATGGCGTCAGTGGAAACTGGTTCGCGAACTCCTTCGCGACCGCGCTGATGACCGAGGTCGGAAAGAAGACGTCGATGACCACTGACAGCTCCGTTTCGACGCCCGAGATCATCGACCGCGCCCTGGCCTTCAGCGTGTCCACCCCGGCGGCGATGTTTCGGGCGTCGGCGAGGAGCAGCACGCCCTGCGGTGTCAACGCCGGGTAGCGGCCTGATCGATCGAAGAGTGCGACCCCGATCTGATCCTCCAACGCCCCGATCCACCCACTGACAGCAGACTGCGCGCGGTTGAGTTTTCTGGCCGCCGCAGAGAAGCTGCCCTCATCCACTGCGGCGATGAACGTCCGCAATTGGTCCAGCGAAATACCTTCGATCATTATCGACGATCCATCTCAAAAACAGATATTTTCCATCACAATATATCACCTTATCAGATGAAAGGCCACGGCCTAAGTTGTGAGCACCGTCCGATGTCGAGGTTTCTCCCGGCATCTCCGCAAAAAAAACGCAGTCGCCCAGGAGCAATCATGACTTACGCGATTATTGGAAGTGGCAGTGTCGGCAGAGCTCTCGCGAGCCAGTTCGACCGTAGCGGCGTTACCGTAGGCGTCGCAAACTCTCGCGGACGGGACGCGGCGGCCGCAGCACTCGCTGGATTGGGCAATGCAGTTCGTCCGGTTGGCCTCATTGAAGCACTGGGGGCCGACGTCGTCATTCTCGCGATACCCTTCAAGGCGCACATCGACGTTGCCAAGGCCGCGGCGGACTGGGAAGGCAAGATCATCATCGATGTCACCAATGCATACGGCGTGCCGCTGTCCGACCTCAGCAACGAACCTTCGTCTGCCGTCGTGGCGAAGTCGATGCCCGGCGCCCGTCTCGTTAAGGCGTTCAATCACCTGCCCGCCCATCTTCTCGAACAAGATCCGCGGACGGCCGCAGGCCGCCGGGTCATTTTTCTGTCGGGCGACGACGATCAGGCGGTGTCGGCGGTTTCCGACATCGTTCGTACGCTCGGCTTCGCTCCCATAAACCTCGGAAGAATTGCGGAGGGCGGACGTCTCGTGCAGGCACAGGACAGGAGCTGGGCACCGCTGATCTTCCAGGATCTCTTCAAGGCGGAGTGCTGAGCCGGTGTATGATCATGTCATCTGGCCGGAGCGCTATGAACCAAAGATCTCGGCAATCTACGCGCTCAACGACGTCGACGTGAAGGCGCCTGCCGAGGTGGTGTGGAAGCTGCTGATCGACGCCACGAACTGGTATCGCTACTTCCCTGCCGAAGATCAGGTCGAAATCCTGTCGGGAGAGCAGGGGCTCGCGCTGGGTACCCGGTACAGCCGCGTGACCGTCGGCTACCCGATGAGCCTGGTCGTGACGGAGTTCGTTGAAAACCGGAGGCTCGCCTGGGCTACCACGGTCGATGGCGACACGACAGGGTCCACCGCCTACCACGGCTGGGTCATCACGCCCACGCAGGACGGATGCCATGTCCTGACCGAGGAGACCCAGCAGGGCGAGTGGTTCCTAGACATGCTCGGACGTAGCCACCCCGGCGGCCTCTACCGGTACCACCAGGATTGGGTCGAACGTCTTGCAGGCGCCGCGGAAGCGGCCATCGCCTGATATCAGCGCAGGAAACATACGGGATACATTCCGTCGAGACGGCGCCCGGATCAACCTGAAAGGAAAAACGACATCATGAAGATACAGCTGAATGGCCGCAGAGCCGTCGTCACCGGCTCAACCGCCGGCATAGGATTCGCGATCGCTGAAGGACTTGCACGTGCGGGGGCGTCGGTCGTGATCAACGGGCGTGGGCAAGAGCGCGTCGCCGCAGCGTTGAAGGAGCTCCGGCTACGTCTCCCGGAAGCAGAACTCACAGGGGTCGCCGCCGACCTGTCGACATCGGAAGGATCGTCCATTCTAGCGGACCGGATCACAGACGCCGACATCCTCGTGAACAATCTCGGCACCGCTCACGTCAACAGCTTCTTCGACCAGTCGGATGCCGAATGGCTTGACCTGTTCCAGCTCAACGTCATGAGTGGCGTTCGAGCCGCCCGGCATTACATGCCAGGGATGGTCGAACGCGGCTGGGGCCGCGTCGTGTTCATCAGCAGCGAATCCGGCGTCAACATCCCGAAGGAGATGATCGACTACGGGATGACGAAGACGGCGCAGCTCTCCGTGTCCCGTGGCCTTGCTGAACTGGTCGGCGGGAGCGGGGTGACCGTCAACTCGGTCCTGCCTGGTCCCACGCGCTCCGAGATTCTCGGCAACTGGATGGCGGCCACGGCAAGCGAGCAAGGGATCACGCAGGACGAAGCCGAGCAGAACTTCCTGAAGACGATGCGGCCCACCACTCTCATCAACAGGTTCACCACAACCGACGAAGTCGCGAACATGGTGGTCTACGTCTGTTCGAAACAGGCTTCCGGAACAAGCGGGGCGGCACTGCGCGTCGATGGCGGGGTGGTTCGGTCGATCATCTGATCCAACCCGCCACCCATTCCGATCGACCATGGCCACATGGTCGATCCGAAATAAAAGCTCAAACCCTGAGGATATGGAATGTTCGAAGTCATTAACTGGCCGGCGGATATGGCCCCCAGCCGCTCTCCGATCCACTTCACCAACGAGCTCGAGGTGGCGGTGCCGCCCGCCACAATCTGGTCTCTCCTGACCGATCCGCTGTTCTGGCCGACCTACTATCCGGGCGTCTCCCACGTCGAACTTCTCGACGGATACACAACCCTGCAGCTTGGCAGCCGCTTCGAGACTAATCTCGCCGGCCAGGACGTCGCGGCGTCGGTCGTCGAGTTCGAGCCGATGACGCGCATCGCATGGGCTGGCGGACCAAAGGCATCGCCGTCCTCCAGAGCCCATCACGCGTGGATCATCACGCCGACCGAGCGCGGATGCCATCTCTGGACCGAAGAAACCATGCAGGGGCCGCTTTGGATGGAACTTGCCAAGGAGGCGCCGGATATCTTTTGGCGAACACACGAGAAGCTGCTTCGAGACCTCGCGGACGTCGCGGTCAAGCGCAGAGCTGCGATGCCGGGCCAGAACGACACAACGAGTCTATCCTGATGAGGCTGGGACAAAAGCGGTCGGCTCCAGAACGCTGGTAGCCGCATTGGATGAGCGGCAAGACATCTGTCAAGGGCGGCAGAAAAGTCGGCCACGGTGGCGGCGCAAAACCAGTCCAGTTGGAACGCGCGCATGGGAGCGCCTGGAGGGCGTAGCCCGCAAGGCGGTCCCATGCGCGGGCGGCCCAATTTTGGGGGGAGATCAACCGTCGGGGGTGGCCTGGCGGGAGCGGCTTAGAGCCAGGCGATAGCTGTCGCCATTCATCTCCAGGATGCTGACGTGGTGGGTCATGCGGTCCAGCAAGGCGCCGGTGAGCCAGTCGGACCCGAAGGTCTCGGTCTATTCGTCGAAGGGCAGATTGCTGGTGATCAGTGTGGAGGAGCTTTTCGCTTGTCCGTTGACGAGGTCTCCTCGGGTGCGTCCTCCTCCTCCGAGGCGTCATGGTCCAACGCAAACCTTATCGCAGCTTCAAGATCCCGAATGTCCTCGTCCGAAAGCTCTGCAAACGCAGCGCGCTTACGTTTGGAAATCGACCCGTTGTTCTGCATGTAGAAATTGACAAACATCGAGGCGCGTCGATCCGGCATGTCGATGACTTCCCTGACCGCCTTATAGGCTTTGTCATAGATAGCCATGAAATCGAGTTCTTCCCTGAAGTCGATCCGGATCGTCTCGGAGATCTTTGCATAAAGGTACTCGACGAGTTCGGTCGCGTCGAAATACCTGTAAAGCGCAGACGTGTCGTTCTTCACTACGATCTGCTGCGAATTGTTCATTTCCCAGTCGATCAGATTCATCGTTGGCCCAGAAAACGATTCCAGTGCCGCGTCATAGGATTTCTGGTCGCGGACGATCGCGGCAGAGACCGGGAAGAGAACTTCGTGGGGTGTGAAGCCCTCCCTCGACAGTACATGATGCATCAGGAACCGGTGAATGCGACCGTTTCCATCTTCAAAGGGGTGCAGGAACACAAAGGAAAATGAAATTGCAGCTGCCGCTGCCACAGCATCGTCGCACCCCTGGAGACGCGCCGACATCGCCGCCCAGTCTCTCATCAGGGACAAGAGGTCCTGTGGACGCGGGCAAACGAAGTGGACCTTTTCGCGATACCCGATCGTCTCTCCCACGAAATTTTGGAAGTCGCGAAAACCTTTGGCGGCGTATCGCGGATCGACGATCTGGTTCTGAAGGTCGATCAAGTCCTGATCACTCGAAGGGTCGAACAACGCCGTCTGACGCAGGGCATTTACGAAGCGCTCGGCCTTCTGTCCGGTCGCACGTTCATGTTCTATTTCGAACGAGGACTTGGTTTCCTTCGTGTATAGGTAGTTCACCGCACGGGCCAAGACTTTGGGGTCGCAATCCTGAACGAGTTCCCTCGCCTGTTGATCGATGCCCTCTTGCTGGAAGCTCCGAATTGCTGGCGTCTGCCGAACAGTCAAACAGAACCCAGGTACGCCGAGCATGTTGTTCGTTACGCGGTGGCGGACCGAATTTATTCCGACCGAGCCGATATTGAGTTCGGGATCGAGGGCTTTGGTGTACTGGACCACAGGGGCATCAGGAAGGTCGAGTGTTTCGCCCGTGAAAAATTCATACATGAACCATGCGCGGCGCGAGAAGGCGCCGTTTGGTTCAGCGCGAACCATATCCTCGATCACATTAGGCCGGATCGCAGTCATGGCGGCGGCCATCACAGCACTGTCGACTGGCTCGTTTTTAAGTGCGAATTTCAGGTGCCCGGCAATTGTCTCCTCGGGTGCATAGGGGGTACTGTATTTTTCGATCGTTCGCCCATTTCCCGTGGTAGTCCGCCTTGCGCCGGGACCGCAGTAGGATGTGACGGCGGGGAGAGGCACGCGGAGATTCAAATTCTCGATGAGCCAGAGCTGCCCAATTGCGACATCCACCATGTGTCGGCCCTCAAAAAACGTTCAGCGACCTTAAATTTCTTTCAGGATTTCACGCAAGCCTCAAAAAACGTTCAGCTCGTTAAAAAAACGCTCAAGAATCGGCCGAACCCTCAAAAAACGTTCAATCCTCGTGTGCCTGAATAATCGTTCAAAAATCCAGACTAGCTAAAACTTCGCTCAGCGTTCAAAAAAACGTTCCTCCCAAAAAAAAGAAATGTTCAAGAGACCAGCGCTGTGGAGCTGTAACGAAGATTGAGAACGACATGACCATGAAAATGGCCCTTCCCGGTGGCACTTATCCCTTCATCGACAAGCGCTACCCATTGTGTGAGCTAGCGATGATAGAGGCGCCCGCCGAGCTCGAAACACTGCTCCGTTCCCAGGCTGCCGCCAACGGGATCGAGATCGCGCGAGGCATTCCGATTGAACTCAGATGCCAAGCTGAGGCGTATCCGGCGCACCAGATCGCGCAGGAAGCTCGTCCAGAACGGCTCGGCTTCGGAGGGGCCGATGTGCAGACCGACGATTTCCCTTTTCCCGTCCGTGTTGACGGCCACCGCGATTATCGCCGCCACCGACACGATGCGACCGCCCTCGCGCACCTTCAGATAGGTGGCATCAAGCCATAGATATGGCCAGTCGCCGGAAAGGGGGCGCTTGAGGAAGGCGTTCACCCGCTCG
>Ga0182737_1004043_pt1 | contig 10230 bp, 8 predicted proteins | sample eDN5th30CBELigOP_FD_128878 | JGI IMG/M metagenome (GOLD analysis project Ga0182737, IMG submission 128878) | Enriched Organic Plus compost microbial communities from Emeryville, California, USA - eDNA 5th pass 30_C BE-Lig OP (version 2) (version 2) ... | reverse complement strand
TCACGCTTTCAAATGGCTCGTGATCTTCCTCAGGGCGCTTCTGTACGCCAAGCACCACGTCACCATACATCTGGATGAAGCGACGGTAGCAGTCCCAGGCGAAACGTTCGTTGTTCGTGGCCTTCACCAGAGAAAGAACGGTGTTGTCATTCAAACCCAGGTTCAGGATGGTGTCCATCATGCCGGGCATGGAGTCACGGGCGCCGGAGCGAACGGCAACAAGAAGCGGGAAACCTTTGGCATCGCCAAATTTGTACCCCATCTGCTTTTCCAGAAATGCAATGCTCTTCTCAATCTGAGGCTGCAACTGGGCAGGGTAGGTCTTCTTGTTGTCGTAGTAATAGGTACACACCTCTGTGGTGATGGTGAAACCAGCAGGCACTGGCAGACCAATGCGGCTCATTTCTGCCAGGTTCGCTCCTTTACCGCCGAGGAGAGCTTTCATCGAACCATTGCCATCAGCTTTGCCGCCTCCGAAGTTATACACATATTTAGTGCCGGCACTGCCCTTGGATGCTTTTTTAGCCATATCTGAATCAGCCACGTTAGGTGACCTTGAGTTTGTATTGTTGTTGGTTGTGGGTGTCGCTGCCTGCATTGCAGGCTTGCATGGGACCGCCAAGAGTATTGGGTTGCGCAAGACTGTCAAACACCTTTGCGCGATAGTTTGAAGCGAAACTTGACATCCCTGAACTTCTCTACCTCCCCGACAGTCGCACAGCATCTGCTGATCTTCGATATTGACTCGGAAGCGCCATTTCCATTATCCTCAGGATATTCCCCCCCAATACCCTTCATACATAACTCGATAAATAGCCATCATTCGAATTACCCCCGCTGATCCTTCCTACCATGAAAATCCAAACTAACCCACGCCGCCAGCCGTCGGCCTTCACCCTCATTGAGCTTCTGGTTGTCATCGCCATCATTGCCATTCTCGCAACAATTGCGGTGCCAGTGGGCGGCAAGGTCATGGAGCGCGCAAAAATCCTCCAGGCCAAAACGGCAATGAAAGGCCTTGAGATCGCCATCAACGGCTACCGCACCGAGTACAACCGTATGCCCCTGGCTTCTACCGCTTCTGGGGATGATCCTGTGGAATATGATACCGGCACTGCTCAAGGTTTGACTCTCCTGAAAACATTGATGGCACAGGATAACACCAACAACCCGCGTCAGATCAAATTCTACGAACCTCAGACTGCCAAAAGCGGTGCCAACGGTCTCGTGGATGGAGAAGGCGGCGGCCTGTTTGATCCTTGGGCCAAACCCTACACCATTGTGATTGACTACAGTGGCACTGGATTGATTGACAACCCCTACGCCGGTGAAAACGGCGAGCCTGAACAGGTTAGCTCCAGTGTCATCATTTACTCCGGCGGCCCAGACGAACAATTGATGGGCGGTGGTGAAGAAGGCGGCAAAAATGACGACGTCAAATCCTGGAACTAACCCGCTAATTTAGACAGCCTAAATATTCTAATGAAGCAACCATCGTCGGGTGGTTGCTTCATTGTTTTAGGGGTTTCCCCCAATTCACGTTTTGGACTGGAACTAAGTGACTTGGGATTGCCACATGGCGTTTTTTTTGCAAATATGAAAGGTACTTATCACCCTCCCTACAGTGCCCGTTTTTTTTCTGTGCTTAATATCCAGGTTTGAGGCTCTTGCGCCACCATCCGCAAAGGTACGTAATCTGTCAGGATGGTGTAAACATGAAAAAAAACACTCAGGGAAAAACAGCGGATATACCTTAATCGAACTGCTCATGGTGACAGCCGTTGTAGGATTACTGCTGGCGGCATTTGCCAGCGTGCCTGATGTATTAAAACCCAACCAGCGTGTCGCCGCGCTACAGGAGCTTGCTGCTGTTTTAGAACAGGCAAGATCACAGGCTCTACGAGGAGGCACGGCAGTTTTTGTTGCCTTTACTTCCAATAGTGCAGAAAGCCAGATCAAGCCCTATCGGCAGTTCGCCATCTTTGAAGAGATAAGAAAAGATGATGGGCAGACAGTGCTCCAGCAGGCCAGTGCCTGGCATCGCCTTTCCAGTGGCTTGATCTTTGATCCCCAAGCCAGGTCCACCAATGACGGAAAATGGGCAAACCTGTTATCCATCGGACCACAGTGGGATCGGCTGGTAACTTTGCCAAGCGGTGCTCAAATCAGGCTGCCGTGCATTGGCTTTGGTGTCATGGGTGAAGTGGTTCACCCTGGTGAAGGTATCAGTGGACCTTTCGGTCTGGCGATTGCAGAAGGTGAGTTTGAGCAAAACACAGTTCGTGTTTCCAGGCCAGAGCGCAGCTTGTCATTAGAAATCCGCCGGGGCAGCGGCAAGATTTTTATGCACCCCTGATTTCATGGTCCTTCGAGAATTCAGCAAAAGTTCAGCCCCCCCAGGTGCATTTAGCCTGGTGGAGACCTTGCTGTCTGCATCCATCGTGTCCGGCGCTTTACTCACAATTCTGGCTCTTTTTTCCTCTGGACTGTCTATTGCCAGGGAAAGCACCCGCATCACCTATTCTGCCCTGTTGGCGCGGAAAGTTGCAGAGGAGCTTTCGTTCGTTCCCTCCGTTCCGGTGCACTCCTTTGAACCACTGCCATTGTACGGTAATATGGCCATGGCGAAAATGGCTCCTGAGCCGATGCCGCAAATCGAGTCTTCACAGGTGCGTTTTTACACTGCCTTCCTTGAATCTGTAGGCATCATCTCCAACGGAAAACAGTTGTACGATAATGGCAGTCAGGATTTAAACGCGGTCTACCTGGTGCTTGTAGAAGAGACAAATCGGGATGATTTGGGCCCGGGAGTAAAGCAATTGCAGATTAATGTTGAGTTTCCGGCCTCAGCACAGGCACAATCACGTAAAGTTCATCGTTTCTCAACGCTTGTGCATAAGCCGTGATCCATGCGAAACTTTTCATCCAGCTTTGAGCCCTGCCTCTCCTGGCATCGTATCCTGGTTCGGTCTCACCCGTTTGCGAGGATGGCGCGGGCTTTTACTCTCGTTGAAATCATGCTTGCCATGGCCGTAAGCGCCATGCTGCTGGTAATTCTGTTGAAAGTGCTCAACCAGGTAACTCATGCCTGGCAACTTGAAACAAGACGGGAATCCACACTCAGGGAGTCCAGAAACGGCCTGCGGCTGCTGGCGGATGATTTGCAGGCGTTACACCCCTTGCCGCCGGAAACTGACCCCCAGATAGATGAACTTAGGCAGCGCTTCGTCCTGCAAGGCGCCAGCGAAATGTATAACTCAAGCTCTTTTGCTTTCCTGCGTATTACCCGAGTTCATCGAACCGCCAGCCTGCTGCCGGAGAATAGTGACCTGCGTCTGGTTGCGTATGCCGTGGGGCTGAGCAAAGACAGCGGCGGAGGCGTCAGCCAGAAACTCTGGCGTAAGGAACTCGACAGCGCAGAAACATTGCGTCGAGTCCAGGCTCACATGAAGGATCAGACTCCGCTGATCTCAGACGCAGACTGGGCGTCTTTTGTGGGGGAGGATGGCTACGTAAAAACAGCCGATGGTGATTTTGGCAGAGATGCAGAGCCCCTGGTTTATGACCTGATCAAATTTTCAGTATTCCCTCTGCAGCCTACTAACGGCAGCGGGAATGGTGATGTGTATATTCTGTCGCAGTCGTCCACATCCCAATGGCCCGCCCACTTGATCCCGACCCATCTTGACTTGAGACTACGAGTTACCAACCGCACCATTGGCGCCCAGTTGGAAACACTCGCTGACTGGACAGGGCGCGGCAAGTTCAACGACAAACTTTCCGGCACAACAATGGTAACCACCGGCTCCACCACCCTGTCTCTTCCTCCCACAGGTTCAGAGGTTCGTGTGCAGACCTTGCGAATCAGATTGATGCAAAGTAACATAGACGTTGAATGAAGCCTGCCCGACATAAGTTTCCGTCAGGGGCGAATGGCTTCAGTCTCGTCCTGACGCTGCTCATCCTTTCCGCGCTGACCATCATTGTGGTAGGTCTTTTTTCCTCCACCGTAAGTGAAAAATACAGCTCGGTAAGTCATGAAAATGTCGAGCGCGCTGAATTTGCTGTTCAAGCAGGGTTAAACAGGGCCAGCGCCTTGTTAATGGGATTGACTGCCTCAGATGACTTTCTGGTGGTGGAACAAACAACCGGGAAAGACGCCAGAAATCAGCCTAGAACCCGCTTGCTTGGCATCCTGCCCAATGGGTACGGGGGCTGGTCATACCTGCCTCTTTTCAGTGGATACTACCCGCCTCAGGACACAGAATCACCTTCCCTGAACCTCGCAGAATTGCAGCCGAAACCTGTGCGCGGCCAACAACTGCCAGAAGATGCCACCAAAACAATCCGAGTCCTTCCATGGCAGGCGCAGCCCAACCTGGGCTGGGAGGAATTCTACCACTCTGATGATGATCCCAAGGTGGGAGCCAATGAACAAAGTCTAAGTGTTCGCTACGCATTTTGGATAGAAGATCTGCAGGGGAGGCTCAATCTTCAAACGGCAGGCAATTCCAACAGCGCCCCCCCATCTGCTGGCATTCATGCCAGATCAGGCATTTCGAATCAGCACGCGCCAGCATACGTGCCAGGCTTTAACTTGCTGCATCCAGAACAACCTTTGTTAAACGAGAGCGCCTTATATACCCTCATCAATCCACTCATCGAAGCTGACAGTAAAGACCTGCAGCTTGATAACTGGATCATAGATTACCGCAAATCACTTGTAACACCAGAGATCTGGAAGGAGGTCGCACTCAAGAACGGCCTGAATCCCCAATCCCTGGTTCGGAACCAGTACGGCACCTTTCCTGAGGATGAAGTTTATGGCCAGGCAGCGAACCTCCTGGAGGCAAACACCGCTACCGGCGTTTATGGCTATCGCGAATTGGCGAAGATCGCCGCTCACGGGAAAGGGTTTGCCGGAGCAGGCAACCTTAAATTGAACCTGAACAAGGTGCTGGCAGATATCAAAACTGGAGCCATTACCTCTGAACAAGGGGTGGACGCCATTGCCTATCACATCAGAGATCACCTGCCCAAATTTGAGGAAAGGGCCGGCGGCTACCCTTTCCCCCTCAATGGGACGGCAGAACAAAAAAAATTATCCTACCTCAAGGCGCTGGCTGCCAGCATCATTGATTATGCAGATGACGACCCCAATCCCACCATGCTGGAGGGGCAGTATCGCGGCATGGATAGCTTCCCCCTGGTCAGTGAGTATTTCGTGAAGCTGGAAGTCCAGGAACTGACGAATCTGCGTGTGCGCTGGAGCATCACCACCTACGCGGAACTCTGGAACATGACCAGCCAGACCATAGCCGGCAACGTACAAGGCGGGTTTGACTTTTACAACGTCGTCAAAATCGCCCAGGATGAATACATCCCCTCAGCACCATCAACTGTGGCCAATGCAGGATACGCCTACATGGTAGAGCCCAAACCCCAGGAGGAAAATGGAGAATTCTGGTACGCTCCCGTTGAAGATGAAGTAGAGATTGCACCCAACCAGTACAAAGTGGTCAAGCTCGGAGAGGTGCAGTTTGATTATGCCCTAAGCCTCGGGGCAGACGCCATTGCTCCCAGCCAGATTGAAATTGCAGAGGATCATTATCAGAATCGCTACAGACTCAAATTCAAGCCCAGAGACAAAACCGAGTACAGGCTGGTAGATCAACCCGCGGCGACACTTCAAACCCCCGCGGTCAATCTCAGCCTGGAGCCCTCGCCTTCCACACCCGAGCTTGAGCCACAACCGATCGCCTGGCAATCAGTGAACATCGCTGCCGCCTATGGCCCTGAAAACTCACGCTTTGAGAACATCGGAGACCCACGCGCCGCCATCTATCTCGGCACCGAAACTCCAGAGACTCTCCCTTACATGCTGGCCAGCGAGTACCAGGGGGAAGCCAGCCCGGGAGGCAGAAACAGGAGGCACCTCGTGTTCAATGAGGAGACCACTGACCCTGAGCAGGGGGCAGAGATGACCCCGAATCAGGTGTCCGCTGAAACTCGCCCATCCCTGTGGCCAGATGGTGGCCATGAGAGCGCTGCCGGCCTGGAGGTCACACAGATTGAAACTTTGCCTGACCAGGTTCCTTCCGCACCACCGGAAGCACACCCCATGTTCATTCAGTTGATCTCAAACTCGGGCAGATATTACAGCGTCACGGAACTGGGGAACATCTTTGACCCCCACATGTGGACACCCGCCGGGTACGATGGGAAACTCTCCACCCTCCATCTGCTGCGTGATCTTCCAGAAGGCGGCGAAACCCTCGCGGACAGCCGGTACTGTGGCGGTAATACGTTAAGAATCGGCCGCCCAGAACACCGCCGCTGGCGACCTGATTATCGAATCGCATCGGCTGTGAACCGCCCAAAAAACCGCGGCCAATCCGCGACGGCGCTTCTGGATATTTTTCATGCAGGCATTCCAAACTCAGACCAGGCTGAAGACATCACCGGAAACGAAATCGAAATCTCCCCAGGTCACATCAATATAAACACTGCCACCAGGGATGTTCTAAGGTCGGTGCTGGCCGGTAAAATCGTCATGGATGCCAACACAATCCCCGGCGCCGTTCTTCCGCCACGCGATTCTGCCCAGGCAGACAAACTGGCTGACACCATCATCAGTGGACGCCCCTATATCTCACCCGCTGAAGCTGCGGAAAAAGCGCAGTTAACATCAGGAAAAAACGCATCCGATAGCCCCCTTCTAGGCGAATTACAATACTACACAAGTATTGACGGAAAGGCGCTTGGGACCGAGAATAAGGGAATCAATGATCCCGGTCTTGAAGAATTCTTTGCCCGCTTATACAACAGTAGCACAGTCCGCAGTCGAAATTTCCGCATCTACGTCACAGCCCAAGTCTTACGCCACCCTCCCGACCGATCTCCCGTCATAGAAGCCACCCGCGCTAGAATGTACCACGTTTTCATTAAACCTCTTCGCGACCCCCAGGGGAAAATCATCCGCCAGAAAGTACAAATCACTTATGCCAGGAATCTTTAGGCCTGCATTATTACTCTGCCTCTTGTTGATCGGTGGTAACGCATTCGCGCAGCCCACAGACCCAAGATTTCGCTTCATCACAGCCACTGGAGCCGCCGGTAGCGTGAATTATTATGTAAACGGGTTTGATATTAAACCTGCTGGGTTTGCTTCAGGACAGTTTAATGGTCTGGTCAGCTATCTTCCCAAGAGCTACACAGTAAAAGCTATCCACCCCACTCTGGGCCATACGGACATAGATTTTGACCTCCGTGTCGGGGACAATAAAGCACTGGTGCTTTACATTTCGACCATAGACCCTCCACAGGACGGCCAACTGCCTAAAAAAGCACTCCGCTTCCTGATGCTGAATGCGGCAAATGCCAAACCTGAATCCCCCACATTAACCATCGTCCAGGTCACCGCGCAGCCAAGCCTTTCTGTCACGGTAAATGGCTCCACCCATCATGTGCCCCGCACATCTTCCGTGCAGGTTTCTCTGGATAAAATCTCTGCAAACATTGAAGTGAACGGCGTAGCACTGGACAAGCTGATGCTCCCTCAGAAACAGGAGTATTTTCTGGTTCTCTTCACCGATGAACAGGGCAAGATCAAGGCCGTCCACACAGGAACCTAGTCAGCCAGTTCATACGGCTTTCTGAATAAGCCGTTACAGCGCTTAAGGTGCAAACGTAAGATAGTTGACCGCTCACATGCCCAAGTGCATGCATATCCGGTCATCCCATGTCTCATGAGCACCGCGCCAGCATCCCCAGACTGGAACCAAATTCGGCAGGATTTTCCGATCTTAAGACAGGAAGTCCATGGCCATCCGCTGATCTATTTTGACAGCGCCGCGTCCTCACAAAAACCACAGGTCGTCATTGATGCACTTGCCAGATACTATGAACATGACAATGCCAATGTGCATCGCGGCCTGCATGAATTGAGTTCCCGTGCCACTGAAGCCTACGAATCCGCGCGTCGCACCAGCGCCCGTTTCCTCAACGCATCTTCTCCCGATGAAATCGTTTTTACCCGCGGCACGACGGAGGGCATCAATCTGGTCGCCCAGGCATGGGGAGGGCGCTTCGTTAAAGAGGGGGACATCATCCTCCTCACGGAAATGGAGCACCATAGTAACCTCGTGCCCTGGCAGCTCCTGGCCCAGCGTACCGGCGCAAAGCTTCGGCATGTACCCGTACTGGAAGACGGCACATTGGACATGGACAGGCTGCCAGATCTCTTGACTCCACAGGTCAAACTCTTCAGCTTCACCCACATCTCAAACTCCCTGGGAACCATCAATCCAGTGAAACACCTCTGCGCACTGGCCCGCCAGGCAGGCGTCACCACCCTGCTGGACGCTGCCCAGAGCGGCGGCCATCTACGCCTGGATGTGCAGGATATCGGCGCCGACTTCGTTGCCATTTCAGGTCACAAAATGTGCGCTCCTACAGGCATCGGCGTTCTGTACGGACGTGCTGAAGTTCTCGAATCAACACCTCCCTGGCACGGGGGCGGTGAAATGATCGTCAGCGTAGCTCTGGAAAGCAGCACCTTTAAACAGGCTCCGCATCGCTTTGAAGCAGGAACACCGAACATCGCGGGAGCAGTAGGACTCGAAACCGCTATGAACTACCTCGACTTCATAGGTCGGGATGCCATTTTTGCTCATGACGCAGAACTGGCCACTTATGCTCACAGCAGACTGGAGGCGCTGCCAGGCATGCGCATCATGGGCCCTCGGGAACGGGCCGGACTCGTCGGCTTTGTCATGCAGAACATCCACCCCCATGACCTCACCACCTTTGCAGACAGACGTGGCCTCGCATTAAGGGGCGGACATCATTGCAACCAGCCTCTTATGAAAAAGTTCCGCCTGCCGGGAACCACCCGTGCGAGCTTTTATTTCTATAACTCAAAAGAAGAGGTGGATCGCATGATCGAAATTCTGGAGGAAGCCATTCAATTTTTCGCCTAACCCCGCCGACTCTTAGCAGCCATGTTTGACGATCTGGAAGAACTCTATCAACAGGTGATCCTGGACCACTCCAGAAGGCCAAGAAACTATGGTGAGCTTGTCGCAAAGGAAGCAGGCGATTTGCCTGTCGTTCATGTGCATGGGGACAACCCATCCTGCGGAGATGAAATTGACGTCTTTGTCCAGTTTGATGCTGAAGGCCGCGTCGCTGACCTCAAGTTCACCGGTCAGGGTTGCGCCATCAGTCAGGCATCCGCATCCTTGATGACGCTAAAAGCCAAAGGACGCAGCCAGACAGAGCTGGAAGAATTGCTCAAAGCTTTCCATGCTTTGCTAAGTCATAAGGACGCTGAACCCGCAGAAATGTTGGGCGATGTGCAGGTGCTGCAAGGCGTTTGGAAATTCCCCCAACGCGTGAAATGCGCAACCTTGGCCTGGCGTGCCCTTGAGCAGGCGGCGGCGAAGAAAGAAGATCAAATCACCAGCACGGAAAACGAATCTCACACCCCGCACAGTTGAAAAAGGGTCGCCATGCTTTCCTCGGTTGGCACGTGGCCATCGGCCATCAAAACCCTACGGTAGGGCTGTGCTGCGTCACAGCCGAAACTATTCATGCCAGCATATGGAGCGGATGGATGATTTTGATCATTAGGGCATACAATAAAAAGGCTCCAATACCTGTGCTGAGCCAAAACAGAGCACGTTGCTGAACCTTATGACATCTTATGCCTGCTCGGCCCGCAAGTGGCCATCGGCCATCAAAACCCTACGGTAGGGATGAGCTCCTGCTCGTCAGAAACTATTCCCCTCCAAATAACTCCACGCCTTCTTTCCTCTCACCGTAACCAATAAACCTTCAATCATAAGTCCTATCAGTCCTATAAGTCCCAGCCGTAGCCCCGGCGTGGAGATGGCGCAGCCATCGGGAACTCTCGGGGTAGGCATCCAAAATAAACACAGCGCCCAGGAGGGTGCGCGAGCAAACGTCTCAACACCCATGACCTCCCCATCTGTGGTTCCCTTCCACCCCCCCCAATCGCGCCCCACTCGTTAATCCTGAAAATAGGAACCATGATTAAACCGCTGTGGGCATGCTTCCCTTGTCCACATGCATGCTGAAGGCATGCTGGAAATAAGGGTATGTTCCGATCACATAGGTAACACTTTCTCCCGGTCACATGGGTAACAAAGTGCTGGATGCCTTGGAATCAGACGAACGCAGACAAAGAACGGCTGTCACTCATCAGCG
>Ga0182737_1004042_pt1 | contig 10230 bp, 8 predicted proteins | sample eDN5th30CBELigOP_FD_128878 | JGI IMG/M metagenome (GOLD analysis project Ga0182737, IMG submission 128878) | Enriched Organic Plus compost microbial communities from Emeryville, California, USA - eDNA 5th pass 30_C BE-Lig OP (version 2) (version 2) ... | reverse complement strand
GGATTGATGTCCTGCACCATGATATTGCCATAGGAGCCGTTCTGCGCGCCGCCCGTATAGGAGAGCTGCGCATAGGTATTGCTCACCAGGTTCACGCCATCGGTCGTGGCGACGATGACGCTGCCGTCCGGCTGCTGGGTGGTGCGGATGCCCAGCGTCTCCGACAGGCTGGCCAGGGCGGTATCGCGCTGGTCCAGCAGGCCGGAGGCGGTATCGCCACCGACCGTGGCGTTGCGGATCTGCTGGTTCAGCTCGAACACCTGCTTGAGCAGGGTGTTGGTGGAGGTGATGGCGCCCACCACCTGCTGGTCGGTCTGGCCCTGCATCTGGGAGATGGTGGAGAAGACCGAGGAGAAGTTGCCCGCCAGGTTGTTCAGGGCATTCATCACCGCCGTGCGGCTGGCCGAGGAGGTCGGCGCCTGCGAGGCGGTGGCGAAAGCGGCGGACAGGTTGGTCAGGCCGGTGGCCAGCGACTGGTTGTCGCCCGGCGCGCCCAGAAGGCCGTTGAGCTGGCTGAACAGGCTGCCCATCGTGCTGTACTGGGCATTGGCGCCGCCCGCCGACAGCATCTCCTGCATCAGGAACTGGCTGGCGACACGCTGGACGCTGGCGATGTTCACGCCCATCAGCTGGCCGCCGACCGACAGGGTCTGCTGGTTCACGACGCGGCGCGCATAGCCTGCCGTATTGAGATTGGAGACGTTGTTGGCGACCACGCCAAGCGCGGCGCTGTTGGTCTTCAGCGCGCTGATGGCGGTGCCGGCGATTCCGTTCAGGCTCACGGCGTGGTCCGAATGCTTTTGTTCCGCCGGACTTGTCGCAAGCCCCATGCCATATTGAGCACGCGATTTTTCCGGGCTTTTCGCGGCTTTTCATGCAGCCCGTGATGGCGGCGGCGGGCGGCAGAGTTTGCCGCACCGGCAATCCATGCCTGTCCGTTTGTGCAGCCGCGCCCAAAGCCTGCGCCGGAAAATCCCGTGAAATCCGCGCTTTTGCGACTGGCCCGGCGCTTGCGATGGGTCTGGCGGATCATCACGGACCTGCCAGTGCACGCCATAGCGACATCCCAGCCTTCCGTCTCCGGCCCCGCGCCGGCGGGCGGCGCCGTGCGCGATATCCTGCGTGACAAGGACAATGCGGCAAAGGATGACGCGTCGTTCGATACGCTGGTGACGGCCGCGCAGCAGGAGGAGCGCCCGGACGCACCCTCAGACGCTCCCAAGGCCCAGCCCGCCTCCACGCCCGACAAGAGCAAGCCTCAGGAAAAAACCGCGCGCAAAGCGGCGGACGATTCCGGCAAGGCCGAAGCGGATGTCTCCGCCCAGACCGCGCCGGTGCCGGATGCAGCGGCCAGCAAGCCCCATCTTCATGCCGCTTTGAATGAAGACGCGGCGGGCGCGGCGCAGGAGCCGGTTGCGGCAACCGCTGCGGCCGATAGTGTCGATGCCATCATCGCGCAGGCCGGGCAAGCCGCGCCACCACAGGATCAGGCCGCGCTGGCGGCCACCGCCGCGCCCAAAGCCGCCGCACCGGCGGATATCGTGGCGGAAAAAAAGACGAACAGCGTTCAGGCGCCTGGACAGCATGCCGAACAGCGTTCGGACGGGGCAGACGCCATGCCCGGCGGCAAGCCGGTGGAACAAGCCAAGGCGCTGAACGATCAGGGCCAAGGTCAAAGCCAAGATCAGAATCAGGATCAGGCCGGGACGAAGGACAGCTCCGCTGCCAGGCCGGATCAGACCGCCAAGCCGGACCAGACCGCGGAAACCAGGCCCGATACCAAGGACGCGGGCCTCAAGACGCTGATGGAGACCGCCCGCGCCGAGATGGCGCCGGAAGCCGCGCCCAGGCCGCAGGTTCAGGCGCCCGCCACCAACATGGCCGTCAGTGGACTGGTCGGCCTGGATACGAGTGCGCCCACGCAAACCGCCACGCCAACGACGGCCGCCCAGCACGTGCAGGTAACGGCCCAGGATGAGGCCGCGCCCGACCTGCCCCGCCTGGCGGTGGACATCACCGCCCGGTCGCAGGGCGGCGCCAAGCAGTTCGACATCCGGCTGGACCCGCCCGAGCTGGGCCGCGTCGAAGTGCGCCTGTCCATCGACCATGACGGCAAGACCAGCGCCCATCTGACCGCCGAACAGCCGCGCACCCTGGACCTGCTGCAACGGGATTCGGTCCTTCTGGCCCGCGCCCTGCGCGATGCGGGCCTGGATGTGTCGCAGGACAATCTGAACTTCTCGCTGCGCCAGCAGGCGCAGGACAGCAGCCACAGTCTGGCGGGCCATCACGGCCAGGGGCAGGGCCAGGGGCAGGGGCGCGGTTCGCGCGGCCTGGCCGCCAGCCGAACCATCGAAGCAACAGCCACCAGCGCCGCCTGGCGCACGCCGTCCGACGGACGGCTGGACATCCGGGTTTAAGGACCAAACAGCATGACCACGCCCGTCACCGGCAGCAACGCGATGAGCCAGCTCTCAGGAAACTTCAACACCTTCCTGACGCTGCTCACCACCCAGCTCAAGAACCAGGATCCGACCAGCCCGATGGATTCCAACGCCTTCACCCAGCAGCTGGTGATGTACAGCCAAGTCGAGCAGCAGATTCAGAGCAACGACAATCTGAAGACGCTGATCGCGCAGGGCAGCAGCAACGCCGCGACCCTGGCAACCTCCTATCTGGGCAAGCGCGTCTCGATCCTCAACGGCCAGGCGTCGCTGTCGGGCGGCGAGGCCAACTGGACCTACAATATGGGCGGCGCGGCCAGCGCGAGCACCCTGACCATCACCGATGCCAACGGCAAGATCGTCTATGTCGGCGACGCCGAAAAGACCGCCGGCAATCACCAGTTCACCTGGGATGGCAAGGACAATATCGGCAATGCGCTGACCGACGGCAGCTACAAGCTGACCGTCACCGCCCAGGACGCCGCCGGCAACGCGGTCGAAACCGCCGTCGCCAGCGCGGGCGTGGTCAGCCAGATCGACATGACCGCCTCTCCGCCCAAGCTGGTGCTGGGCAACATGCAGATCGATCTCGGCGATGTCGCGGCGATCGCCAACTGACGGATTTTCGAACCTGCCTATCGGACCCTTTTACTGAAACCCGGGGCGCAGAAGCGCCCGCCAACCTCAAGCGGACCCGGCCGAACGCCTTTTCATCCGCCCTGAAGGAAACGTGACATGAGTCTCTATGGAGCCCTGAATATCGGCGTCGCCGGCCTTGCCGCCAACAGCACGGCGCTGGCCGCCACCTCGTCCAACATCGCCAACGTCAATACCGTCGGCTACAAGAACCAGACGGTCAACTTCTCGACCTTTCTGAATTCGCCCGGTCTGGTGGGCAATTCCTCCGCCGGCGTCACCTCGGTGATCGGCCAGGACGTCACCACCCAGGGCCTGCCGATGGCCACCTCCTCGGCCACCGATCTCAGCATCTCCGGCAACGGCTTCTTCGTCGTGGCGCCCAACACCACCGCCACCACGCAGCAGATGTACACCCGCGCCGGCAGCTTCATCCCGGACGAGAACGGCAACCTCAAGAACGCCTCCGGACTGTACCTGCTGGGCTGGAAGCTGGACGCCAACGGCAAGATCCCGACCAACACCTCCAACCTGTCGCTGGTGAATGTCTCCACCATGGCGGGCAAGGCGGAAGCCACCACCGAAATGGGCCTGCGCGCCAACCTGCAGTCCAGCTCCACGGCAGTGCCGACCTATACGGCGGGCGACATGGCGGACGGCACGGTGGAACCGGGCTTCCAGCGCACCCTGAACATCTATGACAGTCAGGGCGGCAGCCGCCCGATCACCATGTCCTTCGTGAAGACCGGCGCCAATACCTGGGCCTATGAAGCCTCCTATGCGGGTGATGCGGCCGACATCTCCTCGGCCAACCCGCTGGCAAGCGGCACGGTGACCTTCAACACCAACGGTTCGCTGGCCAATGTGGACGGCGCGACACCGGCGGCGGGCAAGTTCGCCCTGACCCTGCCCTGGGCGTCCTCGACCGGCCTGGCGGCGCAGACCGTCTCGGTGGACCTGGGCGCGATCGGCGGCACCTCCGGCCTGTCGCAGTTCGACCGCGCCTCCTCGCTGGACGGCACCTCGGTCAACGGTTCGACCTTCGGCAGCATCACCGGCGTGACCGTCGCCAAGGACGGCACCGTGACGGCGCAGTTCTCCAACGGCCTGTCGCAGAATGTCTACAAGGTGCCGGTGGCCACCTTCACCAATCCCGACGGCCTGGGCCAGGTGAACGGCAACGCCTATGTCGCCACCAAGGGTTCGGGCAGCGCCAACATCAACGAGGCCAATTCCGGCAGCGCCGGCGGCATCGCCGCCCAGTCGCTGGAAGGCTCCACCGTCGATCTGGCGACCGAGTTCACCAACCTGATCACCACGCAGCGGGCCTATTCCGCCTCGGCGCGCATCATCACCACCGCCGATCAGATGCTGCAGCAGCTCGAACGCCTGCCGAACTAAAATGGGACACGGGAAAGGCCCGGAAAATGGGCCTTTCCCGCATCATGCGCGCAATTTGAAGGCGGCTTTTATGCCTTCGTTTACCACGGTTCTTGGCCCTTTTTAAACGCGGGGCCGCGTAGTTTCGCCGTGGAGAGTGTTGGGAGTTTTATCATGGAAGAGCGCAAAGGACGCGTGAGCTATGTCATCGGTCCCGATGGGTCGCCGCTGACGCTCGCCGATCTGCCGCCGCCCTCGACGCGCCGCTGGGTCATCCGCCGCAAGGCCGAGGTCGTGGCCGCGGTGCGGGGCGGCCTGTTGAGCCTCGACGACGCCTGCAAGCGCTACACGCTGACGGTGGAGGAATTCCTCGCCTGGCAGCATGCGATCGACCGTTTCGGCCTGGCCGGGCTCCGCGCGACCCGCGTGCAGCAGTATCGCAACTGAGAGTGTGCGCCCGCGCGATGCGCGGGCGCCACAACCGCCCGCCGCCTTCCCCAGCCATTCGTAAACGGGCGGTTAAGCACGATAGCAAGCGCGACATCTGGTCCGCGCATTTTCCCTTAAGCCAAATTTTACCGTAAGGGCGGCAATGTTTGCCTAGCAGCGGCACGGAGGTTTCCCCGTGTCTCTTCCAGGAGGACATCTTGCCCGAGTTCTTTAAAGCGGTTGGTGCGGCCCGGTTCGGCGTGATGGCCGGCGTGGCCGCCGTTCTTACCGCCTTCTTCCTCTATATCGCGGGCGCGCTGACCGAAGCCCCCAAGACCATCCTGTTCTCCGGGCTGGAATCGCGCGACGCCGCCGCCGTGTCGGCCAAGCTGGACTCCATGGCGGTCAAGTATGACGTCAAGGACGGCGGCACCATCCTGGTCCCCGCCGACCAGGTGACCAAGCTTCGCATGGCGCTGGCGCAGGATAACCTGCCCGCCGCGGGCGTCGGCTACGAGATTTTCGACAAGACCGACACCTTCGGCACCACCGCCTTCGTCCAGAACATCAATCACCTGCGCGCCCTGGAAGGCGAGCTGTCCCGTTCGATCCAGACCATCGAGGGCGTGGAGACGGCCCGTGTCCATCTGGTGATCCCCGAACGCCAGGTCTTCGCCCAGCAGGAACAGCCGCCCACCGCCTCGGTGGTGCTCAAGACCCGCCGCCGCATGGACAAGGGCCAGGTCCAGGCCATCCAGCACATGGTGGCCGCCGCCGTCGCCTCGCTGAGCGCCGACCGCGTCGCCATCGTGGACGATCGCGGCAATCTGCTGGCGGGCGGCGACAAGTCCGGCTCCCTGGCCCGCAACCAGGAGGAAGACACCTCCAATTACGAAAGCAGCCTGCGCGGGCGCATCGAATCCATCGTCGCTTCGGTGGTCGGCCCGGGCCATGTGCAGGTCCAGGTCGCGGCCGATATCAACTACAACCGCATCCAGACCACCTCCGAGACCTTCGATCCCGATAGCAAGGTGGCTCGCTCGACCCAGACGGTGGAACGCAACGCCTCCGACACTTCCGGCGGCGGCAACGCCGTGTCGGTCGCCAACGCCCTGCCGGGCGCGGCGGCGGCGGGCGGCGGCGAATCCAGCCGCAACAGCTCCGGCTCGACCGAGGAGACCATCAATTACGAAATCTCCAAGACGGTGAAGACCTCCACCGTGGATGGCGGCGAGATCAAGAAGCTGTCGGTCGCGGTCGTGGTGGACGGCACCACCACCGGCGAGGGCACCGGCGAAGGTGCCGGGACCTACAAGCCGCGCAGCGCCGCCGAAATGGCCCAGATCACCGCCCTGGTGAAGTCGGCGATGGGCTTCGACCAGGCGCGCGGCGACCAGGTGCAGGTCACCAACATGCAGTTCGCCCGCCTGCCCACCGGCGACGGCACCGAAGCGGCCGCGCCGCTGCTGGGCCTGGATGCCGGTTACTGGTTCAAGATCATCGAGGCCGCCATCCTCTGCCTGACGGCGCTGCTGATCGGCCTGTTCGTCGCCCGCCCCCTGATCAACCGCATGTTCGCGGCCCAGGGCGCGGCGGCTGGCGGCCCGACCGCCCTGGCCCATGCCTCGCCCGTCGCGGGCGCCCTGCCCGCGCCCGCCGCCGCAATGGCCGAGGCCGCCCCCGGCGCGCCCGCCGCCATCGCCGCCGATGGCGCGCCCGCCGCGCTGCCCTCGCCCGTCGCGGGCCTGGACCTCAGCCGCGTGGACGGCCAGGTGCGCGAATCCGCCATCAAGAAGGTCGGTGAGGTGGTCCAGGCGCATCCGGAAGAAGCGCTGGCGATCATCCGCACCTGGCTGCACCAGCCGGCCTAGGGATAAACCATGTCGAAACCCGCCAAATCCGCGCTCAAGGACGATATCCGCTCCCTCTCCGGGGCGGAACGCGCCGCCGTCATCATGCTGTCGCTGGGCGAAGACCATTCCCAGCGCATCTGGGAGATGATGGACGAGGAGGAGATCAAGGAAGTCTCCCAGGTCATGTCGAATCTGGGTTCGGTCAGCGCCACGCTGATCGAGAAGCTGCTGGTGGATTTCGTCAGCCAGATGTCGGGCACCGGCTCGCTGATGGGCTCCTATGAATCCACCGAGCGCCTCTTGGCCGGCATCCTGCCGGGTGAAAAAGTCAGCACCATCATGGAGGAAATCCGCGGTCCGGCGGGCCGCACCATGTGGGACAAGCTGGCCAATGTGAACGAAACCGTCCTGGCCAACTATCTGAAGAACGAATATCCCCAGACCGTCTCGGTGGTGCTGTCCAAGATCAAGCCGGAACATGCCGCCCGCGTGCTGGGCGCCCTGCCGGAGGAATTCGCCCTGGAAGTCGTGCAGCGCATGCTGCGGATGGAGAGCGTGCAGAAGGATATCCTGGACAAGGTCGAGCAGACCCTGCGCGTGGAATTCATGTCCAACCTGGCGCGCACCGCCAAGCGCGACGCCCATGAGCAGATGGCGGAAATCTTCAACAATTTCGACCGCCAGACCGAAAGCCGCTTCATCACCGCCCTGGAAGAGCGCAGCCGCGACAGCGCCGAGCGCATCAAGGCGCTGATGTTCACCTTCGAGGACCTGTCCAAGCTGGACCCCGGATCGATCCAGACCCTGCTGCGCAATGTGGAGAAGGACAAGCTGGGCCTGGCGCTGAAGGGCGCCACCGATGGCCTGCGCGACGTCTTCTTCTCCAACATGAGCGAGCGCGCCGGCAAGATCCTGCGCGACGATATGGAGGCGATGGGCCCGGTGCGCCTGAAGGACGTGGACGAGGCGCAGATGCGCATGGTCAACGTCGCCAAGGACCTGGCCAACAAGGGCGAGATCATGATCGCCGGCGGCAGCGGCGAAGACGAGCTGGTGTACTGATGACGACCCAACAGGCCGCCCGCAAGTTCACCTTCGACACCGAATTCGTGGCGGCGCAGGACGTGCCCGCCCCCAGCGCCCGCGCCCGCCAGAAGCAGACCCTGACGGTCGAGGAACTGGACGGCCTGAAGGCCGCTGCCCGCAGCGAAGGCGAAAGCACCGCCGGCGTGCGCGCCGCCGAGGCGCTGGAACGCGGCGTCGCCGCCCTGACCATCTCCGTCCGGGCCGCGCTGGACAACAGCCATGCCGAGATCGAACAGGTGCGCGCCGAGGCCGCCGCCATCGCCCTGGCGATGGCCAAGAAGATCGCCCCCGCCGCGCTGGCCGCCCTGCCCGCCGGGGACGTGGAGAACGCCCTGCGCGCCGCCATGCACCAGGCGATCGGCGAACCGCGCATCACCCTGCGCGCCGCGCCCGGCGTGGCCGAGGTGCTGGAACCGCGTATCGCCGACATCGCCTATCAGGAAGGCTATGAGGGCCGGGTGATGATCGCCGCCGATCCCCATATCACCGGCGCGGACTGCCGCATCGAATGGCGCGGCGGCGGCGCCGAGCGCAGCGAGCAGGCCATCGAGGAGGCGCTGACCGCGCTGATCGAGCGCCGCTTCTCCAGCCTCCAGACATCCGACAGCGAAGTGAAAGGATAACCGCCATGGCGACCGACAATGTCGATCTGCCCGATCTCAGCAGCGACCCCACGCAAGGCGCGCCCGCGCTGCTGAACAACGACGCCCCGGCGGAGGCGATGCCCAAGCATTCCGCCGCCGACCTGGAAGCGGTGTTCGACGTTCCGGTGACGGTCAGCGCCGTGCTGGGCAAGAGCGCGATGGAAGTCAGCCAGCTGCTGAAGCTGGGCAAGGGCACCATCGTCGAGCTGGACCGCAAGGTCGGCGAAGCCATCGACATCTATGTGAACGACCGCTTGGTCGCGCGCGGCGAAGTGGTGCTGGTCGAGGAACGGCTGGGCATCACCATGACGGAAATCATCAAGGCCGGGTCCGGCTCGTAGCAGTTTTCAGGTCTTCATCCTTCGACGGGCTCAGGATGAAGACGAGGTTTCAATCCTCACCCTGAGCCTGTCGAAGGGTGAGGAAGCAGGAGAGTAGGATGCGTCTTCTTATCGTCGGCGGACTCCAGGGGCAGATCGGCCTCGCCACCAAAATCGCGATGGACCGGGGGGCGAAAGTCACCCATGCCGCGGATATCGAACAGGCCCTGGGCACCCTGCGCGGCGGCATGGGCGCGGACCTGGTGTTCTGCGATGTGGGGCTGGAGATTTCCGCGCTGGTGCGCGGCCTGGCCGCCGAACGCATCTGCACCCCGGTCGTGGCCTGCGGCATCGGCACCGACACCCGCCGCGCGGTGGACGCGATCCGCGCCGGCGCCAAGGAATATCTGCCCCTGCCCGCCGACGCCGAACTGATCGCCGCCGTGCTGGCCGCCGTGGCCGACGAAAGCCACCACCTGATCTATGAAGACGAGGCGATGGGCGCGGTGCTGGGCCTGGCCGATCAGATCGCGGGCAGCGAAGCCTCGATCCTGATCACCGGCGAAAGCGGCACCGGCAAGGAGGTGATGGCGCGCTATATCCACCGCAAGAGCCATCGCGCCGACAAGCCCTTCATCTCGGTCAATTGCGCCGCCATCCCGGAAAACCTGCTGGAATCGGAACTGTTCGGCCATGAGAAAGGCGCCTTCACCGGCGCCATCGCCCGGCGCATCGGCAAGTTCGAGGAAGCCAATGGCGGCACCCTGCTGCTGGACGAAATCAGCGAGATGGATGCGCGCCTTCAGGCCAAGCTGCTGCGCGCCATCCAGGAGCGCGAGATCGACCGCGTCGGCGGCACCAAGCCGGTCAAGGTGGACATCCGCATCATCGCCACCTCCAACCGCGACCTGGCCGAGGCGGTCAAGCACGGCACCTTCCGCGAGGACCTTCTGTACCGCCTCAATGTGGTGAACCTGCGCCTGCCGTCCCTGCGCGAGCGCCCCAAGGACATCCGCGCCTTGTCGCATCACTTCGCGCGCAAATATGCCGAAGCCAACGGCGTGCCCTATCGCCCGATCTCGTCCCAGACCGAGCGGGTGCTGCTGTCGCATGCCTGGAAGGGCAATGTCCGCGAGTTGGAGAACACCATCCACCGCGCCGTGCTGCTGGCCCAGGGGCCGGACATCGCGCCCGAAGCCATCCGCCTGCCGGACGGCAGCCAGGTCAGCGGCAGCACCGCTCCGGCAACGACACCGCAGAATGCCAGCGTGCAGGCCGCGGTGGTCAATGCCGCCGCCGTCACGCGCGGGCTGGTGGGCCGCACCGTCAGCGATGTCGAGCGCGACCTGATCCTGGACACGCTGGACCATTGTCTGGGCAACCGCACCCATGCCGCCAACATCCTGGGCATCTCGATCCGCACCCTGCGCAACAAGCT
>Ga0182737_1004041_pt1 | contig 10233 bp, 6 predicted proteins | sample eDN5th30CBELigOP_FD_128878 | JGI IMG/M metagenome (GOLD analysis project Ga0182737, IMG submission 128878) | Enriched Organic Plus compost microbial communities from Emeryville, California, USA - eDNA 5th pass 30_C BE-Lig OP (version 2) (version 2) ... | reverse complement strand
CTCGTGGCGAGCAACTTTCCGCTGGGGAACAACGCCCGCCTCGCGCCCGAAGAAACTCCGCTGATTGTCGCCAACACCTACGCAGTGCCGACTCAGCAGCTCGAGCTACCGCGGTACGACGACCTGCCACAGCAGGCGAGTGATTCTGCAGCGCAACAAACCAGCCCACTGCAAACGACCCGTCCGTCGCCGACGAACGTAACGCCAGTCGCCCCGCAACAGCCGTCGCCAATTCCACCGGCGCCAACGTCGCGCGCACAGCGAGGCAATTCGGGCGAAGTCGAGGAAGATCCGCAGAACGCATCGCGCTCGCTGCCGAGCAACTCGCTTCCAGGTAGCACCTACGAACCGGCCTATGCGGCGAACAATCGGGCGCAATCGCGCGGCGGCAAGGACCTAGCGAGTCGCGACGCGGCGTATCAGTCGTACGCGCAGCAGGCGCTTTCGCAGCAGCGGCAGAGCTATCAGCAGTTAGCTCCGCCGGAAACGCAGCGCGCAATCGAAGGCGTAAGTCGGCCGCTCTGGGTGGGCGATCGGCTGATTCTTGCTCGCCGCGTGCAGACCGGCGCCGAGACGGTGATTCAAGGCGCGTGGCTCGACTGGGACAAGCTCCAGGCGCGAATGTATGAGGAAATCTCCGATTTGATTCCGAACTCGATCCTTGCGCCAGTGACCACCGCCGAGCCGCCAGCCGGCGCACGACTTCTGGCCACTTTGCCCGTGCAACTTTCGGTTCCGCCGCCCCAGCCGATCGTTTCGCCGTTCTCGCCGATGCGGATTTCGCTGCTGTTGGCCTGGGCGTGCGTCCTGGCGGCGGCGCTCGCGGCGGCGGCAACGCTGCTGAGCGTGGTGGCGCTGAGCGAGCGGCGGGCTGCGTTTGTCGCAGCCGTGACGCACGAATTGCGCACGCCGCTCACGACGTTCCGCATGTACGCCGAAATGCTCTCCGAAGGGATGGTGCCCGACGCCGATCAGCATCGCTACCTGGAAACGCTCCGCGTCGAAGCCGATCGATTGCATCACCTGGTCGAGAACGTGCTGCAGTACGCGCGCTTGGAGCGAGGCAGCCCGAATCGCCGTCGCGAGCGGATTGCGCTCGGCGATCTGCTCGACCGTCTGGTCGCGCGACTCGCCGATCGGGCGATACAAGCCGAGATGAAATTCGAGGTCGATCTGGATCAGCGCGATCGCGATACGCAACTGGCGGTCGACGTCGGCGCGGTGGAGCAGATTTTGTTCAACCTGGTCGATAACGCGTGCAAGTACGCAGCCGGCGCGAAGGAACGGCGATTGCGGATCGAAGTGGAAGCGCTGCCGCGCGAGTGCCGCCTGCGGGTGCGCGATTTCGGCCCCGGCATATCCAAGGCTGGGCGAAAAAAGCTGTTTCAGCCGTTCTCGAAGTCGGTGCACGAAGCGGCAGTGACCGCGCCCGGCGTTGGACTCGGCCTTGCGCTTTGCCGACGACTAGCGCACGACCTGGGCGGACGATTGGATTTGCTCGACAGCGAGACGGGCTGCGTCTTTGAGCTGAGTTTGCCGCGCTAAGCGCGCGTCGCGCAGGCGACTGGCGAAACGCAACAAGCAAGAGGCGGTCAGTTGAGCGACGGATTGTCGGGGAGCGGCTTGTTCTTGAAGTCGGGGCCGAGAATGTCGAGGCCAATCTCGCGAGTAAGTCGCTGCCACTGCTCGTCGGCGGAAAGAAAGACGATCTCCGCCGTTGCGGGAGCGGTCAGCCAACCGCCGACTTCGAGTTCGCCTTCGAGCTGCCCCGCGCCCCAGCCCGAGTAGCCGGTGAAGAGCCGGAACGGCTGTTCGGTTTGCTCGATGATTGCCCGCAGTTGGTCCTTGTGGGCGGAGAAGTAGACGCCCGGAAGCACTTCGGCTTCGCCCAACTCTTCGACGCCGTGGATGGCAACCAGCGGACCTTGCACCGGCCCGCCGAAGTAGATCGGCTGATCGCACTCGCACTCGGCTTCGCCGGCCAGGCGCATAATTTCGCGAACCGTGTTGTTCATCGGCCGGTTCAATAGCAGGCCGAAGGCCCCTTCGTCGTCGTGCTTGATGATCAGCACGACCGAGCGATTGAAATTCGGATCGGTCAGATAGGGGGACGCGACCAGAAAGTGAGCTTGCAAAGTCGACATGACAGAGCGGCCAGAAGAAGCGAAGAACGACCGTGCGTTGGCCATTCTATGCAGCCGCGTGCAGGCTGCCCACTAGCGGGGCGAGCCAGAAGCTTGCGATCGCGAGCGGGGCGAAGCTCAGCCGCCCCAGGTTTCTTCCCAAACGCAGCCGGCCCACGACCAACCGACGCCGAAGCCGATCAGCATGTTCTTCATGCCGCGCGTCAACTGGCCGCCTTTACGCAGCTCATCGATCAGAATCGGCAGCGTTGACGAGACGGTGTTGCCGCAGTGTTCGAGGACGATCGGCAACTTGGCGTCGCCGACCTTCAGGGCCTCCTGCAATTGCTCGAGCATTTTGCGGGTGGCCTGATGCATCAGATACAGGTCGACCTTCTCGCGCGGCAGATTGGCTGCGGCCAGAATGTTGCTCACCAGTTTCGGCACGGCGGCGACGGTGAAGTTGATTAGGCTGGGGCCGTCCATGTAGAGGGCGCTGTCCCAGCGTTGGCGATGCCGGGGCTTGATCGCCTGTTCCGGGGGCCGAGCGCCCCCTTTGTTCACCAGCAGCGTGTCGGCCCCGCTGCCGTCGGTCCCGAACTGAAACGCCGTCAACGACGGCCGCTCGGCGGCGTCGATCAGCGTGGCGGCTGCGCCGTCGCCGAAAATGGTCCGCAGGCTGCGGTCGTCGGGGTGGATGTATTTCGAGTAGGTTTCCGCCGTGATCAGCAACACCCGCCGGACGCTGCCGCCGCGAATCAACCCGTCGGCCAGCGACAGGCCATAGACGAAGCCCGAGCAACCGAGGTTGAAATCGAGCGCCCCGACCGAGGTCTTCAGCCCCAGGCGGTCCTGCAGCAAACAGGCCGTCGTCGGCAGCGGATAGTCGGGCGTCTGGGTGCAGAGCAGGACAAAATCGATGCTTTGGGGATCGATGTCGTGCTGCTGAAAGAGCTTCTTCGCAGCCGCCACAGCCAGATCCGAAGCGCACTCATCGGGCGCCGCGATGTGCCGTTGTCCGATGCCCGTTTTCTCGTAGATCAGGTCCATGTCCCATTGCGGGTACATCGCCTTAAGCTGCGCATTGGTCTCCACACGCTCAGGCAAATGAACAGCAATCGGACCTACGGCGGCGTAACTCACTAGCAGAGCTATCCTGTCCTTGAATATCGCGGAGGCCACCAGCTACCGTGGGCGAGCGTCCCAAATGCTCGCTGCCGCCGGGCGTCGATACAGGCCAAAACCAATTGCCCATCCGCGACTTGCGTTGTCTCGGACGGAAATTTCCCGCCGCCTTCGCTGCGGCCCAACCAGCCGGTCGGAACCGACTTGGAAGCAATCAAACAACCTTACCGCTGTCGCAAAACAAGGTCAATCGGAGCTTCCCCAGCTTCGCCCAATCCCCCTTGCGTTTCCCCGCACGATGGGTGGTAGGAACTCCCTTGACCGCCGCTCACCGTCGCCGCTACACTCCGCGCCCCTTTACCAGCGTTTTGCCGGGCTTTTTCGCCCCGCAAAGTTCGTGCGCCCAGGCCGACGCAGCTTACGCGCCGCTCGCAATGTGCGACGCCGCCCGAATCTTTGCAATTTTGTTAAGCCCGCTCCTCGATTCGCTTGATCAACCGCTAGTCCGCAACCATGCACGCACCACGAAGAAGGCAAACCATCGCGGCGATGTTCCTCGCCAGCCTTCTTCTGGTCGCACGTCCGCTCGCCGCCGCCGGCTGGCCCGATGAGCGCGTAGCGGGACCGTTTATCTGCCATGCCGACTTCTCGCTCGCCGACCAGCAGCCGTTGCTCGACGAACTCACCGTGCTGCAGCGCGACATTCAAGCGGTCCTTGGCCTCGGTCAATCGCGCGAGGCGGTCCATCTGTTTCTCTTTCAAGAGAAACAGACCTATCAAGCCTACATGAAGCAGTACTTCCCCCGCGTGCCAGCCCGTCGGGCGCTTTACATCAAAGGCCGCGGACCGGGAATGGTGTTCGCCTATCGCGGCCCAGACTTCGAAGAAGACGTCCGGCACGAAAGCACCCACGCCCTCCTGCACGGAACGCTGCCCCACGTGCCGCTGTGGCTCGATGAAGGATTGGCGGAGTACTTCGAAGTGCCGCACGAAAAGCGGCCGACCGGAAATCCTCACTTCGCGACCGTTCGCGCGATGCTTCGCGCCGGCCAATTGCCGCAACTGCAAGAACTCGAAGCGATCGAGAATCTCGACCAGATGGGGCGCGAACAATACCGCGACGCCTGGGCCTGGGTTCACTTCATGATTCACGGGCCGCAGGAGGCGCGCGACGAGTTGTCGAGCTACTTGCAAGACCTGCAGAACGAAGCGCAAGCGGGCCGGCTGAGCGATCGGCTACGGCGGCGCATTCCCGATCTGGAGCGACGCCTGGTTCAGCACTTCGCTCCCTGATCTTCGTCAACCGAACGGCTAAGTGGCGCGGCCGATCTGCTGGAACACGGTTTCGAGCACGCCGAGGTCGGCTTCGGCCCGGTTCTTCTCCCGCAGCGTGACATACGAATCTTCGGCTGCGACAAGCGCCAGGTCATGCAACTGCGAACTGCTCAGCACGCCAAGCGACGGAGCGTCGTTCGTCGTCAAAGGGCTGCTTTGTGTCGTCACCGGCGCGAGCGAATCGCGACGATTGTCGCTGGCCGCAGTGCCACTCAAGATTCCGACTGCGTAGTAGCTCTGCGTCGTGGGATCGGCGTCGAAGGATTCCCCGGCAACCGACGCAGCGCTGAACGACGCCGCCTGGCTGATCTTGGCGATCACGGAGAAGCCCGAAGCCGTGCTGCGATTGCCGCCGCCAAGCACCCACGAGCCGGTCGAGTCGTTGCCCCATTGGCTGCCGACGACGGGCTCGTAGAGGAAAGCAATGTCACCCGCGCCCCCCTTGGCGGTGATGTATTCGGCTTGGACGTATACGTAATATTCAGACGAGCTGAGCGACGCTCGGCCGCCGCGCAGCGTCGCCTTGTCGGCGACCGCGCCGCCGATGAGCTTAGCCGTGTCGGTTCCGCCGCCCCCGTTGAACGCCACCTGACTGGCCGTGCCAATCGCGTAGGTGGTGCCGTTGACGACGACCTGGCGCTGCGCTCCCGAGGCGTCGAAGACAAACGTGTCGTTCAGCCCCGTGCCATAGACCGTCACCTCGCGACTGTTCATCGTCACGAGGTTGGTGATCCGCAAATCGACGTCGCCATTCGTGCCGACGAGGCGCACGAGGTAGACGCTACCCGCCCCGGCGTTCACATCGATTCGCTCGACGCCCGACACGCCGTCCACCGAGCGCAGCAGCAGCTTTTGGCTGTTATAGACCTCCAGCCGCAAGTTGCCGCCGGCGTGGTTGTGCAGGGCCTCGATCGTGAGAATCCCCGCCCGGCTGGCGGTAACCTGAAGCCATTTCTCGCCGGAAACGCTCAGATCGTCGTAGGTCGCAAAGCTGACCACTCCCAAGTTTCCGCTGGCCGGAACCTTGCTCGATGGCGGCGCTGACGGCGGAGCCGGCGTGGTTGGCGGCGTCGTAGGTGGAGTTGGCGTCGTCGGCGGCACTGGAGTCGTGGGAGGCGCCGGGGTGGTTGGCGGAGTGGGCGTTGTCGGTGGCGTCGGGTTCGTCGGCGCTTGTGGCGGAGTCGGAGTGGTCGGCGGCGGCGTTTCCGGCGCGGCGACGAACTGGCTTTGAATCTGGTACTTGCCGATTCCAGCCGTCGTGCCGATGCCGAACGTGTAGGTTTGCCCCGCGACGACGTTGAAGGTCAGCTTGTTGCCCGAAACTTGCGCACCGGCAATCGAAGTCGTCCATTTCGCCGCAAGGTTCCCCCCCTGCTGCACCGTCAGGGTTACCGTTCCTGTGCGATCGGCTGTGTATTTGAAGTAGTCCAGGTCGTTGAGCTGATTGATCGTGCCGCTGACCGTGAGCGTCGAGCCGAGCGCGTGGGCGGTGGCTGCGGTCGAACCGAACTCGTCGGTTCCGATCACGCTTTCCAGCGCGCGCGTCAGATTCACCCGCCGATAATGGGTCCCCGTGATCGAGTCGTAGATCACGTCGGCCGACGCGTACAGCCGATCGTAGATCAGGTCCTGGTTGACGTTCGTGTGCCCCATCGCGATCATCGCTTCGCGCACGAGTACGCTCGCGCCTGCGACGTAGGGGGCCGCCATGCTCGTGCCCGAAGCCGCGCCGAAGTCGTTCTTGTAGCCGTCGCCGCCGTAGAAGTGGTCGGGCAGCGTGCTGGTCACCTTTTCGCCCGGAGCGGCCAGCACTCGCGGATCGCGCTGGCTGAACGCACTCAAGAGGCCATCCTTTCCGACGCTCGCCACCGGCACGACGTAGGGACTGACAGCCGGATAGCTGAGCCCGGGCTGGTTGTAGTTCTTGAACGAGTTGCCGGCCGCCACGGAGATGAAGATGCCGTCGCTCTCGAGCAGGGCAAATTCATCCTCCAGGATGCCCCAGTTGGGGACCGAGGCTGCGTTCCACTCCATGCCTAGCGACAGATTGACCGTCGTAATGGGATGTTCGAACGCGAAACGGTTCGCATGCACCCACTGCAGGGCTTGCTCGACCCAGGTGAGGTAGCCGTTGCCCTGATCGTCGAAGACGCGGAGCGCGACGAAGTCGACCGCGCTGGCGACGCCCGAGTAGCGGCTGTCGTTGGCGCCAATGATGCCAGCCACGTGCGTGCCGTGATAACCGGCCGGGCCGTCGTCGTAGGGGTTGGCGTCGTTTTCGGCGAAGTCCCAGCCACCGACCACGCGGTATCCCGCGCCATAGCCGGCGCCGAGCGCCAGGTGGTCGAAGGCGATTCCGCTATCGATGACCGCCACGGTCTGCTTGCCGCCGGTCAGGCCGTAGTTGGCTCGGATCGCGTTGATGTCGGTCCAGCCGTTGCCGCTGCTCGACGTCGTTGCCGAGGCGTGTACCGAGAGCTCGATCCAGTTCGGAACGTTCGCCGCCACCGGCTGATCCTGCGGGAGCAGGCGGAAATCGGCCACCGGATCGGCCGAGAGTGCCAGGCGCTCTTCGAAGGTTTCAAAGTGGCTGGTGTGCTGCGTATCCAGAGGATCGTGCGGGCGTTTCATCGGACCTATCGCGGCAAGGGGGACCGCACGCGGAGGGCACACTGCGCGCAGGGGTTGCGCACAGGGCAGCTACTGGCTGCGCGGGGCGCAGCAAGGGGGAAGCAAGCCGCCTAAGAGCCCGGGGGCGGGCGTACGAGGGGGACCATCCAGCCGGAAACGTCCCTGCGGCTGACAAAGAACTGTAGGTTACTTTTTGCTACGTCCCAGAGCGGCGAGGAGTTCTTCCGCCACACGGTTTACCGTGGGCAACATGAGCCAAGGTGGCCCTAGCCGCTACAAATTGCCTATCCCACACAAACGCGGACGGGGGCACGCCGCACAGAATGCCCCGCTGGGCGAGAACACCCGCACTCGAGCGACGCTGAATTTTGGACGCCCGGCAGGCCGAAATACTCTTAGTCCCACAGCTCTCCCTCGCCGCAAAGGAATGCGACGTTGAGTACCGCCGGGCTTCTCCGCAGCGCATACCTTCTCTACTTTGCCCAGCCAGCAGCTGACCGCGCGCTGTACAAAACCCTTAAGGGCCGCAAAATCCGCTCGGTCGTGCAACTCGGCATTGGCGACGGCGAGCGGACCAGCCGCATTGTCGAAGTGCTCGGCTGGGAGCCTGGGAACCTGCCGCTCGACTTTACGGGAATCGACCTGTTCGAGCAGCGTCCCAAGGGGAGCCCCGGCCTGTCGCTGAAGGCTGCGTTTTCGCAACTCAAATACGAGGGGGTGAAGGTCCGCCTGACGCCGGGGGATCCGCTGTCGGCCCTGTCACGAATCGCCAACCAGACGCACGGGGTCGATCTGATCTTCATCTCGGCCGATCAGGACCGCGAGTCGCTTGAACGAGCCTGGTTCTATGTGCCGCGAATGATCCACCCCGAAACGCTGATCCTCGCCGAGGAACCCGCGCCGAAAATCGGCCACACGTTCCGCACGATCACGGCCCTCGAAGTTCAGCGTTTGGCCGCAGCCGCCAGCCGGGCGATGCGCCGGGCGGCGTAGGTCGGCCTTTCAGCCTGACCGTCCCAAGTATGGCGAGTGCCTATCAATGACGAATGACCAATGACAGTAATTTGTCATTGGTCATTCGGGGCTTGTCATTCATCACTTTCCCGGGCGAGACCAGCAACCCGCCCCAGGAATTTGCCGAGCGGGCGTACTACGACGCTTTGCCTTCGGCCGCTTCGGTGTCGGCTTTGGCCTTCTTTTCCTGCTCAGCCGACAGTTCGGGGTTCGGCGTGGCGTCCCCTTCTTCGAGGTTCAGCACCCAGCGGATGCCGCCGAGCAGCGACTCGCGGTAGGTCTCGTTGTTCCACACGCTCTCGTTGTGGCCGAGGCTCATGTGCATGACCTTGCCGTCGCCGTAGTTCTTCACCCAAAGAATCGGCACGTGGTACGGCTTCTTCAACTTGGTCTTGGCCATGTTCAAGCTCATCAGCACGCGGACTTTTTCCGGCTGCCAATTCTTGAACTGGTAGATCTCGTCCTTGATTTCGAACTCGTCGCCCCACGGCTTGCTGGCGGGATGATTCTTGTCGTGGACGGTGATGGTGACGGTGTCGCCGGCGTTCCACGGGTGGCCGTTGAACGTGCCGCCGATCATGTCCCAGTACGGCTTGTAGTTGTGATAGGTGTCGGCTGCCGAGTGAGCGCCGATGAAACCATGCCCCTTCTGCTTCAGCCACTCGTTGAAGAAGTAGTCGCGGTCCTCTTCCTTAATCGGGAGATCGCCCGTGGTGTAGAAGAAGACGATGTCGTAGTTCTTCAGGTTTTCCTTGGTGAAATCCTTCGCGACGTCCTGCGTGCAATCGACGCGGAACAAGTTGCTCTTGATGCCGATTTCGGTGACAGCCTGCTCGGCGGGAGACAGCGCGCCGTCCTTGCGCGTCACGCTGCCGTGCTTGAAGCCCTGGCTCTGCGTGACCATCAGGATGCGATAGCCCCCTTCCTTCTTCTCGGCGCCGTCCTGGGCCAGAGCGGCGGTGAAGCTGGTGACGGCGAATGCCGCGGCGAGCAGCAATCGGAGAGGTCGAATCATCGTTGGTAGGTCTTTCATTCAGGTGGGAAAGATTCTCTGCCCAGCGCACCGTGATGGTGCGCCAAGACGGTTTGCGAAGGAGCCTATTTTACTTTCCCGCCGCGGCCGGTGCAGTGAGCTTCTCGATCAAGAACTTGGTGACCGAGCCGTACTTCTGGTCCGCTTGCCCGGGGTACGCCACGACCACCTCGATGCCCGAATCCTTGGCCGCTTCGGCGAACTTGATGCCGTAGAGCGCCGAGTGGGTCGGGTCGGGTCCGGCCTGGCCGATGACCGGCGGCGTCTTCTGGTTCGGATAGTCGAGATAGAGCGGCGGATCGTCGCTGCTGATCAGCTCGATCGGCGAATACTGCTTGATCCAGGGGAGCACTTTCTCGCGGTTGGCGATGAGCAGCTCAAATTCTTCCGCGCGGGAACGTCCCGGAGCCTGAAAACCAAAGGCGTGTCCGCCGTAGATGGCGTTCGGCATCCACTCGCGCAGCTCTTTCGGGTCGAGCGAGGTCTGAGCCCCGGTGACCGCGGCGGCCGTCAGGCGGGACGACTCGCGGGCGATCGGATCGTCGCTGTTCGGGTCGGCCAGATCGTCGGCCAAGGCGAGATAGAGCGACGTGCAGGCCCCAGCCGAGCTGCCGGTCGCGCCGACGCGATTCGGGTCGATGTTCCACTCCTTGGCTTTCGAGCGAATCGTCTGCAGAGCGCGAGCGGCGTCGTGCAACGGGCCCTTCACGGGGGGCTCGACGTTGTGCTTCATCGCTTCCGGAATGAAGCGATAGTTGATCGCGGCGACCGAAATGCCGGCGTCGAGATAGGGCTTAATGGCGTTTGTGCCGTAGTTCGACTTGTCGCCGTTCATCCAGCCGCCGCCGTGAATGAGCAGCACCACCGGGGTCGGCTTGTCCGACCTGGCCTGCCAGAAGTCGAATTTCTGCCGGTCGGAATCCTTGCCGTAAGCGTAGTCAGCCACCGTTGGAGTCGGCCGCTGCGGCGGCG
>Ga0182737_1004040_pt1 | contig 10234 bp, 12 predicted proteins | sample eDN5th30CBELigOP_FD_128878 | JGI IMG/M metagenome (GOLD analysis project Ga0182737, IMG submission 128878) | Enriched Organic Plus compost microbial communities from Emeryville, California, USA - eDNA 5th pass 30_C BE-Lig OP (version 2) (version 2) ... | reverse complement strand
CAAGGGTCGTTTTACAGTGCTGCACAACGCGGAGAGGTGGCTGAGTGGTTGAAAGCACCGCACTCGAAATGCGGCATGGGGGCAACTCCATCGGGGGTTCGAATCCCTCCCTCTCCGCCATTTATCTCATAGAAATCAAATATTTATGAGAAATAGAGCTTATTCATTGGGTTTCCCTTGCGCGGCTTGGCGTTTACCTCCAACCAAGGGCCACATTTACGGCACTTCCAGAGATTCTACTCATATCGTTTGATAGGTTGAGAAGCTCCTTTCAGTTCCGCTAACGCCAACGTTATCAGTTCTTCCCATGCTTGGCTCAGCGAATTGGTTTGCCGATTCAACTCGCCGATTCTGCCCATTACTCTATCATACACGTCCTGCGGCACCCAGCCCTCTCCGGCAACGCGCCAAGTCATCCAACCACGGCCATCCGAGGTGTAGAGATTGAACAGGTCATGTAGAAATTGTTCAGCATCGCGACAAAGCTGTTCGTAGCGCGCCTGGATATTCTTATTGTGGAACGGGAAGATATCGTCGTTGCGATACAGCACGAGTTGTCGGACGCCATCGTAGTCGGTATCTCGAATAGATGTCTCAATAGCGTGCTCGCGTAAAATGTAGGCTTGATGCCGGTCTACGAGCTTAAGAAGCGAGTTCAACTTATTTACATCTTCGATCATCATACTGTCGCGCGTGCTGTTGTCATTAGAGAAATCTGCAAGCTCAATGCTGAACCACGTCACGAGTGATCCAATCAAGAGGATTACGCCGCGATATTCAGATTATCAAAGTCAATCGGCCACTGCACCCAGATAAGTGACCCCATGACAGCCAAGCAGGATCCAATTCGTGCTAGCTTACTCGGATGTTCGGGGATTGCGCGCATGTAGAATAACTCCTAATAAATCTGTCGACCGCATCTCCAGCTCAGCACTTCCAAAACCGCACGGGATTTTGAACATGCTTCAATTCTGGATTCGTAATCTGCTTTCCCCGGCTTCCTACATACAGCTCCCACACATTTTCCGGTGCTTCTTTGCCAATAAATCCAAACCGATGCCCCTCAGCATCTGAGGCGTGTGGCACATCGGAGAAGTTTTCAAGCGTCGCAGGTAGCCAGACCTCCGGCGAAAACACCCCAACGGCCACACCTCGGACGACTGCAACTACGTAAGTGGCATTCTCCGCCCGATTCTTATTGATGCGCCAGCAGTATCGGGTGAGATCATACATCGCTTTTCGATTGAAACGCTCCTCAAGCTTGTTGATGCAAATAAGGACCAAGCTTTCTGTAGGTTCAGTCGGGAACTCAGGAAGACTGTATTTGTCGATTAATTCGATGTGGTTCATCGGACCACGATCAGTGCTTGCATGACCACCTTGAATGTTGGTTAATCCGGGATAAGCATCGATCAGAGCCGCTTCTACTTCGAATATCGCTTCGTCGGGAATTTCGTGCCTGTGAATGACGTGGGTGACCGAAAGACCGACATTCTTGATTGCCCGAATACGATCCAGCTTTGCGCCAAGGATTTGATCACCGTCGCCGTCGCCAGCGGCAACGCCTGCAGCATGGTCAAACACACGGTTACCTTTTCCTTTTCCGACATAAAACGTCTCGCCGTTGCGCGGATCGATTAGTCGATAGACATAATTGCCAAGCTTCTCGCAAACTTCTTCAGAAAAACGCATCATTACATCTCAGTTCAAAGTGATGACTTTGGCAGGCGCGAACGTCTCGTATCGTTTGACACCCGTGACCAGCCCCTTCCCGAAGGTCGGTGACCCCACAGCTCCTTTTAGCCAACATTCCTTTTTCGGCTTAATGTAAGTGAAAGCTACGCACTGACTGTTATCGATACAGGCAAGGCGACACGCGAGAGGGGTTTTTGCTGCCGCGTGAGGCCGACGCGATAAATCCCCACCGGGCAGATCGATATCATCGAAAAGCGCCTTGGCCGGATCAATCATGCCAAGAGAAAATGGGGCAGGATCAGAATCGGCTCCGCTAAGGAAGCGGCCTGAGAACGCCACGCTGTTTCCATCGGCTCGCCCCTCGCTTGCTTTCAAGAAACAATTTGGTCCTTTTTTGATCCTCGGATTGGTATTGAACGTAAACGCCTTACACTGCCCATTCATTGCGAGACAGCTTTTGGCACACGCCGCAGCATCATCGACGCGAATGGTCGATATATCCTCCCCGAAGAGATCCAGCCCCGTATACAGAGCGATTCTGTTCGGCCGCTTGGTGAATTCTTCCAACGGTGAGAGCTTCGCTACAGATTCGGTTTCAACGGTGGGCTGCGAAACCGGAGCAGCAGTTGAAACACCCGCTACAGTTTTCTCAGTTTCCTTTACATTCTCATTTTTTTCAGTGGGAACAGCACTTGCCACCGGTGTATTAACTACTGCTTGTTCCTCACCAGACCGATTGAGCTTGTATCGTTCAATTTCTTCGTGACTGAATACATGCATGTCGTCAGGCCGCGTCTTGAACATGACCTGCATAACTTCCGGCGGAGTGTCAAACCTGCTTAGCACTTCAATTATGTCGGAGATCGCCAATTGAGCGCCCACGAGGTCTGGTGAATCGGAGGATATCTGATGCACACCGAGCGCACCGTCTACCTTTCGTTCCTTGCCAGCCAAGAAAATATAGGAACATGCGGAATAGCATTTGCTTGTTTTTGGGATATAAGTCGTCAAACCCCGTTGATTTATATCGTCAGCAATCAACAGCCCGGCTTGAACATTGCCACCACCGCTATTTAATGTGATTAACTTCGCTTGTGGTGCTGCACGAAGGGCTCTACGAAAATCTAAAGCCGTGCCCTGTTGAACAAGACCATTCATCGCAATGACGTCTGGCTTGGCGTCATCAATAGAAAACGGCCCAAACGTCTTTTCTGCGGCCCAGACTGTTGTGCTCGTCATGGCCGAAAACAACCAGAGAATGCCCGCAAAGGCGTAACAGAACGACTTACGCATAACCCCACCCCAATACCTGAGCTATCTAACAACACGCGCACCAAGCTGACAAGGATACTTTGTGTTCTGGCCGCGCTTCAAACCGAGCCAAACAGCCATATTGGAATAATTCTTGGCTCCAACGCTGGGCATCCTACGCGTGATCTCCATTGGAGGGTCGAATCCCCCCCCCATCTGCCAATTATATAATAGAATCAATATCTTACGAATTGGTATTTCGCGTTCAATTGGGAGGCGCGCGATCAACCGATAAACTTCGACCAAAGGTCACGCTTAGGACACACCCGTCTTGCTTGGCGTTTTTAATGCAATGTGGTTTAAAGGTCCTGTTTAAATTATTGGCTGCGTGGGGTTGATGCATATTCACATCGAAGAAGTGATTGGTCGCGCCAAACAAGGGATAACAGAGCCTTATATTTGCCGGTGCTCAGACAACACCCTTTACTATGTGAAGGGCAAAGGCGCTGGTTATGGATCGTTGATTAAAGAATGGGTAGCGGGTCGGCTGGCAGAATGTCTCAAACTACCAATCCCTTCCTTTGCTATCGCCTGGGTCCCAAAAGAATTGTATGAACTCGGCCGCAAAGATCTCCTTCAAGACCTCGGCTTTGGACCATTATTCGGCTCCCGTGAAATACCAAACACTAATGAAATGTCTTTTCTTAACTCTGAAAGCATTCCGACGCAGCTCAAGCGTGATATAGCCGCCTTCGATTGGTGGATTATGAATGGAGACAGAACACTTACTGAAGTGGGCGGTAATCCCAATATCCTCTGGTCCGAAACGGCGAACGTGTCGTATATTATAGATCATAACTTGGCTTTTGATGAAGCCGTAACGCTTCATTCACAGCTTCAGGGCCATATTTTTGCCGAAGCCCTCGCTGAAATATGTAAAGATGAAGCCCTTCAAACGCACTATCGCGACAGTTTTCAAGACGCTTTGTCACATCTGCCAAGCATCCTGAGTGACATTCCACAGCGGTGGCATTATGTAGACGACGAGCAGAGCATCGAAATCAATTTTTCCATTGATGAAATGGAACATCGGCTGAAGAGAATTCAAGAGCGGGCATTTTGGGAACGAACATGAATAAGCATGCAGTGAGCTATGCGATTATCCGTTTCCAGCCACATGTTGAAACGGAAGAATTCGCCAACATAGGAATTGTTCTCGTCGCCCCACGACTGGGTTATCTTGACTTTAAATTAGAGACTAAGCGTCACGCCCGGCTGACCAGATTTTTTGACAGTATGGATCCAGCGACCATTCGCTTGGTCATCAGAAACTATGATGCGGAATTGAAACGCATCCGCAGTCTTGCTGGCTACAATAGTAACGGTCAGACTCGCTTTGAATTTAGCCAAACGGATAATGCAGAACACCTATTTCAGGCCCTAACAAAAGATCGAGAAGGAATTATTAGATTTAGTGATGTTCGCTTTGTTATGGCAGAAAACCCGAAAACAAAATTGGATGAACTATTTGACTATTATGTCAAAAGAAATTTTGCAAACTCTATTTACCGGGAAGGTCTCTTGGAAAGGCACGTCCGAAACCTGTTAAAATTGAAAGAAATAAATCGTAATTTCAAACAACAGTCTTTTGGAGACGGACTCTATTCAGCAACTTTCCCATTTGTTGAAATGATAGATGATAAACCGGTAAAGATATTGAAGCCATTATATCTTGGTCAAGACAACCCAACCCGTATTCTTGATCACAGCAATAAGTGGCTATTTACTATAAAGCGGCTGAAAAAATTTCTTCCTCGAGATGTTGTTTTTGCTGTGGAAGGTCCTGATGGGCAGTCATTACAGCAGCGAGCGTTTGAAGAGGCTATCGAGCAATTTAAAGCCAACGACATTCGGGTTGTTAATGCCAAGAATGAGCGTGAACTGATCGGAGCAGTTAAGCCGAAATAGCCCTTGGCTCCCCATCCGGGGCATCCTACGCGTGATCCTCAACATCTATTGGAGATCACATGGCAACGATCCGCAAGCTCAGAGGCCGCTGGCAAGCACTGGTTCGTCATCGTTATGCGCGGTAAGCACCGAGAAATCGTTCTGTGTTATTAAGCGCCTCACCTCCGGCGGATAGCAATTTCCACCGCCGATATAGTCTCGAAACGTATCACGGGCCTGGGCATTCGTCAGCACATAGAACGTTGGCGTGAGGGTTCTAAGGTCTAGCTCGATAAAGATGAAGAAGTCGGCATCACCCTTCGTTTTCATGTTCACCGGCCACCGGGTGATGTCCCGCGCTGGGCTGGTTCGAAATTGCCTTGTCTTCACCTCAATAGATTTGGCCTGACCGGCAATAACAACAATCACGTCGTGGCCCGGCGCGCCTTCCGGGCTGATGTAAGCCGCGTAACCGAGACTATTCAGTTTTGCTATGGTGAGCAATTCACCGAGTGTGCCAGCCTGTAATCTTGAAAGTAAAGTTAGCATGCAATGAGGTCCCCCGCCGTTCGTAGATCAGGCCAAACTCGACATTCGGTTGCCACGTAATGCACGTGGTGACTTAATTGATCGGGAGTGGGAGATTACTGAGGGGCTACCTCCTACGAAGGGGAGAGGAAATCCTTCCCATGATGATTGTCCCTATCTCACTAATCAAATTTACCCGAATCTGCCAATTTCTTTTTTCTCCGAGCATAAGCTTTGCGCCGCTTCTCAAGCTTACTTTGATGTAAGCGCTCGTCAACAATCTTCTGTTCTCGAATAGACTTTAAATAATCACGTTTTCTAAGCAATTTTTCAGCATCATCAACCTCAGCGGTATCTAATAATTTAATTAATTCCAAAAGATCAGATTTCGTAAGCGTTATACGGACATCATAACCACGCTCAAGACCACCTATATAAAATCCCTTAGTAATCGACGATACACTGACGATGTTCAGATCAATATCTAAAGCAAAGTCTACCGTCACAGAGTCTCGCCATTCTTTCCGCCGTATGACGGCAGCTTCCAACCCGGATTCTTGGTAAGCTTTAACTTTCATGCCCCTCTCCATGTTACACGCAAAGAAGCAAATATTTCTGTGAAATTCAAGCAGCTCATAACGACTTTAAAGCCCTTGGCTCCCCATCCGGGGCGTCCTACGCATGATAGACAACACCGTTGGAGATCACATGGCGACGATCCGAAAACTCAGAGGACGCTGGCAAGCGCAAGTTCGCAGACGTGGCATGAAGCCACGCTGCAAATCATTCGACAGCAAAGCAGAAGCCGAGAAGTGGGCGCGCGATCTGGAGAGCCAAGTCGACAAGTTCGGCGCTGCACCGGATACGCGCATTCTTGAAAGCACGACACTCGGCTCTTTGCTCAAGCGATATGCCGTAGAGGTATCGCCATCTAAACGTGGCTCAATTCAAGAGATACAGCGCCTTGACGTGCTTCAGCGTCATGATCTCGCTTACCGGACGCTGGTCGGCTTGTCCCAGCAAGATATTGCATCGTTCCGCGACGAACGCCTGAAAACCGTCAAGCCTGCGACGGCTGTTCGAGAGCTTGCGATCCTGAGCCACGTTCTTGACGTCGCCATGCGCGACTGGGGCTATCCCCTCGCCCAGAATGTCGTGAAGATGGTGCGCCGCCCGACGATTAACAACAACCGGTCACGCCGCCTGACTGCTTCAGAGGAACAGCGCATTCTCGACGCCTGTGACGATGGCAAAGTGGAATGCTTCCGAACGCTGGTCGTTCTGGCAATCGAGACCGGGATGCGCCGTGGCGAGATTCTTGGCTTGAAATGGACGGACATCTCACATAACCGGCGCGTGATTTCCTTGGCGCTGACCAAGAACGGCAGCAGCCGCGAGGTTCCGCTGTCGCAGAGAGCATATGAAGCGCTCATGACGCTGAAGCAGTGCGAAACAGTAGATCAATCTATGCCATTTGCGATGACCACGTCAGCCTTCGAACAGACATGGCGCCGTGTTCTGAAGCGCGCAGGTGTCCGCGACCTAAAATTCCACGACCTACGCCACGAAGCCGTCAGTCGTTTCTTTGAGCTTGGCCTGAACATCATGGAAGTCAGCTCGATCTCCGGGCACAAAGAGCTTTCGATGTTGAAGCGATACACACATTTGAACGCCGAGAGCCTTGTAAGCCGCCTCGGCTAGAACGACCTCGTCCGCACCTTTTGCCATATGCTGGAGCTAATCTGATGAAAACCGGACTTTCGATTATTACCGCCGCAGTGCTTGCCATCGTCTCGAACAACCAAGCGTATGCAAACAATGACATCGACATATCGATCAAGCTTCTTGCACAGTCCGTTGCCAGTATCCGCGCAATTTCTGCATCGTGCGACATCGAAGTCGATCCCTCGTTGCGCAGCAGAGTTTTGGAAACAACTGCTCGAATTCCAGGCATATATATGAGCGATGTCATTGCGATTTTCGTTAGCGAACAAACCTTTCAAGATCGCATTCAAAATACTCTCGGATGTGACGTGGACAGCAATAAGCATCTTGAGGTTGAAAGGAGAAACTATGCCAGAACGCTTGAAGGCTTGAGGAAGCGGATTGCGGATCGTTACGAACAATAGCTCGTCGTAATCACAAGGCGTTATCGCCTCTGTTCGTCAATATAAGAATTGACACCGATACTGATTCAATTGACAAAACCTGCCGCAGACTGAGAAATCGAAGGTCTTCAGGTATTTTTTGTCAGCACAACACTGCCTAAAGCTTGACACTCAACCGAAAAATTAAACGGTAAAAAGCTTAATTGTACTGTGAAAGCCTTGCGACCTTCAATCGTTAGACATGTTACTGTCGCGGGCTTTACGCTAAATTGACAAAAAACGGGCGGTTTCTATTTTTTCCCGAAAGACGTTCGGAGGATGCTCTGACGGCTCTTGCTTATGTGAAAACACGGACTGATGTCCGTTCCTTCTCTATAAACGTCGAAGTCCTAGAAAATTGTTCACCCTTGTTAGGGATGCATTCATTGTGCGGCATGTCTCCCAACCTATCCTCCGGTAGCTGAAAAAGCCACGAGGATTCGCACAGGCTGCGATTATTTTGGAGCACTAGGGATTTAACAAACCCAGCCCAAAACGCGCCAGCGATCAAATCTGAGTCTTTCAGAGTACATATACTCACTGACTGGTATAAGACGCATGTCATGCGTTTCTTTACCGATAGATCAATCTACATATTAATGGTCATCGCTTGATGTCGCCAAAAGATTGCACGAACCACCGTATACTCTGCGCCAAACGCATCTGAGATTGAGATATATACATAATGTTACGATTTGTAACCTTATGTGACCAATGATCCTAATTGAGAAATTTGATACCCGCTAACGTAAAACTTATAGGCTTGCGGGTTACGGAAACACAGTTTTCAGAAGGTCGATCAAAACCGACACTCTTTCATAGCTGCCCCGTAACAGATCGGTAGAAATCTGTCTCGGAGGTCAAATATGGTGGACTTTGCCCAACAGCGCCTGGCTGATAACAAGAATGCATGTCGTTTTATCGACCGCAAGATTTTAGCTCGCGAACTGGAACTCGTCGACACGACATGGTTTGGCTATCGCTTCATGTCACCGTGGCAGCGCAGTCAACATTTTGAAAAGTGTTACGCGGAGGCACGGAAGAAAGCTCTCGCCTTGAGGATCGGCACCGCCAGCGCTGAGACGAAGAAGAGCTACTCAGTTTGCTGGACTTCCCAGAACCGTGAGTTAACCAAACTCTGGAAGGCGCGCCAGCGCGCCGACGAGCTGTGCCTGCCATATGAGATCGTTCTGGACAAGGCTTTTGAAATCACCGAACTCGCTGGACGCAAAAATATCTGCCTTCCAGAACAGCTTATTCCTGACTGGCATAAAGACGGGCAGGAGAAATTAAAAACGTTCTGGGCGGAAAAAATGTACGATGACATCGACGAGAAACGTTGGGTTGCTTTCGGTGGAATGCGAGGCGACGCCGGAGCTCCCTTTCGCCAAGAACACTTTAATAACTTAAAGGCGCAAACAAGCGTGCGTGATTATCTCATTTCTGAGCGTGCACGACAGCATAAAAGTTTCGAGCAATTTATTCTAACCTATGGCTACAAAGAACGAATGCTTGATTCCAAGGCCGCTAAAAAAATTATCGCGCTCCATCCCGACTATAATAAAGTTATTGAGCTAATTGAATATGAGAAGAAGCGTTGGGTAAATGACGGAAAACCATTTGCAGCCCCAGTAACTGACAAGGAGACCGTTTGCACGCTACAAGGTTGTTATGGCCTCAGACATTACTACGACAACCAAGCCGATTGCGAAGCTTGCCCCTTACAGAAAGCCTGCAAACAAGCGTCCGAGCAATGCGAGATCGAAACCTGCGGTGCGGTAGATGGCGCAGATCCCGTGACCGTGCGGAAGCGTGGCAAGGCAGCAGAACGCAAACGAAGGTCCAGGCGAAATATTGCTGCCCGAAAAGACCCTACTCAGAGGCAAAGGCTAGAATTAATTGAAAATGCCGCGAACAAATATGGGGTGAAAAAGACAGCTTTCTGATCCGCAAGATTACAAAATCCGCGACGTCACACCTACCAATATCTTTATATATTATAATAATTTTATATTATATATATTTGGTAGGCGTGACATAAATATCTATTCCAGAAATTCAATTTCTTTCGGTACGCGTGACTTATATTTCTCCGTATTGGTCACACCTACCGGAATGGAAAGGGGCACTTTCTTGCAAAGCTTTTTCAGGCACTCCGGTAAACGTGACAAGAAGTTACGGTTGTCAGTATATTTTCTGCCCCCTAAACGTGACGAGCTCCGATAGCCGGAAGTGTCACGCCTACCAAATATTTATATAATTCATTTATATATATATTATTAGACATTGGTAGGTGTGACACCGGCATTGATTTGGCTATTCTTGGCTACACTCCGGAGTTGTCAGCCAACCACTTGGTGAGCGCGGCAATCAGCTTCGGTTGCAATTGGTGGCCGGAATGAATCGCATACCGGATTGATACATCTTTTCGTCGATGACCGAGTTCGTCCATGAGAGCGCTATGCGTCAGCGCGCGACGCTGCTGTATTTGCTGGATTCGCTCAATGGCCCACTCTGTAAGATAACGTTTGTTCGCAATGGGACTGATCCACCCCCATTGAACGGGTCCACCTTGAAGTATGGTTTTGACCATGAAGGAGGACCACAATGGCAAACAAGCGACACAAGCCCGACGAGATCGTCACGAAGCTTCGGCAGGTTGAGGT
>Ga0182737_1004037_pt1 | contig 10246 bp, 8 predicted proteins | sample eDN5th30CBELigOP_FD_128878 | JGI IMG/M metagenome (GOLD analysis project Ga0182737, IMG submission 128878) | Enriched Organic Plus compost microbial communities from Emeryville, California, USA - eDNA 5th pass 30_C BE-Lig OP (version 2) (version 2) ... | reverse complement strand
CGATCGAGATGTTCGAGCACCATCGACTGGACCGTAATCCGTCGCGCGCGGCGCGCACGGGCAACGAAGGGGACGAGGCATGAGTGGCGGCGAATTCGATATCCGTACCTGGCTGGTCGGCGCCAGCTACCTGGTGGCGGCCACGCTGTTCCTGCTGGGGCTGCAGCGCATGGCCTCGCCGGCGACGGCGCGCAGCGGCATCCACTGGGCCGGCGTGGGCATGCTGCTGGCCACCGCGGCGACCTTCCTGCTCCCGGGCCTGCACAACCTTCCGCTGATCGTCGTCGCGCTGGTGATCGGCACGGTGGCGGCGTGGATTTCCGGCAAGAAGGTGGCGATCACCGACATGCCGCAGATGGTGGCACTGTACAACGGCATGGGCGGCGGCTCGGCCGCGGCCATCGGTGCGGTGGAACTGCTGCGCTTCTCGGCGCTGGCGCAGGGCGGCGAAGTCGCCGTCGCGGGACCGGGCGTGGTGGTGCTGACCCTGGCGGTGCTGGGTTCGGCGATCGGCGCGGTGTCGCTGTCCGGTTCGATCATCGCCTGGGCCAAGCTCGACGGCCGCCTCGACAAGCGCGTGGTGTTCCCCGGGCAGCAGGCGTTCAACCTGCTGGTCGCGCTGGCGATGGCAGTGCTGGGCGTGCTCGCCGCCACCACCCTGCAGCCCTGGGCGATCGTCGCCTTCTTCCTGGTCGCGCTGCTGCTGGGCGTGCTGATGACCTTGCCGATCGGCGGCGCCGACATGCCGGTGGTGATCTCGCTGTACAACGCCTTCACCGGCCTGGCGGTGTCGTTCGAAGGCTACGTGCTGGGCAACGAGGCGCTGATCATCGCCGGCATGATGGTCGGCGCGGCCGGCATCCTGCTGACCCGGCTTATGGCCAAGGCGATGAACCGGCCGATCTCCGGGGTACTGTTCGGCAGCTTCGGCGGCGGCGGACAGGCGCAGGAGATCACCGGCTCGCAGAAGCCGATCGAGGCCGGCGACGTGGCCGCGATGATGGCCTATGCCGAGCGCGTGGTGATCGTGCCCGGTTACGGGCTGGCCGTGGCCCAGGCCCAGCACAAGATCTGGGAGCTGGCGCAGCGCCTGATCGACCGCGGGGTCAAGGTGAAATTCGCGATCCACCCGGTGGCCGGGCGCATGCCCGGGCACATGAACGTGCTGCTGGCCGAGGCCGGCGTGCCCTACGACCTGATCGCGGACATGGACGACATCAACCCGGAGTTCCCGACCACCGACATGTCGCTGGTGATCGGCGCCAACGACGTGGTCAACCCGGTGGCGAAGACCGACCCGGCCAGCCCGATCTACGGCATGCCGATCCTGGACGTGGTCGAGTCGAAGAACGTGGTGGTGATCAAGCGCGGCAAGGGCACCGGCTTCGCCGGCATCGAGAACGCGCTGTTCTACGCCGACAACACCCGCATGCTCTACGGCGACGGCGCGGAAATGGCCAGCGCGCTGGTCAGCGAACTGAAGGCGCTGGACGGCGGCGGTCACTGAGGCGCCAAACACCGGACCGGATCTACAGGGGGAGACGGGGAATGAAAACTGCAAACCTGGTGGCCAGGCTGGGCGGCGCCTGCCTGTGCCTGTCTGCAACCCTGGCCTGTGCCCAGGATGCATCCCGGAAAGAGGTATGGTGGGCCGAGGTCAGAGGCGAGGAATCTCCCGCCGCCGAAGCAGCCGTCGAGGCTCCTGCGGGCGGCACGGAACTGACCCAGCCCAGTGGCGCGCTGCTGCCTGCCGGAGCGGCCAGCCGAGGGGCTTTCGAATGCGTGGAAGTGCGACGTTTCGAGGTCGGCGCAGGCGACGGATTCATCACCAGCAAGGAAACAGCGAGGGCTGCCACCATCCCGCAAGCACGGCTGGACGACCTGCAACGTGCCGTTGCCGGGCAGGTGCCGGAAAAGGCCCGTGGGTTGCGTGCGACCCTGGTCGGCCCGTCCTGGCCGGCTTGTCCGGACCCGGAGCGCGCCCTCGTCCTGGGTGGGCGCGTGGTCGACTACAAGGCCGGCAACCAGGCCCTGCGTTACTTCGTCGGCTTCGGTGCCGGTGCGCAGAAATTCGCAGTCGAGGTCTGGCTGGCCCGGAAGTCCGACGGAGCGCTCGTGGCGCGCGACGAAGTGGTCGATCGGAAGGTTGGTGGCTGGTTGGGCGGGCAATCCGAAAAGGGCGTTGAAGACTTTGCGGAGAAGGTCGGAGGCTTCGTTCGCGACAGCTTGCGCTGAATTGCTAGGTTCCTGTCAGCCGACGAAAAGGCCCGGGCAATGCCCGGGCCGGGTCCGCGAGGCGACGGTCGCATGCTTGCGCATGGGCCGGGCGCACCCGCCTGGGAGGGGAAGGGTCGCGGACACCTGCAGCCTCGCCGGTCCGCGCTGCCTGCGATGTGCCGGCTGGCACCGGCAACATGTGCGCAGGTTGCGCTTCGGCAGCCGCGCGACGTGCAGTTGACCCGAAGAAGCCACGGCACCTGCTGGCGCCGTGGCTTCCGTGGTCGCGCCCGTCAGAAACGCTGCTGGTACTTCATGTACACGAAGCGGCCGATGTCGAACTGGCCGGAGTAGGGCACGCTGGAGCTGGGCTGGCTGTACAGCACCGGGCCGACGTGGTCGAACACGTTGTTGGCGCCCAGCGCCACCACGCCCCGCCACGGCGTGTTCCAGCGCAGCTCCAGGTCGTGGAAGGTGTTGGAGCCGACCCGCCGGATCGCGCGGGTCTGCGCCGGGTTGGCGGCCACGTAGTCCGGGTCCGAGCATTCCTCCGGGAACAGCGCCGCCGACAGGCAGGTCTCCTTCTGCGAGGAGTAGTAGCGCGCGCCCCAGGTCGCGCCCCACGGTCCGTGTTCCCAGCTGAGGCTGGCGTTGGAGCGGACGCGGAAGGTGCCGACGAAGCCGGGCGAGGTCGCCCAGCCGACCAGCTGCTGCGGCAGCGTGTCCGGGCTGGTGTCGGTCTTGATCTCGTCGCGGACGGTGTAGGTGCTCTGCCACACCAGGGGGAAGCGGCCGAAGTCGGTGTCCATCCGGTAGCCGAGGTCGAAGTCGAAGCCCTCGGCCTCGCGGTAGCCGGCATTGATGCCGGCGAAGGACAGGCTGTTGACGAAGCCCAGCGCCGGGTCGCGGGTGAAGTCGACGCAGCGCGACGCGTCGCCCTGGATGTAGCAGTCGTTGAGCATCTGCGTCGGGCTGTCGGCGACGATCGTGTCCTCGATCCGGATCTTCCACCAGTCCAGGCTCATGTTCAGGCCCTCGAGGAACGGCGGGCTCCAGACCAGGCCGAAGGTGTGCGACTCGGAGCTCTCCGGGCGCAGCTGGTCGTTGGAGCCGGCGAAGAACGCCACCGGCGTCTGCGAGTTCGGCGCACCGGCCGGGGTGAAGCCCTGCGCCAGCTGGCGGAAGCTGTCGGCGTTGGCGATGTCCTGGGCGCAGCGCGCGCGCACCTGGGCGTTGGAGGCCGAGGCGCCGAACAGCGTGTCGCACGGGTCGGTGAAGGTGGCGAAGGTCTGCGAGCCGCCGCCGTAGAGGTCGTTGATGGTCGGCGCGCGGAAGCCCTCGGCCCAGGTGCCGCGGACCAGCAGCGACTCGATGGGCTTCCACTTGAAGCCGACCTTGCTGTTGGTGGTGTCGCCGAAGGTGTCGTAGTCCGAGTAGCGGCTGGCCACCGAGAAGCTCAGCTCGCGCGCGCCCGGCAGGTCCGCCAGCACCGGCAGGTACAGCTCGGCGTAGACCTCGTCCACGCTGTAGCTGCCGCGCGTAGGTCCTGCCGACAGGGTGGTGGAGTTGCCGGTGACGGCCATCGCGTCGGGCACGAAGCGCCCGGATTCCTTGCGGTTCTCCACGCCGACGGCGAAGGCCGCGTCGCCGCCGGGCAGGGCGAACAGCGAGCCGGACAGCAGCGCGCTGAATGCTTCGGTTTCGGCCACGCCCGAGGAGTTGAGCGTCTGGAACAGGAAGTCGCGCAGCTCCGGGTTGCCGGTCAGGCCGCCGTCGCCGGTGCGGCCGTAGGGGATGAAGGGGTTCCACGGCACGCAGCTGGCCAGCGGCACCGGGGCGTCGGGCGTGCCGCACTGGACCACGCCGTCGGCGTTGAGGAACGACGGTCCCACCGCTTCGGCCACGCGCGCCAGGTTGAGGTTCCCGTAGTTCTCCTGGGTGACCTTGTTGCGGTTGTAGAGGTAGCCGACTTCCCAGTCGAACACGCGCGAGCCGGCGTCGAAGCTGCCTTCCAGCGCCGCGCTGAAGCGCCAGGTGGTGGAGGTCGGCCGGTCCACCCGCGGGATCTCCCAGGTCCGCCGCCAGAACGTCACCTGCTGCGGGTCGGCATGACCGTGGTGGCTGCCGAGCGGGTTGTAGTAGCTGTCCTCGGACATGGCGATGCCGAAGGCCGCGCTCTGGAACGGGTAGCCGGCAATCTGCCGCTCGGCCTCGCGCTCGCTGTAGAGCATGCTGCCGCGCAGGCGCACCCGCGGCGTCAGGTCGTAGGTGCCGTCGACGAACAGGGCGCGGCTCTGCAGCGGCGTGCGCAGGTGCATCTGCCGGTTGGCGTTGCTCTTGTCCGTGGTGGAGCCGGCCGGACCGGCGGCGCTGTTGCCGACGTTGGTGTCCAGCGCGTGGTAGTTGCCGATGTCGCGCCAGTCGGCGCCGGCGTCGAGCACGCGGTTGCCGCCGAGCGCGGAAGGCAGGTTGATCACGCCCCACTGGCTGACCGTGGTCCAGCCGCGGGTCGGATGGCGGTAGCTCTGCGGATAGGCGCTGTAGGGACGGTCGCCGGCCATCACCGCTTCCTCCTTGCGGTACTCCACCGCGGCGGTGAGCGAGCCGCGTTCGCCGGTGAAGCCGAGCACCAGGTCGGCGCGCGTCGTGTCGCCGTCCCCCTCGCTGTACTGGCCGAAGTAGGCGCCGGCCGAGGCGCCTTCGAAGCCGGAGCGGGTGATGATGTTGACCACGCCGGCGATGGCGTCCGAGCCGTACACGGAAGAGGCGCCGTCCTTCAGCACCTCGATGCGCTCCACCGCGGCGGTGGGGATCAGCGACACGTCCTGGAAGCCGGAGGTACTGATGCCCAGGCGCTTGCCGTTGACCAGCACCAGGGTCCGGGTGGTGCCGAGGTTGCGCATGCTGATGAACTGCCCGCCGACGTTCTCGCCGGCCAGCAGTGGCTGCGCGCGGCTGATCGCCGGGGCGCCGACGGCGGAGACGTTCTGCAGGATCTCGGCGACCGACTGGAAGCCCTGCTTCTCGATGTCGGCGCGGGTGATGGTGAGCACCGGCGTCTCGGTTTCCAGGTCGACCTGGCGGATGCGGCTGCCGGTCACCTCGACGCGGTCGAGGGTGGTGGGCGCGTCGTTCTCCTGCGCGGAGGCCGTCGTGGCGGCGGTGAGCGTGGCGGCGAGGGCCAGGACGATGGCGTCGCGCAACCGCGTCGACGTGGGCTTCGGGAAAGAGGGGGCCGGCGCGGCGAGGCGCCGCAGGTTGCGATGGGACTTCCGCATGGACATTGTCGACTCCGCATGGTGGATGCGTGGCGTGCGCCGCGCGGTTCCAACCTACGAATCGTTAACGCCTGCCGGTGTGCGGCCCTGGTCCTGGAACGTGTGCGCGCGTTGCGCAAAGCGCATGCGCTTCAGCTGCCATGTATCTCCACGCGCACTGGGCCCGTGCTTCCTGCAGATGCAAGACGTGCGAACAGCGCGATCGGAATGCCGGCCAGCAGCATGTGGGCGACGATGCTGCACGCGACCCACAGCGGATCGCGCGGTTGCGCGCCGGCTGCCGACAGGGGTACGACCACGAGGTTCATCGCTGCATAGAGGAACAGGCCATAGGCCGCGCCGCACAACCAGGGACGGCGTAGCAGCAACGGCACCCGCCGCGCGGCCAGCACGTACGCGGCCGCCATCGCCGTGGCGATGGCGAAGTGCAGGACCAGGCCGAGCGTGGCGCTGGCGGCGCCGCCGTCGAAGCTGGCGGGCCCCAGTGCGCCCGCCGCCACGCTCTGCAGGATGCGTAACGGGCCGACCCCGGCCTTGAGCCACCAGAACACCATCGCGTAGAGGATGTCGAGGCTGCCGGCGACCAGGCCGCCGAACGCGATCGCGACGGCGGGATGGAACGGCCGTGCGCGGCTCATGCCTGCGGCCCGCAGGAGAGGGGAATGCTGGGCGCCGGCCGCGGTATGCGTGCCGCGAGGCCCGACTTCCGTGCCTGTGTGGCGGTGACGCCGAAGGCCTGCTTGAACGCGCGGCAGTAAGCGCTCTGGCTTTCGAAGCCCAGCGAGTCGGCGATCTCGCAGATCGGCATCTGCGTGTGCCGGACCAGCCGCCAGGCCCGCTGCAGGCGCAGCCGCGCGGCGTACTCGGACGGCGTCTCGCCGAACACCTGGCGGTAGATGCGCAGCAGGTGGTGCGGCGAATAGTTGGCGCTGCCGGCCAGCTGCTGCAGTCCCGGCCGGCGTTCGACCTGGCGGCGGATCAGGCTTTGCGCACGCAGCAGCCGCAGCAGGGTCTGCTTGCGCCGGTGCAGGGTGCGGCCGGTGCAGCGCGCCAGGCATTCGAGCAGGCGCGACTGTTCGCGCAGCAGCGCACCGGCCAGCGCCGGCCAGGCGGCGTCGACCAGATCGGCATCGCCATCGCGGCCGGCACGGACCAGCCGCAACAGGGCGCGGGCGGCGCTGCGCGGGCACGGCGCCTCCCACGGCAGCGGCTCCACCGGGCCGCTGTGCCGGCTCCATGCCGCCAGCGGCGCGGACACGCCGATCGCATGGCCGCTGGCGATGCCGGAGAGTTCGCCGTCGCGCCACACCAGCACGTGCCGCGCGGGCAGCGACCAGAAGTCGCCGCCGGCGCGCAGCTGCAGGTGGCCGGTCAGTGGCAGCAGCACGGTGAGCCAGTCGCGCTGCAGGCGGAACACCTGCGGCCGGCCGCGTGGCGACAGGCGCAGCACCTGCAGCGCGGACGCGGTGGAGGCCAGTTCCGGGGAGGGGGAGGGTTCGGGTAAGACGGCAAGCCTGTGCATGCGACGCCGGTCCTCTTCGGGGGGCCTCCGCCGGGCCGGCGGGACCGTGCGGTACCGATGCTAGGCAGCCCCGTGGCCTGCTCACAGGACCAATCCGGTCACATTTGATGGGGCCAATCGCGACGGTTGTGTGCGCTGCGTCGAACACGCGGGCTGCGCGCAGCGCGGACTTCCAGGCGCTCCGGCAGGCGGTGGCGGGCGCAATGCCATGGTCGTAGCCAAGGCCTGCCCGAAGCGCTTCAATGGGACCAATCCGGCACGGAGCCCGGCCATGTACCTCGAGCTGGACGGAAACGGCCCGCTGCAGGCCCAGCTGATCCGCGCGCTGAAGGCGGCGGTGCTTGGCGGCCGCACCGCGCACGGCGAACGCCTGCCAGCCACCCGGCAGCTGGCGCGGGAGCTGGGTGTGTCGCGCAATACCGTGCTGCTGGCCTACGAGCAGCTGCGCGCGGAAGGCTTCATCGAGGGCCGGATCGGCTCCGGCAGCTACGTCACCCCGCCGCTGCGCGCATTGCAGCCACCGGACACCGGCGAGGCGCCGCTGCCGCCGCAGTCGGAGTTCGCCCGGCGCGGGCGCCGCTACCACGACCACGAGCACATGGCCGGCCGCACCGTGCCTGGCATGCGCTACGCCTTCCAGTACGGCGTGCCGATGGCCAACCCGGCGCTGGCCACCGCCTGGGCGCGCGAGCTGGCGCACGCGGCGGCCTACACGCCGCCGGGCTATCCGCCGGCTCAGGGCCTCCTGGCGCTGCGCGAGGCCGTGTGCGACTACCTGGCGCGACGGCGCGGCGTCGTCGCCGCGCCGGAGGACGTGTTCATCGTCGCCGGCACCCAGCAGGCGGTGGCGCTGGCCGCGCGCGTGCTGCTCGATCCCGGCGATGTCGCCGTGCTGGAGGAGCCGCACTATTCGGCGCTGCGCGAGCTGCTGCAGATCCATGGCGCGCGCGTGCGCACCGTGCCGGTCGACGCCGAAGGGCTGCGCTGCGACCTGCTGCCGCAACCGGCGCCGAAGCTGGCCTGCGTCACGCCCTCGCACCAGTTCCCGTCCGGCGCGCTGATGTCGTTGCCGCGCCGCCTGGCGCTGCTGGAGTACGCCCACCGCCACGGCTGCTGGGTGCTGGAGGACGACTACGACGGCGAGTTCCGCTACGACGGTCGCCCGCTCGCGGCGCTGCGTTCGCTCGACCGGCACGGGCGCGTGGTCTACATCGGCACCTTCTCCAAGGCCGTGTTCCCGGCGCTGCGCCTGGGCTACCTGGTGGCGCCGCCGGGACTGCGCACCGATTTCCTCAACGCCAAGTGGCAGGACGACTTCGGCTCGCCGGCGATCGAGCAGGCCGCGCTGGCGCGCTTCATCGCCGACGGCGGCTTCGAGCGCCACCTGCGGCGCGCGGCGAGGGCGCTGCGCGAACGCCGCGAGGCATTGCTGGAGGGACTGCGGGCCACGGTCGGCGAGCGCCTGGAAGTCGGCGACTCGCGCGCCGGCATGCACCTGGTGGCCTGGTGGCGCGGCCACGACGCCGCCGACGGCGACGCGCTGATTGCCCATGCCCGCACGCGCGGGCTGGCGTTGTATCCGATCGCGCCGTACTACCTCGAGCCGCCGGATCGCGCCGGCCTGCTGCTGGGCTTCGCCAGCCTCGGCACGGCCGAGATCCGCGAAGCGGTGACGCTGTTCGCGCGCTGCCTGGACGAGATGGAAGGAAAATGCGCCGCGGCTCCGCCGTGACGCATGGAACTCAGCGTCCCGCGCGCCACGCCAGCAGCGGTCCCAGCGCCAGCAGCACCAGGTCGAGCCGGGTATTGGCCATCAGGCTGAGCGTCATCACGTGCCAGGCGCCCATCTTCGGCGCCGCTTCCCACGGCGCCATGCCCATCTGCCCGCCGATGTGGCCGGCGGCGACGAACCACTGCACCGCCACGATCATCGCCACGGTGGCCAGCGCGGCCAGCAGGCTTCGCGCCCGGCCGGCCGCCATCCCGCCCAGGCGCAGCATCCACGCCGCTTCCAGCCCCGCCAGCAGCGCCACCCAGCCGTGCTGGCGGTCCGTGGCCAGGGCCAGCGACGCCCACGCCACGACCATGGTCACCGTGCCCAGCACGAGCATGAACGGCCACAGCCAGCGCGCATGCGGCGGGTGGGCGGATGGCCGGGGGGACGGTGCGGGCGACATCGACAGGGGGTCCGGTAAAAGGCCGCCAAGGATACGCGCAGGCCGCGTGAGGCGGGGCATCGGTTAGAATTGACGGCCTCCCCACACGCCGGCCAGGGCCTGCCTTGCAGGCGCGAGCCTGCAGCCCCATATCGGCCCCATGTACTCCCGCAGCAGCGAACCCGTCCGTTTCGAGCGCGACTGCGCCGCCGTCATGGTGCCGCAGGGCGAAGCCGTAACCCTGCCCGCCGGCAGCGTCGGCTACATCACCCAGGGCCTCGGCGGCAGCTATACCGTCTTCGTCGAAGGCAACCTGTTCCGGATCGCCGGCAAGGACGCGGACGCGATCGGCAAGGAACCGGAGGCGGAGCTCGAACTGCCCGCCGACGCCGGCGACGAGGAAGTCGAGGCGATGGTCTGGCGCCAGCTGCGCACCTGCTTCGACCCGGAAATCCCGTTCAACATCGTCGACCTCGGCCTGGTCTACGAGGCCAACCTGCGCCACCGCGACGACGGCACCCGCGCGATTGACGTGAAGATGACCCTGACCGCGCCCGGCTGCGGCATGGGCGAGATCCTGGTCGACGACGTGCGCAGCAAGCTCGAGCAGATCCCGACCATCGCCGAGGCCGACGTCGAACTGGTCTTCGACCCGCCGTGGGGCCGGCACATGATGTCCGAGGCCGCCCGGCTCGAGACCGGGATGTTCTGATCGCCCCAAGCGATCTTATGGCGTAGCCCGGACAAGGTTGCCGGCCGGATCGGAGGCGACGCGCCTGCATGGCCCCCGGCACCCGTGTCCTCGCCATTCCCGGTCCCGGATGCGCTTCGCTTATCCGGCCACCGGCTGTCGCTTACGCCCGGCTGATCGCCGCCGCCTGCGCCTGCAGCACGCGCACCGCGTCCGCCGGCGCCAGTTCCAGCAGCAGGCCGCGCTGGCCGGCGTTGATGTAGACGCTGGCCTCGGCCATCGCGTCCTGCTCGAACCACACCGGCGCCGGCCTCTGCTGCCCGAACGGGCTGATCCCGCCGACCCTGTAGCCCGTGCGACGCTCGGCCTCGGGCACTTCCAT
>Ga0182737_1004036_pt1 | contig 10248 bp, 9 predicted proteins | sample eDN5th30CBELigOP_FD_128878 | JGI IMG/M metagenome (GOLD analysis project Ga0182737, IMG submission 128878) | Enriched Organic Plus compost microbial communities from Emeryville, California, USA - eDNA 5th pass 30_C BE-Lig OP (version 2) (version 2) ... | reverse complement strand
CGGCCGCTGGAACCGTCCCAACCAGCGCGGCCCGGAGGAGATGGGCTGGCGCACCACCGCGCAGAACTTCAACCTCAACCGCGACTACGTGAAGGCCGATTCGCCGGAAATGCGGGCGATGCTGCGCCTGGTCCAGGAATGGGACCCACTGGCCACGGTCGACCTGCACGCCACCGACGGCGCGCAGTTCGAGCACGACATCTCCTTCCAGGTCGAACCGCTGCATGCCGGCGACGCGGCCCTGCGCGAGGTCGGCCGCGCCTGGCGCGACGGCGTCGCCGCCGACCTGACGGAAGCCGGTTCGCTGCCACTGGTGTTCTATCCGGAGTTCGTGGTCGAGGACGATCCGGCCTCCGGCTTCGAGGACGGGGTGGCCCCGCCGCGCTTCTCGCACGGCTATTTCCTGCTGCGCAACCGCCTGGGCATGCTGGTCGAGACGCACTCGTGGAAGCCGTATCCGGAACGCGTGCGCGCCACCCGCAACGCGGTGGTCTCGGTACTGGAGCACCTCGCCCGTGACGGCGTGAAGTGGCGCCGCACCGCCAGCGAGGCGGACGCCCGCGCCGCGCGCCTGCCCGGCAGGGAGGAGCCGCTGGCGTGGAAGGCTACCGACGAGGCGCGTACGGTCGAATTCCGCGGCTACGCCTACACGCGAACGCCGTCGGAGGTCTCCGGCGCGCTGATGACGCGCTACGACGAGACCACCCCGCAGGTCTGGCGCCTGCCGCTGCGCGACCACGTGGTGCCGGCACTGACCGCGACCGCGCCGCGCGCCGGCTACCTGGTGCCGCCGGCGTGGGTCGATTTCGTGCGCCCTGCGCTCGATGCGCATGGCGTGTCCTACCGCCGCCTCGACCAGGCCTGGCCGGCCGCGCCGGTACAGCTCTTCCGCAGCGAATCGCCGGACTTCGCCGCGCGCCCGGTGGAAGGCCGGCAGCGCCTGACCGTGCAGGGCGAGTGGAAACCGGAAAGCCGCGACATCGGCGCCGGCGCGCTGTACGTGCCGGCCGGCCAGCCGCTGGCGCGACTGGTGCTGGCCCTGCTGGAACCGCAGGCGCCGGACTCGCTGGCCGCCTGGGGCGATTTCAACAACGCCTTCGAACGCAAGGAGTACATGGAGCCGTACGTGGCCGAAGAGGTCGCCCGGCAGATGCTGGACGCCGACCCTGCGCTGCGCGAAGAATTCCGCCAGCGCCTGGCCTCGGACCCGGGGTTCGCCGCCGACCCGGATGCGCGCCTGGACTTCTTCTACCGGCGCCATCCGGCCTGGGACGAACGCTACGGCCTGTACCCCGTGCTGCGCCTGGACCAGCCCCCGCCCGAACGCTGAGCCGCCATGACCGCCGCCCTGCCCCGCTTCCTCGCCTGCCTGCTGCTCTGCGTCGGCCTGACGGGAGGCGCGGCGGCGGCGAATAACGACGACGGCGCGGGTGCCACGCACGCCGCGCCGGACTTCACCCTCGTCACCCTCAACCTGTACCACGACCGCGACGACTGGCCCCGGCGGCGCGAACAGATCGTGGCCGAGCTGCGCCGCCTGCAGCCGGATGCCGTCGCGCTGCAGGAAGTCCTGCAGCACGAGGACCTGCCGAACCAGGCCGCGTGGCTGGCCAATGAACTGGGCTACGACTGGCATTTCGTCACCACCGATCCGCCCAGCCAGTCGCGGCGCTACGGCAACGCCGTGCTCACCCGGCAGGCGCCGCTGGAGCTGGGCGAGACCCTGCTGCATCCGCTGGAGGACCACCGCACCGCCGGCTTTGTGCGCGTGCTCGCCGGTGGACGGCCGCTCAACCTCTACGTCACCCACCTGTACTGGGCGCCCGATGGCGCGGAGACGCGCGCCCGCCAGCTGGCCGACCTGATGGCCTACATCGAGGCGACTTCCGCCGGCGCGCCTTCGCTCATCGCCGGCGACTTCAACGCCGAGGCCGACGCGCCGGAGCTGCACCCGCTGCGCGAACGCTGGATCGACGCCTGGACCGCGCTGCATCCGCACGTCCCGCTCGCCGAAGCCACCACGCTCAATCCCGCCTACTTCACCGTGCCGGCGCGGGTCGACCACGTGTTCGTGGAAGCCGGCCGGCTGAAACCGGTGGAAGCGCGGCTGCTGTTCACCGAAGCGGACGCGGAAGGCACCTGGGCCTCCGACCATCGCGGCCTGCTGGTGCGCGTACGCCTGAAGGAGCACGCCGGCGCGGCGGCCGCGCCGTGATACCTGCCGCGGTTTAATGTTTCGCACACGCGGCCTTCGCGCGATGCGTGCGCGGCGAACGCGAGGATGCCGGTTCCCCTTCGATCCGACAGGAACCGCACGATGAGCCATCTCACCGGGAAACGCGTCGCCATCCTCGCCAGCAACGGCTTCGAGGAATCCGAACTGCTCGAACCGCTGCGCGCCCTGCGCGAACACGGCGCCGAGGTCGACGTGGTCTCCCCGGGCAGCGGCACGATCCAGGGCATGCGCCACTTCGACAAGGGCGAGAGCGTCAAGGTCGACCGCAAGGTCGGCGATGCCAGCGCCGGCGACTACGACGCCCTGGTCATCCCCGGCGGCCTGTTCAATCCGGACGCGCTGCGCAACGACGACGACGCGATCCGCTTCACCCGCGCCTTCTTCGAGGCCGGCAAGCCGGTCGGCGCGATCTGCCACGGGCCATGGGTGCTGGTGAACGCCGGCGTGGTCGAAGATCGCGAGCTGACCTCGGTCGCGAACATCCAGCGCGACCTGGAGAACGCCGGCGCCCGCTGGGTCGACCACGAGGTCGTGGTCGACCAGGGCCTGGTCACGAGCCGCACGCCGAAGGACCTGCCGGCGTTCTGCGCCAAGCTGGTCGAGGAGATCGCCGAGGGCCGCCACGCCGGCCAGGAGGCCGCCGCATGAGGAAGATGCTGCAGGGCACCGCCCTGGTCGCCGGCGGACTGGCGGTACTGCTGCTGGCTGCCTGCCGCCCCGATACACCCGAGGCCACGCCGGCCGAAACCGCCGCCGCCAGCGCCCAGGACGCCGCACCCCAGCCGGCCGCGGGCGAGGCCACCCTGGACCCCGCCGCGCCGCCGCCAGGCGCCACGGCCGAAGCCACCGCCGCGGTGGTCAACACCCACTGGCAGTGCGGCGACCAGCGCGTGGCCGTGCGCTTCGACAACGCGGCGCAGACCGTCACCGTGGTTCACGACCGCGGCGAGATGGTCCTGCCACAGGAAGTGGCCGCCTCCGGTGCGCGCTATGCGGACACCAACGGCAACGAGTTCTGGACCAAGGGCCCGAGCGCCACCCTCACCCTGTCCGGCACGCCGGCGCGCGAGTGCAGCGAGATCGGCGCCAACGGCACCCCGTAGCCCTCCCGGGGCAAAAAAAGGAAACGGCCCCGCACTGCGGGGCCGTTCCATGTCCGGAAGTGCCAGATCAGGCGACCGTGGCCGAACGCAGCGCGGCGATGCGCTCGGACAGCGGCGGGTGGCTGAGGAACAGCCTGCGCAGGCCCTGGCCCATGCCGCCGGCAATGCCGAAGGCCTCGACCTGCGCCGGCAGCGTGCTCTGGCCCTGGTTGAGCGACAGCCGCTCCAGCGCCGCGATCATCTTGTGGCGGCCGGCCAGCTGGGCGCCGCCGGCGTCGGCGCGGAACTCGCGGCGGCGGGAGAACCACATCGCGATCATGGTCGCGAACAGGCCGAACACCATCTCCAGCACCAGCACGATGGCGAAGTAGGCCAGGCCCGGCCGGTCGTCGTCGCGGTCGCCGGACAGCTGGCTGTCGACGATGCCGCCGACCACGCGCGCCAGCACGATCACGAAGGTGTTGAGCACGCCCTGCAGCAGGGCCATCGTCACCATGTCGCCGTTGGCGACGTGGGCGATCTCGTGGCCGAGCACGGCCTCGGCCTCGTCGGCGTTCATCTGCCGCAGCAGCCCGGTGGACACCGCGACCAGCGCGTTGTTGCGGTTGGCGCCGGTGGCGAAGGCGTTGATTTCCGGCGCGTCGTACACCGCAACCTCCGGCATGCCGATGCCGGCGGCCTGGGCCTGGCGCTGCACGGTGGCCAGCAGCCAGCGCTCGGCGTCGTTGCGCGGCTGGGTGATCACCTGCGCGCCGGTGCTGCGCTTGGCCATCCACTTGGACAGCATCAGCGAGACGAAGGAACCGCCGAAGCCGAACAGCCCCGCCATGATCAGCAGCCCGCCCATCTGGCCCGGGTGCACGCCCAGGACCGACATGATGATGCCGACCAGGAACAGCACGGCGAGGTTGGTGGCGAGGAACAGCGCGATGCGGGTGAACACTGCGAAGGGTCTCCGGGAGCGTGACGGTCTGCCGCCGGTAATGGGTGCGCCACGGCTTGAAATCAAGGGCGGCACGCCGCGACCATGCGCCGATGACTTCCCCTGTCGACCCGCCGCCGGTTCCCTACCGGGGCCGCTTCGCGCCCTCGCCCACCGGACCGCTGCATGCGGGATCGCTGCTGGCGGCCTTCGGCAGCTGGCTGCTGGCGCGCGCAGCCGGCGGCGAGTGGCTGGTGCGCATCGAGGACATCGACCCGCCGCGCGAGGTGCCCGGCGCCGCCGATGCGCAGCTGGCCGCGCTGTCCGCGTTCGGGCTGCTCGCCGACCGGCCGCCGGTGCGGCAGAGCGAGCGCCACCACCTCTACCGCGCCGCACTCGACCGCCTGGTCGAAGCCGGCCTCGCCTTCCCCTGTGCTTGCAGCCGCAGCGAACTGGCCGCGCAGTCCGGCATCCACCGCCAGTGCGTGGGCCCCGCTTCGCGGCGCACGCCGGCCTGGCGCCTGCGCGTGCCCGACGGCAGCGTGGTCGCGTTCGAGGACGGGCTGCAGGGCCCGGTGGTGCAGGACGTGGCCGCGGAGGTCGGCGACTTCGTGCTGCTGCGCGCCGACGGTTACTGGGCCTACCAGCTGGCGGTGGTGGTGGACGACGCCGACCAGGGAATCACCGATATCGTCCGCGGCGCCGACCTGCTCGATTCGACGCCGCGGCAGATCCTGCTGCAGCGCGCGCTCGGCCTGCCCACGCCGCGCTACTTGCACCTGCCGCTGGTGCTCGATGCGGAGGGCCACAAGCTGTCCAAGTCCAGCGCCGCGCAGCCGGTAGACCCGGCCGATCCCCTGCCGGCTATGCGCCGGGCCTGGGTCCAGCTCGGCCAGGATCCGGCACCACTGGAGGGCGCCGGGAGCGTCGATGCACTGCTGCGGTGCGCCCTTCTGCACTTCGACAGGGCACGGTTGCCGGCGCGCTTGCACTTTCATCGTGCCACCACTACAACTGGCGCCGATCACCCTGAATGCGCCTCCGGAGGCACCACGTCATGAGCAGTCGCGTTGCACTGGTTACCGGCGGCACCGGCGGCATCGGCACCGCGATCTGCAGGAAGCTGGCCGACATGGGCCACCGCGTCGCGACCAACTACCGCAACCAGGAAAAGGCCCTGGCCTGGCAGGCGCAGATGAAGGCCGACGGCTACGAGGTCACCCTGGTCAAGGGCGACGTCACCTCGCCCGAGGAAGCCGAGGCGATGGTGCGCGAGGTCGAGGCGAAGCTCGGCCCGGTCGAGATCCTGGTCAACAACGCCGGCATCACCCGCGACGGCACCTTCCACAAGATGACCGCCCAGCAGTGGAACGAGGTCATCAACACCAACCTCAACTCGGTGTTCAACGTCACCCGCCCGGTCATCGAGGGCATGCGCGAGCGCAAGTGGGGCCGGATCATCCAGATCAGTTCGATCAACGGCCTCAAGGGCCAGTACGGCCAGGCCAACTACGCCGCGGCCAAGGCCGGCATGCACGGTTTCACCATTTCGCTGGCGCGCGAGAACGCCAAGCTCGGCATCACCGTCAACACCGTCTCGCCCGGCTACGTGGCCACCGACATGGTGATGGCGGTACCGGAAGATGTGCGCGCCAAGATCGCCGCGGACATCCCCACCGGCCGCCTCGGCCGGCCCGACGAAATCGCCTACGCGGTGGGCTTCCTGGTCGACGAACAGGCCGCCTGGATCACCGGTTCCAACCTGGACATCAACGGCGGCCACCACATGGGCTGGTGAGTGCCGGCTGACCCCGGGACCGGTGGCAGTTGCTTCCGCTGCTGCAGTGCGCCATGCTCGGCGCCACTTGAAGTCTGCCCGCGAGCGCCCGATGGCTGCCACCCGCATCATCAAGAAATACCCGAACCGCCGGCTTTACGACACCGAGATCTCCAGCTACATCACCATCGAGGACGTGCGCCAGCTGATCCTGGACGGCGAATCCTTCGAGGTCCGCGACGCCAAGAGCGGCGAGGACCTGACCCGTTCGGTCCTGCTGCAGATCATCGCCGAGCAGGAACAGGACGGCGAACCGATGCTGTCGACCCAGCTGCTGAGCCAGATCATCCGGTTCTACGGCGATTCCCTGCAGGGCTTCATGGGCAACTACCTCGAGCGCAGCATGCAGCTGTTCCTCGAGCAGCAGCAGACCTTCCGCCAGCAGATGGGCAACCTGCTCGGGCAGACGCCGTGGACGGCGATGAACCAGCTGACCGAGCGCAATCTCGAGATGTGGCAGGAATTCCAGCGCGGCCTGGCCGCCAACCTCGGCCGCCTCACCGGCACCGGCCGCGGCGAACCCGAACGCGGCAGCGGCACCGGCGGCAAGCGCCGCTGACTGCATGGCCCCTCTCCCCGGAGGGAGAGGTGCAGCGGGCTACTGCCTGCAGAACTTCTCGCGGTACGCCATCGCCTTGGGCATGAGCGACTGCAGGGTCTGGATGCGGGTGCCCGGGTTCGGGTGGGTGGAGGCGAACTCCGGCGGCGCCTGGCCGCCCGAGGCCCCCGACATGCGCTCCCACAGGCCGATCGCCTCGTTCGGGTCGTAGCAGGCCGCGGCGGCCAGCATCAGCCCGACCTCGTCGGCCTGGGTTTCGTGGGTGCGCGCGTACGGCAGCAGGTAGCCGTAGCCCATCGCCGCCATCACCATCTGCTGCTGTTGCGGGTCCATGCCGCTGGCCGCGCCGGCCATCTGCCCGATCTGCGCCAGCTTCTGCTGGCTCATGCGCTGGGCGCCGTGGCGCAGCAGCGCGTGGGCGATCTCGTGGCCCATCACCACCGCCATCGCGTCCTGGGTCTGCGCCACCGGGATCAGCCCGGTGTACACCGCCATCTTGCCGCCGGGCAGGCAGAAGGCGTTGGCCTGGTCGGACGGGATCACGTTGACGTCCCACTCGAACTGGCGCCAGTGCTCCGGCGCGGCCATGCCGTGCTCGGCGGCCAGTTCCGCGGTCACTTCCGGGACCTTCTCGATCAGCCGCTGGGCGATCGCGGTGATCTGCTGCGAGGTCCGGTCGGACTTCGGCAGCGGCCGCTCCTGCGAGAGGATCTCCTGGTAGGCCTGCAGGCCCATCGCCCGCTCCTGCTCCGGCCCGATCGAGCCGTCGATCAGCACGGTCTCGCCGGTGTACGGATCCTGGGTGCGGTTGGAGAAGTAGTAGCAGCCGCCATAGACGAGGAAGCCGAGCAGGACCAGCCAGCGCAGGCCGCCCAGGCCGGCACCGCGGCGCCGCGGCGCCTGGCCCTGGCGCCCCGCCTGTCCGAATGGATCCTGTCGCATCGCCCCTCTCCTCTCAGATGCCGCGCACCAGGCGGAAGCCGACGCGCGCGCTGGTCATGTCCGAATCCATCGACGCCCGCCAGGCCGACCGGGTCTGCGCCGGCGACCCGGACCATACCCCGCCGCGGATCACGCGGGAGCGACAGCCGGGATTGAACCACGGCGCGCCATCGGCCGGCGCGCGCCGGTAGCTCGCGTGCCAGCAGTCGGCGACCCATTCGCTGACATTGCCGGCCAGGTCGTGAAGGCCCCATGCATTGGGTTTGAACCGGCCCGCCGGGGCCGGCCCCCAGTAGCCGTCACCGAAACCGACGAAGGCGTTGTTCCAGGTGCGCCCACTCGGCGAGACGTCGTTGGCCCCGGCGAAGTTGCCGCTGCCTTCCGGCGGGGTGCCGTCGTCGCCCCAAGGATAACGGCCGTCGCCGCCGGCGCGCAGTGCGTATTCGAATTCCGCCTCGCTGGGCAGGCGGTAGTGGCGCCCGGTCTGCTGCGACAGCCAGGCCGCGTAGGCCTCGGCATCGCGCACGCTGACGTGCAGCACCGGGTCGTTGGGCGCCGCGGGCCTGCCGTCGTAACCGGAGCGCCAGTCGACCCCGCTGCGGCGGACGAAGTTGCCGCTGCGTTCGTCGTAGACGATGGAGTTGCCGCGGCGGGTCGCGCGCGGACGAGCGCCGGCCTGGGCGACGAAGCGGCCGAACTCGGCCACGGTGACCTCGGTCAGCGACATGGCGAAGCCGCGGTCGAAGCGCACGTAATGCGCCGGCTTCTCCGCGGCGGCGGCGCCCGGCTCGCTGTCCAGCGCGCCCATGCGGAAGCCGCCGTGCGGCACCACCACCATCTGTGGTCCGCGGCTGCCGTCGGCCAGCGCGTCGGTGAACACCTGCCCCGGCCGGAACACGCCGTAGTGGGTGGCCAGGTCGATGCGCTCGCGCAGCTGCGCCGCGACCGGGTCGCCGGGCGCGGCGATGCGCAGGATGTCATCCAGCCGCATCCGCGCCTGGCGCAGGCCGCCGATGCCGCCATCGCCCAGGTCGCGCAGGGCGGCATCGCGCAGCGCGGCGATGCGCGCGGCGCGCAGCGATTCCACCCGGCGCCGTCCATCGGCCACCGCGCTGGCGGCGTCCTCGCGTACGGCCTGGGCATGGTCGAGCCAGCGCTCGGCCTCGGCGAAGTCGAAGCGGGCGGCGGCATCGCCGGCGCGGCGCAGCGACGCGCTTTCCACCGCCGCACGTCCCTGCAGGGCGCGCGGATTGTCCGCGCGCAGCGCCAGCGCATCGCGGAACCAGGCCAGCGCCCCGTCGCCCTGTTCGCCCAGGCGGCCGGCGCGCAGGTCGTCCTCGCCGGCACGGTTGAGCCCGTCCAGCCGCCGCGCCAGTTCCACGTCGCGCTGCAGGGCGACCACGGCAGCGTCCCCGGCCGCGACCGCACGGGCGACTTCGGCCAGCTGCGAGGCCCGGGCCAGCGCATCCGGATCCTCCTCCGCGGCGGCCAGGGCCGCCCGCGCCTCGCGCAGCACCTGCGCCTGCGCGCGCTGCAGGCCGCGCCGGGCGGCGCGGTCCCCCGGATCGGATCCGGCCAGTGCCAGGTAGATCGGCACCGCCGCCTGCGCATCCTCGAACAGACGACCGTCTTCCAGCGCCCCGGCAGCCTGCGCCAGCAGGGCCGCGCGGTCGGCGCCCTCGAGCTCCACCACGGGTGGAGTCCAGGCGCTGACCACGGCCTCGCTCTCGTCGCCGCGCACGGTCACGCTGGGCGCCGCGCCCGGCGCGGACCCTGGGCCGGCTTCCGCGGCCTCGGGCACCTGCGCCGGGGCAGGCGCGCCGGCATCGGGCGCGCGGCCGCAGGCGGCGGCCAGCAGCAGCGTGGTCCACAGCAATGCCCGTATGCCGGTGCGCAAGATCCAGATCCCTCGGTTGAACCGTCCCAGCCGGTTTGACGTTAGGCTATCCCGCCCCCCAGGGGCAACGAAGCAACAGCCCCAGACCACGGAACCCACGTGTCAGAACCCCTCTGGATCGACCAGCCCGGTGAACTCCTGCGCCGGCTCCGGGATGCGCCGCCGCGCATTGGCCTGGATACCGAATTCATCCGCGAACGCACCTACTGGCCGCGCCTGGCCCTGGTGCAGATGGCGGTCGGCGACGACATCCTGCTGGTCGACCCGCTGGTCCCCGGCATGGCCCAGGCGCTGGCCGCCTGGCTCGACGCGCCGCACGTGCTCAAGGTGATGCACAGCGCCAGCGAGGACCTGATCGCGCTGCGCTGCGCCTGCGGCACCCTGCCAAAACCGATGTTCGACACCCAGGTCGCCGCCGCGATCGCCGGCCTCGGCGCCGGCATGGGCTACCAGAAGCTGGTCGAACAGGTCACCGGCGTGGCCCTGCCCAAGGGCGAGACCCGCTCGGACTGGCTGCGCCGCCCGCTCAGCGCCGCCCAGCTCGAGTACGCCGCCGACGACGTGCGCCACCTCGACGCGCTGTACGCGGCCACCTCCGGCCGCCTGCGCGAACTCGGCCGCGAGGACTGGCTGGCCGAGGACGTCGAGCGCGCGCTCGCCACTGCCAGCCGCGACGAAGGCGAGACCTGGCCGCACCTGTCGCTGCGCTCGGCGCAGTTCCTCGACACCGCCGGCCAGCGCCGCCTGCTGCG
>Ga0182737_1004032_pt1 | contig 10256 bp, 6 predicted proteins | sample eDN5th30CBELigOP_FD_128878 | JGI IMG/M metagenome (GOLD analysis project Ga0182737, IMG submission 128878) | Enriched Organic Plus compost microbial communities from Emeryville, California, USA - eDNA 5th pass 30_C BE-Lig OP (version 2) (version 2) ... | reverse complement strand
GATCTGGCGGTTGGTTTCATCATGGGTGCGGCTTTTACAGGCGTGGTGAATACGCTTGTGGAAGAGGTGGTCATGCCGCCGATCGGGGCCGTGGTTTCCAACGTCGACTACAAGGACCTCTACTTCGGCTTGTGGAGGCAGAGCGATCTGGAGCAGAAGATCGCCGACAAGAAACTCCCCGCCTTGGCGGAAGGTCAGCGCTACAGTCTGGCCCAGGTGAAGGAGGCCAGCTTGCCTTACATTGGCTACGGGGCGTTGGTGACGGCGATAATAAACTTCATAATTATTGCCTTCTGCGTCTTCCTGCTCGTCAAAGGGGCCAACTACCTGGCGCGAACCGCCAACGTCACGTTGGGACCTCCGCCAGCCGAAGCGCCGCCCCAGGAGAAGCTGCTGGCCGAAATTCGCGACCTGCTCAAAGCTCGCGCGCCCTGACGCGGGCAGGGGAGTTTCTCACTCCCCCTGTCACAGCTTAAGCTGAGCGTTCCGTCCAGCCCCCGAAGCTCAAAGGTGTTGCTATGGATCCGCGCTCGCCCGGTTCGTTTCCTCCTGGAGGCCCACAGCCACCGTGGAATCAGCCGTATGGCCAGCCGGACAAACCAGGGCAGGGGGCTGCTGGCCAACCGGGCTTTGGCGGCGGGTTCGGCGACAACCCAAACGCCTACTCGCCTCCGGGGGCGGCCAACAATCCGTACGGCAATCCCTTCAGCGATCCTCGCTTTCAGCCGCAGCCGCCCAAGAAATCGCTTTGGTGGCTGTGGCTGCTGCTTGGGGGCGGCGGCGCCTTTGCGTGCTTGCTCTGCTGTGGCTTGTTCGGATTGGTGTATGTCGGCTTCAACGTGATTGAGTCGGAACTGACGCCTCAGTTGCAGCGCGATCCGGTCGTGCAGGAGCATCTCGGCGAAGTGAAAAGCGTCGAGTTCGACTTCATGAAGAGCGTCAGCGAGTCGGAGAAAAGCGGCGACAGCGATACCCTGGTGTTTCACGTCGAAGGGTCGAAAGGCTCCGGCGACGTCATCGGCCGCACGGTGACTGGCGAGGATGGCGCCGAACGCCTGGAAGGGGGCATTCTTCGCCTGCCCAGCGGCGAAGAGTTTCAGCTTTCCGAGTAGCGCGGCGCTGGCAGATAACGCTTAACGCCGCTCGGTGGGCTTCTTTTCGCCAGAGCGAGGCCACCAGGTGCGCACGCGTTCGAGGACCGAGGTCCGAGCGCTCGGCCGTTCCGCCGGTTCGGCCGTGGTGGTGGCCGCCGGAGGCGTTTGGGGCGGCTGCGGTTTGGGCGGTTGAACGGCCGACGGCTGCGAATCGGTCGGGCCGACGAGCTTGATTTCTTCATCCAGCTTTACAAACTGCCGCAGGAACCGCGGCCAATAGCTCTGCAGGAACCGGTGGCAGTCGGCCACCTGCCCCGCCGAGAGCTGAAAATCGGCGGCGGCGATGTACTTCAGCAGTTCGTCGCGCTCGTTGTCTTCGAACCACAGGTCGTACACTTCGACGCTATCGATCCACACTTCTCCTTCGTCCATCAGGTCGAAGCCGACGCGCAGATCGGTCAGCCCGGTGAGCGGGAGGTTGGTGATCGCGAAGCGGTACGACGACCAGCCTTTTTGTAGTGGCTTGAGCGGTCGGCCGTCTTCGCTAACGCCGACATTCGCCGGGCGGTAGTAGGTTTCGCCGTCGAGCTTGCCTTCGATCGCAAGTCGCAGTTTCGGCTGGCGAGTCGGATCTTCCACGCGCAGCCAGGCGACGACCGACAGCCGGCCGGTCGGAGGGGGCGCGAATGGCTCGCTGCGAATCCAGACGATCGGCGCCTGGCCGTCTTTCTTCCGCCGGCTGACAACGTGCAGCGATTGCGGGCTGCGATAGCCTTGCGAAGGATCGAGTTCGACCGTGATTCCTTCGCCGCTGGCGTGCAGCCAGCCGGGAAATTGGCCGTCGACCAGATCCTGCTCAAACGACGGGTTCGAAAGCACGTTGCGCGGTTCGGGCGAGCGAAGCGAATTGGTCCGCTGTCGCAAGTCGCGAATTTGTTCGCGCAGGTCGTCTTCAACGTCCTTCGCCAAGATCGAACGCCAGGCGCTAATGTCGGCGTCGGCGGAGTCGACTTCGCCGGCGAACAGGTCGTATGGCTCCATGCGCGTGACCCAAGTCGACTTGGTCCCGTCGCGCGTGAGGCTAGTCTCGCGCTCTTTCGAGTACGACATGATGTGCAACGGTCGAACCGATTGCCAGTCGAGTTCGACCGTCACCGGCCACGGCGAGTCGTTGACCAGGTAGAAGTAGGTTTTGTTGTCCCGCCGGAGCGTGCGCACAAGGATCGGCTGAGCGCGGCCGCCGGCGATGCGCGGTTCGACGGTGCGAAACGGCTCGGGTGGCAGCCGCCGATAGACTTGCGCGAACTCGCGCACGGCGCTCTCCTGTCCCAGCGGCAACAGCCAGCCGCCGTCGATGACGGTGCGCGCGTCCATCGCAGCCACGCTGTGCACAAACCGCTGCCGCGCGGCGGCGCCGGCGGGCGGAATTTGCGCAATGAACCAGGTGTGGGTGTTTTCCGCCCCGAACGGGCTGAGGCTATCGAACTGCGGCAGTTGCAGCGGCGCCGGCTCGAGGTAGTGCATCGCCATTCCCTGGCCGAGCGACGTGAACAGGGAGCTCAGTTCCGGCGATTCGTTCCAGGTCGCGTGCATCGACTTGCTGAGCGTCGCGCTCCCCGCGGCAATGCGCTGCGGACGGGGGAGGAAGACCGGTCCGTCCTTGCCGAGCAGCGCCGGATCGATGCCGACGCTCAGTAGCGCCTCGTGCTGCTCGTTCGCGGGAGGAAGCGTTGGCCGCAGCCATTGCTGCATATTGCGACCGGCGAGCAAGTCGGCTGAGGTGATGTAGAGCTTGGCGCTCGGCGTGCGCTGGCGAAGATCGGCTTGTAGCGTCGAGAACATGCCGCTGAGCGTCTTGGCCCGCCAGGCCAGCCAGCTCTTGCGTTGGGGGCCGCTAAGGACTTGAGCCCGCAGCGGAATCCGGTCCGGTCCGCCCGGAAGGGCGACGGAGTGAATGCTTTGGAACTGGGCCAGCGTGGCGTCGTCGAAGCTATAGCCCTCTTCGGGCAGAAGCGTGAACGTGTCGTTGCCGCTGTGTAGCGCGACGCCGCCGAACGACGGATGTTTGCCGTAGCGGTCGGCCAGTTCGTTGACGACGCGGCGCACCGCCTGTTGCACGCGGGGATCGAGCGGGTTGTAGTACACGCCCATGCCGCGCCGCAGTCCGTGACGCTGCCCCCAAGTGCGGCCATCGGGCCCGACCGGTTCAATTCCCACGGCTTGCTGCGGATTGGTGAGGCGCAGCGTTTCGAGTTCCGGCAGCGGCGACGAAAACTGAATGGCTGGAATCACCTGAATGCCCGCGCGGTCGCACATCCGCAGGACGAGTTCCAGCACATCCTTGCGCACCGGGTCCTGGCCGAGTTCGAAGAACGTGCCGGTATCGTACTTGGGCGTCGGTTCGAGATAGCGGCTGGGATAAATTGCCGAGCCTTCGCAGGCCACGGTGAGGACCACCGCGTTAAAGCCGGCGTGCTGCAGGTACTCGACCATGCGTCGCGCGCCGTCGTAGAACGTGGCCCAATCGTCGAGGCTGCGGCCCGTGATCGGGTCGAGCGCTTCGGTGGCCGAGAAGTTTTCGGCGATCAGCGGCTTATCGTAGTAGGCGGCCAAAACTCGCTGAGGCTGACGGCCCACTGGCGGCAGTTCGAGCGCCGGTAGTTCCTCGGGACCAGTCTGCACGACGATGCGGCCATAAACGGCGGTTCGCTCGCCGTGGCGATTTGTCAGCACGAGGACCGGCGAGCGCGTCTGCGGCCAAAACGGAATCCGCAGCTTTTGGATCTCTTGAGCCTGACCCGCCCTCGGCGCGGGTACGTCGATCCCCGTGTCGAGTCCAATCGGAACGACCTGCCCCGCAGCGTTCGGTTCGACCAGGCTCACGCCGAGCGTTTGTTCCAGGTCGCCGGGATAGTCGATCTCCAGCATGTGGAGCTTGCCGGGCGTGGCGATCGACAGCGGATAGGCCTGCCAGCCGTCGACCGGAAGCTCGACCCACGATTTGTCCAGATGTGTGCGCGTGCGAATCGGGCCGCTGCCGATCGGGCCGTTCGACCAGACCGGCATTTTGCGCAGGGAACCGAACCGCGGCAGACGATCCCACCATCGCGGATTCGCCGGATCGACCTCGTCGGCAACTCGCCACGGCTGAGCGGCCGGCAAAATTCGGGCAGCCGGCGCCACAACGATGAACTGAATCTTGCGCTCGGCGATCGGTTTGCCGCGGACGAGCGAGGTGGTCAAACGCTTCGGATAGAGCGCGATGCGAATGTCGTAGACCCCTTCCTCGAGTGGCGTGGGGAACGACATCGGCAGCGGCGGGATGACGCCGTTCTCGTCCGTGCGCACTTCCTCTTCCTGACGGTTCAGCTCGGTGTCGGAACGGGCGTGTTGGAGCGTCGTCGACAGAAGGTAGGTTGTGCTGGGCGCGACTGGCAGCGAGGTCGGCAGCAGATCGGCTTCGAACTTCTCGCCGGGAGCGAAAACGAGCGAATCGCGATGCAGCTTGACGCGCAGCATGTCGCCCGGAGCGCGCTGCGCGAGCAGGCGATTGTTACGGTCGTCGAGTTCGACGTTGTGGAATGTCTGCGCCGCCTTGCTGAGCGGAATTTCGATCGCCGGCGCGGGGGAGCCGTCGGGCGATAGCGAAACCAGCAGCTTGGCGTCGACCGGCGCTTGGACGCGAATATCGCAGCCGTCGTAGCTGTGCGGAGTGCGCGGGAAGATGCGGAGCGTTGAGCGATCGACCTGTTGGATCGAGCCCGGAGCGTCGGCTTCGAGGCCAAGCGCCATCGGCTCGGTCAACTGGCCGGAGGTGACGTGGATGGTCCCCTGCCAACTGCGCGCTTCGCCGCCCCCCCAGGCGATGCGCAAGCGGACGTCGAGTTCGGCTGCGTCGGCGCTCGCGGCAAAACCGAGAGCCAGGGGCGTCAGACAGACGATGAGCGCGCGCAGCATCAGGAACGCGCGGCGCGAGAGCCACGCGCGAGGTCGCAGCAGCGGACATCCCTGTCCTGCCATGAACCAAGTCCTACGCACGCTAGAGAATCAGACCCACAAAGCTGATCCCGCATTAGGCTACGCGGCTCCGCCGTCGCAGCCTAAGGGAGCGGCGAATTATAGATAGGGAGCCTGAAATCCGCCCACACTGATTCGTTCGCCGCTGGACGCGTTTCGCGGCGATTCGCAGGACGCTAGCGACGCTATCGCCAGATGTTGAGCAGAGGCTCGGGAAGCGGGGCAGTTTGCGAAAGATCGCCGCTGAGCAGTTGCAAGTGCCGCTGGTCGAGCTGGGCGACGAGCGACTGGACGATCTCTCCTGCGCGGCTGGCGACTTCGTTGACTTCCCAGTAGTCGTCCGGCTTCACGAACAGCTCATGATGGAGGTGGTCGCCGGAGAGCGTTTCGCGCAGAAGCCACGCGGGGGTGCGGATCAGGCGCTGGTTGGGGCCAAGCGCGCACGCGGTCTGCCAGGCGTCCCCAACAGGGCTGTCGAGCAAACGCAACAAGCTGCGCGAGACAGATCCCTCGAGCGGTGGTTGGCCGAGCAGTTCGGCGAAGGTGGCCGCCAGATCGCTGGGCTGGACGATCGCTTGCCGTCGCTGGGCGAAGGTCTTGCGATTGGGCAAACGCAGCAGCAGCGGAACGTGCAGCAGCTCGGAGTAGAGCGCTTCGTCGCACGGGCCGACGCGGCCGTGATGCCCTAGCGGATAGCCGCGCGGCGAGGTGACCACGAGGGCGACTTCATCCGACCACGGCTGACGGTCGATCTCGTCCAGCAGCATGCCGAGGCACATGTCGAGCAGCGTGATTTGTCCCGCGTACGCCTGGCGAAAACCGAGGAGCACGTCGGCGTCGACATCGGCGGTTACGCGCTGCTGTGGCGGCTCGACCAGCGATGGCGGCGTAGGATCGTCCTCGTCGGCAAAGCGATTGCGCAGCGAAAGAGGCCCATCCCACGGCCCAGCCATCCCGCGCGAGTGAATCAGCAGCGTGAAGGGGGATCGCTGCGCGCGAAGCGCGTCGGCTGCCGCCTGGAACAGATGCGCAAGGCCCGTGTCGTCGACGTCGTCCGCCGGTCGCTCGGCGCTCGGCTGAGGCAGGACGATATGTTCGTTGAACGTCTGACAGGCGGCGAAGCGAGAGACCTGCGGATCGTCGGTAACGAGCGACGTCGGCAGGCCCGACTGCGTCGCGCGCTCGAGCCAGGACACTTGGGCTGCTGGGGCTCGCTCGGGCGCCTCGTGCAGGAGCGATTGCTCCGTGCTGCCGAGAGCGGCGCGGAGCTGGTTCCAGGCGTTTCGGCCGGCCTGTGAGGCAAGAGCGTGCTCACCGAGCAGATAGCCGCGGTAGGTTTGCTCGAGGTCGGGCGAATCGGCCAGAGCGTTTTCGCAGAGGAGCGAATCGGCGGCCAGGCGATTGAAATTCGGCGTATCGATCCAGGTCGCGCCGTACGGGCCAAGCCAGCCGGCGCCGAGGCGATCGATGACGAGAACGATCAGCGAGGGAGAAGTCATAACGTGGGCGTTGCTACGCCTGGCCGCGGCCCGCTAGAGGACGAAATCATCCACCGGCCGTTGCCAGGCGACGTTTTCTCGCTCGCGCCGCACGGGACGCAGAGCGTCCGGGTAGGCGTTCCCACGCGGAGCGTGGGAACGAGATTTTCGAGGTTGCGTCGCATTTTCGAGGTTGCGTTGCGATGCGCCTTAGTGTTGAGCGCCGCCGCGTTTGTAGTCAACCACGTTCCAGGCCAAACCACAGGCCCGCATCAGGCGGATCACGAGGTAGGTGGCGTCGAATTCCCACCACTTGTGGCCGTGCGGGGCCATACGCGGATAGGCGTGGTGGTTGTTGTGCCAGCCTTCGCCGTAGGTGATCAGGGCGACCCACCAGTTGTTCCGGCTGTCGTCGGTCGTCTGGTAGTTGCGATAGCCCCACATGTGGCTGGCCGAGTTCACCAGCCAGGTGGCGTGCAGCACGAACACCAGTCGGACGAACATGGCCCACACGATCAGCGAGGCAGCCATGAACCAGCCGCCATAGGCGTAGCCGGCGACGGCGATCAGGCCCGCGAGCATGAAGTGCGACGGAATGAACAGGTTGGCGATCCAGCGGAGGTAGCGGTCCTTGAGCAGGTCGGGCGCCCAGCGCTTGATGTGCTTCTGGTGATACTCGTCGCCGCGATACCAGGCGAGCCAGAACATGTGGCTCCACCACGGACCGTCGTGCGGCGAGTGGGGATCGCCTTCTTGATCGCTATGGGCGTGATGCTTGCGATGGTTGGCAACCCAATCGATCGACGAGCCTTCGCCAGCCAGGCCGCCAATGAAGGCAATCAGGTAGCGGATCGGCCGATACGTTTGGAAGCTGCCGTGCGTCAGCATCCGGTGGAAGCCGAGGCAAATGCCGATGCCGCCCGTCAGCCAGTGGAGGAATACGGTCAGCGCGACCGCTTCCCAACTGAAGACGAACGGGGCTGCGAGGCAGCCAACGTGCAGAATGGCCAGCCAGATGATGTTGGGCCAATTCGGAACTCGCGGCGGCAGGTCTTCTTCGTGCGTTTGCCGGGCCGGCGACTCGCTGACCTGGGCGGGGTGAAGTTCGACGTGCTGACTGGTTCTATTCGAGGAATGCGAAGATTTCGCTTTGAATTCTTTGTGGATCTTTTTGTTCGGTGCTACTGATGCCATTGCCTGGTGCTCTTTAACTTTCGGGGGCGGCTTTCTGATTTCGTCCGGCGAACTTCCTATTAGCTGGCCGGCGATACCGGGGCCGTTGTCGCAGGCAATTGTAAAAGGGATCGATCGCCCCAAAGTTTCAGCCGCGTACCGGCTTGGTAATAGTTGTGTAATCGGACCTTGGTGCGGGTGGCCGCGTTGTCTAAGTCTTGTCCAGCAAGCGATTTGGAGCGGAAGCCAAGTCTGACGGCCAGGGGCGAGCCGTGGAAAAAAGTGGTCAAAAAAGGCTTGTCCGCTCCTGCAGCGGGCGTAAGGCAGGCGATGGACGGGCGGAAATGGTTGACTGCCGCTCTGCAGGCCGTTCCGATGAGGGCAATCGTCGGCTTAGCGACGTAACGCGGGGAGCAGTTCGATGGCGAAACGAACCTGGCGACGGACGGGTGGTCGGCTGATGGGCGTCGTTTGCGGCGCGCTTTGTTTCGTCGCTTCTGCAGCGGGAAACGCCTGCGCTGAGGACGAAACCTCGCCGCGCGATCGCGCCGCGATGGTGCGACGGATCGACGAGCTGATCGATCGTCGGCTGAAGGAAGCGGAGCTTGAGCCGGCGCCGCGATCTTCGGACGCCGAGTTCCTGCGCCGCGCGTATCTCGATCTCACGGGCGTAACGCCGCGCGTCGCCGAGGTGCGTGCCTTTCTCGCCGACCCCGCTGAAGACAAGCGCGCGCAGCTGATCGATCGGCTGCTCCATTCGCCGGCCCATGCGACGCATCTGGCTAACACCTGGCGGCGGATCATGCTCCCCGGCGGGATGAATTTAGAGCAGGTCAACAACGTGGTCGGCGTGCAGAATTGGCTGCGAACGCAGTTTGCTGAGAACTTGCGCTACGACAATCTGGTGAGCGAATTGTTCGTGGCCACCGAAGGAGATCAGACGGGCCCCGCGCTCTATTACACGGCGCTCGACCTCGCGCCGGAAAAACTCGCGGGGAGCACGGCCCGAATTTTTCTCGGTCTACAGATCGAATGCGCCGAATGTCACGACCATCCATTCGACAAGTGGAAGCAGACCGACTTTTGGGGCTATGCCGCGTTCTTCGCTCAGCTTGAGCGCGGCAACGAACGTGGCGGCATGAGCTCGCTGCGAATTGCGGATCGCGATACGGGAGAAGTGAAGCTGCCGAACAGCGAAACGGTGGTCGCCCCGCTCTATCCAGGCGGCGGCAAGCCGTCGGAAGAGGAACTTGGCACGCGGCGGATGAAGCTCGCCATTTGGATCGCTTCGCGCGACAATCCGTACCTGGCCCGCGCCGCCGTGAACCGCGTTTGGGGGCAGCTTTTCGGCCGCGGAATTGTCGAGCCGGTAGACGACCTGGGGCCGCATAATCCGCCGAGCCATCCCGAATTGCTCGACGAGTTGGCGGCGTATTTCGTGGAGAACGGTTTCGACCTGCGCGAGCTGTACGCGACGCTCACTCGCACCGCGGCGTATCAGCGAACCAGCGAGTGGCGCACCGAGCCGGCGCCGCCTCCCGAGCTGTTTGCTCGGATGCCACTCAAAGCGCTCTCAGCCGATCAGCTTTATGACTCGCTGAATCGGATTCTCCATCGCGCCGCGGCGCAAGGCGCTGTCAGCCCGCTGCTCGATCCCCAGCGTCAGTCGTTCGTCGCGCGCGTCGAGGCCAGCGGCAAGTCGCCGCTCGAGTATGAAGCGGGCGTGTTGCAGGCCCTCACGCTGATCAACGGCGCCGACATCGCCGAGGCGACCGATCCGGAGCGAAGTCCGCTGCTGGGAGGCGTCGACGCGCCGTTTCTGACCGATGCGCAGCGCATTGAGACGCTCTTTCTCGCCACGCTTTCGCGCCCACCGACCGACGAGGAGCGAAAAGCCTGTCTGGCGTCGCTCGAAAATCGCTCACCGGGCGAGCGAGGCAAACAACTCGGCGACGTCCTCTGGGCGCTTTTGAACTCAGCCGAGTTCGCGTTCAACCACTAGCGGCTAGCGAGGCTAAAGAGGCGAAGCTTCCGGGTAGGGATGGTGGCCGGGGCTGGACGGAGCGAAGCGAAGGAAGCCCCGGGACGCTCGTGAACACGCTCAATCCCCGGCGCCCCCAAGCGAACGCGCAACTCGCGCCCATTCAATCCGTCAACTCAATCCAAGCCAGAACCTGCCCAGTCTGCAGCGGCTGATCGATGGCCACGCAGCGCTTCGCAAAGATGCCGCTGACTGGAGCGCTCAAGTCGACCGTCACGTCGCCCGCCGAGATTTCAACGAGGCGATCGCCTTCGACCACGCGGGCCCCCACGTCGGCGAGCCACGAAGTGGCGGTCGTGGTTACTCCCGGCAGGTCGAGATCGGGAAGAGCCAGTTGGCGGCGAAGTGCGGACATCGACAGGCGACTCCTAAGACAACCTTGGGGTCGCGTGATGTACCAAAAAGGCTTGAAGCAATCGAGAGCGATTGCTCGCTCGCTCACCTACTGCTTTT
>Ga0182737_1004030_pt1 | contig 10257 bp, 7 predicted proteins | sample eDN5th30CBELigOP_FD_128878 | JGI IMG/M metagenome (GOLD analysis project Ga0182737, IMG submission 128878) | Enriched Organic Plus compost microbial communities from Emeryville, California, USA - eDNA 5th pass 30_C BE-Lig OP (version 2) (version 2) ... | reverse complement strand
GGTCGCATAGGCGACCAGCGGCCAGCCGTAATTCTTGCCCGGCTCGATCAGGTTCAGCTCGTCGCCGCCCTTGGGGCCATGCTCCATTTCCCACAACTGGCCGTTGGGGGCGAAGGCCAGGCCATAGGGCGTGCGATGGCCCATGCTCCAGGTCTCCGACGGCGTCAGGTTGGGACCGGGGAAGGTATAGGTCTTGACCGGTGTGGCGGTCTTGGCGGCTTCGGTATTCTTGGGCGGATCGGTGATCTGCACGCTGGCCGCGCCGGTCTTGCCGGCCTGCGGATTGCCCGGCGCGGGCTTGCCGTCCAGCGTCAGGTGCAGGATCTTGCCCAGCGGCTGGTTGGGATCCTGGGCCGGGGTGAATCGCTGGCGATCGCCGGACGACAGGAACAGCGACTTGCCATCGGGCGCGAAGGCGATGGCGGCACCGAACTGGCCGCCCTTGCCGCCCGCGCCGTCGCGCCAGATCACTTTCAGGTTGTCCAGGCTGGCCTTGCCGTCGGCGGTCGAAAGCTTGGCCTTGGCCAGCGCCAGGCTGGAGCCGCCGTCATGCGGCTCCGAATAGGTCAGATAGACGCTCTGGTCGGTGGCGAAATGGGGCGAGACATAGATGCCCAGCATGCCGCCCTGGCCGCCATACAGCACGGCGGGGGCGTTCTGGACGGGGGTCTTTTCGCCCTTCTGGGTCACCAGCCAGACCGGTCCGACCTTTTCGGTCACCAGCATGCGGCCGTCGGGCAGGAAGGCGATGCGCCAGGGCAGGTTGAAGGTCGCCACCTGGGTCACGGTGAAGGGCAGGCTGGCTTCCGGCGCCTGCGATCCGGCATTCACCTGGGCGTCCGCCTGGGTCGCCACCAGCGCCATCAGCAGCGCCGCTTTCACGGATTTCATAGTCTTCTCCCCATCCTGGATTCAGCTTGAAAATATGGACGCTTTTGTAATCGGCTTCGCCAAAAGCGTCCAGCAGGGGGCTCCCCGCCGGAAACCGCATGCCGCCGCAAAAGTGCGGCGAAATTAGGCCGCTACAGCAATTTCAGGTCGCGCAGCGCGTCCGGCAGGGCGGCGAAATCGTCCAGCACCGCGTCTGCGCCCAGTTCGGCGGCGGGCACCGGCGTATAGCCGAAGCTGACCAGGATGCAGGGCGCCCCCGCCGCCCGCGCGGTGCTGAGGTCGGTGATGGAATCCCCGATCATCACGGCGGGGCCTTTTGCACCCGCCCCGCTGTTGGCCAGCACATCGGCCACGACATCCTGGAAGATGCGCGGATCGGGCTTGGTATAGGGCTTGCGGCCCGCGCCATAGATGGCGGCGAACAGCGGCGCGATGCCCAGATGCGGCATCAGCAGGTCGGTCAGTTCCTGCGGCTTGTTGGTCAGCACGCCCAGCCCTGCGCCGTCCCGCTTCAGCGCCGCCAGCGTGCCGGACACGCCGGGAAACAGCACGCTGTCATCGGCGATATGGCGGCGATAGTGGTCCAGGAAAATCTCCATCAGGCCGGGCATCTCACCGTCGGTCACGGGCGCGCCGCTGGCCTCCATCGCCTGGAAGATCAGCGCCCGCGCGCCGTGGCCGACCATGTGCCGCAGGCTGGTCAGGTCTGTCCGCGGGCGTTCACGGGCAGCCAGCACGGCATTGGTCGCGCCCAGAAGGTCCGGGGCGGTGTCGGCCAGGGTGCCGTCCAGGTCGAAAATCAGGGCGGGAGAGGGGGGCATGAATTAAGGAATCCGCGTCAGAATCGGGGCAATATACCGTCGCAAATCGTCACTTCATCTTTTTCCTCGCCGGGGCTACCCGAACGCCATGTCGAAAGCCGCCATTATCCTCGCAGCGGGCCCCGGAGCATTTTTCCGGAAGGTCGGCCGTGTGCCCTCTGGGTCCAGTGGTGAGCCGGAAAAATGCGACAAGAGAATAAATGGCGCCCGCCATGACTAAAGCCGCGATCATTCTTGCCGCGGGCGCCGGAACGCGGATGAAATCCGCCCTGCCGAAGGTGCTGCACAAGGTGGCGGGCCTGCCGCTGCTGGGCCATGTCGTGACCGCGCTGAAGGCCGTGGGGGTGGACCGTATCGTGGTGGTGACGTCTGCGGCGGGCCAGGCGGTGCGCGACTACGCCGTGTCGCTGGGCTGCGCCACCGCTGTCCAGGAGCAGCAGCTGGGCACCGGCCATGCCGCCCTGGCGGCGAAGGAAGCGCTGGCCGGATTTTCCGGCACACTGGTGATCGTCAATGGCGACATGCCGCTGGTTACGGCCGCGACCATCGAGGCCTGCCTGAAGGCGCAGGCCCGCACCGGGCTGGCGCTGCTGGCTTTCGAGCCGGCCGACGCCGGAGCTTACGGCCGTGTGCTGATGACGCCGGACGGCTTTCTGAACCGCATCGTGGAGTTCAAGGACGCCAGCGAGTCCGAGCGCGGTGTCACCTTGTGCAATGCGGGCTGCTATGCCGCCGATGCCGAAAGCTTCTTCCGCTGGGCGTCGGGCCTGGAGAACCGGAATGCCCAGGCGGAATACTATCTTACCGATGTTCCGGCGCTGGCGCGGCGGGATGGGGTCAAGTGCGGCATCGCCGTCACCGACGAAGTGTCCGTCACCGGCGTCAACAGCCGGGCCGAACTGGCCCAGGCGGAGAGCCTGTTCCAGCAGCGGGCGCGGTCGCGCCTGCTGGCCGACGGCGTCACCATGACCGCGCCGGAAACGGTCTTCCTGGCGCATGACACGATGATCGGCAAGGATGTCGAGATCGAACCTTTCGTGGTGTTCGGTCCCGGCGTGACCATCGAGACGGGCGCGCGCATCCGCGCCCATTCCCATATCGAGGGCGCGGTGGTCGCGGGCGGCGCGATCGTCGGCCCCTTTGCACGGTTGCGCCCCGGCGCGCGCATCGGCGAAAACGCCCATATCGGCAATTTCGTCGAGGTCAAGAATGCGGTGATCGAAAAGGGCGCCAAGGCCAACCATCTCACCTATCTGGGGGATGCGCGGGTGGGGCCGGGGGCCAATATCGGCGCGGGCACCATCACCTGCAATTATGACGGTTTTTCCAAGTCCATCACCGACATCGGGGCGGGCGCCTTCATCGGTTCGGACACCGCGCTGGTCGCGCCGGTCCGGATCGGCGACGGGGCGGTCACCGGGGCGGGCTCGGTGATCACGCGCGATGTTCCGGCCGACGCCCTGTCGGTGGCGCGTGGACAGCAGATGGATATCGCGGGATGGGCCAAGGCCTTCCGCGACAAGAAACAGAAAGAGAAAGAGAAAAAGTAATGTGCGGCATTGTCGGTATCGCAGGCGCGCGCGACGTCGCCCCGGTGATCCTGGAGGCGCTGAAGCGCCTGGAATATCGCGGCTATGACTCGGCGGGCATCGCCACGCTGGAGGGCGGCGCGATCGCCCGCCGCCGCGCCCCCGGCAAGCTGAAGAATCTGGGCGCGGTGCTGGACACGGCGCCGCTGCACGGCGTCACCGGCATCGGCCATACCCGCTGGGCCACACATGGCGCCCCGACCGAGGCCAATGCCCATCCCCATGCCAGCGCCGCGGTCGCCATCGTCCATAACGGCATCATCGAGAATTTCCGCGAGCTGAAGGCCGAGCTGGAAGCCAAGGGCCATGTCTTCGAATCCCAGACCGACAGCGAGGTGGCGGCGCATCTGGTCACCCAGTTGCTGCGCGAGGGTCTGCCGCCCGACGCCGCCGCCAAGCAGGCGGTGGCGCGGCTGACCGGCGCCTACTCCATCGCCATGATCTTCAAGGACCATGACGGGCTGTTGATCGGCGCGCGCAAGGGTTCGCCCCTGGCGGTTGGCTATGGCGAGACGGAAGCCTATCTGGGCTCCGACGCCTTTGCCCTCGCGCCTTTCACCAACCGCGTCACCTATCTGGAAGAAGGCGATGTGGTGGTGATCCGCAACGCCCAGGTCTCGATCTTCGACGCGGCGGGACGTGCCGCCAACCGCGAGATTAAGATCACCTCCGCCAGTGCCGCGCTGGTGGACAAGGCGGGCCACAGCCACTTCATGGCCAAGGAAATCCACGAGCAGCCCGAAGTGGTGGGCCACACCCTGGCGCATTATCTCGATCCCGCCGGTCCGGTGGTGCGCCACCAGGGTAAGGGCTTGCGCGAGGCGCTGGTATCGGCGTCGCGCCTGACCATCTGCGCCTGCGGCACCTCCTATTATGCGGGCATGGTGGGCAAATACTGGTTCGAAAAGCTGGCGCGCCTGCCGGTGGATATCGATGTCGCTTCCGAACTGCGCTACCGCAATCCGATCTATCCCAAGGACGGCGCGGCGCTGTTCATTTCGCAGTCGGGCGAGACCGCCGACACGCTGGCGGCGCTGCGTGACGCCAAGGCAAACGGCCAGACGATCATCGCGGTGGTCAATGTCACCGAAAGCTCCATCGCGCGCGAGGCCGATATCGTGCTGCCCACCTATGCGGGGCCGGAAATCGGTGTCGCCTCGACCAAGGCCTTCACCTGCCAGCTGGCGGCGCTGGCCAGCTTCGCCATCGCGGCGGGCGTGGCGCGCGGCCATCTGAGCGCGGCGGATGAGAAGAAACTCTGCGCCTCGCTGCTGGAAACGCCGCGCCATATCGCCGAATTCCTCAAGCAGGAACCGGCGCTCAAGACCCTGGGCGAGGATATCGCCAAGGCCCGCGACGTTCTTTATATGGGCCGGGGCGCGTCCTATCCGCTGGCGCTGGAAGGTGCGCTGAAGTTGAAGGAAATCAGCTATATCCATGCCGAGGGCTATGCCGCTGGCGAGATGAAGCACGGCCCTATCGCCCTGATCGACGAAGCGGTGCCGATCATCGTGATCGCCCCGCATGACGTGCATTTCGAGAAGACCATCTCCAACATGCAGGAAGTGATGGCGCGGGGTGGCAAGGTGCTGCTGATTTCCGATGCCGAGGGCGTGGCCAAGGCGGGCAAGGTCTGGGCCTCGATCACCGTACCCACCACCAACGCCTTCATCACCCCGATCCTCTACGCCATTCCGGTGCAGTTGCTGGCCTATTACGCCGCCATCGCCAAGGGGACCGACGTGGATCAGCCGCGCAATCTGGCAAAGAGCGTGACGGTCGAATAGCCGCGGCCTTTTTGGGTCGCAGGTTCGTCGCGCCTCCTTTGTCATTCCCGCGAAAGCGGGAATCCAACTTTCTTTCTTCTCTCTTCTCTGCCCGGCCGCTCGTTCGTCATTCGGAACGATCCACTGGATCGTTCCGTTGGCCTTCGGCCAACCATTCCTCACGGCTCGCGGCGCTCAGACGCCTGCGCCCGCCGCACTTCCCGCGCTCGCCAGCGCCTGCATGGTATAGTCGCGGCGCAGGGCCTCGGTCTTTTCGCGCACCCAGCCCGCGATCAGGAACCAGTCCACGATATGCCAGGGAATGGTGATGATAAGCCCGATGATGGTGATGCTGAGGATCAGCATGGCGATGCCCGAGCCCCGGCGATCCAGATAGAAGCGGTGCGCCCCGACGATCCCCAGGAAGATGCCCAGCAGATAGGCCGTGCCCATGCTGGGCTTGTCGTTGGCGACCCGCTGTTCGATCAAGATTTTGTCCTGGGTCGTCAGCATGATGCCCCCCGGCCGTATTTGCCCCGCCGAACCCTACGCTTTTTCCCGCAATGCGGCTATACACGCGGGCCTGGAGACAATTCGTCATGACCGATCAGAATGCCCTGAAAAAAGCCGTGGCCGCCAAGGCCCTGGACTATGTGACCGATGGCATGAAGCTGGGGCTGGGCTCCGGCTCCACCGCCGAGATTTTCGTGGAGCTGCTGGCCCCGCGCGTGCGCGGCGGCCTGAAACTGCTCTGCGCCCCCACCAGCGAAAAGACCGCCGCGCTGGCCCGCAAGCTGGGTATCACCCTGGCGCCGCTGGACGATCTGGCGCCGCTGGACCTGACCATTGACGGCGCCGACGAGGCAGACCGCAACCTGGACCTGATCAAGGGCGGCGGCGGCATGCTGCTGCGGGAAAAGATCGTGGCGGCGGCCTCCCGGCGGATGGTGGTGATCGCCGACGAATCCAAGCTGGTGCCGCGCCTGGGCAAATATCCGCTGCCGGTGGAGGTGGTGGAGTTCGGCCACAAGTCCACCGTCCTGCGCCTGGCCGCCGCCTTCGCCGAAGCCGGTTATGCCGATGTGCCGATGACCCTGCGCCAGCGCGACGGCGCGGTGTTCCGCACCGACAGCGGCAATGTCATCTATGACTGCGCCTTTGGCGCGATCCAGAACGCGCCGAAACTGGCGGCGGCGATTTCGGCGGTGCCCGGCGTGGTCGAGCATGGCCTGTTCATCGGCATCGCCACCACGCTCTTGATCGCCGCCGATGGCGAGATCGAAGTGATTGAGCGGTAAGGCGTGCACAGGTCCGCCTCCCCTCCTGCGAAGCAGGGCGAGGGGGAGGTGGTTTCAGTGGGCGAAGGCGACCGTTTGGGAGCCGAGCGGAAGCTGAAACCGGAAGGGGAGCAGAATAATCCTCCCCCTCCTGCGAAGCAGGGCGAGGGGGAGGTGGTTTCAGCGGGCGAAGGCGACCGTTTGGGAGCCGAGCGGAAGCTGAAACCGTAGGGGGAGCAGAATAATCCTCCCCCTCCTGCGAAGCAGGGCGAGGGGGAGGTGGTTTCAGCGGGCGAAGGCGACCGTTTGGGAGCCGAGCGGAAGCTGAAACCGTAGGGGGAGCAGAATAATGAAGTACGACTACGATCTCTTTGTCATCGGCGGCGGCAGTGGCGGCGTGCGCGCCTCCCGCATGGCGGCGATGGCCGGCGCCCGCGTCGCCCTGGCCGAGGAATGGCGCATGGGCGGCACCTGCGTCATCCGTGGCTGCATCCCCAAAAAGCTGTTCGTCTATGCCAGCCAGTTCTCCGAGAATGTGAAGGATAGTGCCGGTTATGGCTGGGACTTCGGCCAGGCGACCTTCGACTGGTCGACCCTGATCGCCAACAAGGACAAGGAAATCGCCCGGCTGGAAGGGCTTTACACCGCCAATGTTGAAAAGGCGGGCGTCGCTATCTTCCAGGACCGCGCCGTGTTCGAGGACGCGCACACGCTGCGCCTGCTCAACTCCGGCAAGCTGGTCACGGCGAAGACGATCCTGATCGCCACCGGCAACCGCCCCACCCGCGAAATGGGCACCAGCCATGTCATTCCCGGCGGCGAGTTGTGCATCACTTCGGACGAAGCCTTCCACCTGGACCGGCTGCCGCCGCGCATCCTGATCGCGGGCGGCGGCTATATCGCGCTGGAATTCGCCCATATCTTCCAGGGCCTGGGGTCAAAGGTGTCGCTGGTCTATCGCGGCGACAAGCCGTTGCGCGGCTTCGACGACTGCGTGCGGGATGCGTTGATGGTCTCGATGCGGGAACGTGGCATCGAGGTGCTGACGGGCTGCGAATTCACCAAGGTGGAAAAGCGCGGTGACAGCCTGCATGCCGAAACCAACAAGGGCGCGGTGATCGAAACCGACCAGATTATGCTGGCGATCGGCCGCCAGCCCAACACGATGGCCCTGCATGTCGAAAAGGCGGGCGTGGAACTGGGCAAGCGCGGCGAAGTGGTGGTGGACGGATTTTCCCGCACCTCCGCGCCGCATATCTATGCGGTGGGCGATGTGACCGACCGGGTACAGCTCACCCCGGTCGCCATCCATGAGGCGATGTGCTTCGTGGAGACGGTGTTCCGGAACAATCCCACCAGGCCCGATCACGCCCATGTTCCCAGCGCGGTCTTCACCACGCCGGAAATTGCCGTCATCGGCCTTTCCGAGGAAAAGGCGCTGGGCCTGGGCCACGGCATAGATGTCTATCAGTCCAGCTTCCGTCCGCTGCTGCACACGCTGGGCGGGCGCAATGTACGCACCCTGATGAAGCTGGTGGTGGATTCCACCAGCCAGAAGGTGCTGGGCTGCCACATATTCGGCGACCATGCCGCCGAGATCATCCAGGTGGTGGCTGTGGCGCTGCGCCTGGGCGCGACCAAGGCCGATTTCGACGCCACCATCGCGCTGCATCCCACCGCCGCCGAGGAGCTGGTGACGATGCGGACGAAAAGCTATTCGCGCGGTCCGTAAGTCTGCCGCGGTGGTCTGCCCGGCCGCTCGCTTTGGCTCGCGGCGTTCGTCGCTCGAAATGGTCTGCCAGACCATTTCGTTCGCGCTTCGCGCGACCGCTCCTTACCCCGCCGCCGTCAGTGCGTAAGCTCGCCCATGCGCGCGGCCGCCAGCGCGGCCAGGCCCGCGCCCGACGCCGCCAGCCATAGCGCGTTCAGCCCCATCACCGGATAGACAATGGCGCCCAGCACCGCGCCAGAGGCCAGCCCCAGCCACAGCAGCAGGTAAGGCACCCAGCCCAGCGCGGGGCCGCCGGTCAGCGCCGTGGTCAGGTGCTGGCCCAGCTTGACCAGCGTGCCGGTCATGTAGGTCAGGCCGATCCGCACTTCGCCCTCGCGTTCGAACACCGCATTCTCCGCGCCCATCGCCAGCGCCATCGCCGCCGCCGCGCCCGCGATCAGGCCGCTGTCGCCGCAGATCGCGGCGATGGCCAGCAGCGCCGTCACCAGCAGCAGCACACGCACGGCGCGGTGCGGCCCGGACCGGCGGCCCAGCAGTGTCCCGGCCATCACCCCCAGCACGAACAGGGCGATCAGCCCGGCGGCGATCAGCGCCGCCTGGGTTCCCGCCGCCACGCCCACGCTCATCCGGGTGGTGTTGCCGCTCATGAAGGAGACGAAGAACCCGCCCAGGCTGACAAAGCCGATGGCGTCCACGAAACCGGCCAGGGCGGAAAGCCCGGCCGCCAGCAGGCGTACCCGTTTGGCATAGTGGTTCATGGCCACAAGCCGTAATCCGCCCCGCCGTTTCCGGCAAGTCCTTGTGGTGGCGGTATTTTCCCTGGCCCGGGGGCCGTTCACCCTTGTGGCGGCCGCTTCTGGTAAATTGGCCCCCCATCGCCTATATCCACGGTTCGATTGGATTTTTTTAGGAGTGTCGCGTGGCCCCGAACGCCAAAACGGCCTGGTCCCCGCAGAGTTGGCAGGAAAAAACCGCACGCCAGATGCCGGTCTACCCGGATCAGGCGGCGCTGGACCGCGTGCTTGCGCAGCTCAAGACCCATCCGCCGCTGGTCTTCGCGGGCGAAGCCCGCAACCTGCAGGCCGCGCTGGGACAGGTGGCGGAAGGCAAGGCCTTCCTGCTGCAGGGCGGCGACTGCGCCGAGAGCTTCGCCGAATTCCATCCCGACAATATCCGCGACACCTTCCGGGTGCTGCTGCAGATGGCGGTGGTGCTGACCTTTGCCGCGGGCGTGCCGGTGGTGAAGGTGGGCCGTATCGCCGGCCAGTTCGCCAAGCCGCGCTCCGACGATTTCGAGACGCAGGGCGACGTCAAGCTGCCCTCCTATCGCGGCGACAACATCAATGGCGGCGACTTCACGCCCGAAGCGCGCATCCCCGATCCGCAGCGCCTGCTGATGGCCAACGCCCAGTCGGCGGCGACGCTGAACCTGCTGCGCGCCTTCGCGCAGGGCGGCTATGCCGACCTGCACAATGTCCATCGTTGGATGTTGGGCTTCATCGCGGACTCGCCGGCCGGCGAACAATATAAAGGTCTCGCGCAGCGTATCTCCGAAACGCTCGATTTCATGGCCGCCTGCGGCATCACCTCGGATTCGGTGCCGCAGCTGCGCGGCACGGATTTCTACACCAGCCATGAGGCGCTGCTGCTGCCCTATGAGCAGGCGATGACCCGCGTGGATTCCACCAGCGGCGACTGGTACGACACCAGCGCGCACATGCTGTGGATCGGCGACCGCACCCGCCAGCTCGACGGCGCGCATGTCGAATTCATGCGCGGCATCAAGAATCCGATCGGCCTGAAATGCGGCCCGTCGCTGGAGCCGGACGACCTGTTGCGCCTGATCGCGGCGCTGAACCCGCAGAATATTCCGGGCCGCCTGACCCTGATCGCCCGTTTCGGCGCCGACAAGATCGCCGAAAAAATGCCGGCGCTGGTGCGCGCGGTGAAGCGCGAGGGCGCGTCGGTGGTCTGGTCGTCCGATCCCATGCACGGCAACACCATCAAGCTCCAGTCGGGCTACAAGACCCGCCCGGTGGAGCGTGTGCTGGAGGAAGTCCGCGGCTTCTTCGCCATCCATCGCGCCGAGGGCACCCATGCCGGCGGCGTGCATTTCGAGATGACGGGCCAGAACGTCACCGAATGCCTGGGCGGCGCGCAGGGCCTGAAGGGAGTGGATCT
>Ga0182737_1004029_pt1 | contig 10261 bp, 3 predicted proteins | sample eDN5th30CBELigOP_FD_128878 | JGI IMG/M metagenome (GOLD analysis project Ga0182737, IMG submission 128878) | Enriched Organic Plus compost microbial communities from Emeryville, California, USA - eDNA 5th pass 30_C BE-Lig OP (version 2) (version 2) ... | reverse complement strand
TGAGGCTCACGTTGAAGCCCCAACGGTTGGATCTATGCTTCTTGCAAGTATTCTACTAAAACTTGGTGGATACGGCTTTCTGCGTTTTTCTATCGCAATGCTCGCAGAAGGGGCAGTTTACTTTACACCCGTTGTTGCGACGTGCTCTCTATTGGGCGTAATTTACGGATCGTTAGCAACTATTCGCCAAGTTGATCTTAAGCGTATTATTGCTTATTCCTCCGTTGCTCACATGAATCTTGTAATGCTTGGTTTATTCAGTAACAGCCAACAAGGTATCGAGGGCGCGATTTATTTAATGGTTGGCCATGGGGTTGTTTCTGCTGGTCTGTTTTTTTGTATCGGCGTTGTTTACGACCGTTATCATACACGCCTGTTAAAATACTACGGCGGACTGGTTACTGTTATGCCATTATTCGTAAGTGGATTCTTCCTATTCACCCTTGCAAATATGGGATTTCCAGGAACCTCGAACTTTTTGGGAGAAATCCTGCTGTTTAACGGAGTATTTAGTGAAAACAGCGCAGTACTGCTGTTCGCTACCTCTGGTATTGTTCTTTCCGCAGTATATTCTGTTTGACTGTTCAATCGTGTATGCTTTGGTACTCTAAAAACGGATTACATCGCACGATTCATTGATGTTACGCGCCGTGAGTTTGTTATTCTAGTCTCACTAAGCATTCCTATGCTCATCTTAGGAATGTCCAGCGGGTTTGTCCTAGAGTTTATCCACTTCGCAACGCGAACGCTACTTACAGGGAGTGATCTTCTGTACTAATGATTACTATTTACAAAGATCATCACTTATTCGCTGAATTTTACCCATTTTTATTACTCTCAAAACCATGACAAACAACCAAATCAATCAAACAACTGCAAATATGAACGCGCAATTTGAACGACAGAAACACCCATTTCATATCTTAGGGCCTAGTGCATACCCTTTCTTTGTTGGAGCTTTCTCATTTCTTCTTTCTAATTCGCACTCAGCGCATGTACGCTACCCCAGCTTTGCAGCAGCGCAGGCCACTTATTAAACATCCTGCACAAAGACTAAACTGAGGATTGGTGGCTTGCCCATCCGCAGCAGACTCCCCCGCTCGCGGTAAGTATTGAGAAAGAAACTCAATTTGATACACTATTTCTTGCAAATAGATTTTCGTTATTTGCACCTTCGTTCTTTTTGAATGTTATTAATAATTTTATTATTAATAAGTTAAAATTTGGGTTTGATCCTGGCCCCGAATGAACGCTGGAGTCCTATTTTACACATGCGAGTCGAACGAGGCTCTTTTGGGTCTAGTGGCGCACGAGTGAGCAATTCCGATATGAATCTAACTGGGGAGTTCGGTAGACGCCGGGCGAGAGCCCGTGAAGAATCCCGAAGTAAAGGTTGACCCGCTCCCCGATGGACTGTCGGCGGATTAGCGGTTGTAGGTGGGGTAACGGCTTACCTAGCCAATGATGCGTAGTTGATTTTGGAGATTGATCAGCCACGTCGGAACTGAGACAAGGTCCGAGCCCCTACGGGGGGCAGCAGTGAAGAATCTTGGGCAATGGAGGACATTCTGACCCAGTAAGGACGCATGTATGATGAAGGCGCCTAGTTTTCTGTAAAGTACTTTCGGCGATGAAGAAGCTGTCCGTAGTCGCAGTAAGAAGCGCCGGCTAACTCCGTGCCAGCAGCCGCGGTAATACGGAGGGCGCGGGTGTTATTCGTTTTGATTGGGTGTAAAGGGTATGTAGGCTGCTAGCATCATTTTTGGCCTAAAGTGCGGAGAGTTCCTATGCAATTGGCCTTCTAAAAAGCTAGCTTGTGTTGAAGAAAGGTCGGGGCAATTTCTTGTGAAGGGGTAAAATCCTACTATATAAGAACGAACGCCAGCTGGTGAAGACGCCTCTCTAGTTTCAACAGACGCTAAGGTACGGAAGCTTGGGGAGCAAACAGAATTAGATACTCTGGTAGTCCAAGCCGTCAACGATAAGAATTAACATGTAGGCGGGCCTGTCGTAACGTCTGGCGCGAATAAAAACGCTGGAATGGTCCGCTCTGCTGGGCACAAATTCGCCTAGCAGGGTTACGCGCGGCAGGACATCTCGAAAAACAGCTCCAAGCATTTAGAAGCTGTTTTTATCCTTTTTGTAAAGCTAACGCGTTAAATTCTTCACCTGGGGTCTACGATCGCAAGGTTGAAACTCAAAGGAATTGACGGGAATTCTTACAAGCGGTGGAGCATGTGGTTTAAACTGATGATCCTCGTAAAACCTTACCAACCTTCAAGCTTGAATTGAAATAACTTAAGATTATGTATTACATTCGGAAAACGGCTGGCCATAGGGCGGCGCGGCTGTGGGTGTTTCACCTGCAGTTTACCCGCCCCGTGAGCTCCGTTCAAGTAAGGTGCTGCATGGCTGTCTTCAGCTCGTGTCGTGAGGCGTAGGCTTAATTTCCACGAACGAACAAAACCCGCGCCAGTTAGGAAAGTTCTTTCATAGGTTTCGCTTTCTTAGGAGGCTACGTTTTCGTATAAACCATGAACTCGGTACAGTGGGTTTGTAGATCAAACCACCGCCTCTATTCGGAAGCTTTGCTTCGTGGCAAAATCCTTGCGAATATGAACTCTAACTGGTATTGTACAAACTACTTTAGTATACTTTTTCTCTCCAATCCGTAGCGTTCCCAGCTTAATTATAGATCTTTTGTCTAGCTAGGTAAAAGATCTTAATCGCAGCTCGCCCTTTTAGGACATCGCTACTATTGAGGCAGGCGTATACATATACGTTTGAGGGCGATGCACGCGAAAGCGTGCGCGGCCCTACTTACACATAACAAAAAGTAGACGGACGCAGTATGGTGGTGCAAACTGCCATAGTGCGGATTGCCGGGCAGGCGTAAAAACTTGCTGCAGGCACCCTTGCTCTTATACTTCAACTGCTCATACGATCAGATGAAAGCGCGGATGACGTCAAGTCGTTATGGCCTTTATAGGTTGGGCTACACATTTGCTACAATGAAGATCTCAAAATAAAAGCATCGTAAGGTGCTGTTACTAACTGTCTTCCCAGTACGGATCGCTTTCTGCAATTTGAAACGCGTGAAGGTGGAATCGCCAGTAATCGCAAATCAGACAAGTTGCGGTGAACAGGTTCTGGAATTCTGTACAAACCGCCCGTCACGGTCTGGGAGAAGGCTTGCCTCAAGTGCGCCAATAGCACCTACCCGCTCTGCGGCGGTCGCTGGCGGTCACGTCGGTAGGTTTTTGACTGGAACGAAGTCGTAACAAGGTAACTGTACGGGAACGTGTAGTTGGTATGCGGTTTTATATTTATCTAGAATATACTGTTTGATAAGTTTCCAAGCAACTCCAGGCGACGAAACACCCGGCAAGATCGTGTAATGGCAACACGTCGGGCTCATGCCCCGGAAATGTCTGTTCGAGTCAGACTCTTGCTACGCCGTAGTGTGATCAAGCATGGGCGCTTTATCTTCAGTAACGAAATACAGTAAAACTATGCAGTTTTTGCAAGGAAAACTTGTCAGCTTACTGCGAAAACGGTATGTGCCGAAAAGTGCCACGTATTAGTGTATTGGTGATCGGGTAATGTTTTAAGAGAAATTTTAGGTATAATTGAACGCGGTGAGTTGAAACATCTTAGTAGCCGTTTAAAGCATCAAGAGAACTTCGGTTGGTAGCGGCGAGCGAAAACGGAAGAAACATGCAAAGCTGTAACCTGTTAATTTACATACAGACGTAAAATCTTGGTTAACACGCTTGCAGGCTATGTAAAGTAAGTGGGGAACATCGCCACGGAAAACGGGAGGTCGGCTTCTAATATGTAAGATTAAGCATGAACGATAGAAAAGTAGTACTGTGAAGGAAAGTTGAAAGAGTACAACCCCTTGCTTGCCACATTTGTGGCTCCGGGTAGGTTGAAATAGCAATTGAAATGCAGAAACGTTAAAACAGAAGTTTGTCCGTCGAGGTTACTCGTCAACAATCAGCTTCGTACCTTTTGTATAATGGATCAGCAAGCTAACTATTCGAACATATACAGTCGTGTAGTTGCGCCCGAAACCAAGTGATCTAGCCATGGGCAGACAGTGTTCGGTCTCATCTGTGAGCGTCGTAAAGCTCTAGAGCGACTTGTGGCTAGGGGTGAAAGGTTAATCAAACTTGGTGATGGCTGGTTTTCCACGAAAGCTATTTTAGTAGTGTAATTTTGTTGTACGAACAGTGCAAGAAGGTAGTACGAGGTCGAGCAACTCTCTATTTAACGGGCGATGACGAATCGTTGCGGATGACAGGGAAACTCCAAATAGCGTACATACTATAAAAATTAAACAGGCCTGGGGTGCTAAGGTCACAGGCCAAGAGGGAAACAGCCCCGAGCGTTTGCTAAGGTTCTTAAGTCGTTGATCAGTGTCTGAGACGTCGTGTGTTGTTGTCACTCAAAGGCTGGGCTCGGAAGCAGCCATGCTCTCAGGAAAGCGTTACAGCTCATGGAGTTAGATGCTAGACTTCAAAAATGTTACGGAACTCAATCCTCGCACCGAAGTAACGCAATGAAAAAATTCATTTGTAGTGGAACATATTGCTTATAAGTGCCTTTCCGTCAGGAGATGGTGACCTGAAGCAGTTTTGCCAATGCTGGTATAAGTAACGAATAACAGCGTTTCATCGCTGTCGTCATAACCCCCGGTTTAATTTTGGATAAAGGTTTTCTGTCCATTGTTATGCGGCCTCTGAGATAAGAATGATAATTTCAGTCGATGAGTATACACTTTGGCACCCGTTTTGCTGCCACTGCGCTAGTGCACTAGTAATAGCGTAGCCGGCGGCTCGACGCAAGAAATGGAGTGTATCTACCGTACCTAAAACCGACACAGGTGGGCTGGCATTGTATGCTAAGACGATTGAGAAAATGGTATCGAAGGAACTCTGCAAAATAGCTCCGTAACTTCGGAAGATGGTGAACCGAACGGTATAACTTAATTGTTAATCGGTAGGTGGCACGAAAGCGGGAGAGGCGACTGTTTACTAAAAACACAGGACTTCGCAAAGTTTAAAACACAAGGTATGAGGTCTGAGGTCTGCCCGGTGCTCTAAGGCTAATGGGATGGATGAAAGTCCTGAACGGAACCCAGGGTAAACGGCGGCTGTAACTCTGACGGTCCTAAGGTAGCGAAATTCCTTGGCGGGTAAGTTCCGTCCTGCATGAATGATATAACGATCTTTCCACTGTCTCCGGTACCAACTCAGTGAAATTGAACTTTCCGTGAAGATGCGGAATTCTCTGAAGCTAGACGGAAAGACCCTATGCACCTTTACTATATGTTCTGCATAACGTTTACAAATTAATTGTGTAGGCTAAATGGAAGCGGATGAAGCGCTGCGCTAGCGACGTGGACGCGACAGGTGAAAGACCATTCTATTATTCTTGTGACGTTTAGGAAGATAATTAACTCTTTTAACAATGCAGGCAAGGTAGTTTGACTGGGGCGGTCACCTTCTAGAAAGCAACGAGGGCTTACAAAAGTAAATTCACGCCTAGGCGGCTAGGCTGGCGAGCGCAATGGTAGACTATTTACTTGACGGTAAGACTTTGCAGTCGAACCGAGATCTAAGCGATCGGTCATAGTGACCCGGTATTTTCTCCGAAAAGAAGTACCGCTCAAAAAATAAAAGGTACGCTAGGGATAACAGGCTTACCACTCTTTAGAGTCCCTATCGATGGAGTGATCTGGCACCTCGATGTCGGCTTATCGCATCCCGGAGCTGAAAGCGGTTCCAAGGGTTTGGCTGTTCGCCGATTAAAGCGGTACATGAGCTGGGTTTAGAACGTTGTGAAACAGTTCGGTCCCTATCTACTTCAGAAAATTAGCGCGCAGAGGCCCTACGTTTAGTACGAGAGGACCAAATAAGGTAAAATCCCTGGTGGACGAGTCGTGATGTCATCGCGGCGCTTGTTAGCTATATTTATAATCAATAATCGCTGGCACCAGCTAAGTGAGAACTGAAACTCAACCGCGCTGTCTGTGCAACCGAAGACTACGGTTAAGTTAGCATGACTTTGAAGACTCGAGAGAGTCTGTGGAGAGCTTGCCTACGCACAATGGTTTTATTATTTTAAAAAGACGTTAAATATTTTCACCAACCGGTAAGTATAGGGTAATTAGCTCAGTTGGCAGAGCGTCCGGCTGTTAACTGGAAGGTCATGAGTTCGATCCTCTTATTACCCGGTGTAAACAGTAGATACCACGATCCCGTTTGATCTCGATGAGTCAATTAATGGCAGCCAAAGAATACTACTTTGTGGGAAGGATTGGCTGCCAGCAGTTCTTTTCTCTAATACATGAAATTATACTCAATGCAAGCAACTACGTCTACAAATCAACTAATCACGCGATATATTATGACAAATTCTGCAACCCTCTCCGCTGATATGGCGCCAGCTTTAGTTTTTAACGTCACAGTTAAACACAACGAAATCATCTTTCGAACTACTCCAGCTGAACTACGTGAGCTGGTCCTTTTTTTACGTAATAGCGAAAGCTATCAAATGTCTACCCTTGTGGATATCCAAGCAACTGACCGCTTGAAAACAGCAGGACGCTTTGTAGTTAAGTACGCGTTCTTGTCAACAAAGCTAAATCACCGCTGCACCGTCGAGCTTGCTGTCAACGAAGTAACGTCTGTTCCAAGTATTGCAGGGCCATTTTTTAACGATCAGCGTATTTTTGCTTCTGCAAGCTGACTAGAGCGTGAAGTTTGAGATCTGCTAGGCATTTATTTTAGTGAACACGGCGACTTACGTCGTATTTTGACGGATTACGGGTTCTCTGGCCACCCGCTGCGCAAAGATTTTCCTCTGACTGGGTTTTCAGAAGTTGTTTACAACGATGCAGAGGGTCGCGTAACATCGGAACCTGTAGAACTTGCGCAGGAGTTTCGCGTATTCCATCTTTAAAATAGCAAGGCGCAACTTTACACGGGAGCTTCAGTAACCTGTTCTTGGGGGGGATAGCTTAATTGGTCGAGCGCTAACCTGTCACGTTAGAAGATGAGGGTTCGAGTCCCTTTCTCCCCGTCGCTGCGCCTGCTTTCGAAGCAGGCGGTGTGAAAGCTGCCCCTTTGGTGGAATGGTAGACACAGCAAGCTCAAAATTTGCAGTTTATCGGTTCGAGTCCGATAGGGGGCATTACATATTTTTATAAAGTGCCCTGATGACGGAATGGTAGACGTATCTGACTTAGGATCAGAGTTTTGGGAGTTCGAGTCTCCCTCAGGGTATAGTGTTTATACGCCCGCTTGGCGAAACGGTAGACGCGACGGTCTTAAAAACCGTTCCTTCGGGGTGCCGGTTCAACTCCGGCAGCGGGTACGTTCGGCAGCTATAGTTTAGTGGTAAAATAGTCGATTGTGGCTCGACTGCTTTGGGTTCGATTCCCAATAGTTGCCCCACTGTTTTTGTAGTGTGAATTTAAAAATTAGGGACGATGGCTGAGTGGCTGAAAGCAACAGACTGTAAATCTGTCGAGAATATCCGCGCAGGTTCGAATCCTGCTCGTCCCACCAGTGTTTTGTAGTAGCTAACTAAACTTTTAAACCTCTGAATTTTTATTACGCTATATTTTAATAATTATTTTGTACAAGGTAAAAATAAACCCCTACGCCCGTCCCCTACTGCAGCCAAGAACTTACCCCAATACCTCACACCGACCTTGCAAGCTAAAGTAGCACCCAATTCGAACGGAGGGCCGTCGTCGATCTTAACAGATCGCATTTACGGGGCCCGTATCCGAAGAATAACCCCCATCCAGGAGGGGGTAACCGCACCTTGCAACCGCCTCTTCTCTACGGAGGGGCAAACTGAGAAAAAACTACGTAAGCGTGTCGCCGTTACAGAGAGACAGGAACAAAAAGAAAAAGAAAAACAGGAAAGAAAAGAGAAAAGAGAGAAAGAAAGATGGGAGAAAAGGGAACAAAAAGAGAACGAAAAACAGGAAAAAAAAGAAAAGAGAGAAAGAGCACGAGAAGAAAAAAAGAAACTAAAGGAGGAAGAAAAAGAAAGAGAAAGAGAGGAAAAGAGAAAAAAGAAAGAAAAAGAAAGAGAGGAAAAAAAGGAACGAAAGGAGAAAGAGAAACAGGAGGAAAAGTTGGAAAAAATGAAAGAGAGGCAGAAGGACAAACGGCTAGCACTTATCCAAGACTCCTGGGCGCCAGCAAAGCGTAAGACGCGGCTAGAGGCTTTTATAGATATAAACGATTACAAAGAAACTATTCATAATGTAGGTAAACCTCTCCGGAAAAGCCGCTTTCTACAAAAACTACTTAACCGAGTACTTAATCGACCTTTTCTGCTTCCCATCGTGCGTAAGCGCCGTACAAGAGTCTGAGCCTACGAAAGGAAAGATGGCAAGCCAGTAAACAGAAAACCGCGGCGGCCAAAAACGCTACAAGAATGGAAAGAGTATCACCGTCAGCAGGGGGCTCTCCGTAAGCTAGCGTCCGCTGGGGCGTTTCCTTTTACTAATAGGCGCCGCTGGTCTCTAACCTACTCCACGCTACTCAAGGATGTGAAGCGGCACGTGAAAGTAGCGGAGCGGAAAAGCATTGTCCGTTTAGGGCTTAGACACTGAAAACGCCTAGGCGCTTTGCTCGAAGACCGTGGTTTCATTGATGCATCGGATAAGTATCACATTCGTATTTTTCAACTTACTGGTGGCAGCTTTAAAGAAACAGCGGAAATTACAGAGTCCCCCGTTCTACGCAACGGCATAGAGTACTTTGGGTACGACCAAACGGTTGACGATCAAAAACTGCTGGCTTTTACGCCACGTACGCGCACCTTCTGCAGAAAGACACTCGTGGTCACAACGCGAAGGGATTGGCCGTATGTATATTTGCCAATACGTCTTGGCAAGTTTGAGCAGTATGAACAGCTTATTTTCTTTTACGACGACGAGGCCCAAGAGAAAAACTTTCGCACTATTAACGCCTTTGCTGCACGACTCATAGAACGAATTAGATATAAAATCTACCTAGCCCCAGTCCCATACGTGTCTGCCATTGATAGGGAGGCAGGAACAGCGACGCTTGAATGCGACCCAGCGTTTCGAACGTTGAGCGCGGAAGGGCTTCTACTTATTGAAGACCCCGGGTTTGCATCTCGTTTCTATCCCCCCGATAGTAAACGCGTTCTTGTTTTTGGGGACGAGGGGCAAGAAGTGCCCCAATGGTTAGTATCAAAAGACTGGTATGCTTACTATGCGCTCGGCCTAGTACGGGCAGTTTTCCCTGAAGACCTCTTTGTCAGTTATGAAGATAAAGTCCTTTTTGAGGGGGTTATTGCTAAATCAGAACTCGACCTAATTATTATGTACGAAAATGTTTGGTACTGAGATACGCTAGAAAAGGTCGGAGGGCCTATTCCACCCGAGGAGGAGTACCTAGTATTACGAGACGCGATGTATATCAATACAGAGTCTGACGAAAAGCTTCTTGATAGTTACCACGATCCAGAGACATATACGATTACACCCCCTTTCACTGTTGAAGGTAATGAACTAGAACAGGAGGTAGAAAATTTTGCAGCCGAAGCAAATTTTAACTACGGTCATGACGAGTATACGTTTGGTCATCTGGACGATATTCTTGATGAAATTGAAGCGTATCGGAACGATCGCAAATCAACAGAAGTCGCAGAGCGCGACGTATACCAACCAGATCAGAAACTTGGCTGAACAACTATTGAACCAGGACATATCAGCACCTCAATATTCAGTAAAGAAGCCTTCCGCAAACGTAAAATCGCAGAGTGAAAAGAAGAGGATCGGATTCGTCGCATTAAAGACGCAGAAAAGCCACCAACGAAAAAAGAACCACGGTACTCCCTTAGAAAAGCATTTGTCCCGTACACTCGATGATAAAAAACAGAAACCAAAGAAAAAACAACGCAGAGCGGTAACCTCTAAGAAAGAAGTTTTGTTACAGCTGTTTCGACAGCGCTATGAACTGCGAGCATACAAGCGCACAATTAAACAAGCGCTGTTGCGGAAAGCAAGAAGGGCGCGTGCCTTTCGTCGGTGTACACTTCGCAAACTTTTTACCTGAAGCCGCCGCGTGGGCGCGACGAAAAAAGGCCCCTGCCATCATCGTTCCAGCTACTTAACACGTAGATTAGCCGCGCACACAGCCACTTTAAGCGCCGACGGCGCCGGCGCGCGCGCGGCTATGCTTACACAAATTTATCACCGCAC
>Ga0182737_1004028_pt1 | contig 10262 bp, 11 predicted proteins | sample eDN5th30CBELigOP_FD_128878 | JGI IMG/M metagenome (GOLD analysis project Ga0182737, IMG submission 128878) | Enriched Organic Plus compost microbial communities from Emeryville, California, USA - eDNA 5th pass 30_C BE-Lig OP (version 2) (version 2) ... | reverse complement strand
GAGCCACCTTCGACTGGAAAGTCGCAATGAACCAGTTTGCTATCCTGTTCGGCGAACGGTTTACTGCGGCGCGGGGATAACAACTTTTAAAACGCCTCGCCCACAAAAATACGGACACTCCCCTTTTTTATAACAATCCAATAAAATACAATCATCGTCAGATAACGATATTGATATGAATAACCGGGCCGTTCGCGCATGGCACACCTGGATCGCGTCTTTCGCTCGAACCTGAAATTGCGGCACTTGCAGCTGGTGGTGGCGCTGGACGAGTTTCGCCACCTGGGCCGCACGGCGGAATTCCTGGCGGTCAGCCAGCCGGCGGTATCGCGCATGCTGGCCGAGGTGGAAGCCATGCTGGGCCTGGTCCTGTTCGAGCGGTCCTCGCGCGGCACCGAACCCACCGAGGCCGGCGAGCCGGTGGTGCGCTTCGCGCGGGGCGTGCTGGCGCAATACGAGCGCACCCGCGACGAGATCGATGCCGCCGCCAGCGGCGCGGCCGGCAAGACCCGGGTAGGCTCGATGGCCGTGGCGGTGCCCGTGCTGCTGGCCCAGGCGGTGCAGCGCCTGAAGGCGCGGTCGCCGCGCGCCACCGTGCTGGTCGAAGAAGGTGACCTGACGCACTTGCTGCCCAAGCTGCGGCTGGGGGAACTGGATTTTTTCGTGGGCCGGCTGGAGCCGGGCTACGCCGCGCCGGACCTGTCGACGGAAACCCTGTACGACGAACCGATGGTGGCCGTGGGCGCGGTGGGCAGCGCCATTGCCGGCACGCCGAACCCCACCTGGGCCGATGTGGCCGCGTTGCCGTGCGTCGTGCCGCCGCCCTGGGCGTCGCTGCGCGTGAAGCTGCAGCAGCAGTTTCATCGCCACGGGGTCGAGCCGTCCGACGATTTGGTGGAAACCTCTTCCTACCTGGCGGCGCTGACTTTCGTCGGGCAGCGCGGCGCCGTGGGTTTCCTGGCGCAATCGGCCGCGCAGAGCTTCGAGCGCCAGGGATGGTGCCGGATACTGGACATCGCGCTGGACCTGCAAGTGCCGCCGGTGGGCATCATCACGTTGCGCCAGGCCCGGCTATCGGCCAGCAGCCGCCAGTTGCTGCAGTGCCTGCGCGACGTGGCCGGCGCATTGAAGCGGTCGCGGCCACCGGCGCCGCGGCGCCGCAAGCCCCGCCGCGCATCGCCGCGGCGTTGACGCCGGCGCGGCCGCGTCGTTCAGGCCGGCCACGCCGCCCTGGCCAGCACGAACAGCCCGAAGCCGATCATGCCCAGCCCGCCCAGGCGCGCGATGCGCTGGCCGGCCGGCGCCAGGCGTTCCAGCGCGATCAGGGCCGCGACCGCCGCCATGGCGCGCAGGTCCATGATTCCCGCAGCCAGCAGCAGCAGTGTCGGCCCGGCGCAACTGCACAGGCAATGCCGCCCCAGGCGCTGGCCGGCTCGCCAGGCCCATGCCGCATCGACCGGCCCGCCGTGCAGTGGTCCGGATACGTGCCGGCAGCGGGCCAGGTGGCGCGCTTTCCAGCGACTGGCCTGGATGGCGCCCGCGGCCAGCGCGACGGCGCCGGCGGCCGCCGGCGCGGCGGCCAGCAACAGTGGAAAGCGGGGCTGCGCGGCGGCCCACAGGGCGCCCAGCGGGTACAGGGCCAGGCCCACCGCGGCCCATACGCAGAAGTAGGCCGCGCCGGCCAGTGCGGCCAAGGCCGGCGCGCGCGGATGGCCGGCGGCCTCCGCGGCGCGGCGCCAGGCCCACAACGCGGGCGCCAGCGCGGGCAGCATCATCGCCACCATCATCACCGTCCACATGGCTGCGAACGCGGCGGTGGCGCCCAGCCAGCCCTGGCCCGGCAGACGCATCCATGCCGATGGCGCGCCGCCGCCGCACAGGGCCATGGCGTTCCATGTCGCCGGAAACGCATGCCACGCCACGGTGGCGCCGGCGCTGGCCAGAAAGAGCAGCGCCACACCGGCCAGGAAGGCCCGCCGCGCGGCCGGGGCGGGGGCGCCCATGCCGCGGGCCGTCGCGATGTCATTCATGCCGGGCTCACTGGCGGGCGTATTCGTCGTGGCGGCGCCACCAGATGCCGGTCTCGTTGCGGCCTTTCGGCGCGCGGTCCAGCCATTGGTACATGCCCCACAACCCGTCCAGCCCGCGCGCATAGGTGGAATAGGTATGGTAGGTGGCGCCGTCTTCGCGCACGAAGGCGCTCAGGCCGGGCCGGTCGCGGTAGTAGGTGGGCACGTCGACGCTGCACATGGCGGCGCATTGCGCCTCGGCCGTCTGGCCGTCGCCAGGTTCGCCCGGGCTCCATGCGGACATCGGTTCGCGCCGGTAGTTGTATTCGATGTCGCCGGTGCGCTGCTGCGCCTCGGTGAACGCAATATTGAAGTCGGTGTTGAAATCGCTGCCCGCCGAAGAGGCCCAGGGGAACGTCCAGCCCATGCGCCGCCGGTATGCCTGCAACTTGGCCAGGGGCGCGCGCGACACGGCCGCCAGCGTGACGTCGTGGTGGGCCAGGTGAGCCACAAAACCGTTGAAGCCGTCGGCGATGGCGGTGCAGGACGGGCAGCCGGCGTCGTAGTCGGGCCCGAACATGAAGTGATAGACCAGCAGTTGCGAGCGCCCCTGGAACAGATCGGCCAGCGAGGCGGGCCCCGCGTCGGTCTCGAACCGGTATGCCTTGTCGATCCGCACCCAGGGCAGTTGCTGGCGCCGCCGGGCCAGTTCGTCGCTGCGCCGGGTCAGTTCTTTCTCGTCGGCCAGCAGGGCCAGCCGGGCGGCCAGCCATTCGGCGCGCGTGCCGGTCGTGTGTTGCGTCGTCATGATGTTTCCCTCCGTGGGATGCCTGCGCCGGCTGCCCGGCGCATGGGTTGATGGGCGTGTGGTGATAGATTAGGATCGCCGCAACCAACGGGGGGAGTGACAAGTGTGGCGGGATTCCCATGGACTTGCTGATCTCGGCCGCCGCGCGGGCGCTTGCGGCCGGTGACCCCCTGGGGGCGCTGAACCGCGTGGCCTTGCGCGACGACGCGCCCGCGCTGGCGCTGCGCGGCATCGCGATGGCGCAGCTGGGCGACCTGGCCAAGGCCCGGGAACTGCTGCGTGGCGCCGCGCGCGCGTTCGGCCCGCGGTTTGCCGTGGCCCGGGCCCGTTGCGCCGTGGCCGAGGCCGAGGTCGCGCTGGCCGCGCGCGACCTGGCCTGGCCCGCCCGCGGCCTGGAGGCCGCCCGGGCGACGCTGGAAAAGCACGGCGATGCGCTGAACGCCGCGCACGCGCGCTATATCGAGGCACGGCGCCAATTGCTGATCGGCCATCTGGACCGGGCCGAACAGTTGCTGGGCCAGATCGACCCCGCGCCGTTCCCGCCGGCCTTGCGGGCCGGCCGCGAGCTGGCGCTGGCGGGCATCGCCATGCGCCGCCTGCGGGCAACGGCGGCGAAAGCCGCCTTGGGGCGGGCCCGGCACGCCGCCAGCCAGGCCCGCATTCCCGCGCTGATGGCCGAGATCGAAAGCGCCATTCTGGCCCTGGGCGCGCCGGCCGCGCGCTTGTCGATGGGCGGCCAGACGCGGCTGGCGGACACCGGCGAAATCGAAGCCTTGCTGGCATCGGGCGCGCTGGCGGTGGACGCCTGCCGCCGGGTGGTGTGCGATGCGCAGCAATCGGTATCGCTGGCGCGGCGTCCGGTGCTGTTTGCGCTGGCGCGCCTGCTGGGGGCCGCCTGGCCCGCCGATGTTCCCCGCGATGCGTTGATCGCGCACACCTTCCGGGCCCGTTCGATCGACGAATCGCATCGGGTGCGGCTGCGTGTCGAGATCGGGCGGTTGCGCGCCGCCCTGCGGCCCCTGGCCGATGTGCGGGCCACCCGGCAAGGCTACGTGCTGGCGCCGCGCGCCGCGCGCCAGGTCGCCGGGCTGGACTGGCCCGTCGATACCCCGCATGGCGCGGTCCTGGCCCTGCTGGCCGACGGCGAGTCCTGGTCGAGCTCGGCACTGGCGCTGGCGCTGGGCGCCAGCCAGCGCACCGTGCAGCGGGCGCTGGACGCCCTGGCGGCGGCGGACCGGGCGCGGCCCTACGGCAGTGGCCGGGCACGCCGCTGGGCCGCCACGCCCATGCCGGCATTCGCGACAAGCTTGTTACTTCCCAGCCCGCTGTTCGAGCGGCTAGGATGAAGCCGTCTGAACCATTACTGGAGCGACGACATGAAGACCTCCGCCGCTGAAATCCTGCGCGAATACGGACCTTTCCCGAACGCCGACAGCGTGCACGGCGTCAGCTACGACGGCGAGCACGTCTGGGTGGCCGTCGGCAAACACCTGCATGCGGTCGATCCGGCCAGCGGCCAGACGCGGCGCTCGATCGATGTCGCGGCGCAGGCCGGCACCGCCTTCGATGGCAGGTACCTGTTCCAGATTGCCGGAGACCGCATCCAGAAGATCGACCGGCAGAGCGGCCGCGTGCTGGGCACCATTCCGGCGCCCGATGGCGACTGCAATTCGGGGCTGGCGTGGGCCGAAGGGTCGTTATGGGTGGGCCGCTACGACGACCGCAAGATCCACCAGGTGGATCCGCAAACCGGCAAGGTCCTGCGCACCATCGAGTCCAACCGCCATGTCACCGGCGTGACCTGGGTGGACGGCGAGCTGTGGCACGGCACCTGGGAAAACGACGCCAGCGAGCTGCGGCGCATCGATCCCGCCACGGGCGACGTGCTGCAAAGCCTGCAAATGCCGGCGGGCGCGGGCGTGTCCGGCCTGGAATCCGATGGCGGCGACCTGTTCTACTGCGGCGGCGGCAACAGCGGCAAGCTGCGCGTGGTGCGCCGGCCCGCTCGCGAGCCGGCCTAGCGCGTCCAGGCCCTAAAGGTCGAGCGCGAATGCCGCCACCGGACGCAGGGCGCTTTCCGTCGCAGGCGCATGGTCGCGCATGTGCGCGATCAGGTCCAGGGTGGTCGACCGGCGCGTCAGCATCAGGCAGGTGGCTTCGCCGCCCGCCACGCGCGTCGCGTGCCAGCAGCCGGGGTCCATGCAGATGCCCTGGCCGGGCAGGATGCGGAACGCGCGCACGGAGGCCAGGTCCGGCGAGCCGTCGGCCTGGCTGTTGGCCACCACATGGACGATGGCGCCGGTCAGGGGCACGATGGCCTGTTCGGTCAGGTAATGCACTTCCAGCATGTTCACCGGGCCGCGGCCGCGGTAATTGACCCACAGCACTTCGGTCTGGCCGTCCTGGCCGGGCGAGAACACGTGGGCGCGCCAGAAATCGGTGGATGGATTGGAAAATCCCGGCGCGGCGCCGCCGGGCTGGAAGGGCACACCCAGCATGCGGCCATACGGCGCGCAGGCGTCTTCGCTTAGCGGAACGACAGGAACCAGGTGTTGCGCGGGCATGCGGACCTCGCTGGATAGGCGGCGTCAGTCGTCGCGCTGGCGCGGCGAGCTGCGGGATGGCTTGCGCGATTTTGCCGCGCGCGGCGCATCCTTGGCGGGTGGGGCGCTGGCCATATGCATCTGATCCATCCAGGACAGCGCATCCAGGTACGCCAGGAACTGGTGCAAATAGCCGGGCGAGACATCGCGCATCAGCGACAGCGCCAGGTGCACCAGGTGGTTCGAATTCAGCGGCCCGGCGTTTTCGTGCACCTGTTCCTGCGATTGCCGCAATTGCCGGTCGGTGCTGACGCGGGCCCAGGTGGCGCGGAAATAGTCGAGCGGTTCCAGTTCGGGATAGCGGGCGCGCCGGTCGGCGGCATCGGCCGGGGCCTGGGCTTCGATATGGGCCAGCAACCCGGCCAGCGTGTCGGCCGCGGGCCGGCCGGACGGGGCGGCCACGCTATCCGCCGCGCCGGCGGCGTCTGCCACGCGGGCGCCGTATTGTTCGACCAGCCTGGCCAGCCGCTGGTCCAGTACGCGGCGCGCATCGCCCTGGTAGCCGGCCGCGCGCCTGGCCATTGCCTCGATGACGCGAAAGCGCAGCGGATCCAGGCGGTCGGCGCCACGCTCGCGCCAGGCGTCGAGCGCCTGGTCGATAGCGGCGGCCTGGCTGCTATTCACGGACGGGGGCTCCCGGCTGCGACGGCTTGGCCACCGGCACGATTTCCACACGGCGGTTGCTGGCCCGGCCCTCGGGATCGGCGTTGGAGGCCACGGGCCGTTCGGCGCCGAATGCCGCCGCGAACACCGACGATGGCGCGATGCCTTCGTCGATCAGGGCACGCGTGACGGTCAGCGCACGCTGGGCCGACAGGTCCCAGTTGTCGGCGAAGCGGCGATTGTTCTCGTGCACGGGCTGGTCGTCGGTGAAGCCGCTGACCATCAGCACTTCATCGTGTTCTTGCAGGTAGGCCGACAGCGGCTCGATCAGGCTTTGCAGGACTTCCCGGCCTTCGGGCTGGAGCTGGTCGGAGTTCAGGGCGAACAGCACGCTGCCGCTGATGCCGATGCGGCCATCGACCAGCGTCACGCGGCCGGCGGCCAGCGGGCCGGCCAGCGCATGTTCCAGGGCTTCGCGGCGCTGCGTTTCTTCCTGCCGCTGCTGAACCTCGGATTCCAGGCGCGCCGACAGTTCCAGCTGCACGCCGATGACGCTGACCAGGATCAGCACGAAGGCGCCCAGCAGCACCGACATCAAGTCGCCGAAGACGGCCCAGGCTGGCGCCGTAGGCTCTACGCCCGCATCGATCTCGTCGTTCATGCCGTTTCGCTGCCCGCGGCGGCGCGCTGGCTGGCCAGCTGCTGCAGGTCTTCGATGATCTGTTTCTGCGACAGCACGCTCAGGTCCACCACCTCGCGCGCCTGCGCCACGTAGTAGGCCAGCTGCTCGTCGCTGCGGGCCAGGGACTTGTCCAGCGCGGTCTCGATGCGCTGCAGGTGCTCGACCAGTTTCTCGTTGGTTTGCCCGAACGCTTGCACGGCCGCGCCGAACGCCTCGCCCAGGCTGGCCACTTCGACCGCGCCGCCGGTGACTTGCGCCGCCACGTCGCCCAGCTTGCCGGTCTCGGCCTGGACCTTGTCGATGAACTGCGTGCCCACGCGGTCGAGCAGGTCGGACGAGGTGGCGATCAGCGCGTCGACGGCGTCGCGCTGCTGGGTCGACGCGTGATTGACGGCATCGAGCAGGGTGCCCAGGGTTTCCAGCAGGCGGCTGCGTTCTTCCAGCATGGCGTTGTCGCGGGCCATGCCGTCCGACAGTTTCTGGCGCAGCTCGGCGATGACTTCGGCGGCCGCCTTGGGCGCCTCGGACGCGGTTTGCACCAGCCGCGCGGCCTCGGCGATGGTGTCGCGGGCGTGCGCCTGGGTCTGGGCCGACAGGTCGCGCGCGGTTTGCGCCAGCGTGTCGCAGATTTCCTTCTGGTGGCCGGCCGCCTGCGCGCCGGCTTGCTGCCATTGCTGGCGCAGGTCATCGGCGATGGTTCCCAGCGATGCGTTCCAGGCCGCCAGGCGCTGTTCGTCCTGCGATGCCAGCTGGGCCTGCAGGCCGGCATGCGACTGGCCGACCTCGCGCAGCAGCTGCGCCGACTGCTGTTCCAGGCTGGCGGCCACCGCCGCCAGGGCGCGTTGGTTGTCTTGCGCCAGCGCGGCGCTGGCTTGTTGCTGTTCGGCCGCGGCGCGCTGCCAGGCGGCCGACAGGTTGTCGGTGGCGCTGTCCAGGCGCGCGGCCATGCCGTCCAGCAGGCCGGCCGAGCGTTGTTCGAAGGTGTCGGCGAATCGCTGCAGCGAGGCGCCCAGGTCGCGGGCCAGGGTGTCGCCGGTGCGCTGGTGGCTGGCCAGCGCCTGGTTCCAGATATCGGCCACGCTGGACGTGGTGGCCTCGAAGCGGCCGGCCACGCCGTCCAGCTGTTGCCGCACGGCCTGCGCCAGCGTGTCCTGCCATGCGGCGGTCTCGCGCGCCAGCCCGGCCATCGTGGCCTGCACGGCCGGCTGGATCGCCTCGCCGGCGGCGCGCGCGCTGTCGAGCACGCCCTGCTTGAGCGATTGCTCGATGGCCGAGGCCAGGCGCGCATAGGCCGTTTCCGTCTTGTCGTGGAAGGCGCCCTGGCTGGCCGCGAGCCGGTCGCCCAGTGCGCGGTTTTGCTGTTCCATCGAAGCCATCATGGCCTGCAGCCGGTCGACCAGTACCGGCATCGTTTCGGCCTGCCGCTGCAGCAGCTTGAGGGTTTCTTCGCGCTGGTGGTTCTGCGTATAGGGACGCAGCGTGGTGGCGATGCGCGCGTCCAGCTGTTGCGCCGCCAGGATCCGTTCGCGCCGGCACAGCGCGGCCAGCAGGCCCAGCGCGGCGGACGTGGCCACCCCGGCGACCGAGGTGCCGAAGGCGAACCCCAGCCCCTTGACGGGCGCGGCCAGCGCGGCGCGCATGGCCTGCAGGTCGATGGCGCTTTCCAGTGCGACCCCGGTGCCGCGCAGCGTGGCCACCATGCCCAGGAAGGTGCCCAGCATGCCCAGCAGCACCAGCAGGCCGACCAGATACGGTGTCAGGGCCGGGCCGGGCAGGGCCACCCGCTGCCCCTCGATGCGCAGCCGCGCCGCGGCGCGCAGGCCGGCCGGCAGGGTGGCGAGCCAGTCGTCCAGGCCGGCGGGCGCGTCGGACAGGCCTGCCACCGCGCGCGACAAAGCGGCGGTGCCCCGGTGGTAGCGCTGCAGTTCGAAGGCGCCGGCCAGGTAGATGGCGGCGATCAGTATCGCCACCACCAGCGCCAGCGAGTTCGAGCCCACGTAGCCGGCGCCGATCCAGCCTACAACGGCCAGGCCGGCCAGGAAAACAGCGAAAGGAACAAGGTATCGGGTCATGGTGTCCGGGTCAGCCGGCGCGCAATGCGGCCAGCAAGCCTTCGATCGGTTGTAAACGGATGTCCAGTTCGGCAAGCAGCACGCTGCGCATGTCCTTGCGGAAAGCGGCCAGCCACGGCGGGATCGCGGTCGCGGCCGGCTCGCCGGCGTCCTGCGAGTCTTGGCCGGCCTGGCGCAGGCGCTTGAAATGCCCTTCCAGCAGGGCGGGCACGGTGGCAAGCAGGCGCCGCTCTTGCAGGCTGAGCGAGCGTTCCAGGATGGCGTCGACCATGGCCAGCCGGGCCAGGGCGGGCGCCCGCGCCGCCAGCAGTGCCCGCAGGCGGCCGCGCAGCTTGCCGATGCGGGTTTCCATGGTCTGCTGCAGGGATAGATAACGCTGGCGATAGGTGGCGTATTCCAGCACCGTGTCCGGCACGGCCGCGGCCGGCGGGCCCAAGGGGCCGCGGGCGCCGCGCGCGGGGGCGGCGACATAGGCGCGCTCGTCGGCAATGGCGTGCGCCAGCGCGGCGCGCAAGCTGCTGTATTCCTGTGTCTCGGCCCCTTCGGGCGCCTGTGGCGCGGGCGCCACGGCCAGCGGCCCGCCGTCGAGCACCGCGGACAGGGCGATGGCGTCCGTCCAGCCGAGCCATTGGCTCAGCCGGTCGGATAGCGACTGCCTGGATTCGGGAATGTCGGCGTCCGTCAGGCGGGCAAGCAAGCGGATGAGCGTGGGGCCGCTGACACCTGTGCGCCGGGGTACTTGCACCATACGGCCAGAGTCAAAAACCTCGCAGTTTACAGGGTGCCGGCCGGTTGGACACCTTGGAACACCCCGATTCGAGGATATCCGGTATCCTTAATTGACGGCCGCATGGCGGCCTTTGCATAGCCGAGCACAGAATGATCCTCAAAAGCCAGGTCGAGTGGGCGCTTCATTGCTGCGTCATTCTCGCGGGCCTGCCGCCCGGGCGCTACCTTTCCACCAAGGCGCTGGCCGAACTGCACGGGGTGCCCAAGGAATACCTGTCCAAGGCCTTGCAGGCCCTGTCGCAGGCCGCGCTGGTCCAGGCCACGCTGGGGCCCGGCGGGGGCTACCGCCTGGCCAGGCCGGCCACCGCCATGACGTTCCTGGATATCGTCGAAGCGGTCGAAGGCAAGGCCAGCACCTTCGCCTGTACCGAGATCCGCGCCAACAATCCGTGCCGGCCCAAGGGCTATGGCGAAAACCAGCCTTGCGCCATTGCGCGCGTCATGTGGCAGGCCGACCAGGCCTGGCGCAACACGCTGCGGGGCGTGAAGGTCGCCGACCTGGTCGAGGCCCTGGCCGACGAGGTGCCCGCCGGCCTGTTGAAAAGCACCCGCGAATGGGTGCTGAACCGCGCGGGCTAGTGTCGTGTCCCGCAAGTCCGTCGTCATGATGAAATCGATGGATTCGTGCGCGGGGCAAGGCGCAAACCGCAGGGATAGCCCAAGCTATCACGAGGATTTGCAACGCCGCCCGGGGCG
>Ga0182737_1004027_pt1 | contig 10264 bp, 8 predicted proteins | sample eDN5th30CBELigOP_FD_128878 | JGI IMG/M metagenome (GOLD analysis project Ga0182737, IMG submission 128878) | Enriched Organic Plus compost microbial communities from Emeryville, California, USA - eDNA 5th pass 30_C BE-Lig OP (version 2) (version 2) ... | reverse complement strand
TGTTCAGCGGGCGAAGTGGCCGGATCAATGAACAGCCATTTCTGCCCTTTGATCTGGCAAGCTCCACCGGACGTGTCGCCCAGACATTCCATGCGGATCTTATAGCCTGCCTGACGGGCGGCGGTCATGGCAGCCTCGAGCAGTTCCACGGTGCGCATCGTCGGGATTCCGTTCAGCCGTGTTTTGGGAAGGAAGGATGACCAGGAGGGATTCCCACGGCGGGGCTGGGAAGCATAGCGTGGCTTGCGAAACGGTGCTACAGCGGAATGCGGCTAAAGCGGCTTTGCGCCGCAGCGGCCTATCACGGCAACGGTTTACAGCCTCCCGTTCACGTTCCATAATGCCGTCCGTCGATGCGCGTCCCCCCGAGCCCTCCGGAGCCTTGCAGCCTGCGCTGCCGTGGCGCACCTAACGCCCGGCTAGCTCACGCTCGGCATCCTCAGGCAGGAGGCCGCGCGGCCACTTTCCGTTCAAGAGGGGGGGCTCGTCGACACCGCATGCGCAGCCGCACGAAAGCGGGTGCCGCTGTGCCGCAGGCCCACGATTGCCAACGAGTCCCTTGCCTGGTTTGGTGACGGCACCGGCCGCCCGACGGGAAAGAGCTACTTGCACGATACGAGTCGTCTAACGAAACCGACGAGCAGGATGCCAAGAGAATGAAAGCTCAGCAGTTCCTGGAGCACTACGGGATCGACAAGAACCCGTTCGCCGAAGAAGACGCCCAGACCGATCCCGTTTTCAAGCAGCACTGCATCGCCAGCACCTATCATCCCACCTGGGACAAGATTTACGGCAATCCTGCCGAGCCGGCCACCGCCATCGTGTTTGGCGAAAAGGGCGCCGGCAAAACGGCCATGCGGCTCCAGGTTGTGCGGCACCTGGCGGAGTTCAACCGCCGGCACCCGGACCAGCGGGTGTTCATCATCGAATACGATGATTTCAACATGTTCCTCGACCGCTTCCGCGACGCGCTGCCCAGCCGCAAACGCAAGGGCGACCGGCTGCTGAGCGAGTGGAAGCTGTGGGACCACATGGATTCGATCCTGGCACTGGGCGTCACCGATCTGGTGGACCGCATCCTGGAAACCAAGCGCCGCCCGCGCGATAGCGACGACGAAACCTGGCTCGACCTCCGCGCGCTCGACCGGCTCCAGGCTCGCGACTTGCTGCTGCTGGCAGCTTGCTACGACCAGTCGTTGGGCGAGCCGTTCGCGCAGCGATGGAATCGGCTGCGGAAGAAGCTGCACTTTCATACCTGGCGGTCGCGCTGGCCGCTGGCGCTGGGCGCGATTGTGACCGTGGCGGCCCTGTCGCTGTTCGCGTACGTGCAGAAGTGGGACGCGTTTGCCAACTACTGGTTGTACCTGGTGATTCTGGCCGGTTGGCTTCCCTGGCTGTGGAAAGCCTGGAACATGTTCCACAAGGCCCGGGGCATCGCCCGCCAGGTGCGCACCGTGCATCACGACCGGCCCGGGCTGCAGCGGGTGCTGATGCAGTTCCGCCGCGAGGAGATCGCCGGGCAGCCGCTGCCCACCCAGGATCGCACCGACGACCGCTACGAATGCCTGAGCAAGTTCCAGAGCATCCTCCGCACCTTGGGGTATGCCGGCATCATCGTGCTGGTCGATCGCGTCGACGAGCCGCATTTGATCAACGGCTCGGCCGAGAAGATGCGGGCGCTGCTGTGGCCGCTCTTGGACAACAAGCTGCTCAAGCATCCAGGCATTGGCTTCAAGCTGCTGCTGCCGGTCGAACTGTCGTACTACATCGACAAGGAAGGACGCGATTTCAACCAGCGGGCCCGGCTCGACAAGCAGAACCTGGTCCGCTCGCTGGACTGGACGGGCGAAGCCTTGTACGACGTGGCGAACGCGCGGTTGGCGGCCTGCTCAAGTAACGCCAAGCCGCCGACGCTGGCGGACCTGTTCGATGAGAACGTGACCAAGCCGCGGTTGATGGACGCGCTCCGCGACCTGCGGGTGCCACGGCACATGTTCAAGTTTTTGTACCGGCTGATCGCGGCGCACAACAATGCGTATACCGACGAGAGCCCCAAGTGGAAGATTTCCAGCGAGATGTTCGAGTCGCAGCTAGCGTTGTACAAGCGCGAGCAGGACGCATTTGACCGCGGCGCCGGCACCGTGTAGGGGGGCGGCCGGTACACAGCACGACGCGAAAAGCGATATCGCGCAAAAAGAAAAACCGGCTTTGGGGCCGGTTTTTCTGCTCGTAGCTGGGATGGTGCTGCGGCGGTGTTTGGGAAGGCGGCCGGACCCGGGAAGTCCGGCCCTCTTATGTGGCCCCTCCTGTGGCCGTCCCATCAATCCGTCGCCCGTGGGAAGCGACGGCTTAGTTGCTGGTCGCCGTCCAGCCCTCTACCTGCCTTACACGAGTTCTTTGCGAGCGCTGATCAGGGTCCGCAGACGCTCGGCCAACAGGGCGGCGTCGAACGGCTTCTTGAACGTCTCGTTGATGCTCGAACGATCGAAGCTCATGCTGCTGCCATCGTCCGGCAGCAGAGCGATCAGGATCGTTTCGGCGAACTCAGTGTTGCGACGCAGATTCTGGCAGATCTGCAGCGCTTCGGTACGACCGATCGAGAAGTCGACGATGATGCAATCCGGGTGGAAGCTTTCCGCCTGGATTCCTGCCTCGAATCCGCTGGCGGCGACGCCCACCTTAAAATTGCGCTCCATCGGCAGTTCGCGCTTCAGGTTCTCGATCAGCACCTGGTCCTGGGCAACTACCAGAACCTTGGCCATCGTTTCGTCTTCCAGCTCACCCAAGGGCATACCATGCTCCTTGAGGAAGCGGATCAAGTACTCGCGCGGAATACGGCGGTCCTGCGAGCCGGGGATCCGGTAACCCTTCAGCCGGCCCGAATCGAACCATTTGCTCACCGTACGCGGCGCTACCTTACAGATCTTGGCGACCTGTCCAGTAGTGAAGACCTTCATTGCAGGCTCTCCGTTCTTTGATTCGGTTGGAACTCCGTTTCAGCTCGGCCCGAGGAAACCGGCTGAAACATCAACGCCCCCTTAGTTTCCTCATCACCGGGCTTTGCGTCGGGATCCACAAAGTGCCGGGTGGAAATCAACTGGGTCCGGGGCGTACAAGTGCTTCTCCTTGGCGATTGGTTCAGCTCCGTCTGACCCGCGCCGTGTAATACTCATCGGCAATCAAAGCAATCATCACCCAGGGAAAATCCGTAAAATAGAGAAGGCGTGCTTCAGCCCGCTCAAGATGGATGTTCCGGAACATCCGCGCACGAAGCTGGGAGCCATCGCAAGAGGCGAACTGGCCGGCCTAAATGCGCCAAGCGAGCGCATCGGCAGTGCAGGCAAATGCCATGCGGCATGTTTCCCCCCTTGAGCTGCTCCAATCGCTCTGGCCGCCACCTCTCCAATCGCCGGCAGCCAGATCATCCTTCCGCAATACATCTTCGAGTGGTTCCGGGGGTATTCTTTAAAATGTTTCTGGCAGTGATGCCGGATGAAGCGACCGTAACGGTTACAGCGGTCGTAGCGCGCGGCCGCCCGCGCGGCGAACAACCGAGCCTGGTCGGCACAAATCGGCCTAGCAGTTAGACTTGCCCACTACAGGGGGGGTGAGGCCGCAGGTTGCGGAAGAAGAAGAGGGTAGCCGTTACCAGGCCAACTGCGCGGCCAGATCGGCAAACCAGCGCAGCTCTTGCACGATGCCTTCGGCCAGCGTCGGCCGGCGCAGCGGCTCAGGCACCACTTCCCAGGCATAGGTTTCAACCTCGAAGTGGTGACAATCCTCCGGACGCAGTGCCGCGAGCGTCTCGCGGATGGCGTCCTGCGTCGTGTGCAGATAGCCAAACCGCTCCAGGTAAACGGGCACGTGGAAGTGAACGCGTACTTCCTGGATCGCGCTGCCGTGACCGATCGCCAACAGGGCCGGTTCCAGGTCCTCGAAGAAACGGTCGCCTTCGGCGCTGCGGATCACGCTTTGATGCAGATACCGGCCTTCGGAGAACGTGGCCAACTGGGCCAAGGCCTGGTCGCGTTCTTTAGGCGGCAGGTCGGCCAGTGGCAAACGTACGGCGGTTGAGGCCTGAACCTTGCCGATGCCGATCCCGGCTTCGCGATACTGGGCCAACACCTCCGCCGGCGACTCGAACATCACCGCCTGGTGGCAGATGTCGTGGCACACCCGCAGGTAGCGCGCGACTCGATCGCCCAGCGGGCCACGCCGCAGATATTCGTCAAAGAACCGCACCATGTCGTCGGCTCGCTGCAGCACGCAGCCGGGCTCCGGTTCCAGGCACACATAGATCAGCCGGCCAGAAGCGTCCTCGAGCCGGGCCAGATGCTCGGCCACAATCAACAGCTCGTTGGCCGCGGCCGTGAGAAAGTCGGGCGTGGGCGTTGGCATGCCCCAGGCCAGCGGCAAGGTTGAGATGCTGCCTTCTTCGCCCGGCGGCAGCAGTTGATCGAGCACCTGGATCAGGTCGAGCGTGTAACGGCGGCGGGCAGGATCAGCCCAGGTGGGCTCGTACACCCGGTGCTTGACGACCTCTTGATGGAAGTCGCCAAACGGAAAGCCGTTGAAGGTGTACGGCACCAAACCGGCTTCGCCGAGCCAGCGGGCAAAGTCCGCCAGTTGCTGCTGATCGGCCAAAAGTGCGCCCGCGCTGGCGGCCGAAAGCCAGATCCCCACGCCCATCGGCTGGCTGGGCGAGAACTGTTCGCGGACCGCGGTGGCATATCGCTGGAGATTGGCTCGCGTCTCTTGCAGGGTGGCCCCGGCGTGGACGTTGGTGCAATATCCCAGCGGAGCCCGGCGGCGAGCAGAGGCCGCGGCCGATCGATCATGGGGCGGGTTCGGCCGTGGGGACGAGGCAGACATCGCTTGCGCCTACTTCGCGGCTTGGGCCGCAATCTGCTCCTCGATCCAGGCTTCCAACTCGTCCCAGTCCACCGGGGGCAACTTGGAAAGGTCGGGACGCAGCGCGGCCGCTTTGCGCAGGTATACGTGCTCGATTTCGTGCGGTTGCTTCGTCGTGTTCCAGTGGATCAGTACCCGGATGCACTTCTGGAGTGAGCCCGGCACAGATACCTCGTGGGAACATAACAGCGCCACGTCCAGCCAACCCAACTGCCGGGCGGCCAGAGCCGGAAACTCGGCGTTCAGGTCCGGGGTCAGCGTGAAAATGGCACTCGCCACGTCGCGGGCTTCGATCCCGTTGCGGCGGATGAGCAGCGCCAACAGTTGGCGGGCGGCCTGGAGAATCTCCTGCCGGTCGTTGTTGTCGACCGTCGTGGCGCCCCGAACTCCTCGGCACATCAATTGGGCTTGCTGGTTCCCCACGGCACTAGCAGACATGGCGTCGGTTAGATGGTCGGTTGCACGGCGAAATCGGCTGCACCCCGGCGGGCAGCCGGCACTGGCGGCCCGGGCGATTCCGTGCCTACCGAGGCAGGGAAACGCGGGTGCCAGATTCTCACCCTTGTTATACTTAGCACCCTGGGAATCGGCCAGCGGAGAACGCCCCGAAAGCCGCCAGAGCTGGCCGGTTATGCCGGTTAATCGGCCAGCAGAATCCACGGCTGGGCGGCGCGTGCAGCCCAGCGGTGTGGTCCTTGGGCAGCTTCGATGGCAGAGCGGATTAAAGACAGCCGGTCCTGTCGCCCTTTTATGCATCAAGGCGATTTGCCATGCGTACCCTGCGTCTGGTCCTGCCGCTGGTGTTGTGGCTTACTGGAAGCTGGCAGACATTGCGCGCCGCCGATCCGCCCAGCCGAGCCGAAGTGACCGCCGCGCTCCAGCGGGCGACGCAGTTTCTCACGAGCCAGGTTGCCGACCACGGCGGCTACAAATGGGTTGCGAGCGCCGACGGAAAATTCGGCAATGGCGAAGGCGTGGCTCCGCCCGGCACTATCTGGGTACAGCCGCCTGGCACGCCCGCGGTGGGCATGGCCTTCCTCGAAGCGTACGAAGCCACGGGCGACCCCATCCATCTCAAAGCGGCCGAAGCCGCGGCCATGGCCCTGGTGCGCGGCCAGCTCCGCTCGGGCGGATGGAACTACCGGATTGAGTTCACCCTACAGCGGCGGCGCGAGTTCATCTACCGCGACGGCCCGGGCGGCAGCCGCGACGACATTCCCGAAACACCGTCGCCCGGCGGTTGGGACGTGTGGCGGCAACGCAAGTTCAAAGGCGATATCACCGTGCTAGACGATGATACGACGCCTTCAGCGCTGCGGCTGCTGATGCGCGTCGATCAGGCACTTGCCTTCAGCAATCGGGCAATTCACGAGGCGGTGCATTACGCCCTGGAATCGACGAGCAACGCCCAGCATCCGGGCGGCGCATGGTCGCACAACTACGACCGCTTTCCGCTCCAGCCGCCCTCGGCGGAGCATTACCCGGTGCTGAAAGCCAGCTATCCCACGAACTGGTCGCGCACCTGGACCAAGGATTTCACCGGCGGCTACGCGCTGAATGATCGCATCACGCAAAACATGATCGCGACCATGCTACTGGCGTATCGCATCTATGAGGATGAGCGATACCTGGCCAGTGCCAAACGGGGCGGCGATTTTCTGCTGGCGGCGCAGATGCCCGACCCGCAACCGGCCTGGGCCCAGCAGTACAACCGCCAGATGCAGCCGGTGTGGGATCGAAAGTTTGAGCCGCCGGCCATATCAGGGCTAGAGTCGCAAGACGTGCTCGAAACGCTGCTGCTCTTGTATCGTGAGACCGGCGACCGCCGTTACTTGGAACCGATTCCGCGGGCGTTGGCTTACCTCAAGTCGTGCGAACTGCCCGGCGGCAGGATCGCGAGGTTCTACGAACTACAAACCAACCGGCCGCTTTACTTCACCAAGGACTATCAGCTCACGTACGACAGCCGCGACGTGCCCGAGCACTACGGCTTTTCGTTCCCCTCGCGGTTAGCGGCGATTGAAGCCCAGTATCGCAAGTTGCTGGAAACGCCGGCCGATAAGCTACGCGAAGAGCCGGCACCTGCGGTCACGCCTGAGCTCGTGCAATCGGTGCAAAAGCTGTTGGCTTCGCAGCGTGCCGACGGCGCCTGGCTCGAGCCTGGCGAAGTGCGCGATCCCAGCGGCCGCAAGGTTCGGCCGCCCGAGGGCGTGGTGCATTCGCAGACGTTCATCAACAACGTACAGACGTTGTGCCGGTACCTGGCTGCGCTGCCTTTGTAAGGCGTTACACCAGGTCTTCGACATTGCCGTGCTTGAGTTCCCGGGCAGCTTCGACGGCAAAGTACGTGAGCACGCCGTCGGCTCCCGCTCGCTTGAAGGCCAGCAGGCTTTCGAGCATCACCTTGCGGCGATCGAGCCAACCCTGCAGGGCCGCGGCCGAAAGCATGGCATACTCGCCGCTTACCTGGTACGCGAAGGTGGGCAGGCCAAAGGCCTCCTTCACGCGATGCACGATGTCCAGGTACGGCATGCCCGGCTTGACCATGACCATGTCGGCACCTTCGATCACGTCCAGGGCCACTTCGCGCAGCGCTTCGTCGCCGGCGGCCGGGTCCATCTGGTAGGTGCGTTTATCGCCAGAACCCAAGTTGCCTGCCGAGCCCACCGCATCGCGGAACGGTCCATAAAAGGCCGAGGCATACTTGGCCGCGTACGACATCAACTGCACGTGTTGCAGACCGTCTTGATCGAGCGCGGCACGGATTGCGCCGATCCGCCCGTCCATCATGTCGCTGGGGGCGATGATGTCGCAGCCTGCCTGGGCTTGCACCACGGCTTGTTGGCAGAGCACTTCAACCGTTTCGTCGTTGACCACGTAGCCGTCGCGCACCAGGCCGTCTTGCCCATGGCTGGAGTACGGATCGAGCGCCACGTCGCAAATCACGCCGATCTGGTCGCCGAAGGTTTCCTTGATGGCGCGTACCGCGCGGCAGGCCAGGTTGTCGGGGTTGAGGGCCTCGCGGGCATCGTCGGTTTTCAGGGCCGGATCGGTGGCCGGGAAGATGGCCACGGCCGGGATGCCCAGTTCGACGGCTTCACCTACCGCCTCGGCCAACAGGTCGATGCTCAGCCGACTGACGCCGGGCATCGAGGCCACCGGCTCGCGCTGGCCGCTGCCCTCGCGGACGAAAATGGGCCAGATCAGGTCATCGACATGCAGCCAATGCTCACGGACCAGACGCCGGCTCCAAGCCTGGCGACGGTTGCGGCGGGGCCGAGTGGCCGGGTACTGGCCAAATTGGGTGGGCACACGACGAGGCATTGCAATCTTTCCTGGGCAAGCACGAATCAATAGCGGTGGCACTTGTTGCTGCCGGCCGCAGTGGGGAGCACAACCGCCGAGCCGCCGGAACTACCGACGCGGCATAGGGTAACGGTTTGGATGGGCGCATTTTGATCTAGGCATTGTAGCACCTGCAAGTACAATAGTCGGTTTACGCAGGCGAAGTACCTGTGGCGGCCGTGTGCTGGGATGCCCCTCACCAGAGGCGATGCCTACCAGAGCTGTGGCGAGCCTTCCACCGCGAGGCTTGCCCGGTGATATTGGGCCGCGAGACGGGCGGCGTGCGCGTGCCAACCCGTTTCCCCCGTGCGGTGCCAACCGCCAGCGTGCAGTCAGGACGGCTGCGCTGCTACACTGCGCCGTGGCCAGCAGGCCGCGGCATATGCCGGTGCTTGGGCGGCCTCCGCCCTCACCCCAGCGACATCCAGTAAGGAATCACGCGTGGCCAAAGAGAACGATGAGATTGTCGTCAATTTAAGGGACCCGTTCATCGCGGGCATCCTGGCGTGGCTGCTACCGGGCGCTGGCCACTGGTATCAGCATCGCCGAGCCAAGGCGGTGATCTTCTTTGTCTGCATCTTTGGCACCTTCATGTACGGCATGTTCCTGGGCGAAGGCCGCGTGGTGTACGCCCAGTGGGAAGGCCCCGAGTTTCGCCGCTACCCGTTCATCTGCCAGGTCGCCGTGGGGCTGCCGTCGCTGCCGGCCGTGGTGTTGGCCTGGTCGGGCGGCGAGTCGTTCTTTGGCACCAGGTGGTACGTTCCGCCGACGATCATCGGCGGCAAGTCGCCCGAGCTCGATGATCTGCACCTGCGGCTGAATCGGCGGTTTGAGCTCGGCACGGTGTTCACCATGATTGCCGGCCTGCTCAACGTGTTGGCGATCTACGATGCCGTGTGCGGTCCGGCGTACAGCGTTACCCGGCGGTCCAAGAAAGAGGGCGACGACGCCGCACCAACAAACAGCGACGGCGCCGAAGGCGACAGCCCGGAGAAGCAACCGGCCAACGCTTAGGCGTTGGCTTGGTGTGTCCCCGATGGCCTGGCCTGATCCCGCCCGGCAAGTTTTTCCCAACCTGCAGCAGCAGGAGTAACCACGTGTCTGCCGCCGAACTTTGGTATGCACTCCCGCTGATCGTATCGGTGTCGCTGGTCTATGCGGCCACCCGCTACGAGCTGATGGAGTTTATCATCGCGCACGCGATCCGCACGGCCGTCTGGCTGGGAGGCTTCATGCTGATCGTGACGCTGGTATTGTGGGGGCTGTCGGCCTGGTTGACCTGAGGCCGCCCTTGGGCCGCTGCCGCCGACAACGTTGCTTCAACGATTTTCTCGAGGCCGTGAATCGCTGTGACTACCGCCTACGCGCAGCACGAGCACCACGAGTTTCTGTCGGCCGCTGAAGAGGCGCTGCACAACGCCAACTTGCAGTTGGCTCTCTCCCAGTTGGGAGACACCCTCGGCAAACGCAATAAGGACGCCTTCGCGCAGCTGGAAGGCTCGGCCGAGCTGCGAGAGCGAGCCAGGGCGATCAAGAACGCCACGTTGGCCGCGCTCGATGATCATCTGGCCAGGCTTGCCGATGCCGTGGAACGTCGCGGTGGCCAGGTTCACTTTGCCGCCGATGCCGAGGACGCTTGCCGCATCGTTACCGAGATTGCCCGGCAGGAAAACGTCCACCGGGTGGTCAAATCCAAATCCATGACCACCGAGGAAATCCACCTCAACCCGGCGTTGGAACAAGCCGGTATCGAAGTGGTGGAAACCGACCTGGGCGAGTACATCATTCAGCTCGCGGGCCATCGGCCCAGCCACCTGGTGGCCCCGGCGATCCACATGCGAATCAAGGAAATCGCCGAGGCCCTGAGTCTTGCCGCCGGCCACCCGCTGCCCGAGGAGCCAACGGAACTGACCGCTTTTGCCCGAAAGGCGTTGCGCGAGAAGTTCGCCACGGCCGACATGGGCATCACGGGGGCCAACTTTGCCGTGGCCGAAACCGGCACCATCGT
>Ga0182737_1004025_pt1 | contig 10265 bp, 9 predicted proteins | sample eDN5th30CBELigOP_FD_128878 | JGI IMG/M metagenome (GOLD analysis project Ga0182737, IMG submission 128878) | Enriched Organic Plus compost microbial communities from Emeryville, California, USA - eDNA 5th pass 30_C BE-Lig OP (version 2) (version 2) ... | reverse complement strand
CTCCGCCCGAATGCGGGGTCAGGACATGCATCGGCTTGGCCACGCCGAAAGCGGGCCGTGCGCCGCCAAGTCCGTTTTTCCGTCCGAATGCGTTCATAAACAAATGCCGCCTTGGTTCACCGTGCACTTAGATGCCGCTTCTAGGCGGGAAACTTTGATAAAAGGTTAGGGAATCATGTCTTTCTGTGTGTTGGCGTAGACGAACCGTTGATCCGTACCCCAGAAACGGGCAACGAGTCGGGCGAAATCGAGAAACTCCGCGCCGCGCGGCGTAAGATGAATTTGCTCCTGCCGGACGACGATATTACCCGACCGGCTTTGCTCCTCGATCCGCCGTTCGATCTGGTTCATGTCTACCACATAAGTGTTGATGAACAGCGTCCGGAGTTTGTCTGCGGTGACGATCCGGCCCAGCGCGGCCTCCTTATCTATCCCCGCCAGCAGGAATACGCTGATCGAACGATCGATGGTGACCGGGACGACGATCAGGAACGTGAGATTCACGCTGAAGCTGAGCGCGGCGGCGGCGATTATGAGGGGAAGCTGGTCCGCCCAGCGGTGGCGCCACATCAGCGATGCAACCAGCAAAATGAGGAAGGCAGCGACAAGGCACAAAAGGAAGCCACGATAGAAAAGAATATCGACCTCCTGAAACAGCGAAGAGCGCACCAACAGAATTAGAAATCCCAGCCCAAGCAGGATAAACAGGAACAAACGGCCCAATGTTGTGATAGTCGCGCGAATCATCTATCGGTCCTTTATTCTGATGATGCAGAGGTCTTTGTCGCGGTAGATGCAGTTCAGGGCCGAAACGCCTTTCCCTTGCGACCAGACAGGATCGAGCGAGGTGAACAGCAGATAATCTATATTCTGCCGTCGGGCCGTTTCCCCGATCTCCCGCAGTGTGAGCGTGCCCTCGAAGATTGGCCTTATCGCGGCGATTCGACGCGTTATGTCAGGTGGGACGGCGCCGAAGAGATTGGCCTCGGCATCGGCGACTGCCGGGCGCATCTGGCCGTAGAGGCCGAAATTGAACCGGCGCCGATGCAGCACCGGATTGTGCTGCACCACCTTGTTGGGACCGGCGGTGTGGTTTAGCCATGTATAGGCCTTGCGTTCCTGATAATCCTGCGCGCGCGCGCTATTGATGTAGCCATAGGGCTGCCCCGCGCGGAAGCGGATGACCCTGGCACCGACCATGTCCCAAAGGTTAACGAGCATGCCGCAAAGCAGCAGCGCGAGCAGCATCGGGGAAAGCGATCTCACCCGGCCATGCCGCTGGAGGATGGCTGCGGTCCACAGCATCGCCGGAAGCTGGGCGAACCATGCGCCGCGCCAGCCCAGATCATTGTTCAATATGGTCGAGCGGACAAAGCTGGTGATAAGCAGCCCAACGCAGGCGGAGATAATGAGTACCCCATCCATGCGCACCCAGTCGACCGGCTTGCTCCGCCCTTTCCAATAGAGATAAGTGCCTATCGCGAACAGGCCGAAATCCAGAAAATAGCCGAGCGGAAGGCTGGCGATGCGTAGCGCGATTTCCACCAGGGAAATGTCCATCGAATAGGAGACGCGATCGACACCTCGAATCCAGAGACCGATAGGAAAGCCATGATCGTCGCGTCCGTGTATCAGATCACGAAAATAGAGGCTGTCGACAAGCAGCGCGAACAGGGTGGTTGCAATCAGCAGGATGAGAGGTCGGCGGAGCTTATGCCGCACGGTGGCGATACACCACGCTGCGAAAACGGGTGCGGCGCTCAGCGTGATCCAGATCGACATGCCGAAAGCGGAAGCAAGCGACAGGCCTGCCAGCGGGATGAGTACTGCCCAATCGCGGTGGGGGAGGGGAGAGGCATCCTTGCCGCCCGCGCCATCCCGCTCGCCGGTGAGGAGGATCAGGCAGAAGAAGATGGCGATCAGTGCCGAAACATGATGTGGCACCCAGAGGATGGAGGTGAAGGCGAAGCCGATTTCCTCGCTCCACCAGTCGACCTGATTTTCGATAATGCCGGTTTGCGTCGACCGCAGCAGCATGGCGGGAATATCAAGGCCTGCGACAAAGCAAAGAACTACGATCCAGAACAGGAAATTTACTTCCCGCGTCGGGTGGACCAGCCGGGCACGCAGGGAAATTTCGCGGAGCAGGGCAGGAAAGGCCAAGCCCACCCAGAATAGGGTTCCGGCAAAGGCCATGCGCGCATCGACCAGCGGCGCGGCCAACGCGCGTACCTGCGCGGCCCATAGATAGAAGAAATAATAATAGCCAGCTGGCTCACTTCTGGAAACGAAGGGATCTACCAGTGGGATTCCGTGCCGGTACAGTGACTCGGTCACACTGGCATGTTTGACCAAATCCAGCGTCAGCAAGCTCTGGTAAAGGCGCTCGTTCATGTCGAAATCGAGATAGAAGAGTGCGATCGAAGCTAACCAGATCAGGCCGCCGACAACGAGGAAGCGAGGAGGGCGCAGCAGGAGGGCAGATTTCAGCGTGGGTAGGCTCGCGAGCGCGGCGAAAAGATGGAGGGCAAGCACTGGATAAAGGCCGACCGTGCGCAATAGCAGATGGTCCAGTGCGGGGAAAAGGGCAATGGGAGCAACCAGCACCATCGTTGATTTGTGGACGCGCCGGATAGCGTCCGGCGCGAGCCGGTGGACGAAATCGGTGAGACCCAGTGCGGGAAGGCCGTATAGCACCCCAGCCGCGATAATCGCGATGATCAGGCCCGTGCCATCCTGAATGAAAAAGAACATAGCCGCTCCCAAAGAAGGGAATGGCTATGCAAACATGGTAAATAAATATCTAAAAGCGAGGCGAAATATCAGCCCACCTTCTCCGCCAGCACCGTCAGTCCCTTTTCGCTGACCTCGGCGAAGCCGCCCTGGATCGGCAGGATTTCCGGCGGTGCGCCCGCGCTGGCGTAGATCTGGATTTCGCCGTCGCGGATGGTCGACATGAACGGCGCATGGCCTTCCAGCACGCCGAAATCGCCTTCGGTGCCGGGGACGACGACCTGATACACCTCATCGCTGCGGACGAGCTTTTCCGGGGTTACGAGTTCGAAATGCAGTGCCATGCCGTCAATCCTGTTCGGCGCCCTCCCGCCGCCCGCGCGGCGGGAAGGGGCCATATCATGCTTCAGAGAAGAATCAGGCTGCTTCCGCCGCCAGCTTCTTGCCCTTTTCGATGGCTTCGTCGATGCCGCCGACCATGTAGAAGGCCGCCTCGGGCAGATAGTCATATTCGCCATCCACGACAGCCTTGAAGCTGCGCACCGTGTCTTCAAGCTGAACGAACTTGCCGGAGATGCCGGTGAACACTTCCGCCACGTGGAACGGCTGCGAGAGGAAGCGCTGGATCTTGCGCGCGCGCGCGACGGTCAGCTTGTCCTCTTCCGAAAGCTCGTCCATGCCGAGAATGGCGATGATGTCCTGAAGCGACTTGTACTTCTGCAGCGTTTCCTGAACGCGGCGGGCGGTCTCATAATGCTCCTGACCCACGACGCGCGGTTCGAGCACGCGGCTGGTGGAGTCGAGCGGGTCGACCGCCGGATAGATGCCGAGTTCCGAAATGGCGCGGTTGAGAACCGTGGTCGCGTCAAGGTGCGCGAACGAGGTCGCCGGCGCCGGGTCGGTAAGGTCGTCCGCGGGCACGTAGATCGCCTGGACCGAGGTGATCGACCCCTTGTTGGTGGAGGTGATGCGCTCCTGAAGCTGGCCCATATCGGTCGCCAGCGTCGGCTGATAGCCCACCGCCGACGGGATGCGGCCGAGCAGCGCCGACACTTCCGAGCCCGCCTGGGTGAAGCGGAAGATGTTGTCGACGAAGAACAGCACGTCCTGGCCTTCCTGGTCGCGGAAATATTCCGCGATGGTGAGACCGGAAAGAGCGACGCGCGCGCGGGCGCCCGGCGGCTCGTTCATCTGGCCGTAGACCAGCGCCACCTTGGAGCCTTCGGAGATCGCATTGCCCTCTGCGTCCTTCGCGATGACGCCCGCGTCGAGGAATTCGTGATAGAGATCGTTGCCCTCGCGGGTGCGTTCACCGACGCCCGCGAACACCGAGGTGCCGCCATGGCCCTTGGCGATGTTGTTGATCAGTTCCTGGATGAGCACGGTCTTGCCCACGCCCGCGCCCCCGAACAGGCCGATCTTGCCACCCTTCGCATAGGGGGCGAGCAGGTCGATGACCTTGATCCCGGTGACGAGGATCGAGGTTTCGGTCGACTGATCGACGAAGGCCGGGGCCTCGGCATGGATCGGCGCGCGCAGTTCGGTGCCGACCGGGCCGCGCTCGTCGATCGGCTCGCCGACGACGTTGAGGATGCGGCCGAGCGTGGCCGGGCCGACCGGCACGGAAATCTGCGCGCCGGTGTCGGTCACTTCCTGACCGCGGGTCAGGCCGTCGGTCGAGTCCATCGCGATGGTGCGGACGGTGTTCTCGCCCAGATGCTGCGCGACTTCGAGGACGAGGCGCTGGCCGTTATTGTCGGTTTCCAGAGCGCTCAGAATGGCCGGCAGAGCGTCGGGGAAGGTCACGTCGACGACGGCGCCGATGACCTGACTGATGCGGCCTACATTATTGGTGGTTGCCATGACTGCTTCCTTGCCTGCTGTTCCTTAGAGCGCTTCGGCGCCCGAAATGATTTCGACGAGTTCGGTGGTGATCGCGGCCTGGCGGCTGCGGTTATACTGGATGGTGAGGCGATTGATGAGGTCGCCCGCGTTGCGCGTCGCATTGTCCATCGCCGTCATCGATGCGCCCTGCTCGGACGCGGCGTTTTCCAGCAGCGCCTTGAAGATCTGGATCGAGACGTTGCGCGGCAGCAGTTCGGCCAGCATCGATTCCTCGTCCGGCTCATATTCCACCGTTGCGTCGATCGCGGCGGTCTGACCGGCCGGGATCGAAACCGGGATGATCTGCTGTTCGGTCGGAATCTGCGCCAGCGCCGACCTGAAGGTCGAGAAGAAGAGATGCGCGACGTCGAACTCGCCCGCGTCGTACCGCGCGAGCAGATCGACGGCGATGTCATGGGCCTCCGCGAAGGTCGGTTCCTTCATACCGGTGGTGTCGTAGGACCCCACCACCGTGCCGGGGAAGGTGCGGGCGATCACCGCGCGCCCCTTGCGGCCGACGAGGTAGAATTTCACCTTCCTGCCCTCGGCGATCAGTTCGCGCGCCTTCACCACCGCCGCCTTGACGATGTTGGAGTTGAACGCGCCGCACAGGCCGCGATCGCTATTGGCGACGACCAGCAGGTGCACATCGTCCTTGCCCGTGCCCGCCATCAGTTTCGGCGAGGAGGCATTGACGTTGATCTTCGAGGCGAGGCTGGCCACCACCGCTTCCAGCCGCTCGCCATAGGGACGGGCGGCCTCGGCGGCCGCCTGCGCCTTGCGGAGCTTGGCGGCGGCGACCATCTGCTTGGCCTTCGTGATCTTCTGGGTCGATTTAACCGACCCGATCCGAAGCTTGAGTTCCTTGAGTGAGGCCATCAGCCGTCAATCCTTATTGCCGGTTGCCCTTAGGCGAAGGTCTTGCCGAAAGTGTCGAGCGCGGCCTTCAGCTTGGCCTTGCTGTCGTCCGACAGGTCCTTGCTGTTGCGGATGTCGGCCAGCAGGTCGGCATGCTCGGCGCGCAGATAGATCAGCATCGCCTCCTCATAGCGGGTGACGTCCGCAACGGCGATGCCGTCGAGATAGCCGTTGGTGCCGGCGAAGATCGAGCAGGTCTGCTCCTCGAAGGGCAGCGGGCTGAACTGCGGCTGCTTCAGCAGCTCGGTGAGGCGCGCGCCACGGTTGAGCAGCTTCTGCGTCGAGGCGTCGAGGTCCGAGCCGAACTGGGCGAAGGCCGCCATTTCGCGGTACTGCGCCAGTTCCAGCTTGATCGAGCCGGAAACCTTCTTCATCGCCTTTGTCTGGGCCGAGGAGCCGACACGCGACACCGAAAGGCCCACGTTGATGGCCGGGCGGATACCCGCGTTGAAGAGGTTGGTTTCAAGGAAGATCTGGCCGTCGGTGATCGAAATCACGTTGGTCGGGATATAGGCGGACACGTCGCCGGCCTGCGTTTCGATGATCGGCAGCGCGGTCAGCGAGCCGTTGCCGTTGGCGTCGTTCATCTTCGCGGCGCGCTCCAGCAGACGGCTGTGCAGGTAGAAAACGTCGCCCGGATAGGCTTCGCGGCCCGGCGGGCGGCGAAGGAGGAGCGACATCTGGCGATAGGCGACGGCTTGCTTGGAAAGGTCGTCATACACGATCACGGCGTGCATGCCGTTATCGCGGAAGAACTCGCCCATGGTGCAGCCGGTGTAGGGCGCGAGGAACTGGAGGGGAGCCGGTTCCGAGGCGGTGGCGGCGACAACGATGGAATATTCCATCGCGCCGTTTTCCTCGAGCTGGCGCACGATCTGCGCGATGGTGGACCGCTTCTGGCCGACCGCGACATAGATGCAATAGAGCTTCTTGCCTTCGTCCTCGCTCTGGTTGACGGTCTTCTGGTTGATGAAGGTGTCGATCGCGACGGCGGTCTTGCCGGTCTGGCGGTCGCCGATGATGAGTTCGCGCTGGCCACGGCCGACGGGCACGAGGCAGTCGATCGCCTTGAGGCCGGTCTGCACGGGTTCATGCACCGATTTGCGCGGGATGATGCCGGGGGCCTTCACTTCGACGCGCATGCGCTTGTCGGCGACGATCGGGCCCTTGCCGTCGATCGGGTTGCCGAGGCCGTCCACCACGCGGCCGAGCAGGCCCTTGCCGACCGGAACGTCGACGATGGTGCCGGTGCGCTTGACGGTGTCGCCTTCCTTGATCTGGGCGTCGGAGCCGAAGATCACGACGCCGACATTGTCGGCTTCGAGGTTCAGGGCCATGCCCTTCACGCCATTGGCGAATTCGACCATCTCGCCGGCCTGAACATTGTCGAGGCCGTGGATGCGCGCGATGCCGTCACCGACGGTCAGCACGGAGCCGACTTCGCTGACCTGCGCTTCGGTACCGAAATTGGCGATCTGGTCCTTGATGACCTTCGAGATTTCTGCGGCGTTGATATCCATGTTCTTGCCTTTCATCGAAGCCTTGCGGGCTTTCAGCCCTTCATCGCGTGGGCGAGCGTATTCAGACGGGTGCGGATGGAAGAATCGATCATCTGGCTGCCGATCCGGACGACCAGCCCGCCGAGGATCGCGGGATCGACCTTCAGGTCGACCGCGACATCGCGACCGACACGGGTCTTGAGGCTTTTGGTGAGCGCCGTGACCTGCGTCTTGGTCAGCGGATGGGCGGAAGTGACCTCCGCGCGGGCTTCGCCCCGATGCTGCGACAGCAGCGTTTCGAAGGCGCGGATCACAGCGGCAAGCTGCGGCAGGCGACGGGCCTGCGCCAGCACGCCGAGGAAGTTCGCCGTGAGCGGATCGAGGCCCAGCGTTGCGGCGAGGGCCGCCACCGCCTTGGTCGATGCCTCCCGGCCGATGACCGGGCTGGTCGTCAGCTTCCGGAAATCTTCCGATTCGCCGAGCGCCGCTTTGATCGTCGCGAGGCTCTGCGCCACCGAATCGAGCTGCTTGTTGTCGCGAGCCAGCTCGAACAGCGCGAGCGCGTAACGCCCGCTGAGGCTAGCCTGAATGCCGCCGGAACTCTCCACGCGCCTAATGTCCTCCAGTTCGCTGTGCCAGTCACACCAAAGACCGGGGCGACCGGTAGTCCCCCCGTTACCGTGCGGGCCGGTTAGCAGGGGGCATGCTGGGATGCAAGATGGCGGAGACACTATAGTTATGGATTTGTGAAATGAAGCGCCCGACCGGCCCGGCGCGGGGCTTTCCATGCGGCGCGTCCCGGCACCCATGACGGGAAAACAGGATTCGGGGCTGTCACCCCCGCAGGCGATGGAGCGAAGGGCAGGGAATGATTCGGCGCGCGGGCCGGGGCCGTCGATGGATACCGGATTCCGGAGCGGTCAGGGCGCGGGAGCCGTCGCCTTTTTCGCTCCGGCGGCCCCGCCGGACGCCCTGCTGCACTTGTAGACGAGCCTCTCATTGGCATGGGCGGGGAGGATGGAGCGGATCTCGGCCTGCATCTGCTGCAGCTTTTCCAGCGTCGCGCTGTCGGCGGTGCAGCCGCTGAAGGTGAAATGCCCGCGCATTTCCCGCGCGCCCGCGAGCACGTCCTCGTCGGCGAGATAGCGTTCGACCTTGTAGGTGCCGGTCGCCGGATCGAAGCTGTTGACCGTGATGACATCCTCGTTGCCGGGAACGAAGATGCGGCTCCAGCCCGCGCCGTCCTGACCATATTGGGTGTTCCGGTTGATGCAGCCGCCCTGCGTCCAGTGCAGCGGAACGTCCTCGATGCCCGACACGGTGATGCGGCTGCGGCTTTCGTCGATGCGGCAGATATTGTCACCCACCGCCTGCATCGCGGCGTCCGATGCCGCCTCGGCGCTGTTGCCGGGCGTCTCCTGCCCGACGCGCTCCTCGATATCGGAGAAGGACGGACGCAGCAGGAACACGAGCGCCGCGCCGACCAGCAGCACGCCGCCGCCGACCCCGGCCCACAGCCTTTCCTTTTCCCGGCCCTGCACATGGAACATCATCGTCGCGCCGAGCGCGAGGCCGCCCAGCACCAGCAACAGCCCCGCAATGGCCACGGCGTTTTCGCGGGCCGAATAGATTTGCTGCTCAGCCTCGTCGCGGGCCTGCTGCAAGGCCTTTTCCCGGCTTTCCGCCTGGGCGCGCTCCAGTTCCGCGCGCCGGGCTTCCTGCTCGGCGGCGAGCCTTGCTTCCTCCGCGTCAAGGTCCGCGATAGAGCGGCAGGGGACGGAGGTGCGCTGGAAGGTCACGCCCGCCTGCCGCAGGAAGGAGGCGACCTCCCGGTTGGAGATGGCGAACCCGAATTCCGCGTCGCCGTCGCTTTCCGACTGGGACCCGAAGCTGTTGACGCCCAGCACCCGCCCGCAATCGTCCACCAGCGGCCCGCCGCTGTTGCCCTGCGCCATGGGCGCGGTGTGCAGCAGCGTGTCGAAGCCATGCGAGGCGCGGCCCATGGAGACGGTGCCGCTGGTCTTGACCGGGGAAAGCGGCTGGATCATCTCGTTCAGGTCCAGCCCCTGCGCGCGATCGACTGAGCCGGGATAGCCGATGGCGGTCACATGCTGCCCGTCCGTGACGGCGCCTGCAAAGAAGGTGGAAACCGGCAGCCGCCCCTCGGACAACTGGATGAGAGCCAGATCGTTGCCGGGGGAATAGGCGATGACCTTGCCGCCATAGCTGCGCTTGCCCTGGGACGGGATGATGCCGACGACGAGGTTCGGCTCCGTGCGCAGCAGCTCGACGACATGGGCGTTGGTCAGCACCTTGTCTGGCGCGACGGCGAAGCCGCTGCCATGGCCGACGAAATAGGCGTCCTTCCCGTTGGTGGCGATGATGACGACGCGCACCACCCCGCGCACCGTCGCCGCGACATCGAGCTGCTCGGCGCGCGTGGGCAGCGCGCCGCCCGCCAGCGAGGCGAGCAGCAGGATCAGCGAAGCCGAAAGGATGCGGAAGGCGCGGCCGGGATGCATGGTCATGAAGGATATCTATTGTCTGCGCGCGCGGAGGAAAAGCCGAAACTGAGGCCCGCGCGCGCGGGCACGCAAAAGCGCGGGCAACGGCGTGCATCCGGCGGCGCAGAGGTGCGGGGAAAAGGGCGGGGCGCACGGGGGGGGCTGCCCGCCCCGCCTCGCGGCTATCCGCCCAGCGGGCTGGATTTGTCGCGGTCCTCCCTGGGATAGTCGGTCGGCTTCACCGTGCCCACATTGGGGCGCTTTTCGACGGGCTCCGGCTTTTGCGCGGGGTTGGCGCGCGGGTCATGCTCCTGCGAATCCGGCCGTGCGTCGCCCAGCGGGCCCCGGACCTGTTCGGGCGGGTCCTTCTTCTTGTCGGTTGCCATGCTTTTTCTCCTCCAGACGGGAAACGTGGGGCGGGCCGGGACGTTCCTTTCGAAAGCCCGACCGGCCAGTGGATCGGATGACCGGAAAGTCACGGGCGAGACCGGACGCGGATTGCGTCGTTCCCGATCTTCATGGGGCCGGAGTGGCGGCGCCCGGCGCCGAGGAGCCTGCGATGGAGGAAATGCGGTTAATCCACTCGGTCATGCCCTATTCGGGCGCGTCGCTGGCGTTGGGCAATAGCCACGACCGGGCGACAAGATCGGAACTGGGCCGCAGGATCGCGCGGCTCTGCAACGCGCGATTTCTTGAGGGCGCGGGGCAAGGCCCTGCCGCGGCGGCG
>Ga0182737_1004024_pt1 | contig 10267 bp, 9 predicted proteins | sample eDN5th30CBELigOP_FD_128878 | JGI IMG/M metagenome (GOLD analysis project Ga0182737, IMG submission 128878) | Enriched Organic Plus compost microbial communities from Emeryville, California, USA - eDNA 5th pass 30_C BE-Lig OP (version 2) (version 2) ... | reverse complement strand
TTCCTGCCGCGCATCCTGTCGGGCGACGACTGGTGGTGCCAGGGCTATTCGGAGCCGGGCGCGGGCTCGGACCTTGCGAGCCTGACGACCCGCGCCGTGCGTGACGGCAATGATTACATTGTCGATGGCCACAAGACCTGGACGACGCTGGCGCAACATGCCGACTGGATGTTCTGTCTGGTGCGGACCGACCCCGCCGCCGCCAAGCCGCAATCCGGCATTTCCTTCCTCTTGGTCGACATGCGCTCACCCGGCGTTGAAGTGCGCCCCATCCTGACATTGGATGGCGGAGACGAGATCAATGACGTCTTTTTGAGCAGTGTCCGCGTTCCGGCTGAAAATCTAATCGGCGAGGAGAACAAGGGCTGGACTTACGCCAAATTTCTGCTCACCCATGAGCGGTCGGGGATTGCCGGTGTGGCGGGGTCCAAGCGCGCCGTGGAGCGTCTCAAGCAAATTGCCAGGGCGGAGCTGGTGGATGGGCGTCCCCTGCTTGAAACAAATGAATTCAGCCGGAAAGTGGCGGAACTCGAAATCGATCTGCTGGCCCTGGAAGTCACGGAGCTGCGCAGCCTGGCCTCGGAAAGCCAGGGCAAGGGGCCGGGACCTGAATCCTCGATCCTCAAGATCATGGGCAGTGAGATCCAGCAGCGCATTTCCGAGCTTGCCTTGGAAGCCATAGGCAATTACGCCTTTGTGCAGGCGCCGCCGGGGGGAGCTCAGGGCAACCAGTTTGTTGCCGGGCCGGACCATTCGGCGGGCGTGGCACAGACCTATTTCAACCTGCGCAAGACTTCGATCTATGGCGGCTCCAACGAAATTCAGCGCAATATCATAGCCAAGATGGTGCTCGGCCTTTAGGCGCGCGGGACAAAGAACTCAAAACGAAGCCAAACGAGAAGGAAGACTGACAATGGATTTTTCATTCACGGAAGAGCAGGTGCTGCTGCGCAATACCGTGCAGAGCTTTCTGCAGGACAAATATGACTTCGACACGCGCCGCAAGATTTCAAAATCGGCCGAAGGCTGGAAACCGGAATACTGGCAGCAATTCGCCGAGCTGGGCCTGCTGGCCGTTCCTTTCTCCGAGGAGCAGGGCGGTCTGGGCGGCGGCGCGGTCGAAACCATGATCGTGATGGAGGAGTTCGGCAGCGCGCTCGTAATCGAGCCCTATGTCGAGACAATTGTGCTGGCGGGCGGTTTTCTGCGCGAGCTGGGGTCTGCGGCTCAGCAGGAAGCGCATATCCCCGGCATCATCTCCGGCGAAGCCGTGTGGACCTTCGCCTATGCCGAACCCCAGGGTCGTTTCAATCTCGCCGATCTTCTCACCACCGCCAAGAAGGACGGGCAGGGCTATGTGCTCAACGGCTATAAGGCTGTTGTGATCGCAGCTCCCTGGGCGCAGAAGCTGGTTGTCTCCGCCCGCACGTCCGGCGGCCAGCGTGACCGCGACGGCGTGAGCCTCTTCATCGTCGACAAGAACGCGCCGGGCGTTTCGACCCGCGACTATCCGACAGTTGACGGCCGCCGCGCTTCGGAAATCACGTTCGAGAATGTGAAGCTCGGCGCAGATGCTTTGCTGGGCGCCGAGGGCAAGGCGCTGCCTGTCATCGAAAAGGTGACGGATCAGGCGATTGCGGCGCTTTGCGCGGAAGCCATCGGCGCCATGAAAGAGCTGAATACGGCCACGGTCGAGTATTGCAAGACGCGCAAGCAGTTCGGCACGCCCATCGGCAAGTTCCAGGTGCTGCAGCATCGCATGGTCGATATGTTCATGGCCTATGAGCAGTCGGTCTCCATGACCTATATGGTCACGCTGAAACTCGACGAGAGCGCTGAAGAGCGCGCAAAGGCGGCAGCCGGCGCCAAGGTGCAGATCGGCAAGGCGGGCCGCTTCGTGGGCCAGCAGGCTGTCCAGCTGCATGGCGGCATGGGCATGACGGACGAGCTCAATGTCGGCCACTATTTCAAGCGTCTGACCATGATCGACACCCAGTTCGGCAATGTCGATTATCAGCTGAAGCGCTTCTCCGAAGCGGCCTAACCGGCAATGCGGGTTTCGCCCGCCTGACCGGAAACGGACGGAATATCAAGCAGGCGGCTGGCGGGCAAAACCGCCTCCGCCTGTGTTCCTTTTCCGAGCTTGCTCTTGATCTCGAAACGTCCCCCATGCGCTTCCATCAGGCCTTTCACGATGGAAAGCCCGAGCCCGGTGCCTTTTTTGCCTGACTGGGCGAGACCCGCGGCGCCCTGCTGAAAGGCCTCCACGACCTTGTCGATTTCTTCTTCGGAAATGCCCGCGCCCTGGTCATGCACGCCAAAGCGCAGGTCGCCATTTGGATCGAGCTTGATGATCATTCTGACTTCGCTGTGCGGCGACGAGAATTTGATGGCGTTGGTCAAAAGGTTGATCCAGATTTGCCGGAGGGCGCGGCTGTCGCCACGCAGCATGGGAAGATCCGGCGCGTAATCCGTCATCATGGTCACATCCTGGGCATCGGCGCGAATCTGCATCAGGTGGCGGCAATCTTCGGCAAGCTGAAGAAGATCGATCTCTTCTTCCATGATCTGTATCTGTCCGGCCTCGATACGGGACAGGTCGAGGATGTCGTTGATGAGGCCCAGAAGATGCTGGCCCGAACGCTTGATGTCGGTCGCATAGTCCTTGTAGGCCGGAATCTTGTGCGGTCCCAACAGCTCGCCTTCCATCAATTCGGAAAAACCGATAATGGCGTTGAGCGGCGTGCGCAGCTCATGGCTCATATTCGCCAGGAAGCGGGATTTGGCGCGGCTCGTTTCCTCCGCGCGGGCCCGCGCAAAATCACTGTCGCGCTTTGCGCGGAACAGCTCATCCACCAGCGCGCTTTTTTCTTCCCGGAGGCGAATGGATTTTTCAATGGCCTTGTTCATGTAAAGCGCAAGATGAGTCAAAAGACCCATCAATGCGATCATCATCAACACGCCAATCAGATGGAACAGATCGACATAAAGCACGAGCCTGGCGCCTATCGCGATGAAAAGCGGCAGCGTGTTGGCATAAAAAATCGGCATGGAAGGGGTGCTGACAAGCGTGGCGGGCGCCAGAACAATCGCCATGGTCAGCATGAGATAGGTCTGCAGCATGGTGTCCACGGGGTCCCAGAACAGCCAGAGCATGGACCCAAAAGACGTCGTGAAGCAGATGTTGGTGATGACGAATTTCCGCATCCATGAGACCACGGCGTCCGGATGGATGTGGGTGCGCAGAAAACTGCGGCTGATCAGGTAATTCAGGAAGTGGAAGCTGCAAACCAGTATGGCCCACAGCAACAGCGCCCAGAGCGGCACGCGGCCGTAAAGGGTCCAGGCATAAGCAAAGATGAGGCAGGGAAACGCCAGCGGCAGCGCCATTTGCGGGGCTGCAAACATGCGGATCTGCGCAATCTTCACTTCCGGCGAGGCGGAAGAGGACATGCCGGGCAAACTCGACAGAATGTTTCGCAAGCCGCGGCCTTCCATACTCCAACCCTACCCATGAAATTGCCCGCCAAGGGGCAGTCTCCCGGCTGCATGGTCGAGCACCTTCAAAATGCTGCAAATGTGTTAACAAGACCCTCCGGAGCATGGTTAAGGAGTGGTGACGGCCGGATTGCAGGATGCATTCTTTGCCCGTAGAGTTCCCGCCAATTTTGAACCAATGAGATCAGCAAACGGGAGAAACCTATGGGAATGGTCGGAATTGTTGCGACGCTCAAGATCGTGCCGGGCAAGGAAAAGGATTTCGAGAAGCTTTTTGCCGAATTGCGCGCCAGCACGCTCAAGAACGAGCCGGGAGTTCTGATGTATGATTTCTACAAGTCGCGCAGCGAGCCCAATACCTATGTGGTGATGGAGCAGTACAAGTCGCAGGCCGATCTCGACGCCCATGGCGTTGCGGAACATGCCAAGGTCTTTGCGCCGCGTTTCGGCGGCATCATGGCGGCTGCCCCAGGCGTCCACATCATGGATCGCTGCGAGCAGTAAGTCTGAAGCGTGGTCGTGAAAGGGAGCTTCAGCTCCCTTTTTTCTTGGAAAAGGAAGAAAAAATGTCGATAGCGCTGGTTGCGACCCTCACTGCGCAGAAAGGGAAGCGCGCAGAGCTGGAACAATTATTCGTGAAAATGCGCGAAGCCGTTCTGGCGAATGAAAAAGGCTGCTCCTATTACGAGATTTTTCGCTCCCGCGAAAATCCGGATGCCGTGGTGCTGTTGGAGGTTTATGACAGCCAGGCGGATATAGACGCGCATAATGGGAGCGCGCATATGCAGGCGCTCATCCCGCAGCTTGGCGCTTTGTTCGGCGCCGAACCGCAGGTGCAGTTCATCGATCACATCTGAGAAGGGGCGAGAATAAAAAAGGGAGCCACAGGCTCCCTTTTTCTTCGGAGAATGAACGCCGGACTTACTTGCGGCCGGGAAGCTGGTTGACCAGACCCGTCAGATGCTCGCCGCCTAGGTTGCGCGCTTCCGCCTTGGACATGTCGGAAATCTTGCTCCAGTTGGCGGCGATCTTTTCCGCCGTGTCGGGCTCGCGGCCGAGCGCCACAGGCTGCGATTCCATTACCTGCGCCATGGAGAAGACGCCTGCGCCTGCGCAAATCACGATGCCGTTGGGCGCATCTTCGGAAGCGAGGAAAATTGCGGCCGGGCTCACCGCTTCCGGCGAGAAGAGTTCTTCCGTATCAGCGGGGAAGAGATCGGCGGTCATGCGGGTGAAGGCCGTGGGCGCCAGAGCGTTGCTGCGGATATTGTCCTTCTGGCCTTCGAGCTTCAGCGTATTGATGAGGCCGACAACGCCGAGCTTGGCCGCGCCGTAATTGGTCTGGCCGAAATTGCCGTAAAGTCCCGACGACGAGGTGGTCACGACGATGCGGCCATAGCCTTGCTCCTTCATGATCGGCCACACGGCCTTGGTCGGCTTCACGGTGCCCATCAGATGCACGTCCACGACGAGCTGGAAGTCTTCGATCGGCATTTTGATGAAGGTCTTGTCGCGCAGAATGCCCGCATTGTTGACCAGGATGTCGATGCGTCCCCATTTGTCCATGGTCTGCTGGACCATGTTGGCGACGCCGGCGTCATCCGTCACGCTGGAGCCATTGGCGATGGCTTCGCCGCCGGCGGCCGTGATTTCGGCCACCACGGCTTCCGCGGCGGCTGAATTGCCGCCTGTGCCGTCGCGTGCGCCGCCCAGATCGTTGACCACAACCTTCGCGCCCCGGCGAGCGAACTCCAGCGCATGCGCCCGGCCAAGACCGCCGCCTGCGCCCGTGATGATCGCCACTTTCCCGTCAAAACGAATGCTCATTTTTATTGTACTCCGCATGGTGCGCCTGGGGCGCAGGTTTGAGTTTCTTGCGGGCCCTCAAGCCCGGGGTTGGCCGCTTTGGGGCGACTTTGTGCACAAAGCCCGACCTAGGGTCAAGCGAAGGATCGGCGCCATCCCGGGCACAGGGCGCAAGCGGCGTTGCGGCCAGCCATTTCCGCCGTCAATATGGCCGGTCTCTGCGGCAAGCCGCCGCGTTTGCGCCTGGAGCCGCCATGTCCATCCATTCGCTGCAAAGCGCGTTGGGCCTTCTTGCCATTGTCGCCATTGCCTGGGCTTTGAGCGAAAACCGCCGCTCTTTTTCCATCCGCCAGGTGGCAGTCGGCCTCGCATTGCAGATCGCGATCGCGCTTCTCCTTCTGAAGCTGCCTGCCGCCCAGAGCGTGCTGTTGTCCCTCAACAGCGTCGTTGAGGCTCTGACCAGGGCCACGCTTGCGGGCACCGCCTTTGTGTTCGGCTATCTGGGCGGCGGCGAAGCGCCCTTTGAAACAATCGCGCCCTCCAATCTCTTTATCCTTGGTTTTCAGGCTTTGCCGCTTGTCCTGGTGATGTCGGCTCTTTCAGCTGTGCTGTGGCAATGGCGCGTGCTGCCTGCTGTCACGCGCTTCTTCTCCTTCTTGCTGCAGAAAAGCATGGGGTTGGGCGGCGCTGTCGGTCTTGCCTCGGCGGCAAATATTTTTGTCGGCATGGTGGAGGCGCCGCTGCTCATCCGGCCCTATCTGGCGCGGCTCAGCCGCAGCGAGATGTTCATCATGATGACGGTTGGCCTGGCCACGGTTTCGGGCACGGTGCTGGTGCTATACGCCAGCATATTGGAACCCGTGGTGCCGGGCGCGCTGGGCCAGATTCTGGTGGCTTCGCTGATTTCGCTTCCCGCCAGCGTCGTGGTTGCGCGCCTGATGGTGCCCGAAAGCGCGAGTGAGGAGGCCACGGAGGTTCAGCAGGGCGATCCTCTCGTGCAATATGAAAGCAGCATGGATGCGCTCACGCGCGGCACGATGGATGGTCTTTCCCTGTTTCTCAACATCATTGCCATGCTCGTGGTGACTGTCGCACTGGTGGCGCTGGTCAACATCATTCTGGGGAGTTTGCCGGATGTGAACGGCGAAGCGCTGAGTTTGCAGCGTGTGCTGGGCTGGATATTCGCGCCCCTGGTCTGGCTGATGGGCGTGCCTGTCGCAGAGACGCAGGTCGCGGGCCAGCTGATGGGCACAAAGACCATTCTCAATGAAATGATCGCCTATATCAACCTGTCGCAATTGCCCGAAGGCGCGCTCTCGCCGCGCTCGTCGCTCATCATACTTTACGCCATGTGCGGCTTCGCCAATCTCGGCAGCGTGGGGATTCTGATTGGCGGCCTGACCGCCATGGCGCCGTCGCGCAGGTCGGATATCGTGCAACTTGGCACGCGGGCGCTTGTCTCGGGCACGCTTGCCACATCCATGACAGGGGCCGTGATCGGATTGATTGTGTCTTGAGAAAGTTGGCGGCGCCCAGGGGGTACGGATGAGCGCCGCCAGGTATCATGCCGATGAATGTGTCATTCATCTGGGGTCATTTTGCCGATGCAAGATGAATGGCGCCTGAACGATAATGGCTTTCAGAGCAAGCCCGAAAAAGCCTCGGCCAACAATTCATACGAGCGGATGCGGTCGCTTTGCCTATGCGTGATGGTGAGGATCACGAATTCGTTCACCCCGAATTGCTCGCCCATCTCAAGCAGTTTCTCGCGCACCTGCGCGCCCGTGCCTGCGATGCTGCGCCCCTCGACGCTGCGCAGAAGCGCGCGCTCCTGATCCGTATAAGGGTAGGAAAGCGCTTCTTCCTCGGAGGGGAATGGCCCGAGCCTGCCTTGCAGGAATTGCAGCACCCACAGATTGCGCGGCGCGGCCAGGCGCTTTGACTCTTCCTCCGTTTCCGCAACCGTGACCGCGACGCCGATCGAGGCGTAAGGTTCATCCAGATATCTGGAAGGCGTGAAATGCCGGCGGTAAAGCTCAAGCGGCTGGGTGCCTGCGTCCTGATTGATAAAATGGGCGAAGCAATAGGGAATGCCTGCGCGGGCGGCGATGATGGCGCCGTCGCCGCCAGAGCCAAGCATCCAGAGCTCGGGCATGCCGGGGCCGCGCGGAGAAGCGTGGATACCGCGATAGGGATGATCGGACGGAAAGCCGCCCGCCTCTCCCTGCAGCCCGTTTGAATCTTCGAGAAATTGCGCAAGCAACTCCACCTGTTGCGGAAAGACGCCGACATCATAGGCAGTCGGCCCCGGCTGCAGCGCCCGCATGGTCTTTTGATCGGTACCGGGCGCGCGGCCCAGCCCCAGATCGATGCGGCCGGGATAAAGCGTTTCCAGGACCCGGAACTGTTCCGCCACTTTGAGAGGGCTGTAATGCGGCAGCATGACGCCTCCCGAACCCACGCGGATGCGGCTTGTGTTCGCGGCAACGGCGGCGATCAGGATTTCCGGCGCGGAGCCTGCCAGCGCGTTGGAGTTGTGATGCTCGGCAAGCCAGTAGCGCTTGTAGCCGAAACGCTCTGTGGCCTGCGCAAGCTCAATCGTATTGGCAAACGCTTCAGCCGCGCTGCCACCGCGCGGGATGGGGGATTGGTCGAGCACATTGAGCGTGACCATGTGTTCAAGCCTTCTCGCGGGCCTTCTTGATGATGCCGCTGAAATTAAGCACAAGCTTTTCTTCTGGCTCTTCCCGGACGAAGACCTGCCCGCGAATGAAAATAAGACTTTTGGTCTGCCGCACGATGTCGCCGCGCGCTTCGACGAGCTCGCCTGCGAAGGCGGGGGCCGTGAATTCCGCATTGAACGAAATGGTCACCATGGGAGAATGCAGTCCGGTGCTGGTAAGCGCGAACAGGGCATAGTCCGCGAATGTCATCAACATGCCGCCATGCACCGATCCCGCATTGTTGCAATGCTGCGTCTGCGCCTCGAAAGCGCAGAGAATTTCTCCCGACGGCAGGATGCGGCGGTAGAAAGGCCCTGCATGATCTTCAAACGGATCGATATCGCCAAATTTCTCGTATCCTGCGAGCTTGGGGTTTTCGGAGCTCATCTTTGCCTCTTGTCGAATATTTGTCCTTGTCTTAGCAGGCAAGACGCCGGACCGGAAGCTTGCGGCCAGTGATTCTCCGTTGGCGTTGCCTTGCGCCTGACCTAGACTCGCGCGAACCGGCATAGGCGAGGGATATAAGATGAAGAAATGGATGCAGTCCGCTTTTGCGGCTGCGATGCTGTTATCCTGTTTTGCCTGTGCGCCCCGTCTGATGACACAAGGCGATCCCGTCGTGACGCCGCGCGATGAGCTGGAAGCGCTGGTGATGTCGGATGGCGCGCATCTGCCGCTGCGAAGCTGGAAGGCGCAGGAACCAAAGGCCGTTCTGCTTGGTCTGCATGGTTTCAATGATTATTCCAACGCCTTTGCGATGCCTGGGGAATGGTTCGCCGCACGCGGAGTGGCGGTCTATGCCTATGATCAGCGCGGCTTTGGGCGCGCGCCCGGTCATGGGCTTTGGGCAGGGCCGGAGCGCATGTCGGAGGATTTGCGTTCGGTCGTCAAATTGCTGCAAAGCCGCCATCCAGGCCTGCCATTCTACATCGTGGGAGAAAGCATGGGCGGCGCATTGCTCATGCGCAGCATGGCCGAACCGGATGCGCCGCAAGTACAGGGCATCATTCTCGCCGCGCCCGCGGTTTGGGGATGGCGGTCGTTGAATGTGCTTTACAGCAGCGTGTTATGGACATCTGCGCATCTTGTGCCTGGCTGGAGCGTCTCGGGCCGGGGACTTGGACGCCAGGCATCGGACAATATCGAAATGCTGCGCGGATTGGGGCGCGACCCGCTAGTGATCAAGGAAACCAAAATCGGAACGATTTACGGCCTTGTCGATTTGATGGATCGGGGCGCGGCCGCGGCGCCACGCATCGATGCGCCTGTATTGCTGATGTATGGCGCGCGCGAGGAAATCGTGCCAGCTGAGCCGGTTGCCGCAGCCTTGCGGCAGATGAGGCCGGGAGGGCGGGTGACGCCTGTCTGCTATCCCAATGGCTGGCACATGCTGCTGCGCGACAATGACCGGGAAATTGTCTGGCGGGACATGGAGGCCTGGATGAGCGATCAGACCGCTGCGTTGCCGTCGGCATTTTCAGATCTCGCGCCATGCGGGCCTCTTGCTAGGGGCGAAGACAATCCCTGATTCTCTGCCCGCATTCAGGAAGCTTTTCGTTCTGCAAGTCTTGCTTCGACCTCATATTCGAGGTCGCGCATCAGGTCCGGTATGGCGCCCAGGTAAGCGCGTTCCGTCAGCAGGATCGAGCGGAAGAGCCGCGCCTTGATAATCGCCAGATCGGCTTTCGCGGCGGCAATCGCTTCCGGCACGGAGCTTGCGACAATATCGACCAGCCTGTCCGCGGCATGCAGGCGTCCCCACAGATAATCATTCTCCCGCGCCCTGCGGCTGAAGAAGGCCGCAAAATGCTGCATTTCCCGGCCCATCAACGTCGATTGCGCGCCGCCTTCCCGCAAGGCTTTTGCATCTTCCGGACTGATGCGGTCGATGCGGACGGCATCCACATCGTCAAGATCGTTCCATTTGTTGAGAGGGAAAGTCAGCACGTCGAAGAAGGGGAAACCGACATAGGCCTGGATCAGATCCACGCGAATGCTGTGGGGGAGGTGGTTCGCGCAAATCAGGTGGAAGGTTTCATCAATCGCCTGATCTATTCCCACAAGATCGAGAAGCGGCACGGTCTTTCTGACGAACGTATCGATTTGTTCAGGCGTGGCGGTCTCCTTGCTCATAAGCGCTTTGCACATGGCGGAGATGTCAGGCGAGGCAAGGCGCTCGGCGGCGCGGCGGCTGAGGAGATCGAGCGCTTCATAAAGCATCTCTTTCGAGGCATCGAGCG
>Ga0182737_1004023_pt1 | contig 10268 bp, 5 predicted proteins | sample eDN5th30CBELigOP_FD_128878 | JGI IMG/M metagenome (GOLD analysis project Ga0182737, IMG submission 128878) | Enriched Organic Plus compost microbial communities from Emeryville, California, USA - eDNA 5th pass 30_C BE-Lig OP (version 2) (version 2) ... | reverse complement strand
TGAAGGGACGCGGCTTCGACGCCAAGGCGGTCCGCCAGATCCTCCGCATTCGCAAGAAGGATCAGGCTGAGCGCCAGGAAGAGGAGGCGATCCTCGAACTGTACCTCCAGGCGCTCGGCATGGCGTGAGCCAGGGCGGCTCGCGGGCGACCTGTCGCGCAAGGCCCTCCCGCCAAACGGGCGCCGCGCGCCATCATCCTGGATGACGCATCCTGGATGACGCGCGCGGCCGGCGCCCCTGATGCGAATGACAAAAAACCCTGGCTGGCCAGCCAGGGTTTTTTCTTGCCAGCCAGGGTTTTTCCTAGGAGGGGCGGGGTTCCTCGCGAGGGAATGGCGGGCCAGCCTGGTTTGGCCTTGCCCGGACATTACTCCGCCTTGGGAGGCATGGCGCGGGGGCCGCCGCATCGCCGCGCCGGTGGCCGGCGCGGCCCTCCGGGGCCAGGCAGGCGTCAGTCGACCTTGCGGCGCGCCAGCAAGGCGCGGGCGAACGCGGCGCCGGTGTCATCCTTCTCCGCCTCGCTGGAGAACGTGGCGTCGGAATAGGCGTTGGCGATGCGATCGGGCAGGCCGCCAGCGGTTTTTTCCTTCTTGTGCGCCGGGGCGCTGGCGGTTTCGGGTTGGCGGCGGGGCTGCGTGGTCGGGGCGCTTCGGGCCGCCGGTTGTTTCCGTTCAGCTTTCGGAGCGACGGCGGCGCCGCGCAGCTCCATGGGCCGCATGGGCGGCAGGGGCGAGAGGGCCGAGGTCGTTTCAGGCGAGGCGGCATAGGCGAGGGCGTCGCCGGCCAGATCAGACTTGCGCCGGCCGGACGTAATGGCGGCCACGGCGCGCGCTTCGGGTGATGGGCCGCCAAGGTCCGCCGGGCGGGCGGGCGGCAGGGGCGCGGCTGCGACGGCGACAGGGGCGGCCTCATCCGTGGCGATATCCGTCGCCCCGGGCGCTCCCTGGCCGGACGCGCCGCCAAGGCCATGGGGGCGGACAGGCGGCAGCGGCGCCATGGCCGCGTCAATGGTGTTGGCGGCCACGGCGTCGGAGCTGAGCGCGGCGGTGGCCATATTGAGCTGCGGATCATCCGGGCGGCGCGGCGGCAACGGCACGATGCCCATCTGTCCCGTTTCCGGGGTGGCTCCGGGCTGCCCGTCGTCGTCAGGCCGCATGGCCGCCAGCGAGACGGGGTCCTGCGGCCGCGCGGCCGGAACAGGGGCCATTTCGGCGATGCGGGTGGATTGCGGCTCCAGCGGCGGCAGACGGTCGGCGGATGGCGGCGGCGCGGCCGCCACGGCGACCGGCTGGGCCTGCTGCTGTTTGCCGCCGCCAAAGAAGCCGAGCAGGCCGGCGTCGCCCGTCGTCTGGTTGCCTTCGGCCCAGGCCACCTGCTGGGCGGTGGCGGCCGCTTCCTTCGCCGTGCGCGGCTTGTAAGGCGGCGCGGCCGCGATTGCCTTCTGTTCGGCGACGTCCTCGCCCTCATCGGCGCCGCCGCCAAACAGTCTGGCCCAGAAGCTCTTCTTCGGCGCGTTCTCCTGCGCGGCGTAGGCGGTGGCCCCGGCCACCGAACCGCCCCGGGCGAGAATCTCGGCTTTCGCCTGCTCATAGCGCGCCATCGGCCGGCCGTTCGCCGGAATGTGCACCGTCTTGCCGTCAGGGAAGATGCTGGCCAGCTGTTCATAGGACAGGCGCGGCCAGGCCCTCACCGAACCCACGTCGAGGTGAACGAACGGGTTGTACGAGGACGGATAGTAGCCGACGCCGCCGCGTTGCAGGCGCACGGCCGCGGCGCGGATGCGGGCGGCCGGCACGTCCGGCAGGTAGAAGTCCATCGCCTTGCCGAGCATGTGCTGGCTATGCTCCGCGACGCGGCTGGAACGGCGCCGCAACATGGCGTTGGTGGCCGGCGCGCGGTAGGCGGAGAGCACGTGGATCGTCTCGCGCGAGCCCAGTTCGCGATGCACTTCCCACACCAGGTCGAACAGGCGCGGGTCCATGTTCGTGGGCTCCTCGCGGCGCCAGTCGCGCAGGAACCAGTTCAGCTGCTTCAGCGCCGCCCGGTCGTAGGAGCCGAAACGCTTGAAGGTGACGGAGATCGTCTCCTTGGTGTGGGCGTAATACAGGTTGAGGGTGCGGGTGTCGCCATTGGCGATGGCGTTCTGGGTTTCCGAGGCGCCGGTGAGCGTGGCGCCCGCCAGCGCGACGGCGCCGAGCCCCAACCTGAAGCCGCCCGAACCCGTCAGGCCGCTGATCCGCCGCCAGAGGCCGCTGGCGCGGGACAGGCTGGCCGCGCGCGCGGCTACAGGACGGAAAGGAAAATGGAGCCGTGGCAACGACAAGCTGGTTCACCCCTGATGGATGACCGGCGGGCGCGCGCGCCGCATGCCGGCCATATAACCAGCCCTTGGGCCAGTTGACTGTTCCCGCGCCGGGCAAGGAAGCCGCCGGCACGATTGCGTATCCCTGCGCCAGACTTTTCGACCAGAAGCCTTAACGCGAGGTTAGCCTGCTTCGCCGTTTCCCGCCATAAAGCTGGGCGCCTGCGATGAATTTTTCGACAAATCGCTGGCAGGTAACGATTTTCCCGCGCGGCGCCTGTGTCTCATTTCCGAACGGGCGGCTGGCGCCCGTCCGTTGCATGGCTCGCGCCGCGCCGTATTGGCGGCTAACGGCGCCTCTGGCCGAGCGCCGCCTGCATGCGGCGGTCCAGCCCATAGATATCCTCGCGGGCGTGCAGCTTGCCGGCTGCATCCACGGACGCGGTGAAATAGGCGAGATGGATCGGCAGCGGCTCCTGCAGGCGCACCGTCCGCTCGCCGCGACCGATCAGCTTCCTGATTCGCGTCTGCGGCCATTGCGGGCCGAGCACCAGTTCGGCGAAGCGCAGCGGATTGTCGACGCGCACGCAGCCATGGCTGAAGGCGCGCCTGTCGCGGCCGAACAGGGCGCGTGAGGGCGTGTCGTGCAGATAGACCGCGTGGTCGTTGGGGAACATGAACTTGATGTGGCCGAGGGCGTTGCGCTCGCCCGGCGGCTGGCGCACGTGGATGCTGTTGCCGCGGCGAACCACTTCGTAGCCGCGCCGCGCCGCATAGTTCGGGTCGCGGGCCAGCCCCGGCAGGAATTCCTTTTTCAGGATCGACGGCGGCACATTCCAGTACGGATTGACCACGGCGTATTGCATCGTGTCCGAGAACACCGGCGTCGGCGTTTCCGCCTTGCCAACCACCACGCGCGCCTCGTGCGTCAGGTGGCCGTCGCGCACCACGCGCATGCGGTATTCCGGAATGTTCACAAAGATGTAGTTGGGGCCCAGCTCGCGCGGCAGCCAGCGCCAGCGCTCCATGTTGACGATAAGGGCCGCCTCGTCCTGCGTGGCAAGCTGATCGACCCGCACGCGGTCACCCGCCATGGCCACCACGGTCTGCCGGGTCAGGACGCCGGTGGGTTTCAGCCCGCTGCGGCGCTGGAACCCGGCCACCGCCGCCGCCAGTTCGCTGTCATAGAGCACATCGTCGGAGGGCGTCAGGCCGAGGCGGCTGCGCACCAGCGAGACGCGCGGATCGCTCATGCCGACCCGCAGCGCCGGGCCATCGGGGATCCGCGCCGTGGACGGCTCCGGCGGGCGGGCCGCGCGCAGCTCGATCAGCTTGCCGCGCAGGGCCAGATAGCCAGGGTGCTTCGGATTGTAATCGCCAAGCAGGGCGGCGACGTCGCCATTGTGCATGGATGCGTCGGCGAGGCGGCCCAGTACGCTGGCGGCGCCGGGCAGGTCGAGCTTCGGGGTGATCAGTCGCGACAGGCGCGGCAGGTCGATGCGACCGCCCGACGCGTCACGGGCGTATTTCACCGCATTGACCGACTGGCGGACTTCGGCGGCCGCAAGCACATCGGGCGATGCGGCGACAGCGGGCAGATCGGCGGCCGGGTAATCCGCCGGCTCCATGCCCTCTTCCCAGGCCCGCTCCAGCTTGTCCTGCACGGCGCGGGCGGCGGCCGTCCACTGGCCGCGCCCGATCCACAGCGGCGCGGTGCGCTCCGCATAAAACTTGCGCAATTCCGCCTGCTGGGCGGCGTCGAGGCGGCTGCCCGCGAACGTGGCGGGCGCGTCGAGCAGGGCGCGGGCCCGCAAAAGGATGGTGTCGGCCAGCAGTGCGTTGGCGTCGACGTCAGGCGGCGGCGGAAGCTCTGGAAAGGCTTGCGCCGCGCTGTCATTGGGGAGCGACGCTGTTTGCCCGCCCGGCGCGGGCGCGCCAGCATCGCCGGCTTTTGGCGGCGCGATGGTGGGGCGCATGGCGTCGGCGGCGCGGGGCATTTCGCCCGGAAGGGGCGCGGCGGCGTCCGGCGCGTCGCGCCCGGCGTCGGCCGATGGCGCGCGGCTGATTGAGGCGGTGACGTCAGGGCTGGCGCCCGCCGGCGGCGCGCCAGCCTTCGTCTGGCCTGGCGCCGGCGCGTGAGGGAGCGGCGTCCGGTTCGGTTCCGGCTCATGATAGAGGGTGATGATCTGCTGCGACCGGTCCATGCGCCGGGTCTGCTGCATGTCTTCGTTGTCGGCGCCGTCGGGCGCGTCCGGGGGGGGCTGCTCCTGCTGCTGCTGCTGCCCTTGTCCCTGTCCCTGGTCGCCCTCATCGCCGGGTCGTGCGTCGGGATGTTCAGGCGACGTGGGCGGGCGCCAGTCGTCCTGTTCGCGCTCCTCCTCCCGGGGGGAGGGGGTGTCCCGGGGCGCCTCTTCCTGGGGAGACCGGTCCAGAAATTCCCGCTGATCCGGCGCCTCGCCCTGGAAGTCCCGCTCCGGCTCCCCGGGCTCCGGTCCGTTCCAATCCCTGGCGTCGTCATCGCCGGACTGCCCGTCCTGCGAATCCAATATCCACGCCTGGGTTGCATCCTGGGGCAACGGCCGGGCGTACGGTTGCGCCCCGGCGCCGCCGCTCACGGCCAGCGCCGTGGCGAGGGCAAAGACGCTCAGGGCCTGTCTGAAAAGCTCAGGCGGGTTGGCCCGGCGGCCCTCTTCCCGCGCCGCGGCGGCGCCCGCGTCGACGGTTGCTGGCGGCGGGCGCCTTCCGGCATGGCGCAGGAATTCCCCGCCGGATCCCCGCCGCCGAATTCCCAAACAGGCTCTCAGAATCGACCTGTCAGCATGCAGCATCATGCCAGCACGGCTCCCCAAACCTTGTATGTGCGCGCCGCTCTGGTCTGGCGCTGTCCTGGCGAAGCGTCCGCCTTGTGAAACGTCCGCCCGCAAATTTTTCGCCAGCGAGCTTCCTGCCCTGCGAGTTCATGGTGATTCGCCTGGCGACAGGTAAACCAGCGCGGCGTCGGTTGCCCCGACGTCCGTGCAGGACCCCGTTCAGGAGGGCTGGGCCGCCGCGCCCTCGGGCCAGCTGCGGGCCGCGTCGCAATCCGCCAGCGCGTCCCGCTCCGGCATCATGTCCAGATCCTTCAGCTTCCGGTAGAGCGTGGAGCGACCAATCCCCAGGCGGCGGGACACCTCCGACATCTGGCCGCGATAGTGCCGCACGGCGAAGCGGATGACGCCGGCTTCGATCTCCGCCAGCGGTCGCAGATCGCCCTGACCGTCAAAAATATCCAGAATGTCGTGAATCTGACCACAGGGAGGCGGCGGGCCAGCGGTGTGGGCAGGGCCATGGGCGCCATGGGCCTGGGCGGAAGCCTGGCTGGCCGCGGCGTCGTTCATCAGCCAGAAACCGTGGTCGCCGGCGGGTTCACCGTCGCCGGCAAGTTGATTGGCGAGGCGCGGCGGCGCGACGTGGTCCGCGGTGATGATGGGACCGGCGGCCGCATGAGCGGCGCGCATGACCCGCGCCCGCAGCTGGCTGGCGTTGCCTGGCCAGTCTTCGGATTGCAGCCGCTGCAACGCGGCGTCGCTGAAGGCGTCGGGCATATCGCGCTGCAATGGCGCTGCGCGGTTGGCGCGCAGGCGCTCCAGCATGGCCTGGGCCATGCCGGAAATATCTTCGGGGCGCAGGGCCAGCGGCGTCAGGGTCAGAGGCGCCACCGAGAGCAGGTAATACAGGTCCTCGCGAAACCGGCCCTCCCGCACCAGATCGATCAGCGGCTGGCGTGAGCCGGCGAAAATGCGTAACGGCGCAACTGCGGCGACGCGGCCATGGCGGGCGCCGCGACGCCGCAGCAATTCCGCCAGCTCCGCCTGGGCCACCGCCGGCCAGCGGTCGACGTTGCGCAGATACAATGATCCGCCAGCTTCGTCGTTGATCAGGCCGCGCTCCACGTCGACGCCCATGGCGGCGGTCGCGGCGCCAAGACCGGCTTCCAGCATCGGCGCGTCGAGCTGCCGCAGCGGGCGCTGGCGACGCATGCCGGCGGCGTGCAGGGCGCGGACCAGGGTGAGTTTTCCGGCGCCGCTGGGCCCTTCCACCAGCACCGGCAAACCGGCGCCCAGGGCGCGCCGGCCCTGGGCGACCGCCCGGGCCATGGTTTCGCCAGCGGCGGCGAGATCGTCCAGCGACAGTTCAGCGCGGCGCTCGCCGCGCCGGCCGACGGGGGCGTCGCCCGCGGCTTGCAGCCGTTCCTGCAAGCTGCGCATTTGTCGCTCGGGGGTGACGCCAGCCAGGAACTCCACGCCGGCGTCCTGCAACGCCGCCGCCTCCGCCGGGGTCAGCGCCGCCGGGGCCGCCAGCAGCGGCGCGCTGGCGCCGTGCATTCGCAAGATTTCCAGCAGGTCGAGCACTGGCGCCGCCGTGTCCGCGTCGGCGGCGACCACCGCCCTGGGCGCGCGCGCCTGTCCGGCCAGAATATTCCGCGCGGCGGCAAGACTGGGAGCGATCTGGAGCACCAGACGCGCCTGTGCGGCCAGCCCGGCGAGGGCGGCGCGTAACGGCCGCTCTGGCTGGCCATTGCACACCACGAGCACCACGTCGTCTCCCAGCCCGTCCGCGGGAAGCCGCGCGCCGCTGACGGGGGACGCGGTGTTGCTGGGCTGTATCGCCATAACCGGGATCGCCATGCGCGGCTGTCGCTTTCATGCTCCGGGCGCAACGCCAGGCTGACCGGCGGCTCGCCCCCTGTCCATCGGTCCGTGGGCAGCCGTCGGGCCAGGCGGCCGGCCGACGGAATTTGCCGATGGACTCGCGGGTGTGTCGTTACGGGGCATGCTGGCGCACAACGGTAAAGTCCGTGTTAACGCTGTCGGCAGATTTTCCAGATTATCGATGGAATATGCGAAGCCGCGCTGCGTGGAGCCGGGGTCCGCGCTCCCCCCCCAGCAGGGCGCGGGGATTTCTCCAGGGCTTCGCGGACGCGCCGCCGCATTGCCACATGGCTTCCGCATCGCCACCTTAGGGACGTGGCGGCCGGTCCCCGGTCGCAGGACCCTGGAAAGAGATCTGGAGAGTTTTGATGTCGCGCGCCGTTTCTGTGACGAGCAGGTTGTCCGCCGCCCGCAGCCCGGAAAAGGCGGGCGCCGGCGTCGCGCCCGAACTGGGCGACCTGCCGCGCTGGGATCTGTCGGCGCTCTATCCAGGCATGGATTCGGAGGCTTACAAGGCCGATTTCAATGGTATTGAAGGGCGTTGCGCTGATTTCGCCGACGCTTGGCGCGGACGCATCGCCGCGCTGGCCGGGGAGGTTGATGGCCCCGGGGAGCTGGACAAGGCGATCCGCGCCTTCGAGGCGATTTCCGAAACGCTCGGCCGCATCATGTCCTATGCCGGGCTGATCTATTTCGGCGACACCTCCGCGCCGGCCCACGCCAAATTCTATGGCGACGCCCAGGAGCGCGCCACCGCGGCCAGCGCCCATCTGCTGTTCTTCCAGCTGGAGCTGAACCGTCTCGACGACGCAGCCTGGGCACGTTTGCGCAACAGCCCGGAACTGGCGCACTGGCGCCCGTGGCTGGACGACATGCGCAGGGAGAAGCCCTACGAACTGTCCGACGACATTGAGCGGCTGTTTCACGAAAAATCGGTGACGGGCGTCAGCGCGTGGAACCGCCTGTTCGACGAGACCATCGCGGCGCTGCGTTTCGAGGTCGACGGCGCCAGCCTGTCGATCGAGCCGACCCTGAACCTGTTGCAGGACGCCGATCCCGAAAAGCGCAAGGCCGCCGCCGCGGCGCTGGGCAAGGTGTTCTCCGACAATATCCGCACCTTTACGCTGATCACCAACACCCTGGCCAAGGACAAGGATATTTCTGACCGCTGGCGTGGTTTCAGCGACGTCGCTGACGCCCGCCACCTGGCCAACCGGGTGGAGCGCGAGGTGGTTGACGCCATGGTCGCCGCCGTGCGCGACGCCTATCCGCGCCTGTCGCACCGCTACTACCGCCTGAAGGCGCGCTGGTTCGGCAAGGCGCAGCTCGACTATTGGGACCGCAACGCGCCGCTGCCAAGCGCCGTACAGCGGACGATCGGCTGGGACGAGGCGCGCGACACGGTGCTGTCGGCCTATGGCGAATTCACCCCTGAGATGGAGCGCATCGCCCGCCGCTTCTTTGACGAAAACTGGATTGACGCGCCGGTGCGGCCTGGCAAGGCGCCGGGCGCCTTCGCCCATCCGACGGTGCCCTCGGCCCACCCTTATGTGATGCTGAATTATCTGGGCAAGCCGCGCGACGTGATGACCCTGGCCCACGAGCTCGGCCATGGCGTCCACCAGGTGCTGGCCGCCCGCCAGGGCGCGCTGATGGCTCCGACGCCGCTGACCCTGGCGGAAACCGCATCGGTGTTCGGCGAGATGCTGACCTTCCGCCGCATGCTCGACGCCGCGCCGCCGCAGGAGCGCAAGGTCATGCTGGCCGCCAAGGTGGAGGACATGATCAATACGGTGGTGCGCCAGATCGCCTTCTACAGCTTCGAGCGCAAGGTGCATGAGGCGCGTCGCCAGGGCGAGCTGACCAGCGAGCAGCTCGCGGCCTTCTGGCTGGACGTGCAGGCGGAGAGCCTTGGCCCGGCGATCCGGCTTGGCGACGACTACGGCGTCTGGTGGGCCTACATTCCCCACTTCATCCATTCGCCGTTCTATGTTTACGCCTATGCCTTCGGCGACTGCCTGGTGAATTCGCTCTATGGCGTTTACCAGAACGCCCGCGAAGGCTTCGCCGAACGTTATCTGGAGATGCTGGCGGCCGGCGGCGCCAGGCATCATTCGGAACTGCTGGCTCCTTTCGGCCTCAACGCCGCCGATCCGGCGTTCTGGCAGATCGGCCTTGGCATGATCGAGGGCTTCATCGCCGAACTCGAAAGCCTGCCGGACTGAGCACCGTCTCGGGCGGCGGCAATACAAGCGCTGCGACAAACGGGAGGAAACATATGTCCGATATCGGTTTCACGGCGGTTTTGCCGGAAGGCTGGCCGCGTCCGCGCGGCTATGCCCAGGGCGTGGTGACCACGGGCGGGCGCGTGCTGCGCGTCGCCGGCCAGACCGGGGTCGCGCCCGGCGCGCATCATGTGGCGCCGGACGCTGATTTCGGCGCGCAATTCACCCAGGCGCTGGCCAATGTCGTGGCGGTGGTGCAGGCGGCGGGCGGCAAGGCGGAGCACATCGTCTCGCTGCGCGCATATCTGACGCAAATTGGCGACTTCAACGCCCACGGCGCCGCCGTGGGCGCGGCCTGGGGCGCGTCGCTCGGGCGGCATTTCCCCGCCATGACCATTGTTGGGGTGACGGCGCTGCTCGATCCGGCGGCGCGGGTGGAAATCGAGGCGGAAGCCGTGCTGCCGTAAGGCGGGCGGCGGAAGAGCCCGGGGTTACGGAAAGGACGAGGGTGAGCGGCGAGCAGGACAGGGAAGGCAACCGCTTCGGCGCGCGCATGGCGCGTTATGCCCGCGTCGGCGCCGGGCTTGGCGGCGCGGCGGCGCGCGTGGCCGGGGCGCGGCTGCGCGGCGGTGATCCGGCGGCCGAAGCGGTGGCGCTGGCCGGGGCGCTGGGCGGCCTGAAGGGGCCGCTGATGAAGGTGGCGCAACTGGTCGCCGCCATTCCCGATCTGGTTCCGCCGGAATATGCGGCGGAGTTCCAGAAATTGCAGTCGCAGGCGCCGCCCATGGGGCCGGCCTTCGTGCGGCGGCGGATGATGGCCGAGCTGGGCGCCGACTGGCGCGAACGCTTCGCTGATTTCGATCTCACACCGGCGGCGGCCGCTTCCCTCGGCCAGGTGCACCGGGCCCGCAGCCGCGATGGCGAGAGCCTGGCCTGCAAGCTGCAATACCCGGACATGCAGTCGGCTGTCGCCGCCGATCTGAAGCAACTCGATGTGGCGCTGGCGCTGCACCGGCGCATGGGCGCGGCGATTGATACCCGCGACATCGC
>Ga0182737_1004019_pt1 | contig 10272 bp, 8 predicted proteins | sample eDN5th30CBELigOP_FD_128878 | JGI IMG/M metagenome (GOLD analysis project Ga0182737, IMG submission 128878) | Enriched Organic Plus compost microbial communities from Emeryville, California, USA - eDNA 5th pass 30_C BE-Lig OP (version 2) (version 2) ... | reverse complement strand
GAGAACTACATGGTTCGATTCCTGCTCGAGAACTCGCTCGGAGCATGGTGGGCCGCGCGTCACCCCGAATCTGCTCTGCTTGACGGCTGGGAGTACCTGCGCCGCAACGAGGACGGCACCCCTGCCGCCGGTTCGTTCAGCGACTGGCCCGAGCGCGCTGCCGACGTGACGGTGATGGACCCCTGCTGCGGCTCCGGTCACTTCCTCGTCGCAATGTTCGGCATGCTCTGGCGTATGCGCGCCGAGGAGGAGGGACTTACGCCGCCCGAGGCGCAGGATGCCGTCCTCCGCGACAACCTCCACGGCCTCGAACTCGACCCGCGCTGTACGCAGATCGCGACTTTCAACGTGGCGCTGGAAGCATGGAAGCAGGGTGGGTTCCGAGAGCTACCGACCCCTCAGGTTGCTTGTTCCGGCGTCCCTGTCCGTACCACGCGCGAGGAATGGCTGGCTCAAGCTGGCGAGGATCAGGAGCTTTCGAAGATCCTAGGAGGCCTTCACGGACTTTTCCGCGACGCGGATACGCTCGGGTCGCTTATCACCCCGCGGTCAGCAGACTTGGATGATGCGCTCTTCGGGTCCGACATGGGAATAGGGGCTAGCTGGGCCCAGGTGCGCCTGGCGCTCGGTGAGGTCCTGAAGCGAGAACGCCACGACACCACGGTACTGGGGCACACGGCGACGGATGTGGTAATTGCGGCTGAACTCCTTGCGCGCGGATATACCCTCGTCGCCACCAATCCGCCGTATCTCCAGCGGAACGCAATGGATACCTCCCTGAGCCGATATCTCGATGAAGCCTATCCCGCAGCCAAGTCCGACATCGCCACCGCTTTTATTGAACGCTGCCTGGCCCTTGTAGGCGTTGGTGGGACTGTCGCTGTTGTTTCTCCACAGAACTGGTTGCTCCTTGGGTCCTACGAGAAGTTTCGACGCAAGTTACTTCGGGGACATCAGTTCGATGCGGTTGCAAGGCTTGGGTCGGGCGCATTTCGTCAGATTACGGGTGAGGTGGTGAAGGTATCACTAAGCATCCTGAGTGGGCGAACCGCGCAAAGCGACCACCGGATCATGGGTATGCTCGCCAATAGATCGGTTGGGGCCGACGCCAAGGCTGAAATGTTGATGCACGGGCATGTTATTTACCCAAAGCAGGCTGACCAACTACGGAATCCTGACGCCCGAATCACTCTTACTCGCATCGAACCTGCCTCATTGATGGCCGGACTCGCGGATGGCGTGGCCGGGATTCAAACAGGAGATTACCCCCGGTTTGGTCGGCTGTTCTGGGAAAGGCCGATGCCGCACCCGGATTGGGAGTTTCAACAAAGCACCGTCCGAACCACGACTTTGTTCGGAGGTCGGCAGCACATTATTTGGTGGGAGGGCGGAGCCGGCCGTTTCCATGACTTCGTCGCGGAACGATTGGGCGAGTGGGGTGTGGGGGCCTGGATTAGGGGGGTGGGTCTCGGCGGGAAGCGTGGCGTTGCCGTGTCTCAAATGGGGTCGATGCCAGTGACCATTTACACTGGCGACCTATTCGACAACAACACCGCAGTGATTCTGCCCAAGGAGCCGAAGGATCTCGCAGCGATCTGGGCCTACTGTTCTAGCACCGAGTTCGCCGAGGATGTCCGTGAGATCGACGACAAGATGAATGTCACTAACGCCACTCTCGTAAAGGTCGCATTCGACCGCGCGCGGTGGCAGAAGGTGGCGGAAGAGTCATACCCTCACGGACTCCCATCTCCGCACTCCGACGACCCGACACAGTGGCTATTCGAAGGTCAGTTCGCTTCCTCGACCCAGCCTCTCCAGGTCGCGGTCGCGCGCCTCCTTGGCTACCGCTGGCCAAATCAGGCTGCCGACGCGCTCGATGCCTATGCCGACGCCGATGGCATCGTTGCCCTGCAATCGCTCCCCGGCGAAGCCGACGCGACCACCCGCCTACGCGCTCTGCTTGCCGATGGCTACGGCAGCGAGTGGTCCAGTTCGCTTGAACGGAAGCTGGTGATCGAGGCCGGCGGCAAGAACGGGCGACTGGAGGACTGGCTCCGTGACTCGTTCTTCGCCCAACATGTGAAGGTATTCGATAACCGACCGTTCCTGTGGCACATCTGGGATGGCCGGAAGGACGGGTTCTCGGCAATCGTCAATTATCACCGCCTTGACCGGCGGGCCCTTGAGAAGCTCACATTTACCGTCCTCGGCGCATGGATCGACCGACAGAAGCATGAGGCCCGCGCAGAGCGTTCCGGCGCCGATGCGCGGCTGGCTGCCGCCGAAGAGCTTCAGCACAGACTCCAACTGATCCTCGAAGGCGCGCCGCCGTACGACATCTACGTGCGATGGAAGTCGATGGCTGAGCAGGCGATCGGATGGGCGCCTGACCTCGACGACGGTGTCCGTCTCAACATTCGGCCGTTTATCACTGCTGGCGTGCTGCGCTCGAAGGTCAACGTGCATTGGAAGAAAGACCGTGGAACGAATCCTGATGGTTCGGAGCGGATCAATGACCTTCACCCAACGCTTGAGGAGCGGCGTGCCGCCCGGCGCGAGGCGGGGGACGCCAAATGACGCTTGTCCGTGCCGTCGTCGCGAAAGCCCTCCGCGACGCTGCTGCCTTCAATGTGGGGGCGAACTCTGCCCCCGCGGCTGTTCTGTGGGCCGATCCTGAGCGCGCCTGGGAGCCGGTGATTCGCATCCTCCAGGAGGCCGTGCCCATCTTGGTGCTCGGAGAGTACGACCCCGCGGCTGCACGGGGTCCAGCGCTTTGGCTTCGGGCCGTTCTCGCCTCGCCCGAGTCCGCGGAGCTGCCAGCTCATCTTGCCGAACGAGGCGAGCGCAATCCGTGGGTGATATACCTGCCGGGTGTCAGTCGAGGCTCCGTGGCAGAGGCAGCGGCGCTCGATGACTCGCTCGCGCCGTTGGCCGAGGTTGCAATCCGCTCGAACTGGTGGCCCTCTGCCCACGGTCAGACGCCCTGGACGCCGCACTCTTTCCTTGCGTCGAAGCAGGGTGCGGGGCTCGACATCGCGAGTGACAGTGCGACGAAGGCGGCCCTCGCTCAGGTGCTGGACAAGTTCCTCTTCGAGGACATCGACGATCTCAAACGTATGGGGCGCCTCGACTCGTCTCGCCTGCACCACCTCGTGCTCGATGACACGGTCCGCACCCTCCTCGAATGGATGAACGAGCCGGACGAGGTGAGGGCTTCGCTCGAAGGTGCGCAGTGGCAGGCCCTTGTCGCCTCCTGCAAGTCCGTCTACGGCATCAGCCCCGACAAGGACGGCGCTCTCACTGCAGCCAGTAAGCTCGGCGGCCGAACGGGTGAGTGGGGAGCTGTCTGGCAACGGTTTGCGGAGAACCCGAGCCGTTATCCGAACCTTCCTGCCTTGCTCGACCAGGCGCGGCCCTCTGTGGTGCCGCTCTTTGGAGACACCGACCCACACCCTGACTCGTGGCCTTCGTGGAACCGCGACCAGGAGGACGCGCTCAGGTCGGCACTTAATGCATTGGGCACTTATCCCGACCCGCGTGGTCGCGTTGAAGAGCTCGCTGCCGCGCACACGCCGCGCGAAGACAACGTATGGGCTGCTCTCGGTCAGGCGCCCCTTGCGAGGGCCGCCGGTCACCTCGCGGAACTGGCAAAACGTGTAGCGACCGCTTCGACAGCAACAGATCTCCAGAGTCAAGTTGCCTGGTACAGCCACGAGGGCCACGTGATTGACGACCTCGCACTGCGGACGATCGCGACGGCCAAGACCGCACAAGACAGGGCCGCTGTCACCCACGCTCTCGGCGCGATCTACGACCCGTGGGTCGATCAGTCGGCACGAGCATTCCAGAAGGCCGCAGTTGGCACCTACCTCGGCCAGACGGGCCTCGACGTAGCCGCCGGAACATGCGTGGTCTACGTCGATGCACTGCGCTACGACCTGGCCACCCGTGTTGCTCGCCGACTGTCGGGTCTCGCGGTAGTTGTGGAGCCGCGCCAGGCGGCTTTCCCCAGCGTCACGCCAACCGGCCAGCCGGCGGTGGCGCCGATCAGGATCAGCATGGCTGGCGGCGCGGCCTTCGACGCGGCGGACGATCAGGGGCGATCTGTGAAGGGTGCAGTGCTGCGATCGGCCCTCGCTGGGGCGGAGGTGCAGTTCCTCGACTGGGACACCGCTCAGGTCGGCGACCCGGCCGGAACAGCGTGGACGCAGACGAACATGATCGACTCGCTGGGCCACTCGCACGGGCATCAGATGGCGGACCTCATCGACCACCACCTCGACCTCATCGCCGAGCGCGTTCGTACGCTGCTTGACGCAGGGTGGCGGAAGGTCGTCGTGGTCACCGATCACGGGTTCCTCTTGCCCGGCCAGGCAGCGCAGAAGGTCACCCTCCCGATACAGGTGACGGAAGGTGATGCTGCCCGCAAACCGCGTGTGGCGCGGTTGAAGGCCGCCGCGGCGCGCCCGGATTTCCCGATCCTGCCCTGGACTTGGGACTCATCTGTCGACATGGTCAGCGCACCCGGAGCTGCCGCATTTGAAGCGGGCTGCCTGTACGAGCACGGCGGATTGAGTCTCCAGGAATGTGTGATTCCCTTCGTCACCGTGACCCGCGGCGACTCGGCCGCTGCGCCCGTCCAGATTGAAGCTGTTCGATGGACAGGACAGCGCTGCCGCATCGACTACGGCCCTGCCGAAGCCGAAGTGGCCGCCGAAGTTCGGCTTCACCCCGCCGACGAATCGAGCGCCGTCGGCGGCCCGAAGGCGCCCACCGAGCCGGGCGAGGTCAAGGTGCTCGTCGATGAGGAACAGGCTCCTGCTGGGGCGAGCGCCTGGGTTGTACTACTCGACCCGAGCGGTGGAGTTCTAGCGCAAGCACAAACCACGGTAGGAGGCGTCGAATGACCGAGGCGATCACGCTCGACGAGATCGACACGATCGCAGCATCCGCCTTCGAGGGGTACGTCGTTCGCAAGGACCTCGCGCAGCAGTTCAAGGGCGCGTATCCCGTCCCGACCTATGTCGGAGAGTTCCTCATCGGACGCTACTGCGCCACAACCGACCCGGAGGAGATCGAAGAAGGGCTCCAGGTCGTACGACGACTGCTCGCTGACCGCACTGTACGGGCAGGCGAAGAAGAGCTCTTCAAGTCACGCGCGCGTGAGCGCATGACTGTCAAGCTCATTGATCTCGTGAAGGCCCGACTCGATGCGAAGTCGAACGCCTACGTTGCCGAGCTGCCGAGCCTTGGGCTCCGAGACGTGCGCATCGACGATGACGTTGTCCGTGACAACGAGCGCATGCTGACCGGTGGCTTTTATGCCGAGGTTGATCTGTTCTACGACGCCGCGATCGCTGATGAGAACAACGGCAAGCCCTTCGCTATCGGGTCGCTCCGCCCCATCCAGCTCTCAACCCGCGATTCATTATCGCGTCTAGCCGAAGGTCGCTCACGGTTCACCACAGAGCAGTGGAAGCACCTCCTGCTGCGGTCAGTGGGCTTCGAACCTGCGCAACTCACCGAGCGCGAACAAGACGTGCTGGTGCTCCGCATGGTCCCGTTCGTGCAGCGGAACTTCAACATGGTCGAACTAGGGCCTCGCGGCACCGGCAAGTCCCACCTGTTCCAACAGGTCTCGCCCTACGCGCACTTGATCTCCGGCGGCAAAGCCACCGTCGCCCGGATGTTCGTCAACAACGCCACTGGACAGCGCGGCCTTGTCGCGCAATACGACGTTGTGTGTTTCGACGAAGTCTCCGGCGTCTCCTTCGATCAGAAGGATGGCGTCAACATCATGAAGGGCTACATGGAATCTGGCGAGTTCTCCCGCGGCCGTGAGTCCATCCGTGCTGACGGTTCGATCATGTTGGTCGGGAACTTCGACGTGGATGTCGCCCACCAGCAGCGGATCGGCCACCTGCTCTCTCCGCTGCCACCGGAGATGCGAGACGATACAGCGTTCATGGACCGTATCCACGCCTACCTGCCCGGCTGGGACGTTCCGAAGCTCAACCCGACCTACTTCACTCACCACTTCGGCCTCGTGAGTGACTTCCTCTCCGAGTGCTGGTCGCGCCTTCGCGACCAGTCTCGCCTCACCTCGATCCAGGGGCGGGTCAACTACTCCGATGCACTGTCGGGCAGAGACCTGTCGGCCGTCAACAAGACGGTTGATGGCTTGCTCAAGCTCTTGTATCCCGACGCCGAAGCCACGATCTCCGACGAGGACCTCGAATGGGCGGTGCGCATCGCCCTGGAGTGCCGCCGTCGCGTCAAGGAACAACAGCGCCGCATCGGCGCAGCAGAGTTCCGTAACACCCAGTTCGGCTACCGCCTCGGCGAGGGAGTCGAGCAGTTCGTCTCGACTCCCGAACTCGCGAGCCCCGACTCGATCTGCCTTGATCCGCTGCCTCCCGGCCAGGTGTGGGCGATCTCCGAGGGCGGCGGCGACGTAGGCCCGGGGCTCTACCGAATCGAGGCGGCGGACACGCCCGGCTCTGGTGCACGCGGTCTACTCAACCAGGCCGCCCCCGCCACGCTCCGGGAAAGCTTCAAGGTCGCAGAGCAGAACCTCATCGCCCAGGCGAGGCAACTCGTGGGCGACCGCGACCCGCGCGAGCACAACCTCACCGCTCAGGTACGGGCGCTCGACGCTGCCAAGACCGGTGCCGGCCTAGGACTGCCGATCCTCCTCGCGCTGGCCTCGGCGATGCTCCAGCGGTCTATCCGTGGTGGCCTAATCGCCGTCGGCAACCTGTCGCTCGGCGGTGGCGTCGAGACGATCCTCAACGCAGCGCAGCTTGCCGAGCACGCGATGGAGAAGGGAGCGACGGCCCTCTTGCTCCCGGTATCAGCCCGCCGCCAACTCCTCGACGTCAGCGACGAGGTTGCTACGAAGGTCTCGTTCGTTTTCTACAGTGACGCGCAGGACGCCCTCGTGAAAGCACTCGACGAATGAACGAGCAGACAGTCGGAGTATCCATGCGGCCGAACGAGTGGGTGATCTGATGGCCGGCGCTCATTGGGTTCGCGCCGCTCTGCCCTGGACCTGCATCGAATTCCGCAACGAGCTTTGTCGCTATGACCCCTTGCGACACTGTCGTCGCCATGGGGATAAGACCATAGCCTGACCATCCGCCAGTCTGATTGAGAGAAGTCACACCGTATGTCGTTCCAGACCCCGCGCAGCATCGAGGTCTCGACAGTCCTCACGACGGGGCCACGATCGTCCTTCGGAGCGGTATTCTGGGGACGTCGAGAGACCTCGTAGACCCCACGGTCTAGGCGGTTGACCAGGGTTTTCGTCTTGGGGGCGGAGTTGCCGAACGTACTACTCAGGCGCCCCAATACCCAAAGGGCGATAGCCCCCTCGGCGGGAGTCGTGCCAACACCGAGCCAACACCCGGCCGACCCGGTTCTTCCCTGCGCGAACCGCACCATCCGTGTCGGACCGCCCGCGTACCATCGAAGGTATGACGAGCCTTTCCCAGAGCTCGACGACCGAGACCACCGAGCTGACCCATCTCGAGGAGATGTTCGGCACGTCGTCGAGTCTCGACCAGCCTTGGCAGACGATCGTCTGGAACGACCCCGTGAACCTCATGCCGTACGTCTCGCGGGTGTTCCGCACGTACTTCGGCTATCCGCACGACGTCGCGGAGCGCCTCATGCTCGAGGTCCACAACGATGGCCGCGCAGTCGTCGCGAGCGGCCCACGTGAGGAGATGGAGCGCCACACGGAGGCCATGCACGAGTACGGTCTCTGGGCGACGGCGTCGCCGGGCCCAGGAGCTGACGCATGATCGACTTCGACCTCGAGGGATCCCGCGTCGTCCTCCGCGCGGAGGAGCGCGATGCGACCGTCCTCAAGTCGCTCGTGGAGCAGCTCACCGAGCTGCTCGGGTCCAGGCGCACGGAGCCGACCTTCGGCAAGGCGATCTCGGCAGATCCGGCCCTCGCCCGGCTCTTCCCTGACCCGGTGGCTGGGGACGAGTTCGCGTCGGCGGACCTGCGCTCGCTCACCGAGTCCTCGCTCCTGAATCGCAAGCTCGAGAGCGCGCACAGACTCACCGCATCGCTCGAGCAGTCTGCGCCGCTCGATGCCGAGCAGGAGCTCGCGTGGCTTCGGACGCTCACCGACCTTCGCCTCGTCATCGCGACGCGCCTCGGCATTCTCGAGGACGGCGACGAGGGTGCCACCTCGACGGAGGGCGAGCGCTGGATGCAGGCCGCCTACCACTGGCTCGGCGCGACCCAGATGCGACTCATCGACGTCCTCGACGCGCGCGACGAGGAGACCGCGATGCAGGCGACGGACCTCGAGACGTGACGAAGCCGGACCTCGACGCCGAGGCATTCGAAGCCCTCGTCGTGGAGGAGCTCGATCGGCTCCCCGATGAGATGGTCGACGGGCTCGAGAATGTCGTCTTCGTCGTGGAGGACCGCCCGGAGAACGGCAGCCTCGACACGCTCGGCCTCTACGACGGCATCGCGCTCACCGAGCGGGGACGCTACGGCTACGGCGAGCTCCCCGACCGGATCATCCTCTACCGCGAGCCGCTGCTCGACATCGCGGAGGACCTGGAGCACCTGCGCGAGGAGATCCACGTGACGCTCGTGCATGAGATCGCGCACTACTACGGCATCGAGCACGACGAGTTGGAGCGGCTCGGCTGGGACTGAATGCAGGCCTGGGCGGGGAGGCGGATGGGCGAAGCGGTCGGGCTCCCAGGCACGCCCGTCGCTCGCAAGTAGGATTCGATGGTTCACGGAACCGGACCTGAGGAGAGCTCGTGCACCGCACTACGCGAATCGTCGTGACATCGATGACGGCGACGGCTGCGTTCGTCGGCCTCGTCGGATGCGCCGGCGATGACGACAAGGGTGCGGACGGCAGGCCTCTCACCGAGCTCGAAGCGTGCGTCACGGCCAACTCCTGGAGCCTCGACGCGAGCGTCATCGCCGACAATCTCCGCGTGAACATCGGCGAGGCCTCCGCCGCGGACAAGCAGATCAGCTCCTCAGGCACTCAGACGCTCACCTGGGACCGTGCGGGTCACGTGACTCTCGTGAGCGACCTCTCGGTCGAGGTTCGCATCCCGGAGATCCCGCCCGTCGAGGGCGACAACCCGCAGCCCGGCCGCCCCGAGATCATCTGGAGCGAGACCATCGTGGGCGAATCCGGCGGTCGAGCATTCTTCTCGGAGAATGTCGCGGTGCCCCGCGACTGGTCCGAGGAAGACCTGGTCGTGACCGAGTCGGCGCGCGAGGCAAGCGGTGCCTCCTCGGACTTCCGCTGGCCTCAGGCGGGGCGTCTGATCTTCGACGACACCGTCGGCCTCATCGTCACGTGCACGCCCGAGGAGCTGCTCCTCGACGCACGCGGCAGCGACCGCATCTGGCGCTACTCGCCCGCGAGCTGACGCGAATCGCGGCTAGCCGAGGATCGGCGACCACGCACCCGTCGCGACCGAGATGGTCACGGCGACCGCCGGGATGACGATCGCAGCGAGCACCAGCCCGCCATCGGCTGGCGCGAGCCGCGACACACGAGCCTGACTCCGCTCGGTCGGGGCGCCGAATCCGCGCGCCTCCATCGCGGTGGCGAGCGCGGAACCGCGACGCACGGTGATGAGCAGCATCGACGGCAGGATGCCGAGCAGCCTTGCGAGACCGCGGCGCTCGACACCTCGTGCCCTTCGCGCCAGCTCGAGCATGCGCTGGTCCTCGCGGAAGAGAGTCGTGAGTCGCACGGTACCGAGCGCACCGTAGACGAACCGAGACGGCAGGCGCAGCACCTGGACGAGCGCATCCGCGAAGTCGGTGGGGTCGACGCCGAGGAAGAGCACGACTGCCGGGAGTGCGAGCGAGAGCACACGCACGACCATCGTGAGGGCGAGGCCGATCGAGCCATCGGTCACGTGGATGAGGCCGAGATCGAACCAGTGCGCGCCGGAAGGCTCACCGTAGAGCAGGAGCGTCACGCCACTGAGCGGTGCCGCCACCCAGACCACGCCCGTCCGCCGCCAGAATGCCCTCCACCCAGGCCGGAGGATCGCAAAGCCCACGAGCTCGAGCGCGAGCGCGACGCTCGCCGACACAGCATCGAAGGACCACACAAGCCCGAACGCGATGACGATCGCTGCGGCGAGCCGGGCGGTGGGATTGAGGCGCGTCATGAGCGCCCCGCCCCTCAGCGCGACCGCGCGGCTGCTCGGCCTTTCGACCATGGCGCGCGTCATGCGAGCTCCAGCACGCGCGCGCCGAGGG
>Ga0182737_1004018_pt1 | contig 10273 bp, 9 predicted proteins | sample eDN5th30CBELigOP_FD_128878 | JGI IMG/M metagenome (GOLD analysis project Ga0182737, IMG submission 128878) | Enriched Organic Plus compost microbial communities from Emeryville, California, USA - eDNA 5th pass 30_C BE-Lig OP (version 2) (version 2) ... | reverse complement strand
TCCCCTCCTTCGAAATACTTGGTATAAATGTCATCCAAGCCATATTCCCTTGTATTGAGATGTTTCAACCCCACCCCCGCATGAACGAGAATATGTGCTACTTCAGCAGTTACTTCTTGGGTGCCGCCTATGTAAATCCGCTCCTTGTCTATGCGGACAGATACGGCGCCCTCCAAATCCAGTAGCTGGGATTTTACGGTTTCCGCCATTTCCGGCGTCAAGGCTCCCTCAATAGCTGCTTCAACAAGATAAGGCTCTTTATCAGAAAACAACGCTTTGGACAATTCTACCACATTCCCTTGAGCAAGCAGCTTGCCGGCGACGAATATACCCACCCGGTCACACACTTGTTGTACCTGATGGAGGTGATGAGACGAAAGTAAGACGGTGATTTGCTCCTCGCGGCTGAGGGCAACAATTAAATCGAGAAACTCACGCACACCGATGGGGTCTATTCCCAATGTGGGTTCATCCAATATAATGACTTCCGGATTTTTGACCAGTACATCCGCCAATCCCAGTCGCTGGCGCATCCCCCGTGAATATTTACCGGCTTTCTTTCCGGATGCATCCTTTAATCCAATACGTTGAAGCAATGCATCCACGCGTTGCTCCGCTTCCCTTCGGGAAAGACGGTTGAGCCTCGCCGTGTACAATAAATTTTCGCGCCCGCTCAACTGTTCGTAGAACCCTACATCATCCGGCAAATATCCTACCCGCCGTTTTACATCAATGGGATGGATCGTCGAGTCTATTCCACATACCTTCACACGGCCTGAGGTAGGCTCCGTGAGTCCGAGCATCATCAGAATGGTGGTCGACTTGCCCGCACCGTTTGGTCCGAGCAATCCAAAAATTTCACCTTTTCGAATAGACAAATCCAAGTGATCCACCGCCGCAAATTCGCCGTACTTCTTGGTAAGGCTTTCAAGTTCGATAATGGATTGATTCACAGATTACCTCCTTCCGTACTTCCGGAATAAATAATACACACCGCCCAATGTGCCCAAAATGATCAAAATCCCCAGCCATCCCCACAGTAACGGCGTACGAACAGATAATCGAAACGATGCAGTTGCTGACTTCTCTGGTGTTTTGGCCTCCAGATTTACGACATAATCGCCTGCTACCGATTTTCTACTTGCTTTGATCGTGGCAAACACCTGTGCATGCTGGCCGGGTGCGATTACATCAATTTTGCTGGGTTCAAACGATACCGCCCAATCTACGGGAGCCGAAGATTTCATTTCTATATTTTTCAAGGGGGCCGACCCGGTATTTTTTACCAATAGCTCCACTTTCTCATCGCTACCGGCCGTGATGGATGTACTCAGTTTCCCTGTAGGTGTGGTCAACTCTAAGTTATAAGACCCGGTGATAACAACTTCCAATTCCAGGTTAGACGACATTCCACTGGTGGAAGCCACCACAGGCACCTTATAGCTACCTGCTCCTAGATGGTCTGGTGGATCCAACTCGATGGTGATATTCTGCGTTTGATTGGCTCCCACATTTACCGACGAAACCTGCTTGCCATTTGCCCGGAATAATGCGTTCCACCCTTGGGGCACCTGGGCGCGTAATCCATAAACCTGTTCCTCGCTCGATGGATTCCTGAGCGTGGAATTGAACGTAAATGTTGAGTTCGCCGCCCCCTCCATATTGGCCTGATCCGTGTTGAATTCCGATTTAAAGGTTCCTTGCTCGGATATTTCTACAGTCAACGGCAATTGGCTGATTCCCTTCGCTACTAATTGGAAACGATAAGTACCTTTTTCCACCCGGTAGGGTACCTGTAGTTCGAACGAAAAATTCTTTTTCTCCCGTGGTAAAACGGCGAGCTGCTCAACCGTCCACCCTCCGGATTTGAGTTCATAGGACCAACCCTCCGGCAATCCGACCACCGCTATCTCCGCCGTTCTGACACCGCTTCCGTTATTGATTACATCAACCGAATAATCGATGGATTCACCCGGAGGAACCGAAATTTTTGTATAAGGAGTGTAAAGGGTCATGCTTTGAGCAACCCCCATCCGCTGAATCCCTTTCATCGGGACCACTCCACAAAAGCACATTAATAAAATAATAACTTTAGGTAAAGTAATGGCACGTGTTAACATAACAAAACCGAACTAATTTAGAAATAAATAAGCTGTGTAGACAAAATTAGAAAATCAAGAAACCTCCAAAAATGATTTCACATTTTTTAACATTTCAGATAACATTTCGGATATTTGAGGCCTTAAACGGACCCAAACAAAAAAAGGGCCGAATACAAGAATATTCGACCCTACATCTACCTATGAAAAACATGCCCTTTGGGAGGGCATTACAAAAGTACAGCTAAGATTGAGGATACAAAACATTTATTCGTTCAAAAAAAGTTTTTGTAGATGTAATACTACAAGAAAAAGAGCGGCTGCGGTTATGCAGGTTTGATTTTTTTTAGTTAATTCGTGCTGCGTAATTTAATTATTGATTAGAAGACAGATTGAAGAAATGAGCCTTAGTCAACTGGAAGAATATATTGAGACAGGCAACGGCCGTGCAATTGATGATTTGCTAAATGGCAATCCGAGCCTGAGTAAACAGAAAACAAGCCACGACATCTCCCCCCTCCTATTAGCCTGTTATTATAATAAGCCGCAAATTGTAAAAGTATTATTAAAGCATCTGGACGAACTTACGATTCATGAAGCGGCAGCAGCAGCTCAGTTGGAACAGGTTCAGGCAATGATTGAAGACCACCCGGATTTAATCGATGTGATTTCAGATCATGGATTTACACCACTGGGTTTGTCGACACATTTTGGCAACGAAGATGTTGTTCGATACCTGCTTGCAAAACACGCCGACCCAAATATTCAATCTCAGAACGGATATAATGTCTATCCATTGCATGCAGCCATCGGCGCTAACTTTGACGGCATAGCCAAGATGCTCATTGAGGCGGGTGCCGAAGTGAATGTATTGCAGACATCTCGGACCAGTCCCTTACATCTTGCGGCGCAAAACGGGAACATCGATCTCATTATACTGTTGTTAGAAAACGGTGCGCGGGTAGAAATCAAAAATGATATGGGAAAAACTGCGTCTGATTTGGCGGCGGAAAAAAGACACGTCGAAATTGCAGAAATCTTGAAGACCTAAGAATTAAAAGTCCCAAAGGCGGTGACGCATGCGTTTGATATAATTTCGAAAATCTAATACAATGCCCGCCAAGAAGTAGAAAATAATAGGAAATCCCACGGCAAGAAACGATGTGTAGATAAAAAATAAGCGAAGCTTGGAAATGGATATGCCAAGCCGTTCTCCGATGTATGTACATACACCGAAAGAACGCTGTTCAAAAAACAAAATAATTCGCTTTATCATCATTCGTTATACTTGATCAATTGCAGTCCTATTCCACATTCTAAACACCGCTTCCTATCGCAATAAAACGACTTCATTTGTAACAAAGCCTGCGATTCAGCGGCGTGCTCCGCCTGAATACCCAATTCCGAGAAGTGCGCTAAAACTGAATTTTTTTCTATTTTTAAACGTTCCAAAAGAGCTATAGCTCGGTAAATATACAGTTCTTTACCGATATATTTACCATAAGCAAATAAAATACCAGACACCATATTGATGAGCAGGTTATCGATGGAATGCCGTCCCAACTGGCAGCCATGTCTAGAAGAGGGTACATCAAACCGATAACGATCGTTCCAGTAAGAATTTACCGGCAACTTTTCAAACAATGCCTTCAACTGATCGGTATCCTGTGTGTCGATTAACGTGGAAAATAAATGTACCGATCGAAGATATACTGCAGCAAACTGGGCAATCCGGATTGTTGGGAAATTGCTCGGACGTGTGCGAAGAAACTTCCAAGAAGACGCATCCATGGGAGTCAGCGCGTGAAGTTGACGAAGATGACGATATTCCTGTTGTAGTTTCCAAGGATATGCATCTGCAAACAATGGATCTTCCAGCAAACCCGCCTGACCAAAAAATAGGGCTTCTATTGCTTGCGGACTATGGCGATGTCTTGCTAAAACGGTCTGAGGTAAATTTCGGGCCAGCTGCTCAAACGCCTGGGCGTTGACCTTAAATCCGAAACTGCGGGCGGCCCAAAGATAACAGGTGTCTTCCCAGCTTCCGTGTTGCTCGGCCAACAGTTCATAGATAGCAGCAATTTTATGCTCAAAACGCTCAACCAGCAAACGCGACAACCATTGTGACCGGTGAAAAGCCGGAACCCGATGAACCAGCTTTTCGCAGGGGATCCAATACATGCCGCTCATCAATTCACGATACTTCGCTAAAACATGTTTGGGAATCAGCGGTTTCAGCACAAAAGTTTCCGGAAATGTACCATCTTCACGGCGAATGACTTTGTCATCTTCATATACCACATGCAATATGACGTTATTATAAACTTTATCACGGCTATGCTGATGAGCATCCCATTCTGACGCGTGCACGTGAATCTCGACATTTCCGGCCCATTCTGTGTCCCCGATTCGTATCCGCGCAGTGAGAAAATCCGGGCCTGCATCGTTATTTTGATAGCCCGTATCTAATATCATCAGTGTTTTTTTTGACACGGTAAACAGCTGAGTGGCATGATACAGCCGGTATTTCCAAACAAAATGTAATATATCTTCTGGCAAGGTCATACATCAGGTTCATAGGTACGTACGACAAAGGTAGATATTTTATCGCTAACAGCCAACGAATGCGTAACAATCGTTCTCGATCGTGCAAAATCATTCATAATAATCAAACCAGGAAACCACGTCGGCATGGCCGAGTTCGGATTTAGCCTGTTGATTATAATCACGAACAACGCGCCCGCTTTCCATCTGAATAAGACGCGTTCCATAACGCAACGCCTCGCCAATATTGTGGGTTACCAACAACGCAGTCAGCTTATTCTCCTGTATAATCCGATCGGCGATCTCCATCACTTCCCGGGCAGATCGCGGATCCAACGCCGCGGAAGGCTCGTCAAGCAACAGCACGTCTACATCCGTCATTACCGTCATCAATAACGTAAGCGCTTGCCGCTGTCCGCCACTCAGCGTGCCCATGGGTTGAGCCAGCTTATCTTCAAGCCCCATCCCTAAAGTTGACACCTTATCGCGCACTATTTGCGTGAACGTACGATCCATTCCCAATTTCATCCACTTCCGAGATCGGCGCAAGGCTGCCATTCGGAAGTTATCCAATATGGTTAGTGATGCAGCCGTTCCAAGTAGCGGATTTTGAAAAACACGGGCTACCCATTGGCTCCGGCGGTAGTCCGGCAGCCGCTGAATTTCTTTATTATGCAATCGAATACTGCCTGTGTCTGCATAGATATTACCCGCAATCAGATTAAGCAATGTGCTTTTTCCCGAACCATTCGCGCCAACAAGTACCGTATAACTCCCTGCATCCAGTTGGAGTGTTATCTCTTGTACCGCAGTCACTTCGGTGGCCTTGCCGACATTAAATACTTTGGTGATATGTTGAAGATCAAGCATCCGATATTTCTATTAATCATCGCCTACTGAGTTGCAGAATGCCGCCCATCCTTGGCAAAGCGACAATGAACAAAACCAGTAGTGAAGTCGTTAGCTTCAGTAGGTTCGCATCCACACCGACTCCAAGAGCCGCGGCCAATATCAATTGAAAAATGACAACACCAAAAAGCACACAAACTAACATGACGGAAATTGCACGGACTTTCAAAAAGTTAATTGCCGTATCTCCTAAAATTACCGCACCCAAGCCACTGATGACAATACCTATCCCCATATTTATATCCGTAAACCCCTGAAATTGTGCCATTAATGATCCACTACAGGCTACCAATGCATTGGATATTGCTAGGCCGTATACTTTCATCCGCGACGTATTGACGCCTTGGGCCCGTATCATCGGTTCGCTGTCGCCCGTAGCTCGCATCGCGATACCAAAATCACTCCGAAGCAAATAGCTCATGACCAAAAATAAGATAGCCAACATGATCAGCAGCACTGACAGAGTATTGTGATCCGGACTTTCAAACACTCCAAATCCTGAAAATATATCCACGTAGCCGAGTAAAGGCATATTCGAGCGACCCAACAACACCAGGTTGACCGAATATAGCGCCGTCATCACCAATATCCCAGCTAAAAGTGCATGGATCCGAAGACGGGTATGGATCAATGCTGTGCAGCTTCCCGCCAGCGCGCCCCCGGCCAATGCCAAAAACAACGTAACTATTGCAGAGGAACCCTGGGCCAATCCCACTGCTGTAATCACCGCACCTAACGTGTAGCTCCCATCTGTGGTAATATCGGGAATATTAAAAATCTTCATGGAAAGAAAAAGGCCGATGACCAAGGGACCGAAACACATGGCCTGAATAATTGCTGCTACGTAAAAATCCATTAGGTGGTTTGATAATGATTTCGGTAATAAATATCCAGACGATCTGCACCGATACTACGACTTTCTGACACCGCAGCATGCAATGCCGGCGAGGGGATTCCGTCACCCCACGTATTGTGAGAAGTAAATATGCGAGCCTCGTCCCACAATCCGGCCTCTATAAATAGGTTAAGTGTCTTCCTCCCTCCTTCCACTATCAGCGATTGGACGTCCATCAAATATAATTGATAAAGGATCTTTTGTGGCAAGTAAAAGTCCATATCCTCCAATTCAATGTATTTAACCCCATCCGTCCAATCTGACCGGGAAGCATTGAAAACGATTGTTTCAGCACTTCCGTCAAACAGCTCCAAATCTGTTGGCACGACAAGGTGCTTATCAATCAGAATCCGTTTGGGATTTCTGCCTTTCCATTCTCGCACCGTGAGCTGCGGACGATCGGCTAAGGCCGTCTTAGCTCCCACCAACACGGCATCTTCCTCACTGCGCCAACGATGCACTACCTGCTTAGCCACCGGCCCAGTTATCCAGCGTTGTGTCCCAGAAGCAGGTGCCATGTAACCATCTGCTGTTTGCGCCCATTTAAGGATAACATACGGTCGTTGATGCTGTACCCTCGTCATAAATCTACGGTTGACCCAAAGCGCTTCCCTCGCCAATACCCCTTCAACCACTTCGATACCAGCATCCCTCAACAGCTGAATGCCTTGGCCATTTACCTGGCCGAACGGATCCCTGCAGGCAATCACCACCCGGCCAACGCGGTGATCAGCCAACAGCTGGGCACAAGGAGGGGTTTTTCCATAATGTGCACAGGGTTCCAAGCTCACATACATCGTGGCAGATTTAAATAACTCGGCAGCATTATCACCATACCGCCGTTGTACATCCGCAATCACCAATGCCTCCGCGTGCGGACCGCCAAATTTTCGGTGATAATCTTCTGCTACAATATGCCCGTTGTGCACAAGCACCGCTCCTACCATAGGATTAGGGCTAACCCACCCGGCTCCCAATTGGGCTAACTCTAAACAACGCCGCATATAAGGTTCGTGCTCTTGCATGTTGCAAACATACTTAAAATGTGCCAATCAATGTTCAGCAAACGAACCCTTCGTGACAATCGCACTTGGCGATCCGAAAGTATCCCGTATTTTTGTACAATGCGGCAACTAGCAAGCGTAGAACAGCAATTTATAGACGAACTGACAGATTTTTACGACGCCGGGGAGGCCCGACAGCTATATCTCCTCGTTTTAGAAGATCAATTAGGATGGACCCGACATGATTATCTCCGGCGTAGGCAAGAACTCATTGACGACCAGCGAATCAATAGATTGCTTGAAGTACTATCTTCTCTGAAAAAGGCCAAACCCATACAGTACATTCTGGGATACACCTGGTTTATGGGGATGAAATTGACGGTCGACCAGGCTGTGCTGATTCCCCGGCCTGAGACGGAAGAATTGGTTCAGCTCATCATCGACCAACAACGGTCTACTCATAACGATTCACCCAGTATCATCGATATCGGTACGGGCAGCGGCTGTATCGCTGTTGCACTTAAAAGGGCACTTCCTCGTGCCATTCTCCACGCGTTGGATGTTTCCAAGGACGCCTTGCGTGTCGCTAAACAAAATGCCGATACGCAAGGTGTGTCTATCGAATGGATCCAAGCAGACATTCTTGAATGGGATGTTACCTTCCAAACAGATCAGCTATTTGACACGGTCGTAAGCAATCCGCCTTACATTACCGACCAAGAACGAAGTGAAATGCATGCCAATGTTTTAGCCCATGAACCTCATTTGGCTCTCTTCGTTGGCGACAGTGCCCCTTTGCTGTTTTACGAACACATTGCGGCATTTGCGTTGAAACACCTTCGGCGAGGGGGCAACCTCTACTTCGAAATCAACCGCAATTATGGCTTAGCCGTATGCGATCTATTACAAAAAAAAGGGTTCAAGGATGTCCAGCTGTATCCGGACCTGCAAGGGGCTGACCGTATGATTCACGCCAAGAAAATTTAATCAATGGAAAACGATTGGAAACGGAAGGCAGAAATTCGAGAAATGTTAACCATTGATTTAAAAGCAGTTGTTAGCGATCGAAAATTATCTGAAATTTATTTTGGACGATAAAGTCGATAATCCTATCTTTGCACCACTTTCCAAAAAAGGAAAAGCGCTCTTAAAAACAATGATTCCGTAGCTCAGCTGGTAGAGCAATACACTTTTAATGTATGGGTCCTGGGTTCGAATCCCAGCGGGATCACAAAAGGCACACTAAGTTGTGCCTTTTTTTATTTTAAATGGCCATTAACGCCGTTTAGACAAAATAAATAAACCATTTCATTTCATTTCATTTTAAACGATTCGGTTACCTATTCGGTTACCTTTTCATTTCTCTAAATTTGGTAACCGAATTACGGAAAGTTTGATGTGGCGATAGAATTAAAAGGACGCTCAAACAACTATTGTTTAACCTTTTAAATGTGAAATGATGAAAATCAAACAAAACATGAGCCTCCTTGTGTGGATACAGAGGAGCAAAGCAAAAGTTTCCGGTTTCGCCCCCATCAGCATCAGGGTTACCATTGATGGTGCAGACACGGAAATTTCCCTCGGGGAGAAAGTTGAACCCAGATATTGGGATGTAAAGGGCAAATCTGTCGATAAGGACGACACCAATTACAAAAAGAAAAACCGCAAGATCACAGAAGCTCTCGTAGACCTAGAGAGGTATTTTGATAGTTTAGCGCTTCAACATGATTTTGTTACCCCGCAAATGGTTAAAAATGTCTATAATGGCAAACCTGCAATTGAGATTAAGGTCGATCACGAAAAAGTGGAAAGAGCAAAAACTACACTTCTCAATTGTTTTGATGAATTCATCGAGCGGTTTGAAAAACTCGTAAAGTCGAAGAAAAGATCGGATGGCACACTTAGGCATTGGCGCAGTACGAAAAGGAAAGTAAAGTCCTTTTTAATATTTAAATACAAACTGGAGGACATATCGTTAAAAGACATATCGCCCACCTTTGGCGACGAATTTTATGATTACTTGACAATTGATGCAGAAAAAACTGTAGAAGACCCCACTGCAAAAAATAACATTAAGAAAACCAAACAGATTATCAAAACGGGTGTAAAAAAGCAGATCATCCCTTCGAATCCCATTGCGAATTTCACGTGTGGTGGTGATCAGAAGGATGTACCACCTCTTGAATACCATGAGGTCTTAAAAATCTACAATAAGGATTTTGGTATTGAACGCCTAAATGAAATTAGGGATTCTTTTATTTTTCAATGTTTCACTGGTTTTGCATATCAGGATATATATGCATTATCTCCCGAAAACATAGCTTTGGTTGGTTTGGTTAAGGAACGCTGGTTGATTAAAGATAGGGGTAAAACGGAGGTTTCGGAGCAGGTTCCCATCCTCCCCATCATTGATGAATTGATCGAAAAGTACAAGGATCATCCGAAATGCAGGGCACGGAATAGTTTAATGCCCATAGATTCCAACAGCAACTATAATGGCTACCTGAAGGAAATTGCTGTAATATGCGGACTTAACCGTGAACTTAACACCCATCTCGCCCGTCACACATTTGCGGATATTATGCTCAATCTTGGCGTGCCCTTAGAGGATGTTAGCAAGATGCTTGGCCATAAATCTATCCGTACTACTCAACGGTATTGCAGGGTGTTTCCTTCCAATATCTGAAACATGAAACGTTCTACCCTGCGAACATTGAAGTTATCGTCAAGACTTTGCACGATAAACGCTTTATCGACATGTGATGCAATGTTTTGTTTATCAGCAATTGTTCCGATCTTTTTACGATACAATGTCCGTTCAG
>Ga0182737_1004011_pt1 | contig 10283 bp, 9 predicted proteins | sample eDN5th30CBELigOP_FD_128878 | JGI IMG/M metagenome (GOLD analysis project Ga0182737, IMG submission 128878) | Enriched Organic Plus compost microbial communities from Emeryville, California, USA - eDNA 5th pass 30_C BE-Lig OP (version 2) (version 2) ... | reverse complement strand
TGCTGCATCTGCTGGGGCATGTTCAACACGTCGATCACCATCGGCGCGAGCGCCACCACGCGGGGATCAACCGCGGCCGTGAGCCATGTGGTCCAGCCGCGTTTGCTGGCACCGGTCACGGTGAACCGCTTCACGTCCAGATCCCAATGCTGCCGCGCATATTGCTGCACGGCGTCCATGCCTTTCACGGCGCTTTTGACCATCGGCAACAGCAGCGGCCAGTCTTCCTCGCCGGAACGCAAGTATTGATCGAACGTGTACGCAATGGCGGCGTCCTCAAACAGGCCGCCTAGGATCGGCTGCTCGGGCACTTGCCGCAGCACGGCGATCGGGGCTTGCAGCAGTTCGGCGGCGTTGGCCAGCAGCGTGGCCTCGCGGGGAAGCCGTTCGCCCTCGGCGGGCGGAGCCGCGTAGGCGTCGTCCCAGCGGCCGCCGGCAATCACCAGCACCGCATCCTGGACGTGATCCACGCGCGAAGGCCGCATGATGAACAACTGATGTTTCCAGGGAATGTCGCGCCAGGTCTGCGAAGTGAGAGTCAGTTCCACATAGCTGGCCTTGCCGACCATGCCCGTGCGGCGAACCGTCCAGGCAAAGCTATCGTCGGCCTTGCGAACATAACGGGCCAACGGACCGTCGAGCGCGACCGCCTTGGCGATAGCATCCTCGGCCCCGACCGGCTTGTCGGCGGCTGCTTTGAGATCTTCTGCATACAGCCGGCTGCCCGGGGCAAGCACGGCTCCCAGCCATCCTGCCACCATCGCGGTGAACATTCCCCAACCTGCCCAATGCAGCCACTTACGCATGCGAACACCTTTGCTGAAGTGAAAAATGGCGAAATCCGGACGCCATCGTTCCCCTGTCAGGCATCTTAGCCAGACGACCAGCCAGGGCAACGCAGCCTAAGCGCCCGCTAACCTTACGACGGGTGGACAATTTCGGCCACCCGCAGCTTGGCGCTTCGCGACCGGGGATTGGCCGCCAGCTCTTCCTCGCTGGCCGTGATCGGGCGGCGGGTGATGACATGGTAGCGGGCGTCGTCGCGAAACGCCTGTTTGACCATCCGATCTTCCAAGGAATGGAAGCTGATGATCGCAACCCGACCGCCGGGCCGCACGCAATGGGGAAGCGATTGCAAAATATCGTGCAGCGCGCCCAGCTCATCGTTGACCGCGATCCGCAACGCCTGAAATGTCCGCGTGGCCGGATCGATCCGTTCATGGCGCGACTTGGGAACCACGCGGCGCACAATGGCCGCCAACTCGGCAGCCGTGCGAATGGGCGCTTGCTCGCGGGCTTCGGCAATCGCGCGGGCAACACGGCGGCTGTAGCGTTCCTCACCCAACTCGTAAATGAGGTTGGCCAGGTTCTCCACTTTGAGTTGGTTCACCAGCCGCGCGGCCGGCTCGCCCACGGTGGGATCAAACCGCAGATCGAGCGGACCATCGGCGTCGAACGAGAAGCCGCGCTCGCGGTCGGCCAACTGGTCGCTGGATAAGCCCAGGTCGAGCACCACGCCATCGACCGGCGGCCAATTGACTTCGCGCAGCAGCTCGGGCAATTCGCGATAACTGGCATGGGCGAGCAGCACCGGCAAGCCGCGAAGGTTTGCTTCCGCGGCGGCGATGGCAGCGGGGTCGCGGTCGATCGCCAGCACGGCACCTTCCGGACCTACCTTGGCTGCGATCGCGCGCGTGTGCCCACCGCCGCCCAGCGTACCGTCCACGATGTGCTGGCCGGGCTGCGGCTGGAGCGCCTCGAGCACTTCGTTGAGCAAAACGGAAACATGCACAGGCTGGGTCACTGCTGGCCCCTAAAGGTGAAACGCATGGCGGCGCAGCGAACCGTGCCGCCTCGGCTGGCAAACGCTCCATGGTATCGCAGATGGCCGGCTTCGTTCAGCACGGTCGGCGTGAACGAGCGATCGCGTGCCACTGCCGGGTGGTGATGAGAGGGCGTTCAACGGGTGCCAGTAGCGGCCAATATGGCCGCAGGGCAGGGCGGGCAGCCCCTTCCGCTGGGAGGGTAAGCGCCGCGACAAGCCGCGGCAAGTGTCATCATTTCGACGACATCTTCTCTGCTAGCATGCCAGACCTGGGAGGGGAAAGCGATTCGTTGCAAGCATCGGCAGCACGGCCGGTTGCGGCAAGTTTGCCGGCCAGTCAGACCCTGCCGCAGGCAGCGATGGTACTGGCATTGCAATATCTAGCTTCTGACAGGCAGCTTGCCGCCAAGAGCCGCCGCCTCACTGTCGAGGCGGCAACGGCAAGACAACCGTGAAAGGGCTATGCCATGAAAACCGTCCGCAACCTCGTGCTTGCCGTTGGAGCTGTGGTGGCTTTCGCGCTCGTGATGCCGAACCAGGCCGATGCCCAGATCCGCCGGCACTATGGCTACTATCCCGGCGGTGCCTACCCTGGCAGCTATTATCCCAGCTACCAGTACCGGTCGTACCGACCGCATTATCACTGGCACGACACCAGCCACTGGGATTACACGCCAAGCTACTACTGGCGACACGGCAACCACTACCACTATGAGCCGGGCGGTTACCACTTCCACCGCGACGGCCACTGGGATCGCCACTAACCGTGTCGGGGCTGTCCTGAGAATGCGAGCTGCGCACAGTAAATACTGAGTGCGCAATAAATACTGAGTGCGCAGTGCAAACGCTCCGTTAGGGCGCGCACGTCAGGCGGTGGCGTTATGGTGCGATCGCGCGGCAGCAAAGGCCGCGGCAAAAGAAGACAGGCGAAAAGAGCCCAGCGTGGGGGACGTGTTGCTCCCCGCTGGGTTTACTTTTTGTCTTTGGACCAGAAACTGAACAGCCGCGACACGCCGGCGCCCTTGGCCTGGTCGCCGTGGCCAGTGCGTTCATCGCCGCTGAGCGACTCCGCCAGTTGCTTGATCGACTGTGTGATGGCCGCCTTGGGTGCCTGCTCGTACAGGGGCACGCCGTTGTTGCGGGTTTCGACCATCGTGCGGTAATCGTTGGGAATCTGCCAGAAGATCTCGCGGCCGATGGTTTCTTGGGCTTTCTTGGTGCTGATCTGGCCGTCGCCCAGGCCAACCCGGTTGACGACGATCTTCACCTTCTCGGCCAGGTCCGGCATTTCGCTGAACGACATCATCAGCCGGACCACGTTGCGCAGGCAGGGCAGGTCCATTTGCGTGACCAGCAGCACGTGCGTGGCGGCGCCCATGGCAACCATGTCGTTAGGCGTGTAGCCCTTGGACAGATCGATCACCAGGTGCGAGAACGTGGCCTTGAGCAGGCCGATCACGCGCTGCAAGTTTTCAGGCGTGACCAGGTGCACGTCTTCCATCTGCACCGGCCGCGGCAACAGGTACAAGCCCGAGGCGTGCTTGGTCAGCGAACGCTTGAGCAGGCTGAAGTCCAGCCGCGTCACGTTCTGGGCAACGTCGACCAGGGTGTAGTCGGGGATCGTGTCGAGGAACACGTCGCAATCGCCCAGGCACAGGTCCAAGTCGACCAGGGCGACGGTCCGTTCGGGGTCCTGGGCCAACGAACAGGCGACGTTCACGGCCACGCTGGTGCAGCCCACGCCGCCGGTGGCTCCGGCCACGGCGATGACCGAGCTGCCGCGACTCTTGGTGCGGCCCTTGCCGAACTTGCGTTCGTTGAGCCGGCCCAGGGCTTCGAGCAGATCATCGATGCGGACCGGCTGCGGCAAGAACTCCTTAGCGCCTGCCCGCATCGCCTGGAGAATCAAGTTGCCGTCGGTGCTGCCGCTGACGACGAAGACCGCGCACTCGGGCGAGGCTTCGTTGAGCTGGGCGACCAGTTGCAACGCCCGATCCGGGTTGGCGTCCAGGGCCACCAGGGCGATGTCGGGATGGGTCTGGGCAACGACGTCGGCGAAGAACTCGTAGCGCGATGCTTCGGCTTCCAGCCAGATCGTGTCCATCCCCAATAGCATCGACTTCAACGCATCGCGCGAGGCGTCGTTGGGGTCGACGATAGCGAGTCTGAGCACGTTATTCATGTTTGGTCGATGGTTCGAGCCGGCCCACGCGCGCCGCAGGGCCTGCAACCGCCCCCGGCAACTTTAGCGATGACGCATCGCTAGGAGTTGCCTCCTTAATCCATGTTCTGGCAACTACCCCATAACTCTAGATCGCAAACATGGATCGCTGCGCCAAAAGCGAGAGAACTTCCCCATTCCTTGCGGGCTTGTGAAGGGCCCGCCACCGCGCCGTTCGCTGCCACCCCTACAACCGCCAACCGCGCTGCAAGCGCCGCGCGGCAGCGGGGACCGGCGCTGTTCGGCACCACCCGTACAACCGGCATCACGGTGCGCAAGCCAAGCGGGCTGCTGTTCACAGCCCGCTTCGCAGCCCCCCCATCCAGATACTTCGCAAGCTCGTTGACGATGCCAACGTTGCCTGCTTTCGCGAAAGGCTAGCCGCCGATTGGCGGCCAGCCTGGTTGGTTCACTGAGGAAACTTCTCGCTTGTCGATCCTGAGGCCGGCGGCTTAACGCACGTCGTAACCGGTCGGACCGATGAAGCCGGGCTGCTGGCCGGCGGGCAATTGTTGCGGGCTGGCCGGCAGACGCTGCACCGAGTTATCGCGAGGCTTGGCCGGCGTCAGGGCACTGCGGTCCAGTTCCGCCGAACGGTTGGCCGAGGCGTACGCCGTGGGCCGGGTGGTCGGTCGGCGAACGCTGCTGGGTGCCGGAGCGCCGGGGTTTCCAGCCGGCGGAGCCGCCGGACCAGGGGTGGCACCATTGGGAACCGGCAGCACTTCGGATTCGCCAGGCACAATCTGGGCACCGGGCGGCAACTGCTCGTAACCTTCCATGCCAGGACCAGCCGGGGCACCACCGGGAGCACAACGCGGCACTTCGATGTAGCCCTTGCCGTACAGTTCGCAGTCACGCGGGCTTTGGGTGCTCAGGCCCGGACCGATCGAGGGCGGCACTTCGTGGCAATCCATGGCGTCGACCAGTTCCGGCGTCACCAGGATCAGCAGTTCCACCTCGTTCTCTTCGGTCTGCACGCGGCGGAAGCACGCGCCCAGGTAAGGAATGTCCATCAGGAAGGGGATACCGCGGGTTTCGGCATCCATGCGGGTTTGCACCAAACCGGCGATCGCCAGGGTTTGGCCAGCCTGCATTTCCACGCCCGTATCCACTTCGCGGACCCGCAGGGCGGGGATGCTGTCGTCGTTCAGCGCGACGGCACGCGAGTTATCGATTTCGCTCACGCGGGGACGAACTTCCAGGCGGATATTGCCGTTGGCCAGCACGATCGGCACGAAGTCGACTTGCGTACCGTACTTCTTGTACTCGATCGACACCGTACCCAAGCTCTGCGGCACGAGGATCGGGAACTCACCACCGGAGTTGAAGAACGCCGGCCGGCCGCTGACCGTCACCAGGTTCGGCTCGGCGAGGATCTTCATCAGGTTGTTTTGCTTGAGAGCGTTGAGGGCGGCGAAGAACGGCATGCTGCTCGAGGCGATACCAAAGGTCACCGTACCACCACCGCCACCGGTCACGGTACCGGCGCTATCGACGGTGGCCGAGAGCAGACCGCTGATCGACGAGATGGCACCGCCGTCGGCGTTGCTGAATCCGAAGTCGAAGCCCATCTGCCGCAGCTTGGTGCGCGAGACTTCCATCACCTTCACGCGGAGCAGCACCTGCTGCACGCCGCCCACGCTGATGTTGTTGATCACCTTGGGATAGAAGTCCAAGGCGATTTCTTCAATGCGTTTGACCTCGGCCGGATCGTCGACGTAGCCGGAGATGACCACGCTCGAAGCCAGAGGCATCACCCGCAACCGGGCGTTGGGGAACTGCCGCTCGAGGTACATGCTCAATTCGCGCGAGTCGCCGGTGACGAGGGTATCGACGCTATACACGCGTCCGTCGTCGTCCCACAGGGTAATGGTGGTGAAGCCGGCTTTTTTGGCGACCACTTGAATGACGCTCGCGCCACGAGGGTGCAGCTCGACAATCTCTGGGTTATCGACTAGCGCCTTGGGAATCGGCTTGTCGAGCGTCAGCATGCGGCTAGTGTTCACGGCCAGTTCGAGCCGTTCGCTGGCAGCGCCGATGTGGCGGATGATCCCCGTCCCTCCCGCCTGCTGCGCAATTGCTGGCGAAATAGCGCAGAGAGAGGCTGCCAGCAGCAGCGCGAGGGTCGTACGCGGCATGACCATCGGAACTTCCTTGTTCAAAAACTGCCCCGACAGGCTCTCATAGCTGAGCCAGCCGGAGACTGTTTCGCCTGGTACGATCCCCTGCCTCGCACCCGGCGGCTGCGATCCATCGCATTGTGTGTTAGCCGCAAGCGCTGCCAGCAGTCCCCGCTGGCAGCATCGCACGCCCTCGCCCGCCCGAGGGAAATCCCTCATGGGCGGGGTGAGGACAGTACGGTCTTGTACGGTATTATCGGCAGATCAGGAGCCGTTGCTTGGGATATCCAAGCTGCTGGTCCCAAAATCCAGCGGATCGAGCACCGGCGGCGCGCTGGCCGGCTCGCTGTGATTGGGAACCAGTCGGGCTTCTTCGCTGCCTTCTTCCAATTCGTATGTTTTGACATCGCCCCCGGAGATGATCTGCATGCGGTGGGTCTTGGGGGCTGCTGTCACTTTCTTGGACAGCGACGACATGTCAACTTTCGCCAGCATTTCCTCGAACAGGTCACGCTGGGGCTCATCGACCTGCGGGGTGGTCGGAGCCGGCAACTGAGGCTGCTCCTCGGCCCGGCTGGAGACGTCGCCGCCATCGTGCACCAGCAACTGCGTGCTGGCACCGCGGGTCTGCACCAGCCCATCCTCCTGCGGCGAGCGAAGCGAGAGCGTGATTTCGCCAGTGTTCTGCGCCAGCGTTACCAGCTCGATCTCTTCGGGCTTCAGCAGCAGTGAGACGGTTTTGGCTGTGATGGATTTGTTACCTTCAGCGCCTTCAACCTCTTTAATCGTACTATCGACTGCGAAGACTTTGACGTCCTGCAAAAAAGTCTTGGTGAACGTCTGGTGAATGCTGTTGGAGGCGTTCTTGCGGACGTACACGATCAGGTCCACCCGGTCGCCCGGCTTGATCAGGTAGCCACCGGTGCTTTCAGCATCCACCCGAACGGCGACCACGCGGTACCCCGGCGGGATGTGATCGGTGGCGCGTTCGCCGGCTTCGCCCTTGGCCAGCAGCTTCTGGTTCAGCAGGGGCTCGCCCTTGAACAACCGCTGGCGGGTGCGGCGTCCGTCGGCTTCCTCGATCTTGCGCAGCATGCCGTCTTGGATCTTGTCCTTGGGCCACTGCTCCAGCTTGAACATCTGCGGCGTGAGCAGCTCGTTGGCTGGCACGTCCTGGAGCGCCACCAGAATCGCCTCGGTCTCGCCCGAGGGCGCGGCCACCGGGCTGCCCTTGGACATCACCTGGTTAATCCCCAGCGAGGCGATCAGCCCGCAGCCCAACGCAAGCGAGAGCAGGATCAACGATTTTGGACGCATGGATTCGCTCCAGTCGGATAGGAGGCAAGGTCTTGGGTGGAGAACCGCGGCGGCCGGGGGCTCAGCGGGCAGGGCCCTGGCGCTAGCGGTTGTTCCGGTTACCGGGTTTGGCACGGCCGCGAGGGCCTGGCGGGGCGTCGTCCGCCGGCGCGGCTGGGTGCCTGCCCGCCGCCCCCTCCTGGGTGCGGCTCGGTTACCGGAGCGTTGCCTTCCTTGGCTCCGCTGCAGTTTGGGACTGTGGGTACCTGGTTCTTTTTCGGTGCTTCGTTCTGCGGACGGGGGAAGGCGCTCTGCCGCTTTGGGGGCGCGGTTACTGCACCGTTTCGCGCCGCATCACCGTGGAGGCAGACATACCTTTCCCTCCTAGGAAGATTGGCGCTGGCAGCCAGGTGACTTTATCGAAAGGCACCGTGACGATAACCTTCACCGAATCGCCAGCACCGGCATTGGCGATATTGGCGGGCTCAGTCTTAATCTCGGCGCCCTTGATGTTGGCGGCGGTCAGGTAGTTCTGCACGACGGAAGTGACTTCGCTGTTGGTCGCGCCGTCGAGGATGCCCACCCGCGCGCCCTCGCGCGACGCGTTGGTCAGCACCTGCTGCACCATGACCATCCGGCCGAACTCGATCATGCCGAAGATGAGCAGAAACAGCACCGGAGCCACGGCGGCGAACTCGACCACCGCGGCACCGCGGCGCCGAAGCTGAGCTTGAGAAGCGCGGCCGGGCACCGCGTGGCGGGCCCGGCGGCATGAAGCTAGGGTTCTCATTACAGCATTCCTGTCCAGGCAAAGTAGGCAATCGTGCCGATGGCGATCGGAATCCCGTAAGGCAACAGCAACATCGAGCTCTTGCGTTCGGCGGCCATGGCCGAGAGCTCAACCGGGTTGCGAACCGTAACCACTTCTTGGACGATCATCATGAAATTGTCGCGGTGTTTCTGCCAACTGCGGCGATACAGCACCATGCCCAGCGCGATCACGCCGCCGACCACGGTCGACAGGCAGAAGGCGTAGAAGGTGATGCTCGCGCCGACCCAGGCGCCGACACCGGCCAGCAGCTTCACGTCGCCGGCTCCCATGCCGCCGATGGCGTACAGCGGCAGCAGCAGGCCCAGCCCCACGGCAGTGCCCAGCAGGCTATAGCCCAGGCCTTCCCAACCGTATGCCAGACCGCTGTACAGCCAGCCGCTCATGATCAGCGGGAAGGTCACCCAGTTGGGCACCTTGAGCTTGATACCGTCGATCACCGCCGCCACGATCAGCACGGCCGTGACCAGCCAGGCGGGCCAGGTTTCGGCCAGGTGTGCCCAAATGTTCGTTGCTTCGCCCATGATCGTCTCTTTCGTGTCTTGTTTCTGCTTGTTGGGATGATGGTGGGGTGAATGGCAGGGCCACGCGGGGCGCCGGGCGGGCATTGCGAGGGGCCTTGGGTCGTTGCCCTCCGCCGTGCCGCGGCACGCCAAATCGCAAGCAGGTGCCGGCTACTAGGGCACCCGGGCACCAAACCACATGCTGACAAAGGCGGCGATCACCCCGAGGGCCGCCACCAGTTGCTCGGCGGTCTGATAGACCAGTTCATCGGGGATGGCGGGATACACAGTTGCACTCCCACGGGGGACCAGGCGAAATCGGTCGGCCGCGGCCCGCTCAAAGCCGGCGGCTCCAACCTGTGGTGGATGAAGGCATCCCCGGGCGCGGGTCAGCCCCCCGGAACAACCACGGTCGCTCCGGGGGGCGGACGGCATGCGCTTGGAGGATGGCAATCGCTCTAGCGGCTTGGCTTAGTTCGAGAGCGACTGCGACACGTTGTTGAACGTGGTGCTGGCGTTGGTGCCGATCGTGCTGATGGCCGTCAGACACACGACCACGATCAGGGCCAGCATCACGGCGTATTCAACCGCGGTGGGGCCGTCTTCCGAGACCAGGAACCGTTTGATTTGAGCAGCAAAGGTCTTCACGTGATTCTCTCCACAGAGCTAGGTGCGCCGTGCAACCGTTCACCTCAGGTTCGCCAGGCGCTTGCACAAAACTAGGAACTCGGCCACCTCCTGCGGCGCGACTGGGACTCTACACCAAACTTGGAGCGCTCTTTGCGAACCAGCGACCTAGTTGCTCAACGATTGTGAGACGTTGTTGAAGGTGGTGCTGGCGTTGGTACCGATCGTGCTGATGGCAGTGAGGCACACCACCACAATCAGGGCCAACATCACGGCGTACTCGACCGCCGTGGGACCGTCTTCCGAAACCAGAAACCGATGAATGCGCTGAACAAAGGACTTCACAGCAACCCTCCCAAACAACGTATAGCTCCGGCAAACGGCCGGTCGTTATGGTCCGAACGGACCCTTACCGCAGAGTCAGAAGCCAGCCCTCTGGATTGGGGGCCGACCCGGTGATGAGAGCGCTTGCAGCGAGCAGAGGTGAACTGCGGGCTCGCTTTCCCTGAGGCGCATGGCATCCAGCCGTGCCTTTTCATCCCTCACACAGGAAACCTAGGTCACGCCTGGAACGTGTCAAACGCGGGGCTTGAACAAAATTCGGAATTTGCCGGAAATTACCGTCTCGGAGACTGCGACCGCCTGCCCACCACCCAACGCGAGTGCGCGGCAGACGCGCCTACGGATTGCCCGCCCCTAAGCCCTACGAGGCGGCCAGTAAACAGCCTGGGCGACGACTGGCGACGAGCGCCGGCGACGGGTGAACCCGACTAGCCAAGCCCAACCTTGGGCGGAGACGAACGCGCACGGAAAGCCAGGGCGAGTAAGCGCCAAGTAACCGCATCGACGCGCGCCGCCGCGC
>Ga0182737_1004010_pt1 | contig 10284 bp, 8 predicted proteins | sample eDN5th30CBELigOP_FD_128878 | JGI IMG/M metagenome (GOLD analysis project Ga0182737, IMG submission 128878) | Enriched Organic Plus compost microbial communities from Emeryville, California, USA - eDNA 5th pass 30_C BE-Lig OP (version 2) (version 2) ... | reverse complement strand
GTCAATCTCGAGGACATCAAGGCGCCGGAGTGCTTCTACATCGAGAAGAAGCTGCGCGAGCGCATGAAGATCCCGGTCTTCCACGACGACCAGCACGGCACCGCCATCATCTCGTCGGCCGCCATCCTGAACGGCCTGACGGTCGTGGGCAAGGACATCGGCGCGGTCAAGCTGGCCGTCTCGGGCGCCGGCGCCGCGGCCATCGCCTGCCTGGACCTGCTGGTGCACCTGGGCATCAAGCGCGAGAACATCTACGTGGTCGATTCGCGCGGCGTCATCTGGGACGGCCGCGACGAGAACATGGAGCCCAACAAGAAGCGCTACGCGCAGAAGACCGAGGCCCGCACCCTGGCCGACGTGGTGCGCGGCGCCGACGTGTTCCTGGGCTGCTCGACCGCCGGCGTGCTGACCGCCGACATGGTCAAGACCATGGCCGACAAGCCGCTGATCCTGGCGCTGGCCAACCCGGAACCCGAAATCCGCCCCGAGGTGGCGCGCACCGCCCGCCCCGACTGCATCATCGCCACCGGCCGTTCGGACTACCCGAACCAGGTCAACAACGTGCTGTGCTTCCCGTTCATCTTCCGCGGCGCCATGGACGCCGGCGCCACGCGCATTACCGAAGAGATGAAGCTGGCCTGCGTGAAGGCCATCGCCGAACTGGCCCAGGCCGAGCAGAACGACGAAGTCGCGCGCGCCTACGCCGGCCAGGAACTGTCGTTCGGCCCCGACTACATCATCCCCAAGCCGTTCGACCCGCGCCTGATCGTGCAGATCGCGCCCGCCGTGGCGCAAGCCGCCGCCGAGTCGGGCGTGGCCACCCGCCCCATCGAGGACATCGAGGCCTATCGCCAGAAGCTGCTGGGCTTCGTGTATCACTCGGGCCAGCTGATGCGCCCGCTGTTCGCGCAAGCCAAGAAGGCGCCCAAGCGCGTCATCTACGCCGACGGCGAAGACGAACGCGTGCTGCGCGCCGCGCAGACCGTCATCGACGAAAAGCTGGCCTATCCCATCCTGGTGGGCCGCCCGTCGGTCATCGAGATGCGCATCAAGAAGGCCGGCCTGCGCCTGGAAGCCGGCAAGAACTTCGAGATCGTCGACCCCGAAGACGACAGCCGCTTCAACGAGACCTGGAACGCCTACTACCAGCTCAAGGGCCGCGAGGGCGTCACGCCGGCCATCGCCAAGGCGATGATCCGCAAGCACAACACGCTGATCGGCGCCATGCTGCTGCGCCGCGGCGACGCCGACGCGCTGCTGTGCGGCGTGGCCAGCAAGTACGACAACCAGCTGAAGTATGTCGACGAGATCATCGGCCGCAAGCCCGGCCAGACCTACGCCGCGCTGAACGTGCTGATGCTGCCCGACCAGACGCTGTTCGTCACCGACACCCACGTCAACGAAAACCCGTCGGCCGAGGAAGTGGCCAGCATCACGATCCAGGCGGCCGACGAAATGCTGCGCTTTGGCGTAATGCCCAAGATCGCCCTGCTGTCGCATTCGAACTTCGGCAGCCGCATGACGGAATCGTCGCTCAAGATGTCGCGGGCGCGCCGCATCGTGGAAGAACGCGCGCCCGAACTGGAAGTCGACGGCGAAATGCACGCCGATGCCGCCCTGTCGGAAAAGATCCGCATGCTGGCCTACCCCGACAGCAAGCTGAAGGGTCCGGCCAACCTGCTGGTGATGCCGAACCTGGACACGGGCAACATCACCTACAACATGCTGAAGATGACCGGCAGCAACGGCATCGCCATGGGCCCGATCCTGCTGGGCGCGGCCCGGCCGGTGCACATCCTGACGACCAGCGCCACCGTGCGCCGCATCGTCAACATGACCGCGCTGGCGGTCGTGGACGCGCAGCAGGAAGCCGCGCAGGCCGCCAAGCGCCGCTGAAGCCGGCCGCGCCCCGGCGGGCGCGGTGGCCAAGCGCGACGGGCGCCCCTCGGGGCGCCCGTTTTCTTGATGCGCCGCCCGCGCCGGCAACGGGTGGCAATGGTACAAACGAGCTTGTTTTCCTTCCGGGAGCCCCCATGCTGCAAGACGCCCTGCTCGCCTGGTTCCATTACCTGGCCATTTTCGTGCTCGTGGTCATCATGACGGCCGAGGCCGTGCTGCTGCGCCCCGGGCTCGCCCCCGACACGGTGCGGCGGCTGGCGCTGTACGACCGCCTGTACCTGGCCTCGGCGCTGGCCGTGCTGGCCACCGGCATCCTGCGCCTGACCCTGGGCGCCAAGGGCGCCGCCTTCTACCTGGGCAACCCCTGGTTCCACGCCAAGATCACCCTGTTCGTCGTGATCGCGCTCTGTTCCATCCCGCCCACGCTGACCTTCCTGCGCTGGCAGAAGCAGGCGCGCCAACAGCCCGGCTACACCCCGGCCGATGCCGACATCAAGCGCGCCCGCCGCTGGGTCATGATCGAATCGCACCTGTTCATCCTGCTGCCGCTGTTCGCGGCGCTGATGGCGCGCGGCATCGGCATGTAGGCCCGGCGCGGCGCTCAGCCCGCGCGCCAGGGCCAGGGCAGCGCGGTGCCCGCCCCGGCTTCCCGCGCGCGGCGATACAGCATGCGCGCCACGGTCAGGTCCTGCAATGCGATACCGGTCATGTCGAACAGCGTGATGTCATCCGCTTTCTCGCGGCCGGGCGCCGCGCCGTCCAGTACCGCGCCGATCTCGGTGCAAGGCGTATCGGGCGCCCACTGCAGCTCGCCGATCTGGCGCGACTGCGCCGCATCGTCGACGAACACCCGCGCCCGCGGCGGCAGCCCCTGCGGCAGCTCGCGCTTGCCGCGGGTATCGGCGCCGACCGCCGTGATATGGGTGCCGGGCCGCACGGCCTCGGCGCTGAACAGCGTCCTGGCCCCGGGCGTGGCCGTGATCACCACGTCGCTGTCGGCCACCGCGGCATCGCCGTCCGTGCCGTGCCGCAGCTCGACCTGGCCACCGAAGCGGGCCTCGAAGCGCGCATCCGGCTGGCCGTCCGCCGTCAGGTAGCGCACCCGGCGCAGATGTGGCAGCGCACGCAGCGCGAAGCGCAGCTGGATCGCGGCCTGCACGCCCGAACCGAACAGCGCCAGCGAGGCGCTGTCGGGCCGCGCCAGCCGCGCCAGCCCCAGGCCGCCGGCCGCCCCGGTGCGCATGGTGGTGATGGCATTGCCATCCAGCAGGCAGTACGGCCGGCCCGTCGCCGGATCGAACAACATGACGGTGGCCTGGTGCGGCTCGCCGCCAGCCTGGCGGTTGCCCGGCCAGAAACCGGCCGCCTTGTAGCCCAGCAGGTCCTGGCCGGCGACGTCGCCGGCCTTGATGCCGAACACGCCGCCCGTGTGCAGCCGCTCGCGGATCACCGGGAACACCCGGCCCTGCTCGCGGCTGTGCAGCAGAAAGGCCTCGGCCACGGCCTCGGACACCTGCCGCGGGTCCATCAGCCTGTCCACCGCGTGCATGTCGAGCACCAGCAGCGTGTCGTCGTCTTGCATTGTCATCGCGCCCCCGTCACCAGCCGCGGAAACGCGGCCAGCACGCGACCACCTCGGGCGACGCACCGCGCACGACCTGGTAGGCATCGTGCTGCGCGCCGGTGGCGCAGGCATGGTTGGGCAGGATGCGCAGGCGCGTGCCCAGCGGCAATGGCGGCAGCGGCCCGCTGGTGCCGGGGCGCCGCATGACGATGCCCTGCTCCTGGTTGGTCTGCTTGAGCACCAGGTCGCCCAGCGGCCGGCCTTGCGCATCGCACACCACGCCGTAGTATTGGTCGACCGCCTGGCCGGCGGTGCCGCGATCGCGCGACATCGCCATCCAGCCGGCGTCGACCAGAATCCAGTCTTTCTCGAGCTGGTGGCCGATGACGGTGGTCAGCACCGACAGCGCGATATCGTCCTGCCGGCATACGCCCAGGCCGGCCATGAACAAGTCGAAGAACACGAACACGCCGGCCCGCACCTCGGTCACGCCGTCCAGGTTCTCGGCGAACATGGCGGTGGGCGTCGACCCCACGCTGACCACCGGGCAGGGTAAGCCGCTTGCCCGCAGCGCCTGGGCGGCGTCCACCGCGGCGCGGCGCTCGCGTTCGGCCATGGCGCGGATCGCGTCCTCGTCGGTCGAGCTGTACGACTCGCCCGCATGCGTCAAGACGCCGCGCAGCTGCGTGCCGCTCTCGTCCAGCACGCGGCCGATCGCGCCCAGCAACTCGGTCTGCCCGGGCCGCACGCCCGCGCGATGGCCGTCGCAATCGATCTCGATCAGGGCCGGGATCGGGACGCCGGCCGCGCGCGATCGCGCCGCCACGGCCTGCGCGCCGGCCACGCTGTCGACCACCACCGTCAGGTCGGTGCCCTGCGCGCGCAGCGCCAGCACGCGCTCCAGCTTGGCGGGCGACACGCCCACCGCGTACAGAATATCGCGCACGCCGGCGCGCGCGAACTGCTCGGCCTCCTGCAGCGTCGAGACCGCGGCCGGGCCCTCGGGCGAGGCCATCAGCCGCCGCGCCACGTCGATCGACTTGGGCGTTTTCAGGTGGGGCCGCAGCGTCACGCCCAGCCGCGCCATGCGCGTCTTCAGGCGGTCGATATTAGCCTGCATGCGCGGCTCGTCCAGCAACAGGCATGGCGTGTCCAGTTCGTCGAGGGTAGCGGCCCTGGCCGCCTTGTCGCTCGTCATCTCGTATCTCCGGTGTAGCAAGAATTCTCAGGCCCGCAGCCGCGCGTGCGGCGTCCATTCGCTCAAGGCGTCCAGCGGCACCACGGGCCGCGGCAGGTTGCGGAAGTCGAAACGGGCCAGCATGGGCGAGGTCAAGCCCGGCGCATCCACGTTGTGGATCTGCTGCGGCGGGAAGAACTCGTCGAACGCCGCGCGGAAGTGGCCGCGCGACTTGACCACCACGGTGCGGGCGGCGGCGATATCCACGCCGAACATTTCGAAGAACATCGGCTCGTGGCATTGGTGCCGGTTGGTAATGACCACGACCTGCACGCCGCCCACCTGCAGCAACGCGCTGGGCCCCAGGTTGAAGCTGCAGCCGGCAAGCTGGCCGCGCCGGCCCACGCCGCGGCCGCCATGCAGCTTCAGCACCGTCGCCGGCGCCGTGTAGGGCTCGGAATACACGGTGGTTTCGTCGCGGTTGAAGCGCGCCTGGATCGACGCGCCCTCGCCCGCGGCATGCGCATCGGCCGCCAGGGGCGGGTCCGTCACGACGCCCAGGATCGCGCCCTGCACGCCTTCCTCGATCAGGGCACGCAGCAGGAAGGGGGTATTGCCGCGCGCGCCGCCGCCGGGATTGTCGGCCACGTCGGCCAGCAGCACCGCGGGCGTATCGGGCGCCATGCCGGCCCGGCGCGCCAGTTCCATGGCCCGCGGCAGGGGTACCAGCTCGGGCGTGAAGGCCGCGCGTTCGCGCCATGCGTGTTCGGCCAGCGCGTGCGCGGTGGCGCGCGCGTAGTCGCCGTCGCCCTTGGTCGTCACCAGCACGGTCAGCCCGTTCTTGCGGGTGTCGCCGTAGGCGAAGCCGCCCACCACCGAGATGTTCACCAGGCGCGCATCGTCCATGGCCTCGGCCGCATGAATCATGTCCGCGTACGGGCCGGTGCCGGGCGCCGTCAGCAGCTGCGTGGGCGGCGCCACCACCGGCATGCGCACATGCGCCACCGCGACGCGCAGGCCTCCCATCAGCGCGGCCAGTACGTCGGCGGCCTCGGCGCCGCGCTCCGCCATGTCGGTGTGGGGGTTGCGGCGGTACGAGATCAGCACGTCCACCTGGTCGACCATGCGGTCCGACACATTCGCGTGCAGGTCCACCGTGGCCACCACCGGCACATCCGGGCCCACAATCGCCCGCACCCGCTCGAACACCAGGCCGTCGGGGTCCTGTTCTTCGGTGGTGATGGCCGCGCCGTGCTCACACAGGTAGACGGCATCCACCGGCAGCGCGGCACGCAGGCCGCGCTCGAATTGTTCCAGGGTGTCCAGGAAGAACGCGTGGTCCACCGGGCCGCCGGATTCCGCGTTGGCGAACAGGATGGGCACGGGCGTCCAGGCGCCGCGCTGGTCCATGCGGCGCACGAAGGCGGGAATTTCCGGCGTCATGGCCGGCGCGGCGCTGCGGGCATCGGCCAGCAAGGCCGGGCCCGCCAGGTAAGCGCGCGATTCGAAATCGGCGCGCGCGGACACCGGCGCGTAGCGGTTGGACTCGATGGCGAATCCCAGGATGGCGATGCGGGGCATGGCGGGAACGGCGGTCATGGCGGCGCGGCGATCAGTTCTGTTTCTCGATGTGGGCGGCTTCGACCACCTCGGCCCACTTCTTGCGCTCGGCGGCGATGTAGCGCGCGAAGTCTTCGCGGCCGCCCTCGCCGGGCCGCGCGCTCAGCTTGCCCAGGTCGTCGCGCAGCGCGTCGCTGGCCAGCACCTTCTGCAGCGCGCCCGACAATTTTTCCACGATCGCGTCGGGAGTGCCCTTGGGGAACACCAGCCCGCCCCACGACACATTCTCGTACCCCGCCAGGCCCGACTCGGCCAGCGTCGGCAGGTCAGGGAAGAACGGCACGCGCTGGGCGCTGGTGATGGCCAGCGCGCGCAGCTTGCCGCCCTGCACCAGCGGCCAGGCCACCGAGGCGTTGGTGAAAGAATAGTCGATGCGGCCGCCGGCCAGGTCCGCCAGCGAGGCGGGGTCGCCGTTGTACGGCACGAACATCGTGTCGATGCCGGCCAGGTGCTTGAACAGCTCGCCGCCCATGTGGCCGCTGCTGCCGATGCCGGCCGCGCCGTACGACAGCGCGCCCGGCTTGGATTTCGCCAGCGCGATCAGGTCGGCCACGCTCTTGACGGGCGAGTCCGCGCTGACCACCAGCAGGTTATAGACATTGAACATGCGGCCGACCACCGTGAAATCTTCCACGGCGTCGTAGGGCAGCTTGTTGAACAGGGCGGGGTTGACCGCCAGCGTGTTGATGTTGCCGTAGCCCAGCGTATAGCCGTCGGGCTTGGCGCGCGCGATCTGCGCCATGCCGATGCCGCCGGCGGCGCCCGGCCGGTTCTCGACGACGAAATTGGCGCCGGTCGCGGCGGCCAGGTGGTTCAGCACCAAGCGGGTCAGCACGTCGGCGGAGCCGCCCGCGGCCGAGGCCACGATGACCGTGACGGGCTTGTTGGGCCAGTCGGTTTCGGCGGCATGCGCGGGCAGCGCGCCGCAGGCGCACAGGAACAGCAGGAACGAAAGCAGGCGTCGCAAGGTGGTCTCCGAATGGGATTCCGGCAGATGGATCCCGGGCATGATTGAAAGAATTGGCCGTGGACGAGTATGCGGCACCTGCCCGCGCCGGTGTTTAATAGCAACTTAATGCTTTATTAAGAGATTGCTTAACATGCTGAGCAGCGACGACCTGCTTTTCTTCCTGGCGCTGGCCGCGGCGAATTCCCTGGCGGATGCGGCCCGCAAGCTGGATGTCACGCCGTCCGCGGTCACCCAGCGCCTGGCCGGGCTGGAACACCGGCTGGGCATTCGCCTGGTCGATCGTTCGGGGCGGCGCATGGCCTTGACCGACGAGGGGGAATTGCTGGTCGAGCGGGCCCGCGGCATCTGTGCCGACCTGGGCGGGCTGGCCGATGCGCTGGCCAGCCGGCGCGGCCAGGTGGCGGGCCACCTGCGCGTGCTGGCGCCACTGGGCTTCGGGCAGCGCTACGTGGCGCCGGCCATGGCCCGCTTCCGGCGCCAGTGCCCCGAGGTCACGGCCACCCTGACCTTGTCCGACCGGCCGGGCAGCCTGGCCGAACACACCTGGGATGTGCTGGTCCACATCGGCGAATTGCGCGATTCGGCGCTGGTCATGCACCGGCTGGCGCGCAACCGGCGCGTCCTGTGCGCCGCGCCGTCCTACCTGAAGCGGCGCGGCACGCCCGTCCATCCGGATGCGCTGCACGACCACGACTGCATCGCGCTGCGCGAGAACGACGAGGACGTCACGCTATGGCGCCTGCGCCACCACGACGGCACCCAGGCCACCGTGCGCATCGACCCGGTGCTGGCCTGCAACGATGGCGGCGCGGCGCGCCACTGGGCCCTGGCCGGCATGGGCATCCTGGTGCGGTCCGAGTGGGACGTGGCCGGCCTGCTGCGGCAGGGCCGGCTGGTCGAGCTGCTGCCCGACTGGCGCTTGCCCGACGCCGACATCGTGGCGCTGGTGGCTTCGCGCCAGGCCCGCTCGGCCCGGACCGAACACTTCCTCAGGCACCTGCACGAACTGGGCGACCACGCCCCCTGGCTGCAGGCAACCCCGTAGGCGCGGCCGGCCGGCGAAAAAAAAAACGCCCTTGCGGGCGTTTTTTGCGATCGGGCGAAAGCGCGTCGATCAGCGCTTGTCCATCGGCGGCACGTCGCGCGTGACCGAACCGGTGAACAGCTGGCGGGGACGGCCGATCTTGTAGTCGGGATCGGACAGCATCTCGTTCCATTGGGCGATCCAGCCCACCGTGCGGGCCAGCGCGAAAATCGCGGTGAACAGCGAGGTGGGGATGCCGATGGCGCGCTGCACGATACCCGAGTAGAAGTCGACGTTCGGGTACAGCTTGCGCTGCACGAAGTAATCGTCTTCCAGGGCGATGCGTTCGAGTTCCATGGCCAGCTTGAACAGCGGGTCTTTTTCCAGGCCCAGCGACTGCAGCACTTCCTTGCAGGTTTCCTGCATCAGCTTGGCGCGCGGGTCGTAGTTCTTGTAGACGCGGTGGCCAAAGCCCATCAGGCGCACGCCCGAGTTCTTGTCCTTGACCTTTTCCATGAACTCGCCGACCTTGGCCACGCCGCCATTGGCCTGCAGTTCTTCCAGCATCTGCAGGCACGCTTCGTTGGCGCCGCCGTGGGCCGGGCCCCACAGGCACGCCACGCCGGCCGAGATGGCGGCGAACGGGTTGGTGCCCGACGAGCCGCACAGGCGCACCGTCGAAGTGGACGCGTTCTGCTCGTGGTCGGCGTGCAGGATGAAGATGCGGTCGAGCGCGCGTTCGACGACTTCATTGACCTTGTAGTCTTCGCACGGCGTCGCGAACATCATGCGCACGAAATTGCCGGTGTACGACAGGTTGTTCTGCGGGTAGATGAACGGCTGCCCCTGCGAGTACTTGTACGCCATGGCCACCAGGGTGGGCATCTTGGCGATCAGGCGGATGGCCGAGATATGGCGATGCTGCGGGTTGGTGATGTCGGTCGAGTCGTGGTAGAACGCCGACAGCGCGCCCACCAGGCCGGTCAGCACGGCCATGGGATGCGCGTCGCGGCGGAAGCCGCGCAGGAAGAAATGCAGCTGCTCGTTCACCATCGTGTGGTGCGTGACCTGCGAATCGAAGTCCGACTTCTGGTCGCGGTTGGGCAGCTCGCCGTTCAGGATCAGGTAGCAGATATCCAGGAAGTCGCAATTGACCGCCAGTTGCTCGATGGGGTAGCCGCGATACAGCAGTTCACCCTTGTCGCCGTCGATGTAGGTAATGGCCGACTCGCACGAGGCCGTCGACATGAACCCCGGGTCGAACGTGAACATGCCCGTCTGGCCATACAGCTTGCGGATGTCGATGACGTCCGGGCCGACCGTGCCCTTGTACACGGGAAACTCGATCGGCTTGGATCCGTCCGAGAATGATAGAGTGGCTTTCTTGTCAGACAGGTTCATCGCTATTTCCTCACAATTAATCAGAGCTCACGCATTTTCCCGACGATGGCGCGCACCCGCGGCGTATCCAGGGCCCCTTCGGGCTCCTTGCGCGCCAGCAGCAGGTCGAGCAGGTCGTTGTCGCCCAGCTCGAACAACTGGACCAGCGCGTCGACGTCGTCGTCCGTGAGTTGTGTTTCGTATGCGTCCAGATACCGGGTGATGATCAGGTCGTTCTCGAGCAGCCCGCGGCGTGCCCGCCACCGCAGGCGTGTCCGTTCGAGTTCAGTCAGGCTGCTCATGTTCGATCCTCGACCCTGTACTAGACCGTCCGCCGGACCATCAGTTCCTTGATCTTGCCGATCGCCTTGGTGGGGTTCAGGCCCTTGGGACAGACGTCGACGCAGTTCATGATGGTGTGGCAGCGGAACAGGCGGTACGGGTCTTCCAGGTTGTCCAGGCGCTCGCCCGTGGCTTCGTCGCGGCTGTCGGCGATGAAGCGGTAGGCCTGCAGCAGGCCGGCCGGTCCGACGAACTTGTCGGGGTTCCACCAGAACGACGGGCACGAGGTCGAGCAGGTCGTTGTCGCCCAGCTCGAACAACTGGACCAGCGCGTCGACGTCGTCGTCCGTGAGTTGTGTTTCGTATGC
>Ga0182737_1004006_pt1 | contig 10295 bp, 8 predicted proteins | sample eDN5th30CBELigOP_FD_128878 | JGI IMG/M metagenome (GOLD analysis project Ga0182737, IMG submission 128878) | Enriched Organic Plus compost microbial communities from Emeryville, California, USA - eDNA 5th pass 30_C BE-Lig OP (version 2) (version 2) ... | reverse complement strand
CGAATCCCGTAGGGGTCACCATTTTGGAGGATTAGCTCAGCTGGGAGAGCATCTGCCTTACAAGCAGAGGGTCGGCGGTTCGATCCCGTCATCCTCCACCATTTATATGCCGGTGTAGCTCAACTGGTAGAGCAACTGACTTGTAATCAGTAGGTTGGGGGTTCAAGTCCTCTTGCCGGCACCATTTTCACTTATATGTGGAGGGGTAGCGAAGTGGCTAAACGCGGCGGACTGTAAATCCGCTCCTTCGGGTTCGGCAGTTCGAATCTGCCCCCCTCCACCATCTTATAAAATTATAGGAACTTCTCATTCATATATTGGGCTATAGCCAAGCGGTAAGGCAACGGATTTTGATTCCGTCATGCGAAGGTTCGAATCCTTCTAGCCCAGCCATCTTTTTAAAATTTCATATGGGGCCTTAGCTCAGCTGGGAGAGCGCCTGCCTTGCACGCAGGAGGTCAGCGGTTCGATCCCGCTAGGCTCCACCATTAACTACATAACACCATAATTTCGTCTTAAACTATATTAGTTTAAGACTTTTTTGCGTTTGTATCTTTATACATCAATTTGTTAAGTTGAACCATTTGTCTTTTCAGTTATAAAATGGAAGAGAGGGGGAGATGGGATGAATATAGGGAAAATATCATTAATCGGTGTTCCCATGGATCTTGGTCAAACACGAAGAGGGGTAGATATGGGGCCAAGTGCGATCCGATATGCTGGAATTGTTGAACGTTTTAAGAATCTGCAACTTGAGGTGGAAGACTTGGGGGATATTATCATTAGTCGCACTGCTAATAGAGCTCCTTCGCACTCTAAGTTGAAAAACTTACCGGTTGTTGCAGAGGTAAATCGATTATTAGCAGATAAAGTAGATGAAATTATGAAGAATCATTCATTTCCGCTTGTGTTGGGAGGGGATCATTCCATTGGTATCGGCACTTTGGCTGGGGTAGCAAAGCATTATCGAAATTTAGGTGTAATTTGGTTTGATGCCCATGGAGATTTAAATACAGAGGAAACTTCCCCTTCTGGTAATATACATGGAATGCCGCTAGCTGTTAGTATGGGGCTTGGTCATCCAGATTTAGTCAATATACAAGGGTATGCGCCTAAGGTTAAGCCAGAACATATTGTGATTATTGGCGCTCGATCGCTTGACGAAGGCGAGAAGAAGTTGATTAAGGAAAAAGGAATTAAAGTCTATACGATGCATGAAATTGACCGTTTAGGAATGGCCATGGTTATGGAGCAATGTATTACATATTTAAGGGAGCGAGTAGACGGAGTTCATTTATCTCTAGATTTAGATGCGCTAGACCCCGCAGATGCCCCAGGGGTAGGGACACCTGTTAATGGAGGGGTTAGTTATCGAGAAAGTCATTTAGCCATGGAGATGTTAGCAGAGTCTCAATTAGTTATGTCTGCAGAATTAGTTGAGGTAAATCCGATTCTAGATGAACGAAATAAAACGGCAGTACTTGCAGTCGCGTTGATGGGCTCACTGTTAGGAGAAAAGCTTTTATAAGTTAGTTTAAGAGGACAGTAACTTCCGAGTCATGAAGTTGCTGTTTTTTTATGTTTGTTCATTTGTATTTTATTGAACAGACTGGTAAAAACTTTGTTAAAATTAAAATGGGGAAATTTTTGAAACCTTTTAGCTTACGATTCGTACTTATCGTATAGCCGCATGAGCGGGGGTAGAAACAGGATGGAAGCACTTATAAAAAAAAGAATTAATCAAGTTCTAAAAGGGGATCAAAACGCATTTGGAGAAATTGTTGAACTATATAAGGATAAAGTTTTTCAACTTTGCTTTAGGATGCTGGGCAATAGGCATGAAGCAGAGGATTTAGCTCAAGAAGCGTTTGTGAGGGCCTTTGTAAATATCCATAGCTTTAAGATTAACATGAAATTTTCAACATGGTTATATCGAATTGCAACGAACCTCTGTATTGATCGACTTCGAAAGAAGAAGCCAGATTATCATTTAGATGCTGAAGTAGCTGGTACAGAGGGATTAAATATGTATTCGCAGATTGCTTCAGATACATTGAAGCCAGAAGAGGAAGTAGCATCCTTAGAGCTTCAAGAATCTATTCAGGAAGAAATTACAAAGTTGCCAGAAAAATATCGATCGGTTATCGTTTTGAAATATATTGAAGAACTATCATTGAAAGAAATTAGCGACATATTGGATTTACCAGTCGGTACAGTCAAAACGAGGATACATCGCGGTCGTGAAGCTTTGCGAAAACAACTGCGCCATTTTTAAAAAGAAGGTGAGTATTTTGAATTGCCATGAGGATATCATTGAATATATGCACGATTATTTAGATGAAGACATTACGTCAGAGCATCAAGAAATTTTACGGAATCATTTACAAACCTGTTCTGAATGTCGAGAGTATTTTCATGAGATGAAAAAGGCAGTTGCTCTCGTACAAAGCACGTCCCATATTAAAGCACCTGATGACTTTACAGCTAGAGTCATGGCCCAACTTCCTAAGGAGAAAAAACAAGTAGGGGCTAAGCGCTGGTTTAAGCAACATCCACTTTTAACAGCAGCGTCCTTGTTTGTTTTACTTATGACAGGTTCTGTTTTTTCGACTTATAATGAAGATCATCAATTCTCTGTATCGAAGCAGCCGAATTTAATTGTAGAAGGTGAAACGGTCATTGTTCCAGAGGGGAAGACCGTTGAGGGAGATATCGTTGTCCAAAATGGAGACATTCGTATTGAAGGTCAAGTGGATGGTGACGTGACTGTTATCAATGGTCAACAATATATGGCTGCAGCTGGGAATGTTACGGGGCAGATTCAAGAAATCAATCAAGTGTTTGAATGGCTATGGTTTAAGATAAAACATACAGTGAAGTCCATCGTGTACCCAGAAGCAGGAGAAAAGTCAGGTGAGGAGAACTAGGTAGGCAAATCTGCCTGAAGCTAGTGCTTCAGGCAGATTTGTCTTTTCCGATTGTATTAAATTTAGGATTATGATATGGAAAATGGTATACTAAAAAGGTTCGTGATATGTGTGCTTACATAGGTTAAATGTTTTATTGACTGGAGGAAATAATATGGCATTACCCGATTTAACATTTTGGGATTACGTAGTAAATTTATTAGATATTATCCTCGTTTGGTTTTTAATATATAAAATATTTAACATTATTCGCGGGACAAAGGCTGTTCAACTGTTAAAAGGGATTTTTGTTATTGTGGTTGTGCGCAGCTTGAGCAGTTTGCTTGGTTTAAATACGTTAGGGTGGTTAATGGAGCAGGTTATGACCTGGGGGGTTTTGGCTATCTTGATTATTTTCCAACCAGAATTAAGACGTGCTCTTGAACAGTTAGGACGAGGAAGCCTTTTTTCACGAAATAATATGCCAGAAGAGGATGAGCAAGAGCATTTGGTAGAAGAAATTGTGAAAGCTTCTGCCTATATGGCAAAAAGACGGATTGGAGCTTTAATTTCAATTGAAAGAGAGACTGGTTTAAGCGACTACATTGAAACAGGTATTCCGCTTGGATCGCATATTACGTCGGAATTATTGATTAATATATTTATTCCCAATACTCCGCTTCATGATGGTGCGGTAATCCTGCAAGATAATAGAGTGGCCGCAGCGGCTTGTTATTTGCCGTTATCGGAGAGTCCTTTTATTTCGAAAGAATTAGGCACACGTCATCGAGCGGCAATTGGGATTAGTGAAGTAACCGACTGTCTGACAATTGTTGTCTCGGAAGAAACCGGGAGTATTTCACTGACCAAAAATGGTGAGCTGTATCGTAATTTAGATCAGGATGCATTTAAAGAAATGCTGATAAATGAACTTGTATTAAATAAAGACAGGCTTACTTCCTCAGGAATCTTGAATTGGAGGGGGAAGAAGAATGGATAAACTTATGACGAATAAATGGTTTGTCAGAATCGCATCGTTTGTGATTGCTGTTTTACTGTTTATTTCAGCAAACTTTGAGTTGCAGTCTGATAAGAAGGCAATTGGTTTTTCAACTTCTCCTGATATCGACACGGTGACGATTGAGAATGTGCCAGTTGAAGTGTACTATGACATGGAGAACTTGGTGGTCAGCGGTATTCCTGATAGTGTTGATGTGACGTTGAAAGGGGCTAAAGCACTTGTTACAGCTGCGAAAAATCAACGTGATTTCAAAGTGTATGTCGATCTGTCTGACCCTAATATTACGATAGGAAGTCGAACTGTAACGTTTAAAATTAGTGACTTAAACGAAAAACTAGTGGCAACAATTGAGCCGGAGTATGTCGAAGCGAACATTCAAGAGAGGGTTACGAAAGAATTCCCAGTTGAAGCTGAATATGATCCCTCTGTGTTAGCCGATGGATATTCAGCAGAACCGCCGACTGTTAGTCCACAAACAGTAAAAGTTACAGGGGCTAAGGAAACAATCGAACAAATTTCTTATGTGAAAGCCATGATTGGTTTAAATAAAGATGTTAAAGAGACAGTAAACGGTAAAGCAACTGTTCGAGCATTAGACCGCAATTTGAATAATCTGGATGTCATTATTGAGCCAGCAAGTGTTAACGTTACTTTGCCGATTAGTATACCATCTAAGAAAGTTAAAATTAATGCTGTTCAAAAAGGGAAGGCCAAAGATGGAATTCGAATTAAGAGTTTATCAGTTAATCCAAAAGAAGTAACGGTATACGGAAAAGAAGAGGATCTAAAAAACATTAACAATATTAATGTAAATGTTGATATTTCAAAAGTGACCGGCGATACGGAATTAGAGGTCAAACTGCCACAGTCTGATGATGTGAAGAAAATGTCAGTAAGTACGGTTAAAGTGAAAGTTCAAACTGATCACGTAGTGGATGAAGATGAAGAAGAAAAAGAAAAAGAAGATCAGGATCAAGAACAAGAAGAACAAATAGAACAGCACAAAGAGGAACAAACTCAAACTCAGGAGCCACAGAAGCAGCAAGAAGAAGAACAAGAGGTATCGGTGGAATCTAAAAAGCTAACTAACCTCATAATTGGGATTACTGGGTTGGATGAGAATCAGGAAGTAGAGGTAGAACCTAAAACGACGGATATTACGCTGATGGGAGCTAGCCAAGACTTGAAGAATATAACAGTAAATGACATAGTCGTAACAGCGGATGTTAGTCAATTAACAGAAGGTAAGCACGATGTACCGTTATCTGTTAAAGTACCTGACAATGTGGAATGGGAACTCTCATCATCAACCGCAACGGTCTCCATTACTCAAAAGGAAGAAACATAGCCTACGCTTACAGGCGGTTATACAATAGAAACGATTCAAAAGAAGGAGCGATTTTACATGGGTAAATATTTTGGTACAGATGGAGTAAGGGGTGTGGCGAACAGCGAACTAACTCCTGAATTAGCATTTAAGCTAGGACGTTTTGGCGGGTATGTATTAACGAAGCATGCTGAGATTCCGAAAGTTTTAATCGGACGTGATACGCGTATTTCTGGCCATATGTTAGAAGGCGCACTGGTAGCAGGCTTATTATCTATTGGTGCCGAAGTAATGCGCTTAGGAGTCATTTCAACCCCTGGTGTGGCTTATTTAACAAAAGCATTAAGTGCTGAGGCAGGTGTCATGATTTCTGCTTCACATAACCCAGTTGCGGATAATGGAATTAAATTTTTCGGACCAGATGGGTTTAAGCTGACAGATGAGCAGGAAGCAGAAGTAGAAGCGCTGCTTGATTCAGAACAAGATGAGCTGCCACGTCCAGTTGGTGGAGATTTAGGCCATGTTAATGATTACTTCGAAGGTGGTCAAAAATACATTCAGTACTTAAAACAATCTGTGGATGAAGAGTTCACAGGTATTCATATTGCTTTGGATTGTGCTCACGGTGCGACATCTTCTCTTGCGACACATTTATTTGCCGATTTAGATGCAGATGTTTCGACAATGGGGGCTTCACCAAATGGTTTAAATATTAACGAAGGTGTCGGCTCAACGCATCCAGAAGCATTGGCTTCCTTTGTTCTTGAAAAAGGTGCGAATGTAGGATTGGCATTTGATGGTGATGGTGATCGCATTATCGCTGTTGATGAAAAAGGAAACATCGTGGATGGCGATCAAATTATGTATATTTGTGCCAAGTATTTAAAGGAACAAAATCGTTTAAAACATAACACAGTTGTTTCAACGGTAATGAGTAATCTTGGTTTCTATAAAGGATTAGAGGAACATGGTGTGAATAGCGCACAAACGGCTGTCGGAGATCGATACGTTGTGGAAGAAATGAAAAAGGGCGGCTACAATCTAGGGGGAGAACAATCTGGTCATATTATTTTCCTAGATTATAATACAACAGGAGATGGTTTATTAACTGGTTTACAACTTGTTAATATTATGAGTGAAACGAAGAAGCCATTATCTGAATTAGCTGGTGAAATGAAGAAGTATCCACAAACACTTGTGAATGTACGTGTGAGCGATAAACATGGTGTTACAGCGAACGAAAAAGTACAAGAAGTCATTCAAGAAGTGGAAGCGGAGATGAATGGAAACGGACGTATTTTAGTTCGACCATCAGGAACAGAGCCTCTTGTGCGCGTTATGGCAGAGGCCCCAACTTCTGAAGAATGTACACGCTATGTCAATCGAATTGTCGCTGTTGTACAAGCTGAAATGGGATTGACTGAATAAGAAAAATTTCACAAAGATATGTTTTAAAAATATGCATAACAGGCACAAGTTTGCCTTTTATGCATATTTTTATGTTATATGGTTCAAAAGAATCACGTTAAATCAAATTAGAGAGTATGGGAAAGGGATGCTCCTTAAGTCATTTTATGATGTGAAAAAGTAATATAAGATTGACCTTTTGTTTAGTTTTGTTTACGATATGCTTATCCTGTTTCCTATGCTTTCTAATATTTGTTAATTAAAAAGCGAGAGGAGGGGGGAAGGTAATAATATAATATAGTAGTTTTACAAGCGCCTGAACTAAGCCTGGACGAAACGATGGCTTAGTTGACGAGGGGGAGGTTTATCGAACAATCGGCGGATGCCTCCCGGTTGACTGTGCACAACCGTCGTAATTTTCACCTTAAAACAGCGGGGCAACTTGCTGCACAAAGGGTGGAAAATGCACAAACAGTGAAATTTAAAAAATAATGAGGTGAGGGGGGAAGTATGTACAGAGTCTGTCTGACGTCTGATACATGCTTACCTCCTCCAACCGGTTTGGAGGAACATCAATATGTGTGGAATCGTTGGCTATACTGGCCTTCAAGATGCGAAGGAGATTTTATTAAAAGGTTTAGAAAAGCTTGAATATCGTGGATATGATTCAGCAGGTATTGCTGTTAAAAATGAGGAAGGTGTAACCATTTTCAAGGAAAAAGGCCGTATTGCGGATTTGCGTGCTGAAGTGGATGAAGATGTGTCAGCACATACAGGAATTGGACATACGCGCTGGGCAACTCATGGTGTACCGAGTCAAGATAATGCGCATCCGCACCAAAGCGCATCAGGCCGATTTACACTTGTTCATAATGGAGTTATTGAGAACTATGCGATTTTAAAACGTGAGTATTTACAAGATGTAACGTTTAAAAGTGATACAGATACAGAAGTAATTGTTCAATTAATTGAGAGATTTGTAAACGAAGGAAGAGATGTTGAGGAAGCATTTCGCCATACATTAACCTTATTAAAAGGCTCTTACGCTCTAGCATTGTTAGATGCTGAGAATACTGAAGTCATCTATGTAGCGAAAAATAAAAGCCCATTATTAATTGGTGTAGGTGAAGACTTTAATGTAGTCGCTTCTGATGCAATGGCAATGTTGCAAGTAACTGATCAATTTTTAGAGCTAATGGATAAAGAAATGGTCATTGTAACGAAAGAAGATGTAACGATTAAAAACTTAAACAATGAAGAGGTTTCACGTGAACCCTATACAGCAGAGCTAGATGCGAGTGATATTGAAAAAGGAACATATCCGCACTATATGCTTAAAGAAATCGATGAACAGCCAGCTGTTATTCGTAAAATTATTCAAGCTTATCAAAATGAAAACGATGAGCTTATGATTGACTTCAATATTGCAGAAGCTGTGAGCGGAGCGGATCGCATCTATATCGTTGCTTGCGGAACGAGTTATCACGCTGGTTTAATTGGTAAACAGTTCATTGAAAAAATGGCGAAAATTCCAGTTGAAGTGCATGTGGCTTCGGAATTTACGTACAATATGCCGCTTTTATCAGAAAAACCGTTATTTATTTTCATTTCACAAAGTGGTGAAACGGCAGATAGCCGTGCTGTTCTTGTGGCAATTAAGGAGTTAGGCCATAAAGCTCTTACGATTACAAATGTACCAGGCTCTACGCTTTCACGTGAAGCGGACTTTACGTTACTTTTACATGCAGGTCCAGAAATTGCAGTAGCGTCTACAAAAGCCTATACAGCTCAAGTAGCAGTACTTGCTATCTTAGCTAATGTAGTGGCAAAGTTCCGCAATGAGAAGATTGACTTCGATCTTGTAAAAGAGCTTGGAATGGTCGCGACAGCTATGGTTGCTCTTTGTGATTCCAAGGAAGAAATGGAATCTATTGCTCGTGAATTCTTATCGGTGACACGTAACTGCTTCTTTATCGGCCGCTCTTTAGACTATTATGTAGGTTTAGAAGGGGCATTGAAGTTAAAAGAGATCTCATACATTCAAGCAGAAGGTTTTGCTGGCGGAGAATTAAAACATGGCACGATTGCATTAATCGAAGAAGGTACACCGGTTGTTGCGCTTGCAACGCAAGAAGGTGTGAACTTAAGCATTCGTGGAAACGTGAAAGAGGTTGCCGCTCGTGGTGCGAACCCATGTATTATTTCTATGAAGGGATTGGAAGAAGACGACGATCGTTTTGTCATTCCAAAAGTGCATGAGCTATTAACACCGCTTATTTCTGTGATCCCTCTCCAACTTATTGCATACTACGCAGCACTTCACCGTGAATGCGATGTGGATAAACCGCGTAATTTGGCGAAGAGTGTGACGGTTGAGTAATAGGAGTATGAGGTTGATTGTAGTTGTTGTGAATCGATAATACTACTTTACGTTAAATAAAAATAACGTTCTTTAAATAAAAAGAACATTCCAGAACCGAAGGTAAACTGAACCGCTTCAGCAGACCTTCGGTCTTTTTTTGAACGAAAAAGTAAGGAAAAAAGGTGAGAAAAGCGGGAACGTTATTATTCTTTAAGGCAGAGAAGAAGTAAGGTAAATCAAGGGTGGCTGATTTTTTAAAATTATCTTTCTTCTAAGGAGAAGTATTTTTTATTTCAAAGTTGGAATACTATCCTTGTATAAAGGATAGGGAGGATAATGAAAATGACATTAGTACCATACGATCCATTCAGACAACTTTCAAATATGAGCAGAGAATTTGACCGTTTCTTTTCAGACTTTCCAATTCGTTTTGATCATGAGCAGGGCCTGGGTAGTATCCGAGTAGATGTTCATGAAACGGAAAATGAAGTCGTGGCAACATGTGATATTCCTGGGCTTGAAAAGAAGGAAGATGTGGATATTGATATTGAAAATAATAGACTAAGCATTAGCGGTTCTATTAATCGTACTGATGAAGTCAAAGAGGAAAATATGTTTAGAAGAGAACGCTATGCAGGTCGTTTCCAAAGAATGATTACATTGCCAAGCCCAGTTTCACAGGAAGGGGTTAAAGCAACCTATAGAAATGGTGTACTTGAAGTAAGAATGCCGAAAATTGCGAAAGACACAAAGAAGAAAATAGATGTAGATTTCCATTAATGTGTTAGTCGGTGCAGAAAGTATCTTTTGTACAAGTTCATTAAGAGTTTGAATATAAGGGCTGAACAAGTTTGCTGTTCAGCCTTTATTGCATTATTTACTTTTTAGCAATGTATTAAAATTTTAAATTAAGTATTGATTTATATATATCAATATAGTATTATATAAAAACCGGCTAAGAAGTCCTGTTGATTTCTATGAATAGTCGTTGTATTAAAAAAACAATTTTATTTTCAATAATTGTTTAAGAAAAACATTCAAAAAACAATTGACGAATTGAAAATAAAAGCGTATAATTAATTATTGTCAGTAAGATAAACTAGTTCTTTGAAAACTAAACAAAACAGAAACGCCAACGTTAATTTTTTAAGTGAGCACACACTATTAAAAAGTGCAACATGAGCAAGTCAAATTCTATCGGAGAGTTTGATCCTGGCTCAGGACGAACGCTGGCGGCGTGCCTAATACATGCAAGTCGAGCGAATCAATGGG